>Ga0351865_10120_pt1 | contig 24734 bp, 24 predicted proteins | sample TotcelFGM3001L10_FD_206780 | JGI IMG/M metagenome (GOLD analysis project Ga0351865, IMG submission 206780) | Enriched cells from coal bed in the Powder River Basin, Montana, United States - Total cells FGM rep2 HSBNCT.FGM.300.1.L10 ... | reverse complement strand
ATCCAGCCCTGAAACCGCATCGCCCATGTCCAGGAATTCCTGGCAGCTCTTCAAAGACAAAAAGGCCAGAGTGGCGTCATATTCATAAAATCCGGATTCAAAGATCCCGACCACGATAAACTTCTTCATTCGGGGAACCATGCCCATCGGTGTGGCAATTCCGCCGGTCGGCGAAATGATCGTGATGGAATCGTAGAGGAAAAGCCCCAGATTTCGGGCCATTTCCCTGCCAATCAGAATGCCGGATAATCCTCTGTCTTCTGCGGGCAACTTTTCCAATGCTTCATCCGGGATCTTGTTGAGGTAATCCAGTTTGCCTTCCTTGACTTTTCCGAGGTTGATCACCTTCGGTGCAGTCGGCGTATCCAGTCCACGGATAACGACGCCGGTAACGCCGCTGCCGCTGCGGATCATGGCCTGTGTGTAAATGAAAGGTGTCGAGGCGACGACCCCGGGGGTTTTGTCGATTTCTTCGCGGACGGCCGGATAGTTTTTCATCACACCGCTCATATCCGTTGTTACTTCTATGTGCGAACGAATACCCAGAATCTTGGTGCGCAGGTCCTCTTCAAAGCCGTTCATGACGGCGAGGACAATGATCAGCGCCGCCACGCCGAGGAAAATACCGAAAATCGATATGGACGTGATGATTGAAACAAAGATCTGTTTCCTCTTCGCTCTCATGTACCGTCTGCTGATAAAGAATTCGTAGGGCATTAAAGAATATCCTGTCAAGAAACAGTTGAATTTCAGCACGAGAACGCTCGTGCTTATCTCATTCCTGTTTGGTTCTTAAAAGCGGGAACAGTATGACGTCCCGAATAGATGCTGAGTCCGTAAAGAGCATGATCAGCCGGTCGATCCCGATACCTTCTCCGGCCGTCGGCGGCATGCCGTACTCCAGTGTGCGAATATAGTCTTCATCCATTTCGTGCGCCTCGTCGTCGCCCGCCTCCCGCTCTTTCAGCTGCTGGACAAACCGATCGCGTTGATCAGCCGGGTCATTCAGCTCGGAGAACGCGTTGGCGATTTCCCGTCCGGAAATATAGAGTTCAAAACGATCAACAATCTCCGGGTCCGAATTGGAGCGGCGGGACAGAGGGGATACGGCAACCGGATACTGGGTGACGAATGTCGGCTGGATGAGCTTCTTTTCGACCACTTCATCAAAAACGGCCATGAGAATTTTCCCCAGCGGATCGGTTTCCTTGACGTCGCAGCCGGTCTTGCGGGCAAAAGCAATAGCTCTTGCGAAATCGGTAAGGTCCGCCTCTTCCATGCCGGCTATCTGCAAAAGGGCGTCTTTGACAGTGAGCCGCTGCCAGGGCGGCGTCAGGTCGATTTGAGTACCCTGATAAGTGAAGGTGAGTCCGTCTAAAGTATTTTGTGCAATGAACCGGAACAGTTCCTCGGTAAAGGACATTAAGTCCTCGTAGGTCGCATAGCTCCAGTAAAACTCCATCATCGTGAATTCAGGGTTATGGAAGGTGGATATGCCTTCGTTTCGGAAGTTGCGGTTGATTTCATAAACCCTTTCCAGTCCGCCCGTGACCAGGCGTTTCAGGTAAAGTTCGGGGGCGATCCGCAGGTATAAATCCTGATCCAGTGCATTGTGATGCGTCTTGAAGGGCCGGGCGACCGCTCCGCCCGCGCGCGGCTGCATCATGGGGGTTTCCACTTCGAGAAAATCGTGCATTTCCATGAATTGCCGCATCAGTTTAATGATCCGGCTGCGCCGGTAAAAAATTTCCTTCACTGCGGGATTGGAAATTAAATCCAGATGCCGCTGCCGATAGCGGGTTTCTATATCCGTCAGGCCATGCCATTTTTCGGGCAGCGGATGCATCGCTTTGGCCATCAGGCGCAAGGATTCAACCTCAATCGTCAGTTCGTCGGTCTTGGTCCGAAACAGTTTTCCGGAAACATAAATGGTGTCGCCGATATCCAGTTTCTTAAATACGAAAAAATCCTGTTCACTGAGGATGTTCTTGGCAATGTAACACTGCATCTGGCCTTTGCGGTCCTGAATTTTGATAAAAGCCGCTTTGCCGAAACTGCGGACGGCCATCAGCCGACCGGCAATCGAAACTTTATCCGTCAATTGTGCCAGAGCATCACTTGGGGAATTGCCGAATTTGGCCAAAATCTCGGTCGTTGTATTCCCGGGCGCTACGTCATTCGGATATAAGTCCACGCCTGCCGCTTTTAAGGCCGCGATTTTTTCCAGGCGAACCTTTAAAAGATCATTGTCTTCCATAATTTCTCCACTTTTCAAAGTCAATCTGACTATATTCTTTTTGGCGATTAGTCAAGCAGGATTGTGGCGTGTATCCACAGCCGAAACAGCCGCTCTATGAACAAAAAATATGTTTGCCACAGGCGCGGTTGTTATGTATGATGCAGGCAACTTATTTCAGGGGGAAATCATAATGATAAACAAGGCGATATTGATCGGTAGATTGGGTAAGGACCCGGAAGTCCGGTACACACCTGATGGAACAATGGTTACCAATTTCAATCTGGCGACCGACGAGCAGTGGAAAGATAAAAACGGAGAAAAAGTCCAGAAAACAGAGTGGCACCGTATTGTCACCTTCGGCAAGCTGGCCGAGATTTGCGGGAATTATCTGGTAAAAGGGAAACTGGTTTTTATCGAGGGCCGCATTCAAACCCGATCCTGGGAAGATAAAGAAGGGGTTAAGCGTTTCACCACTGAAATTGTCGCCAGTGATATGAAAATGCTGGATTCCAAGGGACAGGGCAAAGCCGGCGGCGATGCTGCAGAGGCGGCTGTCGGTTCAAATGGAACGCCGATGGAGGATGTGCCCTTTTAGCAGGCGGGTTCGGGAACCCACTCTCCCTGGTTCCCACTGGTCTTTATGCGGGCGGCTGTTGTCCTGCATTACAGCAGAGCAACAGCCGCTTTTTTTGTTGAATGATGCTCGAATCGCTTATCGGGTTACGTTGATCCGGACCGGCTATTTGTCACCATCTTTTTTTGCCGGTGTTCCGCTGGTATCGTTTTCATTAGAGACCGATTTCTTGAAATTCTTAATTCCTTTGCCCAGCGCCGATCCGATTTCCGGAAGCTTGCCGACGCCGAAAATGATCAAAATAATGACCAGTATAATCAGTAACTCCGGTACTCCTATTCCAAACATAATATTACCTCTTTTTCTTTGTATTTGTAATTTACGGTAAACGCAGGTGGATGACCTGTCCCGGCTTGCCCAAGTTTTCTATGGTCTTGCCTCTGAATTGTATTTTGACTCCTCCGGCGTTGCCAATATCCATATCGAAACGCGCCGCTTTATACGAAAATTTTTCCCCGGGTTTAAGTAAAACCTGGAAAGATGCTTTGTTATCGGCTTGAATCCGGATCCATGTTTCTTCGGTAGCGCGGGCGACAAGAAGCGATGATTCTTCATCGTCAATAAGGGCATCAATTTTGGATTCATCTTGGGGGGGAGACGCGTTGGTCGAAGTATTGTTCAGGGTCTGCGCTTCAAGTGCATTTTGTGCCGGCTGCATTGTTCCCGCCGGGCTGAAGATGGACGAATCCCCGGGCGCCGGGAGATTGATGGTGACAGGAATCTCATTGGGTAAAGGTACGTTTTGCGGCAGAGGTTCAGCAATAACCGGATCGGGTTTGGGAGCTTCGGCAACGGGATGGACGTCTGCTTCCGGCTTATTATAGTTCGTCACAAAAAAGGATACGACAGCGAGGACGATGATAATACACAAAACCCACAGCGCCGTCTTATGCCGACTTATCGTTTCGGCAAGAGTCGTCTGGGGCGGTTCATCCGGGACCTGGGCCTTTTCCTTTATTTGAATGGATTGAAGGTAATTCTCGTAGCGCTGCAGAAATGGTTTGCCGTCCACTCCCAAAGCGTCGGCATACGTCTTGATGAAATTGCGGGTGTATATCGGAACCGGCAGCAGGTGATAATCACCTTTTTCAATGGCTTCCAGATTAACGACACTGATGCGCGTTTGCGTAAAAAGATCTTTCAGGGTCAGGCCCTTATTTTCCCGCGCTTTCTTTAAATCAATTATCGTAGAATCAGTGTCTTTTTCCGTCGCCATTAACGTATCACAAATAATCGCTTTTTTCGTTTTGTCTAGCATTATTTCCAATACAGCGCAACTTTTAAGATTGTCCTTACTTTTTCGCACACTTTATGGTTTAACGTTCGCAATAATCATGCTCAAAGGAGTTGCTGCTGTTCATGACGGAAATCGCGGATTTTATCCAAAGTCTGGCGCGGGAAGCGGGTCTTCTGCTGGCCGAAAAACTGACGCGTCATAACCCGGTGTATTACAAGGGGACGATCGATCTGGTTACGGAAGCGGACAGGATGTCCGAGGAGTTAATTGTAGCCCAAATCGTCCGCCGTTATCCGGATCATGGAATTCTGTCCGAGGAATCGGCCGCAAAAAATGAACGGGCGACGACCCGCTGGATTATCGATCCGCTGGACGGCACAACGAATTACGCCCACGGATTTCCCTTCTTCTGCGTATCCATCGCCCTGGAGAAAGAAGGAATCGTTGTGCTGGGCGTCGTTTACGATCCACTGAGAGGTGAAATGTTTTTTGCCGAGCGCGGGAAAGGGGCTTTCCTCAACGGGAAAAAGATACGAGTATCTTCCGAAACGGATCTGTCCCGCAGCCTTCTGGCCACCGGTTTCCCCTATGATATCCGGGTCAGTACCGATAACAATCTCAATCTGTTCTCTTCCATGATCATGAAAGCGCAGGCCGTCCGGCGCCCGGGCGCGGCGGCGCTGGACCTGTCTTATCTGGCGGCGGGCCGCCTGGACGGTTTCTGGGAGTTGAAACTCAAACCCTGGGATACGGCTGCCGGTTGTCTGATGGTTCTCGAAGCGGGCGGTACGATTTCCGATTTGTCGGGCGATCCATGGACGTTACGTTCGCCCGGGCTTGTTGCCAGCAATGCTTTAATCCATGAACAGATGTTAGAAGTTTTAAGTGTTACGTGTTAGGTGTTGAGTGCCAAGACATCGTGGACAAAAAAAGTGCCAAGACGTCGTGGACAAAGTTCTTTGACAATCGAATAGCTATTACGTCATCTCATGAGCACCTAAAACAATTTGGAGGTGTTCATGAGAGAAGAGAGTATACAGCAAAGGATTTTGGCTGTTGAACGATTTCATAACGGAGAAAGCCCGGAATCCATCTGTGAGTCACTTCGTAAATCAAGATCATGGCTATACAAATGGATCTCGCGATATGACGATCACAATGCATCCTGGAGTGAAAGCAGATCCTGTCGTCCCAAAGAGGCTAATAATATCACACCCACAGAAACGGTTGAGATCGTCAAGCTCATCCGTCTCGATCTTTACAATCACGACTTGTTCTGCGGGGCTCAGGCTATCCAATGGGAGATGGAAGATCAGGGTTTGAAGCCTCTGCCGTCTGTCAGAACCATTAACCGGATACTGAGCCGACATAGTCTCACCCACAGGCGAACAGGCAAATACGAAGCAAAAGGAACAGCCTATCCATCTTTGCCGTCTTTCAAAGCCAACCAGACGCATCAAGCCGATCTAGTGGGGCCATGCTACCTGAAAGGCCCTGTGCGCTTTTACAGCCTCAATGTGATTGATACGGCCACGGTTCGTTGCGGCTTATATCCAGCCTCATCCAAGGCTAGTCAGCCGATGATTGACGGATTTTGGGATATCTGGAAGCGCTTGGGGATGCCCAATAACATCCAGGTCGATAATGCCCTGAGTTTCTTTGACAGCCGAAAACATCCCCGGGGCATGGGCCCCCTCATCCGGCTTTGCCTGAATCACGGCATCGAGCCTTGGTTTATTCCAAAGGCTGAACCCTGGCGAAACGGAATGATTGAGCAATTTAATGACCGCTACCAAAGAATGTTTCTTCAAAAGAGGATCATACACACGGAAGAAGAGCTTCAAACCGGGTCCCTGGCTTTCGAACAGCGTCACAACAGCAAGTATCGCTTCAGCAAACTCAAGGGGAAAACACCGCTGAAAACTTTGTCTGAATCAAAAGTTAAACTGCGTTTTCCGAACGAGTCCGATGCACCGAAGCACCCTTTAAAGAAACCGGAAACAGGCAGGTATCATTTTGTCCGTTTCATCCGAAGTAACTTAAAATTAGATATTTTTGGCGAGACTTTTTCCGTACCACCCGAATTGAAATATGAATACGTAATAGCTACCGTAAATGTCAAAGAGCAAAAATTAAAGCTCTTCCTGGATAAAATCCAGGTCGAGGGAATGCTTTACAAACTGCGTTAATGAATCTTGAGTGTCCACGATGTCCTGGCACAAAAACTGTCCACGATGTCTTGGCACTCAACAAGTAGGAGAGAAAAGAGAAAGGTCATCCACCTTTCTCTTTTCTTTTTTTCTATCCGCTATCCACCATTCATTATCCACCATGCTTCACGTACCGGACAATCTGCGCGGCATCTTCGTAGCAGGTTTTGCCGAACGGCATGATGAGATACAGTCCGGACGCCTCCGCCGCTATGCTCCGGGCCAGAGAGCATGCCTGATCCAGGCCGAAACGGCGCTGGTCGGCGGGCTTTTCATACCGCGTGAAGGCGGCCACAACATTCTCCGGAACAACAATGCCCGGAATCCGGCCGCTTGCCAGAAATGCGGCGCTGCGGCGGCTCGCAAGCGGCATGACGCCGGGGAAAAACCGGATCGGCAAATCCGCCAGGGCATCACGCAGTCTTTTGTAATCATCGAGCGTGAAGACCGGCTGGGAGAATACAAATTCGGCGCCGGCTTCGATTTTGGTTTTGAGCCAGCGGATTTGCGGCGGGATCGGCCGCGCAACGGCACAACCGGCGCAGAAGTCGGGCGGGTCCGCGAGCCCCTCCCCGTTGATAATTTTTCCTTCGCGCAGCCCGCGGATCAGACGCAGCAGCTCCACCGAGCTGCGCATGTCCACAACACGGTGCGCCAGGTTCCCCAGATGCCCCATCGAAGGCGCATCGCCGGTAATCGCCAGAAGGCCCCGCAGACCTGAATCCCAGCAGCCGATAAGCGTCGAGTGCAGCCGCATCAGGTTGGACTGGGTTACACTGAAATGGCAGACGGAGGGCATCCCCAGATCACTCTGCAGACGGGCGGCCGTGACCATGGCGTCGCGCCCGACGGTGGCCCCGGGATTATCCGGCACATTGAATATGTCGGCCCCGGCCGCCGCCACCTCAGACGCCCCGTGAACGATCTCACTGAGCGACTGCGTGCGGTCGGCCCTTATCTCCACGCTCACAAGGAAGCGGTCTGCCTGCAAAAGCGCGCGAACCGGATTGACGTCTTCCCGGCGCCCGGAGGGCATAGGCACCTGCCCGGCCGCAACTTTCAGGCGCGGCCTCTGAATGACGGCGCGCTCTCCCAGGACCTGTGCCGTTTTCCGGATGTGATCCGGCGTCGTGCCGCAGCAGCCGCCGACAACCGCAACACCCGCGGCGGCAAGTGTCAACGCCGCCCGGGCAAAATCATCCGGCGTAAACTCGTATTGCACCATCCCGCGTTCGATCCGCGGATGTCCGGCATTGGGCGAGGCCGTCACGGGCAGGCAGGTGTGCTCGACAATGTAGGATACCACGCGAACGATCTCTTCCGGATGGTGGCAGTTTGTTCCCACGGCCAGGACGCCCGCCCGGTGCGCCTCGTCGAGAAGCTGATCGATACGATGCCAGCGCTGCGACCCGCCGCCGGTATTGCCGATCTGGAAGATAACGGGCAGGCCAGCCGCCGCGGCCGCCTGCAAGGCGGCTTGTGCCTCTCTTACGTCCACAAAGGTTTCCAGGAGCAGCGCATCGGCGCAGCCGAGCGCATCGCACTGCTGACGATAGATGTCCACCAGGGCATCGTTCGAATAATCATCAAGCCGCAAACCCAAATGCAACGGCCCCACCGAGGCCCAGACCAGGCAATCCGCCGAGCCTGCATCCCGAGCCAGAGCAACGCCGGCACGGTTGATCTCTTCGCATGACCCGGCAGCACCTGCATCGTCAAGGACCAGCGAATTGGCCGCAAAGGTATTGGTCACCAGGATCTGCGATCCCGCCGCCCGATAGGCGGCATGCAGGATCTTCACCGTTTCGGGTTGCCGCAGGTTGAGAAGTTCAACGGGCTCTTCGCCCATCGGGCTTATCCCGCGCAGACACGTCCCGATCGCCCCGCTGCCGATCAGCACCGTACCTCCCAATTGATTCATGATAGAATTTATCATTTATCTTTACCCCTGCTCCTCAAAGAACTGAATTCGGTAGCCTCCCGCACATTCCGGCGAGGCCGGCGTGCAATCGAAAAATGTGTCCGGCCTATGTATCACTTGCATTATGGGTTTGAGCACGCCGGGTTGCGAATTGGATCGACTTGCCCGCCATGGCCAGGGTCACATTGTTGTATCCCATGCCTTTCAAATCATTGTGCCAGAGGATTTGTCCGGAACCGGCGTCGAGGCCAAAAAGGTGCCCGCCGCAGCCGGCATAAACCCTGTTCTCATGCTCCAAAATACAGACATCCCCGTGAGAGGTGGCCGACAGGACCCCGGGTTTTAATTGAGTTCGCCATACCTGCGAACCATCGTACGGATTTATGGCAGCCACATAACCATTGCAGCCGATGAAAAGGTAGTTAACGGTCATCATTCCTCCTTGGGTCGCACATTTTTTTTCCCGGCATTCGGGCAAAGCACTTTGGGCAGATTCGGATCCACATGTACCGCGGCAATCACTGCCGCTCTTCCCATAAAGTCACTTCTATTGATGTTATATATTTACGACATGAAATCGGCGTAACGGCAACTATTTTTTTGTAAGGTAAGCGGCGCGACGTTGCTGAATTATTAGTGGAAAGCATGATAATTGTTTTCCTTCACATCGCGGAGTTGCGGGCAGTCACTTTAACTACCCTGGCGGTATAGGGATCCCATTCCACCATCGTGCTGCCGACATTCCGGCCGTACGAACCGGACTTGATCAGAGACTGGCCGCTCACTTTTTCGGCAAGGACTTTATGGGAGTGGCCTCCCACGATAATATGCGTCTTATTTCCGGTCAGCCTGGCAACACTGTCTTTATCGACATTATCCCAGTTATGGCTAAGCAGAACAACGAAATCGGCAGTTGCTTCAACGGTCTTAATCAGCGCCTTGGTCGTGTCGTTATAGACGGGATGAACAATCAGATTTTTCTTATCCGAGTCCGTCGGGTGATGATAATCAACCCAATCCTGATCGGAAAGCCCGATCACCCCGATCTTCACTGTAATGCTGCTGCCGTCGCTCAGTGTGATAGGGAGAGAAATTATTTTGGATCGGGGAACACTCAGATCCGGGTGCTGCAGATTGACGCAGATGAAAGGGAGATTATATGTGCCGATCAATTGCTGCGTCGTCTTGACCCCCGGCACAAAATCATGATTACCGAAAACCAGCGCATCATATTTCATCGAGTGCGCCCAGCCCAACATCCTGTCGTGCTCGCCTTGCCAGTCGCTTTCCGGCGAGACTCTCTTAAAATGGGTCAGCATGTCTCCCGCATCGAGAAGGACGACGCGGCCGGGATGCTGCTTCCTCATGTTATTGACGTACTGGGCAATGCCGTTGAGCTTTTTGGAGGCTTCGTGAATATCTCCCGTATTCAAAATAAAGATATTGACCGTTCCTTTGGCCAGGAGTTTATATCGCTGGATAGCTACCGTGCGGGCGCCCGTTTCGGATTCCAGTTCCATGCCGTAGTCATTTTTATCTTTGAGCCGATCGGGTGTAAATGTCAGTTGATTACCGGCGGGACCGGCGGCGTTTATCTCCTGCGTGTTGTCGTTTTGGGAGATGCCTTCTTTCTGCATGCTGACGGAGGAGCCATACAACGTCCCCAGGGATATCAGGATCGCCAAGGCAGTAAGGACACTCAGGTGCAAAAATGATTTCAGCTGTTTCATAGAAAATCCCCGCTTAATTGACGTTGAGCGTCGTCAGGGTCAATGAGTCGATGGTGATTCCAGCGGCGCCGCCGTAAATGGATTGAGAAAGGTCATCCCAGACAACCCTTACCTTATAAGGCCCGGGATCCAAATCATATAAGTGCAGCACGGCCGCCGGTCCGATGGCCGATGAGGTCTGATTTTCGCCCCAGTCGGATCCGTCCGCAGGCACCAGATAAACGCCGGTGATATTGCCGGCAGCTCTTGCATTGCAGATCTCCAGCGATCCCGTAAAACTCGAATCATAAATATTCAGATCGATCGTGGTACCCGCTGCGATGGAAATATCATACGCATAAGCAAAATAGTCACTGTATCGGCCATTGACTCCGATCTTCGCGTCATAGGAATCAGCGTTGATATTCGGCAAAAGCATGGCTGCGCCAAGAGCTAACAAATCGATGATCAGATCCGCTCCCAATGAAGCATCGGCCACAGGCACAAGATAAAAACGGTCAATCGCGGCATTGCTCAGGTTGTTTAAGTGGATGGTACCGGTGCTTACGACCGGATCGGAAGAACCGGCGCCGCAACCGGACAGGACAAAAACGCAAAGGCACGTCGCTAGAATTAAGAATCTTCCTGATTTTGTTCTCATCTTTTTTCGTGTCTGCCTTTCTGACTCCATCCACTATTTCTCTTTATAAAACTCCGGATAAATCTGTTTTGCGCATTCGGGACAAAGACCATGGGTAAATTCAGCATCCGAACGATCCCCGATGTACACCTCGATTTGTTCCCAGGACCCTTTATCATTGCGTATTTTCTTGCAGGAGGCACAAATAGGCAGCAACCCGCTCAACTGTTTAATTTCCGAGAGTGCTTTTTGCAATTCCCCGATAAGCACCTCACGCTCTTTTTCATACCTTTTACGTTCGGAGACTCTCTCCAGGCGCTCGGCGACGGCATTGAGTAGATTGCGTTCTTCTTTCAGGAAAGGCCCCTCGTCTCTTTGGGGCATCTCTTTCAGGTGGCATATTTCCACGCAACCTACCGACTCGTTTTGTAATACGATCTTTGCGGACAACTTCCAGGGCGTTTCTTTAAAATTACCCGTTTTGAATTCCTGATCACCGAAGGCAATTCGCGCACAGGTGATTTCGGGATAGTTGACACCGTAAGCCATAAGGTCGGCTGTGCCTTGAAATATTTCGTCAACCCGATCCGTCTTGTTGATGAGATCCGCAATCGAATAGAGGCAATTCAATTCTCTGACACGTTCCTGCAGTGCTTCCTCAGCCTGCTTGCGGGCAGTGATATCGGTCAGAAAATTGAGCGTAGCCGGCCTGCCGTTCCAATCAATCTTCCTCGTTGAAATATTGAACCAGATCACGCGGCCGTTCTTGCCTAATGTTCTGTATTCATAAGAATCGAGAATGCTTTCGCCGGCCAATCTCCGCCGGTATCGATCCATCACCATAACCCGGTCGTCGGGATGGATAAATTCGATAAGGGGTTTGGCTTTCGCTTCCTCGAAGGTAATGCCGGTGATCTCGACCAGCTTGGGATTCATATAAACAAGCCGCTCGTCCTGCGCAATATGAATGCCTTCATTGGCGTTCTCGACGACAGTCCGATACCGCTCCTCGCTCTCCCGCAGCGCGGCTTGGGTCTGCCTGCCTTTGATGGATTCTTCTTCGAGTAATCTGATTCTTTGTTCAAGATCTTCGTATGTGGGTTTTGCGGCCATAGTGACAATTCCTTCTTTTACCCAGAAATCAGGCTTCAAGAGGGTCACTTCTCCTGATAAGAGAGGCTGATCTTCATCTCTCCTCGCCGTCTGGTTACTGACGATGCTTATCCTATTTCAATAAGCTATGGCCGTAATGTAGCATAAAATGACAAAACACAGGAACAAGAATTACACGAAGAATGCTATTGTGGTGCGTCATAAATACCTTTCTGTCATTCCGGGCTTGACCCGGAATCCAGGAGCCTGAGCCAACACTGGATTCCCGCCTTCGCGGGAATGACAAAATTCTGGTCTTATGTAGTTCTGCCCAGGTTTCTTTATGTAAAGAAGCGTTAGACGCGTTACACTATGTGCAATGACTCTTGAGGAAGCTGATGAAGATTACCTGATGTTTCATTTGCTCGGATTGCCCATCAGCAGGTTTCCTTGCCGTTTGCTGCAGGCCGATTCAGTCCGTGAATCCTTTTCCTTTCATCTCCTCCGCCTTCCTGAAAAGCGCCATCCCCGTCCGCATCTTCCGCAATCCGAGTGTTCTGTAAAAATCTTCTTTGCCGGGCGATGCGTATAATATGATATTGCACGAAGAGAGACTGTCCAGGATATTCTTCATTATTACAGTACCGATTCCCTTCTTTTGAAATTCAGGGATGACGGCCACATCGTAGACGGCCGCCTGATAAACGCCGTCGGAAATCGCCCGGCCAAAACCGATCAGCCGACCGTCAAGATAGACAAACACCCTCGTATGACTGGCTTCGAATGCTCTTCTGTGGACGTCCGGATCGTAGTGCGCCATTCCGACGAGCTGCAATGTTTCCGCTACCGTCTTCCAGTCCACTCCGGTACAGCCGTTTCTAATCTCTAATTCCATCGAAATACCTTTCGTTGTATGTCATCGCCGAAAAAAATCAGCCACAGGAACAGTTGGCTCTGCGATCGGGTGAGCGCCCGCTTCAGCCGATTCAATCCGGCAGATTGAACCGGAATGCTTCAACATCGATTCAGTAACAAAGCATGGATCAATCAGCATGATTGATCCGGCAGGAATTTCGCCATCATCACTGCCCTTCACGGCTTGAACACCTTAAAATCTTGAGATGCGAGCTTGCGATTCTCATACCATAGTTCAATAGTCCACAGGCCCGGCTTGAGCTCCCAGGGATCATCGAATTTATAAGCGGTGTAATTCACTTCATTTCCCAAAGTTGCAGTAACGGCGCCCTCGGAGCGGCTGATCTCCTGGGCAGAGTCAGGATTTCGCAGGCCCCCTGGCGGAAAGATCGTGATTTTTTTGAGTGTTACCCGGGCGCCGTTAGGCTCCCCAACCGCTTTAAAGCGAAATCCAAACCGGATGCCTATTTGTGCCGGTACATCCTGTGTCGTTTGCAAGTGCTGGACATTAGTCGAGGTGTTTTGGAGAATACCCTGCGAGTCCCTGTGAGCACTTGTTACGCTGGCGGAATAGAGGCCGTAATCCACTACATCGATTCGCTGAATCTGCGGCCCTTGTGCAGCCGCGTTCGCGAAGGAAAGGACTAATAAGAGAAACGTCACTGCAATAAACATAATCTTTCTCATACTCTTGTCTCCTTTGTCAGATATAAAAGGTGCCTTAAACTTTCCGACATCTAACGAGTCTGTAGGATAATTCAGCTGGTTCAGTCTTTGTATGAACCGAAATGCTTCAACATCGATTCAAGAACAAAATATTTGGATCAATCAGCATGATTGATCCAGCAGGAATCATGCAATTGTGTTTCACCAGGTTTGAGTGGCGGATTCAATTGTTACAGCCAGGGTGGCTCGCAGCCAACTGAATTTCTCTTTCATGAAATCAAAATCAGGTCCGGACGTTATAAAGGCCGCCTTTCCCTTGATCAGGAAACCGGCGCCCGCGCCATGCAAACCTTCAACCTTGCTGCTTCCCAGTGTAATCAAAACATTCGGATTGTGGGTAATGTTAGCCTCCGTCTTATGCATGTAACCTGCGGGAATAAACAACCTTTCGTCTTGCGATATTCTGAGGTAACTATTCCAGGTGTTGACCATGTGCGGCCCGTCCTTTCCCAATGTTGCAATGGCAACAACCCCATCTTTTTTCATGATCTCCAGCAGTTTTTCAGGGATCATCGTGGCACCTCCTTTTATCTGGTTTGTTGTTCTACCCGACTTTCAACTGGTTCAATATTATAGATTGAACCGAAATGTTTCAACGTCGCTTCAAGAACAAAATATGTGGAATCGTCCCAATTTTTTTTATTTGAAATTATCCAACTTCATCTGTAATTTATTAGGCCAGCTGCCCAACAACACTTTGGCTTCGAGGGTTATTCGCTGCCCTTTCTTCCAATGGTTTGACAGAGAGTTGTAAATATCAGTCGGAGATTCCAACGAAGGAAGAATTATATAAAAGCCATCAAATGAAACCAGGAAGACAGGTAATGGCTGACGCAAAAACATGACCTTGTTTAGCGGCGTATTTTCGTTTCCTTGTATCCAGAATCTCGTTCCTAAGATATCGGTTTCAGGCTTTTGAATTTGCTGCCTTACAATTTCGAGACATGGGTCAAAAGCGTACCGATACCCAAGCCAAGCGAACACCAACAAAAACGCAGATTTGAACTGGCTTAATTTGTACAAACGATCATCATATTTTTGCGTCATTGACAGCTTAAATTCGAATTCATTGGTGTTGTTGGCTGTAAGATTTCTGAGATGCTCCTTGTATTTCTCCATTGTGGCCGGCGCATTGGCATTCGGTAACGGCATTACGTCAAAACAGCGTTCTGTGCAAATAGAGGTCACTATGTCGACATTCGCCATTGATAGTGTCACCGGCACTATCGTTGCCTTTTCGTGGCCACACAGCACTCTCTCAAATTCTTCAAATTTTCTTTTGCTTGCAGCACAAACGTCGATTTTGTGGCCAGCTGATGAATTGCACTGGCGACATGTTAAAAGTATTGGCTTTCCACCAGCACTCTTGGGAGGTACATGCTCCAATGTCAGATCTACGCCGGTAATAGCAGCGGACTCCGGATATCCAGCCCCACATATCGGGCAGTAATACAGTGACGAATCTCCGCGGGTATACTTGGTTATAGCCGCCGAGCCGCATCGGAAAATCTTCAATCTTCTTTCTTTGTTATTCATCTTTGCCATGGCTGGGTCTTCATCTGCCTACGACGAAATCACCCGGAGCAATTCGGAGGACTGTGATCAGGTGAAGTGACAGGTTGCAGTTCTTTTATTTATCTTTAGGTTCGACTCCTTTATTTGGGCAATTATAAATTTCAATATTTACCATCTGAATGCTAATACCCGCTGCCCGTTCACTGGCGACATTAAGTATTTTGTATGCGTTGCCCCCAGCGCGTTCTGTGTTTAGCTGTGAGTAATAGGCAATTGTAGATGCACGCGCTTCAAAGTAAGTATTTTTTATAAACTCACACTTCGACGTATCAGACACAGATGATATTTTGTAGCCAGAAGGTGATAGTTGTCAGTTTGCGCATCCTGATAACACAAACAACAATGGCATTAACAAAATAAAATACTTTTTCATGCAATTCTCCATTTTTATATTTGAAGCCACTGCCGTTTCATATTTTTACGTTACTTCAACAATTAATATACCCAATAAATTTTTCTTCAGCTGGTTCAATCTTGCGGATTGAAACGAAATGTTTCAACATCGATTCGAGAACAAAATATGTCGATCACTGAGCGCGATTGATCCAGCAGGAAATCCCGTTTTCCCCCTAGCGGGTAATGCTCCCATGGATTCTATTTAACAAGTCTGGTTCATTGGCAGTTAAACCCTTCGCACCTTCAAATCGCTGAAAAAATATTACTGGATCATGCATATTTTCTTTCCTGGTGTATTCCCGAATTAGGTACATCGCATTGTCAAATAAAACCGCCATTGATGGAAGTAGCCTCTCGTAGTCGGACCAATAATAGTCAACTCCACGAAGAGAAATGCCACCTAACTTTGAGACACGCGGCTCCTTCACTGCGAGATCGCAATGTGCATACAACTGATCGCGATCACTAAGTATCTTCTTGTGCACTTCTTTTGGCTCAGGAATGCAGATGGCATCTGTTAACCGGTACTTCTTGATCAGACGCCCATGGCTATGCTTAAAGGGCCTAGAGTAAGAAGTGAACATATCCCTTAGAAGCGGCATTCGAATATCAGGATCGTTATCTTTCCGGGCCATTAAGAGGCTCAATGATCGTTGCGCATCGCCGATGCTTGCTGTCGCGAAATACTGATAAAATGCGTACCGCTCCTCTTCTTCCATGAATTCAAGCCATACATCCAATGTTTTTGCATATTCAGCGTCGCCACTGCAATATTCAAGAGTAGTCCAGGACCCTTTGTTTGCAGTGCTTGATGACCGCCTTGAAGCCGCTTTTCTCAATGCAATTAATTTAAGTACATGATTTCGCCAGCTGGAATGGATGCGGTATTGCTTGAGGTGATCGATCATGGCTGCCCTCTTATGATTTAATACGTACTGCAGAATCGAACGCCGCTATCAATGCGAGCAGCCATTAACAGAGAGCCACTACATACACATTAGGCCTATATCGGTTGTTTCGACATACTTGAGCTTCTGACCGGGCATGTGACCCCGTATTTGTCAGAGATATCTTCCACCACTGCCTTGAACCAAGGCGAACACTCTGGCGACACAACGACACTGCGCATAAATGTGTTCAACTCTACCGGGACTGCTACGCCTTCTTTCTTTGACTTGGCCTCAAATGTATCGACGTATCTATCCAAAATAATCCTTACTTCATTCTCGAAGGCATAGCCAACGGTCTTGTATTTAAACACGTTGGAGTATGGCTTAATCTTTATTTCGGGGTCCTTCCAGTGCTTAATGTACTCAACTTTTTTTAAGGAAAGTCGTCCCTGGCCTCTGAATCTGTTCAGAGCGGCCTCGAGTTTTGCAACGGTTGTCGTTACGGCAACACAGTCATTGCTTTTACCATAGAGTCGCCACAAGGCCATATTGTCATCGATGCCCAACGACCAGCAATTTATGAAAACGCCTTCCCTCAGTTCCTTCTTGAATTTATCATAAGTGAATTTTATACGATTTTTTTCGTAAGAATTGATAATAGCGTCCTTGACAGAAACAGTGAAGGAGCCCTCAAAATTGTCCGAAAACAGGTCACTCCGGCAAAGGTAGAGAGAGCTGGTTTTCAAGAAACTTATGAATCGTGGCATATCGAGATAGCGGCGGAGAACATCCTCCTCCTCCAACTTCGCATCGATTTGACCTGCACCTCGTGATGTCATTCTATTTAAGTTCATGGCAATTAATATACTTCACTGGTTTTTTCGGAATTCGTTGTCATCCTACTCCTTTCAAATCTGAATGAAAAGAGATAAATCGCCATTAAATCAATGCTATGAAATTTTCGTACACAGCTTTTGGTCTTGATCACCGGGTAATACTTGGGCGGGCATATCAAAGGAAATTTGTCCCACAGCAAAAAGGCTGAAACGCGAATGATGCACTTCAGCCTTTTTTGTCATTTACAGTAATTGAAATATCCCTGGATTCCCGCCTTCGTAACCTGAAGGTCACAGGCGGGAATGACGAATTCTTACTACAGCCTAATAGTCTAATAGCCTACAGTCTAAAAGCCTGCTTTTCTCTCCCCCTACATGAAGCTTTCTTCGGGGATATCGATCGCGCTGCGGTCACCGTACTTCATGGTCTTAAGATATCCGAAGATATCGGGAACATGATTCATGACATAGAACCGGGCCGTGGCAATTTTGCCCTTATAGAAATCGGCGTCGATTTCGCCTTTCTCTTTGATCTTTGCCGACGCCAGAAGCGCCTGGTCCAGAAGCAGCATGCCGCAGTAGACTCTCGCGCCCGCGTGCAGGGTCCGGGTGGCAAAAAGCTGTTTCATCTGTCTGTCACCCTTCGTCCAGGCGTCATTCATATTGACGATCTCTTTGAAAGCCGTCATGGCTTCCGCCATCATTGCAAATTCCGCCGCGAACTCGTCGGTTTTCTTGCCGGCGACGAAATCGTCGATTTGGGCCACCCACTTTTTGAACGGCTCACCGTCCTTCATGGTGAACTTGCGGCCGGTATAATCCTGAGCCTGGATGAAGTTGGTGCCTTCCCAGATTCCATAAATCACAACGTCCCGGTACAGTTCCGCCGGGGCGTACTCTTCCGTGAAACCGTAGCCGCCGTGGCAGTTGATCGCGTCCCCCGTGGAGAGCCTCGCCATATCGGATGTATAGGCCTTGCACATGGGGTTGTTGATCGCAAACATATCATCATAATATTCCCGCTCTTCGGGCGTAGCGGCATCCACCGCCAGGTCGCGGTAGAGATAGGACTTGTAAATGAGCGCCCGGCAGGCCTCCAGAATCGACTTCTGGGACAAAAGCATGCGGCGGACGTCTTCGTGTTCGATGATCCGGACGCTGGGACCCTTGGGGTTGGTGGAATGTTTGCTCTGCACGCGCAGCTTGGCGTAATCCAATGCGGCGTAATAGGCGGAACCGATGCAGCCCAGCGAGAATAATCCCGTGTTCAGGCGCTCTTCGTTCATATAGGCAAACATCTGCTTCATGCCGATGCCGCGTCCGTCTTTCACTTCCGCTTCACCGACGATCCAGCCGTAGCAGTTATCGTTTTCACCCATGGACAACGTGGCGGTCGTTGAACCGTGAATGCCCAGTTTGTGCTCGATGCCCATGGTGGTGACGTCATTCCAGGCGCCCTGCGAGCCGTCCTCGTTGACCCAGAACTTGGGTACGATGAACAGCGATATGCCGGCGGTGCCTTCTTTGGCGCCCGGCGTCTTGGCCAGCATCAGGTGAATGATGTTTTGGGCCAAGTCATGGTCTCCGGAAGAGATGAAGCATTTCGTCCCGGTGAGTTTGTACTTGCCGGGCGTGTCGGTGGGAAACGCCTTGCTTTGAACCGCGCCGACTTCGGAGCCTGCGCCCGGTTCGGTAAGCCCCATGGTGCCGCCCCAAACGCCTGTCCGCAGTTTGGGGATGAACAGGTCCTGCTGTTTTTGTGTGGCAAATTCATGAAGCACGGTGATCGCGCCCTGCGTCAGACACCAGAACATGACGATCGACGGCGACGCGGCGGACTGCATCTCCAGAATCGGAGCGTACCAGCACAGCGGTATTTTGCCTTCGCCGCGGTAGCCGAACTGGGGGCCCAGCTCCGCATCCATAATGGTTTTATAAACACTCTTGAACGAGTCCGGAGTCACCACCGCATGTTCATTGCCGCCCACAAATTTCGCGCCGGGTTCGTCGGCGTCTTTGTTGGCCGGACACATCACGTCGCGGCAAACTTTGAAGTTGACATCGAGGAAGCTGTCGATGTCGTCCATCCCGTAGTAATCCTTATACGCGTCAAGGCCCAAGAGCTTCTCCACGCCGAGCCATTCTTTGATCTGGAACATGATGTCCCGCGTCTGATACAACCAATTACTGTGAGCCATATTCAATTCCTCCTGTTGAAAATTAAAGGCGCAAAATGAAACGAAACCTTGTCCCTGCAAACACACAGCTCACTTTTCCGGATCCGTGTACATGCTCCCTGCCAGAGCACCGATTCATGCAAAGTCGTTGTTCATTTACTGCCGTCAGAAAATTATCAACATGTCCGCCAATCTTTTTGATAAACGGGCTTCCGCGTTATTTCCCCTTAAATACCGCAGCGCGCCGTTCAATAAAAGATTGCAGACCTTCTTTCATATCTTCACTTTTCATAACCTCTTCCATCGCCGGATAAACCGGACCCTTGCCGGCTTCTTCCCCCTCACGCGCGGCCAGACGGCTTAACTTTAAAGCGTACTCGACACCCAGCGGCGCCGCAGCGGCCACGTGCCTGGCTATTTCCAGCGCGCGGGTGAACTGTTGCCCGGGTTCGGCAAGCTCTTGAACCAGCCCCAGACGGTAAGCCTCCGGCCCGCTCATTTCGTCGCCTGTCAGCATGTAACGCATCGCGTTGGCCCAGCCGATCTCGCGGGCGAGCCTCAGCGTCGCCCCGGCGCCCGGGAAGAATCCGCGCTTCACCTCCAGCATGCCGAAACGCGTGTCGGTGGCGGCGACCCGGATATCGGTGTTGAGCATCATCTCAAAGCCCCAGGTGTAACAATAGCCCTGGACGGCCAGAACGATGGGTTTGCGGCAGCGGGCATCGCTCATCATGTAAAACGGGTCAATTTCATCCTCCGGGACAAAAGGAAATCCTTTTCCGGCATCGAAGGTCCCGCCCCAGTCCGTGAGCTCCAGCCCCGCTGTAAAATGAGGACCGACGGCATACACCAGGCCGACGCGGGCGTCCGGATCGGCATCGAGCTTAAAATAGGCCCGGCCCAACTGGTGATACATTTCCTGCGTCATGGCGTTGTATTTTTTCGGCCGGTCGACTTCGATAAACAAAATATGATCTTCGGTTTTGAGGTTGATAGTCATCTGATAATTCCTTAAGAAATTTTACCGATCGGGAGTATAAGGAAAGGGGTCGCGCATGTCAAGGCATAACCGAGAAACAGCGCCTTATCCCATCCCGAAGACGATGATGAGGCCCAGACTCGCCGCGGCGAGCACGATGGAAACGCACAGGCCCAGAGCAAAAGGTTTCAGGCCGATCCGGAGAACCGTTTGCAGACGCGTCCCCAAACCGACGCCCGCCAGTGCGGTGAGAATGGCAAACTTGGCCAGAGCATCAAAGGCATTGAGCATCGAGGCCGCCATCTGCAAGTCTCCGGGCCGGGCAACGTCCCTGGGCAGAATTCCGGCGCTGATGCCGGAAGTACGGATGAGCGACATGGTCAGAAAGCCGATCACGAACCAGGGAATGAGAATCCCCCCGCGCGGAATGACCGACCGCGGCTTTGCAGGATCAGACGATGCACGCTGCCGGAGGAATAGCCCCATGACGATGATCAGGGGCGCCATGATCGTGTTGCGCATCAGCTTTACAACGGTAGCTACGCCGAGCGCCTCCGGACTGTGCGCAGCCCCGACGGCGACGACCTGGGAGGTGTCGTTGACGGCGGTGCCGGCCCACAACCCGAACGCCGTATTGCCGAGTCCCAGAGCCTGCCCGATGATCGGATAAATGACAACCGCAATCAGGCCGAAGAGCGTAATGACGGCGACGGCGAAGCTGACTTCCTCTTCTTTCGCCCCGATGGCCGGCGCCGTTGCCACGATGGCGGTATTGCCGCAGATCGATGTTCCGACGCCGATCAGCACGGTAAGGCGGGGTGGAATTTTAAACAGGCGGCCGACCGCGTAAGCCGTTGCGAGTGCGATGGTAATACAGGCAAAGACCAGCAGAATCGCCGTCCCGCCCGTATCGGCGATATCCTGCAGGCTGAGCCGTAACCCGAGAAGGACGATGCCCAGCCGCAGCACTCGCACCACGGCGAACTTGACTCCGGGATCGTAGCCCGGGGAAAGACCGATGACGTTGCGGATAAAAAGCCCCAGCAGAATCGCGATGACGATGTCACTGACCATCTTGCCTATCGGCCCGGGAAGTAACTGATGCGCAAGCCGCGCAATGATGGCCACCCCGACGGCCAGGAGCAACCCCCTGACCATGAGCCCTGACGCGATGACCATCCTCTTTCCTTTGATACTCAGTTTGCGCACCATTTCTTCCCCCCTTTGGATATCGGAAATCTTCCCGTCCGGAACTTCCCGGCCCTCCCGTATTTCTCGTTTGCACCATAGGCCCTTTTAATGATAAATAATAATCCATAATATTTAAGATTATCATCAATAATGTTTATCAAGGAAAACCCATGACTATTCCCCTGAGACAGTTGGAAATCTTCGAAAAAGTCGCCGCTTGCGGACATGTTACGAAGGCGAGCGAGCAATTGTTCATCACCCAATCGGCTGTCAGCATGGCCATTACCGGACTGGAGAAATTTGCCGGCGCGCCGCTTTTTGAGCGCCGGGGCAAAAAGCTGTTGCTCAATGATCGGGGACGTCTGATTCTGGAAAAAGTGCAGGATGTTCTCAGACAGGTCGGGACCATCGAACAGCTGCTGACTGAATCCATAGGCGAACCGATCGGCGTTTTGAAAGTCGGGGCCAGCACGACCGTCGGCAATTACCTTCTCCCCGCCCTCATCGCCAGGCTGACCTTGCGCTATCCGCGGGCCAGGGCGCTCTTGCAGGTGGGCAATACCGTCCAGATCGAACAGGCCCTGGAAAATGGCAACCTGGATATGGGGATTATCGAAGGACCTTCTCATGTCCGATCGCTTGAGACGGCTGTCTGGAGAGACGATGAACTGGTTGTGATCGCGGGCAGGAATCACGCCTGGGCCGGCCCCCGCAAAGCATCGAAGTCGATGCTGGCAGGGGCGCCCTGGATCGTGCGGGAAAAGGGATCGGGAACCCGGGAAGTATTCGAATCGGCGATGAACCGCAAAAAGATCAACTGGACGGCGGCCATGGAGCTCGGGCATACCGAGGCAATCAAGAAGGCGGTGGAAGCGGGCCTGGGTGTCAGCTGTCTGTCCCGGATGGCCGTAGCCCGGGAATTGTCCCATAAGTGGCTTGTGGAGGTGGACAGCCCGCTTGATCTCACCAGAAACCTGGTCATCCTGACCAGAGACGGTGGATATCGCACAGCGCTCTTGACTGCCTTTCTTGCCATTTTGGATGAAAGCCGATAAGCATGGCTTTTGATCGCGGATTCTTCGAATCCCCGAAGCAAAATCACCAGGCGCACGGAGGCGGGATTGGCACGAGTCCGGGTCCCGAACAACACTACTTTATGATTCCTATCCAATCAACGATCATCATAAATTAAAAACGTCATTTTAACGCAGGTTCAAGGGCGGAAATTTGCAACTTTATGCTGTTAACAGTTTCGGGGCAAGGTCAGTTGAAAGGAAGAACTGCTAAGCCCGTTCACCTGCAAAACCGCGCGTGCAACTTAAAATAAGCTGATGATGACGATTGGAATGATGTATCCGGCATCAATATTTACATTGCATTCACAAATAACATGAGGTATTTTTTATAAAAATATTTTGCTTTTTCAGAATTTGAACGGAATTTCATTAATGTCTGCAAGGAGGTCCTGAATTGAACATTAAGATAATTCTGCTAATTATTGTGGCCTGTTTTGTCGTCATTTTTGTAACGCAAAATGTGTCCGCTGTTACTGTCAGCATCTTCTTCTGGGAAATTTCCCTGTCTCTCGCTCTGCTGATTTTTTTTGTGCTGGCCATTGGTTTTGCTCTTGGTTGGTTTCTGCATAGCTATATAGCTTATCAAAAAATAAAAAAAGAAGTCGCCGATACTCTGGCCGACATGCGTTTAAAGAAATAGCGGGGTAAAACCGTCCCCGCCGGCCCGCCGCTCTGAATGCCATGCATTAAGTCCCGATGGTTATCGTACCTTCGAGATACAGCACTGCGTGTCCCGCAATCGTCACCCTCTCGCCTTTATAGCCGCAGAACAATTCACCGCCGCGGGCCGACACCTGCAATGAGTAAAGATCCTTCTTCTGCAATTTATCCGCCCAGAAGGGGATCAGCACCGAGTGCGCGGACCCCGTGACCGGATCTTCATTGACCCCCACGCGCGGCGCAAAGAAGCGCGAGACAAAATCGCAATGCTCGCCCGGGGCACTGATAATGACGCCGCGGCAGGAAATCTTTCCCAGCGCGGGAAAGTCCGGGGACACCTGGCGCACGGTTGTTTCGTCGGGCAGGATGACCAGCAAATCTTCTTCGGAAGATAAAACTTGAACGGGCGTAACGCCCAGTACCAAAGCAAGACCGGCCGGCGCCGCGATTTCATGCGCGGGACGCGCCGGGAAATCCATCTCCAGACGATCGCCTCGCCTCGTTACGATGAGTTCGCCGCTTGAACGGGTCAAAAAGCGGATGTTCGTCTGCTCCCACAATTTGCAGACAAAAAGTACGTACGCGGCGGCCAGCGTCGCATGCCCGCAGAGAGCCACTTCCGTAAGCGGCGTAAACCAGCGCAGCTCGACCGCCGAACCTCTGTGAACCAGAAAGGCCGTCTCCGACAGGTTATTCTCCCGGGCGATATGCTGCAAAGCGGCATCGTCCGGCAATCTTCAAGAAGGCAAACAGCCGCCGGATTGCCGGAAAACAATTTCGCCGTGAAAGCATCTATCTGATAAATGGGTATCTTCATTCTCTCATCATTTCCTGACCCCGTTAACCGGCGCCAATGGCTGCCGCGGCTACCTCTTCAGCTGAACGACATTAAACCCGCGCCTGCGCAAAAGATCGATGACGCTGTCGCGGCCGGCCAGATGGGCCACCCCGACAATGACCATCGTGTTGGCGTTTCCGCCAAGTGCGCTTTCAATCTTCGGCAACCACTTCTTATTGCGGTCTACAATCAGCAGCGCATATAATTGCGGATAATTTTTCAGTTCACGCAGATTAACGGCTTCGATTCCTGCTTCATCGCCTCTGCGCCAGGCGTTCAGGATATCCGCCAATTTACTGTGAAGCTCAGTGAGATTATCGATGGTTTCACTCACCTGCTCGTTGCCCACGCTGCCGTCCATGGCATTCAAAAACCCGAGTTGTTCATCGGCTGTTTCCAGCCCGCCGATGGATTTCCCATCCCTGAGCGCTTTTTGATAATAGAAATGGTCAACGCCGTATTGAGCTTCCACGCCCAGACGGGAGAGCTCCTGCATGGTCAGCATCATCGACAGCATCCAGGGGCGAAGCATCTGATACTGGTCGAACGGATAACCGCGCTCTTTACAGAATTTTTCCGCCTTGGCATAAACGGCAGGCGCCACGTGCTGTCTGAGCGTCGTCCCGTCCGGATACATTGCGATCGTCATGAGCTTTTGCAAATACTGGGCCGCTTCCAGATCACCGGGCGGCGCTTCGAAGATGATTTTGCGGGAATCGGCATAGGCCGTCTCAAACGGAGCCGGAAGCGGATGATCGGACGCCCGGAGAACATGGCAGGAGCCGGCCAGATA
>Ga0351865_10156_pt1 | contig 25015 bp, 22 predicted proteins | sample TotcelFGM3001L10_FD_206780 | JGI IMG/M metagenome (GOLD analysis project Ga0351865, IMG submission 206780) | Enriched cells from coal bed in the Powder River Basin, Montana, United States - Total cells FGM rep2 HSBNCT.FGM.300.1.L10 ... | reverse complement strand
GGGCGCGAAGGTTACGCGAAGGCCGCAAAGGAAAGGCTGCTTTTGCATGGGCCACATCATGGCCCATGGCAATACAATGTTTTTCTCTGCGCCCCTTTGCGCTGCCTTTGCGCACCTCTGCGTTATTCCTTTGCCTTTGCTTTTTCTCTTTTTTACATTTCTGCGCCACATGGCGCTTCTCATATATTTATTGCCTCATCCACGCCACAAGTCCCGGATATCTCCGGGCGCGCGGGGGAGGCGGGGATACGGCCGCTACGCCGGAGATTCCGGTGCGCGGTTCTTCTGCGGCATTCAAACGCGTCCAAAGTGCGCCAGCCGCGGCGCAAGCTGAATTTGTATCGCCCCCCGGCCAATTCGATGCGATCTCCTTCCGCATGGCTTCACCCGGCGGGCCTGGGCGCCGGGGTTTTACTAAACCCCCGATTTGTGTTTTTTTTCGGGAAGGAGGTGGGCCTCACGCCGGCCTGTAATGCGGCTGGGCCGCTGTGTACGTCCGGGCGTAATAAAGTGCGCGGGTGATGACGCGTAAAAGTGCGAGTGAGGCGCACCCGCAGGCACGGCGCCGAAGCAATATCCTTGATGAGACGGGCGGGCCGCAGAATTTTTGCAGCGCCGCACGCCGTTACAACTTCGACGTAGCTTTTCGACAATTCGTGAATCCGTGTCCCCGCCTCCCCGGCGTTGAGCCGAGGATGAGGAAATGCGTAAAAGAGTCTCCGACGGCTCAAGGGAAACTTTGAAAAGTTTCCCTTGAGAATCCCTTCAAACTTTTTGGCGGGCAAATTCCCGACCAAAAACGGGTCGGGTATTTGCCTCATTAGATTCGAAAAGAGTGTGGTGGAATAATGCAAAACATATCAACTGCAAATATCTCAAACAAATGTAATACCAGGGAACTGCGCTTAAGTCTTTTCAGGGCGCTGCATCACCGCGCCCTTATCCTGCCTATCCTGCCCATCCTGTTAAAAACAACGTTACGCTCTAAGCACCCAACCCCCGCAAAGCACGCCGTTCCCCGGGAGCGCGGGCGTCCCGCCCGCACCGCACAGCGCTTTACCTCGCGAAACAAATTTGCGGGCAAAATCCACGCACCCCGTACATGCAACAAGCGAATGCGCACCGCGAACATGGATATGTCCCGCACAAGTCTTTTCAGGGCGCTGCATCACCGCGCCCTTATCCTGCCCATCCTGCCCATCCTGTTAAAAACAACGTTACGCTCTAAGCACCCAACCCCCGCCATATCAACCATCAATAGCTATTGCAATGGCCGGGAAAAAGCGCGTCCGCGCCTCTGCGGTTTCCTTTTATATTTGCGGCTTAGCGGCGTATAAACGATGTGCATCGGCCGCTTTATTTGTATGGGTTGTGTGGATGGGGTTAGGGATGAAAAGATTCATGCTGGGGGGCATACTATTAATAAATGAAATCATTGCGATGTCCGGGTCACAGCCGGTAAGGCAGACAGGGGGCGGGGATGATGAATGAGTCTGATATCCGCGAACGGTTTCGTATGTTTGTGGGACGGGATGCGCCGCGCAATTTGGTGATTCATTCTGACACCACGGAATTCATGGGCATTGAAAGGGATCATGTTATTCAGATTGAAGGCCGCTGGTTCGCTGTGCAGGGTAATGCTTATGAGGGACGGTTCGGCATTGATGACCAGCCCAAGTTCTGGGTTAAAAGCACGGTGGACCTGGCGGACGGGTCCCGTAAGTTTCTGAAACTTGTGTTTCTTGAGGAGATGATTTCAACCCTGGGGCCGCTCACGTACCGCTGCATGCGCAGCCCGGAAAAAGAGGCGCTGATTCTGGATATCATGTCCGGGGACAGGCGGTTCATGCAGGGCTGTTCGCTCAAGGATGACAGGGGCAATATCGTGCGTGTGCTCGATTTTATCAAGGGCATGAATGTGTACCAGTATCTCACGTCCCTGAAGATTCCGCACCCGGAGTATTTTGAGAAGCATTTCCCGGGCCTGTTCGCGCGCATGATTTCCAGTGTGGAAGCCATTGCCCTGCTGCACAGGAATAATGTGTGCCACGGGGATATCCGCAACGACCATATTCTTATTGAAAAGCATACCGGGGATTTCCGGTGGATCGATTTCGACCTGCGGCAGGTGAGCCTTGATTTCGATGTGTGGAGCCTTGGCAACATTATTTTCCTTGTGGCGGCGCACGAGGATGTGACGTTCCACAGGCTGGAGCGCGGGGAAATCCCCGGCGCACTGCGTACGGAGATTACGAGTGAGGATTCCCTTGCCTTTTTCCCGCACCGCGTGGCCAATCTCCAGAAGCTGTTCCCGTACATACCCGATAATCTCAACCGTATTCTGATGAAGTATTCCACCCGGGCTCTGAATGGCCTCAATCAGTACAAAACCGTGTTCGCGCTGCTTGATGATCTCAAAGCCTGCTGCGCAGACAACGGGTTTGACAACTGTCCGCTTATTACAGTGGATCCGTTGAATCCCATGGGGAATGGAGCGTATTGACGCGGGCAGGGCGGGGCGCGCGGCGCGCACGCTCCCTTTACTTTCATGCACCTGCGTATAACAATATGAAACCATATGGAAAAGCCGTTTGAACGAGTAGCAATCATAGGGTTGGGCCTGCTGGGCGGGTCCATGGCGCGTGCGCTGAAGGCCACGGGCCAGGTGCGTGAAATTGTGGGCTACGGCCGCACGCAGGAGCGCCTGGACTATGCGCTGGAGCAGGGCATCGCCGATACGGTGACGCGCGACCCGGCCCAGGCCGTGCGCGGCGCGGATTTTGTGGTTGTCGCAACTCCTGTGGGGCTCATCCCCACGCTCCTGGATCAACTCGCCGGGCATATCGAGCCGGACGCCATTGTGATTGATGTGGGCAGCACCAAGGAGAGCATTGTGCGCCACGCCGAAAGCGTGCTGCCGGATTCCGTGCATTTTGTGGGGTGCCACCCCATGGCCGGAAGCGAGGAGAGCGGGGTGCAGGCGTCGTCGCCCATTCTGTTCGAGAATGCGCTGTGCGTGGTGGCGGCGTCGGCGCGCGTTGAGGTGTCCGCGGTGCAGCGCGTGGTGCGCATGTGGGAGGGGCTCAAGGCGCGCGTCATGGTCATGAGCCCGGGCGAGCACGATATGCTGGTGGCCGCGGCCAGCCACTTGCCGCACCTGGTGGCCGTGTCTCTTTGCAACGCCATCAACGGACTCAGCGCGGATAATGAAAAGATTCTGCCCCTGCTGGCCGGGGGATTCCGGGATACCACGCGCGTGGCGTCCGGCAGCCCCGAGATGTGGCGCGATATCCTGTTGTCAAACCGGGAACCCATCAGCCGGGTGCTGGGTCAGTTCGCCGATTCCCTGCAATTTCTGCGCGCGCGGCTGGATAACGCGGACCCCGGCGAGCTGATCGATATGTTCCATGGCGCCAAGGAGTTCCGGGACTCGATTCCGCAGCGCGGCCTGGGCGCCCTGGAGTCGGACTACGAACTGCTGGTGGATGTGGCGGACCGGCCCGGCGTGCTGGGTGAAATCACCACGGCGCTGGGCAACGCGGGCATCAATATCAAGAACATGAATATCCGGCATGTGCGCGATCTGGGCGGTGGAACCCTGCTTGTGGTTCTTGAAAAGGAAATTGACATTGACCGCGCCATTGCGCTTCTGGAAAAACAGGGTTTTGCGTCCAAGAGGCGCTGAACAGGGGAGGGGACCGGTGACGGAAAAGACAAAGCTCAAAGTTCTTTTTGTTTCCGCGGAAGCCTCGCCGTTCGCCAAAGTGGGCGGTCTGGCCGATGTGGCGGGATCCCTGCCGGGCGCGCTGCGCCGCGTGGGCGTGGACGCCCGCCTGGTTTTGCCCTGCTACCACGGGATTGCGGACAAAGCGCCGTCGCCGATTCGCGACGGGCTCTCCGGGCTCAAGGCGTCGCTGGGCGAAGAAACTATTTCCCTGTGCGTGAAAAGCACCATGCTCGGGGATACGCCTGTATCCCTGATTGATATTCCTTATTATTTTGACCGCGACAAAATTTACGGGTATCCCGACGACCCGCACCGGTTTGCGGCGTTCTGCATGGCTGTTATTGCGTGGCTCAAGGCGTCCGACTGGACCCCGGACGTGATTCACTGCAACGACTGGCAAACCGCGCTGCTGCCCGCGCTGCTCAAAACCGTGTACCATGAGGATCAGGCATTCCGGGATACGGCCACGGTTTTTTCCATTCACAACCTGGCATACCAGGGCGTGGTGGACTCGGGCATGCTGGATGTGTTCGGGCTGCCATGGTCCGAATTTACGCACCATAAACTCGAATTCTTCGGCAATCTGAACATCATGAAAGGCGGCATTTTGCACGCGGACCGCGTGTGCACGGTCAGCCCCACATATGCGCGGGAAATTCTTACCGAAGAATACGGGGAAGGCCTGCACGGGTTTTTACAGGCCCATGCGCATAAACTCAGCGGCATCGTGAACGGTATTGAATCCGCGGTTTTCGATCCGGCGACGGACCCGCATATTTGCGCGCAATTCAGTGCGGATACAATTAATGCCAGGCAGGAAAACAAGCGCGCGCTGCTTGTGGAGTCCGGGCTACAGGTGCGCGACCCGGACATGGCCGCGCCGCTCATCGGCATGGTGGCGCGCCTCACGGACCAGAAAGGGTTTGATATCCTGATTCCGGCCCTGGACGTGATTTTGAGGCGCAACGCGCGCCTGGTGCTGCTGGGAGACGGAGACCGGGAAATCAAAGCCGCGCTCACAAACGCCGCCAAACAGTCCGGCGGAAAAATGGCGGTTCACCTGGGATTTGATGAAGCCCTGGCGCGGCGCATCTATGCGGGCAGCGACATGTTCCTCATGCCCTCGCGGTTTGAACCCTGCGGACTGGGGCAGATGATCGCCATGCGCTACGGCGCCGCGCCCATCGTGCGCGCCACCGGCGGCCTGGCTGACACAGTTAAGCCTTTTGACCCGGCCACACTGCTCGGAAACGGATTTGTGTTCCACGAATATACCACGCCCGCGCTTTACGGCGCTGTGTTCCAGGCCATGGACCTGTTCCACAATAACCGCAACGCGTGGCATACGCTGATTGGAATCATCATGAAGCAGGACGTATCCTGGGATGTTTCCGCTGCCGCATATGCGCAACTGTACCGCGATGCCGCGGCCGCGCACCTCCAGGCTGACTAATCAACGAAATCGGAACCTTTTATTATGAACCTTGCACAGAATCTTTTTGATACCGCGGAGCAGTTCCCGAACCGCACCGGCATCGTGTTTTATGATAAGCGGATCACCTACCAGGAAATGCGCGATTTCACGGCGCGCCTGGCCGGAGCGCTTGCAGACCGCGGCGTTGGCCCGGGCGTGCGCCTGGCCATTGCTCTGCCCAATGTGCCGGAATTCGTTTTCACGTATTACGCCACCCTGGCCGCAGGCGGCGCCATCGTGCCCATTAACCCCCTGTATACGGCCCGGGAAATGGATTTTATGCTGCGCAACAGCGGCGCTCGTTTCATCGTCACCCACCCCATGTTTGAGCAGGCTGTGCGCGAAGCCATCAAGGACAAGGATATTGAACTGATATATTCCGATAACCTGGGCGACCCGGCAAAAGAATGCCTGCGCGACCTGGTCGCAAGTGCGGACACCATGGCGCCAATTGACCGCCAGCCCGACGACACAGCGGTCATCGCCTATACCAACGCCACAATGGGCTGGCCCGTGGGCGCGGAACTCACGCACCATGGACTCAATTTTAATGTCACGAGCTGCCGCCATGCAGCCATGGTTGACGAGCATGACGCATTTCTGTCTGTTATTCCTCTTTATCACGCATTTTCAGCCACTTCCTGCATGAATCTCCCCATAGCTAATGGCGCTATGCTGATTCTCAACGAAACATTCTCAGAAAAGCGCGTTGTGGATATTCTTGAAAATGAGCCCATTTCCGTGTTTCCGGCAGTTCCCACGATTTTTCTGAAAATGTACGAAGTATTCGGCGGCGCAGGCAAGGATTTCTCATCAGTAAAGGCATTTGTGCCAGGCGGCGCGCCGTGTGGCGTGGATTTAATACAAAAATTCACAAAAGCCTTTAATGCCAATGTTTACGAAGGCTATGGAATTACCGAATGCGGGCCCGTAACAACCGTGAACTCTATCCGTGAAAAAATCAGCAAAATAGGCTCTATCGGCCTGGCTCTGGATGGGATTTCACTCAAAATTTGCGACCCGAAGGGTAAGGAAGTGCCTCACGGAGTGCGCGGAGAACTGTGTGTTAAGGGCGATAACGTCATCAAATCTTATTGGAATAATCCCGAAATGACTGCAAAATACCTCAAAGACGGTTGGTTTTATACAGGCGATCAAGCATGGATGGATGAAGAAAACTTCGTTTTCTGGACAGGACTTATCAAAAGAATGGTGCTTGTCGGTGGCTTTAATGTTTATCCAGAAGAAGTCGAACGCATAATACATGAACATCCTGCAATTGAAAAATGTACAGTATTCGGCGCAGAAGATGTTTCCATGGGCCAACATGTAGCAGTCAATGTGACTCTTAAACATGGCATGAAACTTACCAACATAGAACTAAAGAAATTCGTCAGGGCAAATCTCGCTCCATATAAAATGCCAAGGACCATAGATATACAGGAGCAATAATGATTTATCCTATTATTTAACTTTATTACTGAAAAAATACACATAGTTGTAAATTCAATAAACAAACCAGAGCTATTACCAGAATTTTAAGTTAATAACAAAAACCCGTATTATTTAACATAACATATATTATGCGACGTTTATGCTAATTCTGTTTGTAAGTATATTCAGTAATGTTTAATATTAGTTATGAAATTTTGTTTGGCCGTGGGTTTTTCGAAGATTTTGAGTATTATGTTATAATATGACGCTAAGCTTATTTGGACTTATTTCCAAGCTCTCCCCCGGAATGAAAGAAATTGAAATCACTTTTTGTGAACTCTATTGCTCTCGATGCAGCTACGGCCAGAGCATCTCCAAGCGCAATTGTTGCCGTTGAACTGCTGGTCGGTGCAAGGTTAAGATGATCCGCTTCAGACTCAACGTAGATATCAAGTATAATGTCAGCTACAGCAGCAAGTGCAGATTCTTTATTCCCTGTCATGGCAATAACTTTTGTTCCAATTTGCCTGGCCCTTGACGCTGTTTCCACAACTTCACGCGTATTACCGCTGTTCGATATAGCAATTAGCAGATCTTTGGATTGTATCATTCCGGTGTCGCCGTGCATTGCTTCACAACTATGCAGAAAGAAAGATGGAATGCCCAGGCTGGCCATTGTTGCTGCAATTTTCCTGGCTACATGTCCGGATTTGCCGATTCCCGTGACTATGACCTTGCCTTTGCATGATTTCGTGGCTTTTACGGCAATTGTGAATTTATTATCAAGCCTGTTCCTCATTGCTTCCAGGGCTGCGATCTCCTGGTCCAGAACTTGTTTTCCCCATTCAATAAAGCTCATAACTAAAGGTCCTTTTCCATTTTCCCGATTGTTTTCAGCATGTCTGGCAGGGTGGTTCAGTGTGCGTCCTGACCGGGGATTTCCTGGTCCATTGTTGAATCGGAATTTGCCGTATTTATTGCGTTGTCATCATCAGATTCCGGAAAGTGCGTGTGAGCTGGGGTGAGCGCCCTGCCCTTTGAAGCGCGAAAATGCAGGGTTGCGGCAAGGGCGCCAAGCACCACGGCCTGTGCGCCGGCGAAGATTCCGCCTTCAATAAATGCTGTGTTATATCCAAAAAGATAGCCCACGCCGCAAAGGATAAGAATGCCCATGGGCAGGATGGGAATGCGCAGCAAGGCGGCTGGAAGGAGCACAGCCACAGGCAGAAGACTTCGGCCCGCCACGATGATATACCCGGGCCAGTCTTGCGCGCGGCCCGCTCCGAACAGCTTGTATGCGACTGCGCATCCGGCTGCTGAGGCGCAGCACAGGATGATATAATAAAAGGCCAAACGCACGCCGGGAGACAGGTGCAGAAGCATGATGTTGTAGGATGCGGTGCGGCGCAGAGCGCCTGTGGCCAGATGGCGCTGGCGGAATGCCGCGGACCAGATGCCGGCGCCGCAGGCGCCCATGAGCAGGCACATCATGCCCATGATTACGCCATCCTGCCATTGCCAACCCGCAATGCGCGGGGCCACGAAGAACATGGCTGAGTGGTCGCTGCCGCTCACTGCTTTGTACACAAAAATCATGAACACCGCGGCCGCCACGAGCGCCGTTATATACGGGGCCAGGGACTCTGCCATGATATCGAAATTCAGATCCTGGTCTTCTTGTGGTTTATCGGATTTCTTAATAAGGCTGTTGATGGCCAGGAAAAGAAGCGGCAGCGTGAGGATCACGCACGCGAACAGATAATAGGTGCGATCCGGCATTTTGAATGCGACCCAGCCGTTGATGGCCGCGTACAGGGAGAGGAAGAATGCGAAATTAAAGTTCTTCAATTTGAGACCAGGCTTTCCGCACCTGACGGCGCGTGTCCTCGATACTTCCGTTGTTATATATTACCACATTTGCGCGTTCAATTTTCTGTTGCTGCGGCATTTGGGAATGGATGCGCTGCAGGGCTTGCTCGCGGGAAACGTTGTCGCGGCTTGTGATGCGCTCTACGAGCAGGTTTTCATCTGCGGCCACGGTCCACACGCGATCCACAAATTTTTCGAATCCGCTCTCGAACAGCAGGGGCACGGCCAGGATCACGTGGCGGCCCCCGGGCGCCGCGGCCATGCGCTGCGCGGTTTCCCGGCCGATGAGCGGGTGCAGGATGCTGTTGAGTTTCTGGCGCTGCTGCTCGTCAACAAAAACGATGTCCGCGAGTTTCTGCCTGTCGAGTTCTCCGTTTGCGGACAACACCCGCCCGCCCCACTGCGCCACGATCATGCCGAGGCCCGGCGCGCCGGGCCGCACCACGTCGCGCGCCACCTGGTCGGTGTCGATGAGCACGGCGCCGAGTTCTTCGAGCATGTCCGCAACGAGTGATTTTCCGCTGCCGATGGTTCCAGTGAGTCCGATACGCACGGGTGTGAATCCTTGTTTCTTATTAGAAACCAATCGGCGTATTGCAGCATGGCCCGCGCCCTGCCCTGTCCGCCCGGTTTCCCTGCTATGAATTATGCGCCGGGAGCGCCCCGGGAATCAAGTGCATAAAGAAACAGCGGCCGGTGTGAACGGCCGCTGGTTGATTGCTTTAAAGAGAAACGGTTTTGTTAATTCGCGCGCTATGCGGTTTATTCCTGTTCCTGGGAATCCGCATCCGGTTCGGGCGCGGGTTCCGAAATCGTTTCGGCCTTGTTCTCATCCAGGCCGCTGAACACGTCGCCGATGGCCACGCCGGATTTGCCGTTGTCGATGTAGCGTTCCATGTCTGAAGGAACCGACGACGCGGAGCCTGAATCGGAAAGGCCGAGCTTGATGCGGTGCCCGACTTTGTCCAGGTTCAGCACCTTTACCTTGATGATGTCTCCGGCGGCTTTCTTGGACTGGCCTTCGGAGCTTGAAGGCATTTCCGAATTGTGCAGCAGGCCCTCAAAATTTTCATCGATGCGCACGAACATGCCGTACTTGACCACGCGCGTGATGGCGCCTTCGATTTCCTGGTCGATGCTGTAGACTTCGTCGATGGTTTCCCATGGGTCGCGGCGCGCCTGTTTGATGCTGAGGGAGATCTTTTTCTTTTCTTCATCCAGGTCCAGAACCTTGACGCTCACGGTGTCGCCGCAGTTGAGAACGTGGGACGGGTGCCCCACGCGCGACCACGCCAGTTCCGAGATGTGGACCAGACCCTCGAAGCCGCCCACGTCCACGAACGCGCCGAAGTTGGTCAGTCGCGTGACTTTGCCTTCGATGATGCTGTCCACCTGCAGGGTGCTGAAGATCTCTTCTTTTTTCTCGGCCATTTCCTTTTCAACGAGGTCTTTGCGGGACACAACGATATTGCCCGAGCCCTTGTCGATTTCGATGATGTTGACGCGGATGGTCTGGCCTTCGATTTCCTCATTGGTTTGCGGGGGCGCCGGGCCCCAGTGGGAGGCGGGCAGGAACGCGTGGCGGCCCACGCCCACATCCAGGCGGTAGCCGCCCTTGACCATCTTGCGCACGATGGCGTCGATGGATTCCCCGTCCTCGTTCTTTTTCACGAGTTCGTCCCAGCGGCGCTGTTCGCGGACTTTGCCGTATGAAAGGAATATCTCTTCATGGGAAATGCGGTCAACCATGACTTCAACTTCATCGTCCACTTTGAGATTGAGTTCTTGTTCATCGCCGATTCGGAATTCATCAGTGGGAATGCGGCCTTCGGATTTGAAGCCGGTGCTCACATACACGTAGTCTTCATCGATCTGGGACACGCGGCCCAGCACGATATCGCCCACTTCGAGGTTGAACGTTGTCATGGCTGCGCTCAATGGCGTGCCAAAGAAATCATCATCATTGTTGCTCTTTTTAACCATAACTTCCTCCGGAAACGGTTTGTCCGTTCGTTGTCGCAATATTTTATAAAAAGCTTAGGCAAAACACAATTTTTCTTTGAGCGCGCGGCCCTGCAATTGTCACAGGGTCAGCAGGCGCACTGAAGCAACGCCCTTGATTTTAGAGAGCGCTTCGATTGTTTCTTTGGAGATATCATCATCGATGGTGAGGCACATAATGGCGCGGCCGCGCACGTTTTCGCGGCCCACCTGCATGCCGGCGATGTTAATGTTTCTGTCGCCAAGCAGGGTGCCGACTTTGCCCACGAGGCCGGGCTGGTCCTTGTGGCGCACATAGAGCACGTGCCCCTGGGGCACCAGTTCCATCCAGTAATCGTCCACCATGACGATGCGGATTTCATCCATGTCGTACAGCGTTCCGGCCACCTCGCGCGTGCGCTTGGACGTGACCACTTTGACCGTGATCAGGTCCTTGTACTTGGCGGCCTGCTCCACGGTTGTTTCGGTGAGCTTGACGCCTCGGTTGCTGATTAGAACCGGAGCGTTGACGAAGTTCACGGAATCCTGCATGGTGGGGCGCAGGAAGCCCACGAGCAGGTAGCGCGTGATGAGTTCGGTTTCCATGCCCGCGCTGCGGCCCGCATACGTGATGTGGATGCTCTGGATATTGCCGTCGAGCAACTGCGCATGAAACAGTCCGATCTTCTCGGCCAGTTCAAAGTATGGCTTGTGGGACGCGATGATCTCGGGTTTGACCGAGGGCATGTTGATGGCGCTCTTGGGGGGGATGCCGTTAAAGAAATCCACGATCTGCCTGGCCACATCCACGGCCACGTTGACCTGGGCCTCCATGGTGGACGCGCCCAGGTGCGGGGTGGCGATCACATTGGGCAGGGTCAGCAGCGGGTTGTCCGTGGCCGGCTCGTTTTCAAACACGTCCAGGGCGGCCTGGGCCACTTTGCCGCTTACCAGAGCCTTGAACAAAGCGTCCTCGTCGATAAGCCCGCCGCGCGCGGCGTTGACAATGCGCACCCCTTTTTTCATGATGCGCAGTTCCTTGGCGCCGATGAGGTGGTGCGTGTCCCGCGTGTGGGGCATGTGCAGGCTGATGATGTCGGCCTGTTTGAGCACGGTGGTGAATCCCACCAGGCCCACGCCGATGCGCTTGGCGTGTTCCTCGCTGGCGAAGGGGTCGAAGGCGATCACCTTCATGCCCATGGCCATGGCGCGCTCGGCCACCACGCCGCCCACTTTGCCCAGGCCCAGCAGGCCCAGGGTTTTGTGAAACACTTCGGTGCCCACGAACGTCTTGCGGTCCCACTGGCCCTGGCGCAGGGACCGGTCCGCGGCCGGGATGTTGCGGACCATGGCCATCATGAGCGAAAGCGCATGCTCGGCCGCGGAGAGCGTGTTGCCGCGCGGGGAATTAATGACCACGATGCCCGCATCGGTTGCGGCCGCGGCGTCGATGTTGTCCACGCCCACGCCCGCGCGGGCGATAATTTTCAGGTTCCTGGCGGCCTTGATGATCTTTTTGGTGACGCGCGTGCCGCTGCGCACCACAAGGCCGTGGTACTTGCCGATTTCCTTGACGATCTGGGCTTCGGTGAGTCCGAGCTTGACGGTGACATTGCAGCTTTCGCGCAGCACATCGATGCCGGCGTCGGCCAGGGCGTCCGAGACGAGTACGTTACATTTCATTCTGGAACACCTCCTCGGCCGCTTTTACGCCAGAGCCCAGGGCCACATGGAAGCCAAGCCGGGCCAGGCACATTTCCAATGCGGACAGGGCCAGGATCACGTCGTGTTCGGTGGCGTAGCCCATGTGCGCGATGCGTACGATCTTTCCTTTAACATGCGCCTGCCCGCCGGACAGTTTGATGCCAAAACGCTCCTGCACCAAATTGACCAGTTCCACGCCGTCGACGCCCCGGGGCGCTTTGATGACGGTTTCGATGTCCGAGCGGTTCTCGGAATAGAACTCGAGGCCCATGGCGGCCACGCCGGCCTTGCAGGCCCGCGACAGGCGCCGGTGGCGCTCCAGCACGTTATCCACGCCCTCTTCCATGATCATCTGCAGGGCTTCATCAACCTGCAGGCACAGGGTCACGGCCGAGGTGAACGGGGTTTCGCCCTTGTCGTCCCAGCGTTTCTTGTAATGTTTCATATCAAAATAAAACTTGGGCAGCGTGGACGACTCGTAGGCTTTCCAGGCGCGCTCGCTCATGCCCAGGAACGCGAGGCCGGGGCCGATCATGAGCGCCTTCTGGGATCCCGCGGCCAGCATGTCGATGCCCCACTCGTCCATTTTCATGGGGACCCCGCCCAGGGCGGAGACCGTGTCCACGATGAACAGGGCGCCGTGCGCGCGCACCACGGGGCCGATTTCATGCAGGGGGTGCAGGGCGCCGGTGGATGTTTCGCTGTGGGTTACGAACACGGCCTTGGCGTCCGGGTTGCTTTTCAGCGCCTGTTCCACATCCTGCGCGGTGACGAGGCCGCCCCACTCTTTGACGATTTCCACCACGTTCATGCCGTAGGCCTGGCAGATTTCGGAGTAGCGTTCGCCGAACTTGCCGGCCACGGCGCAGATGACTTTGTCGCCGGGGCTGAGCGTGTTGGTGACGCCGGCTTCCAGAGCGCCTGTGCCGGTTGAAGCGAGAATGAACACATCGCCGGACGTGCCCATGACGCACTGCATATTCCTGTGGATGCGCGCGAGCACATCGCGGAACGGCTGGGTGCGGTGGTGGATGATGGGCCGGGAAGCAATCTCAGCAACGCGCGGGGGTATTTGCGAAGGTCCGGGGGTAAGTAATATCTGTTTTTTCATTTCACAATCCTGTCCAATTCCCTTTTGCCGATATCTTTGCGGTGCTGCACGCCTTCCCACTGGATGCGGGACACGGCCTCGTAGGCGCGGTGGTGTGCGGCAGGCAGATTGTCGCCGATGGCGGTGACGCCGAGTACGCGTCCCCCATTGGTGACGATTTCCTTGTTTGCGTTGAAAGCGGTGCCCGCGTGAAACACGACCACGCTTTCCACTTCGGAGGCCTTCTTGAGGCCGTAGATGATTTGTCCTTTTTCGTAATCGCCGGGGTATCCGCCCGCGGCCATGACAATGCACATGGCGGCTTTATCCGCCGGGGGCACATCCACGGTGGCCAGTTCGCCCCTGGCCGCTGCGAGCAGCATTTCCGCCAGGTCTCCGTTGATTAACGGCAACACGGCCTGGGCCTCGGGGTCTCCGAAACGCACATTGAATTCCAGCACGTGCGGGCCTTTGTAGGTGATCATGAGGCCCGCGTAGATCACGCCCGTGAACGGGCAGCCTTCTTCGGCCATGCCGTCCAGCACGGGCTGGATAATGTGTTCGCTGACTTCCTGGAGCATTTCCTCATCCACCAGGGACACCGGGGAGTACGCGCCCATGCCACCGGTGTTGGGGCCTTTGTCCTCGTCGTACGCGCGCTTGTGGTCCTGCGCGGGTGTGAGCAGAGTAAAGGTTTTGCCGTCGGCGATGGCCAGGATGGATGTTTCCTCGCCGCCCAGGCATTCTTCGATAAGAACGTTTGAACCGGATGCGCCGAATTTTTTGTCCTGCATGAGTTCGCGCACAAATGCGGCTGCGTCTTCGCGCGATTCGCACACGGCAACGCCTTTGCCCGCGGCCAGGCCGTCGGCTTTGACCACTGTGGGCAGGGGCACGGTTTCAAGATATTTCAGGGCCTCGTCCATGTCCGTGAACGAAGCGAAATCCGCGGACGGAATGCCGTGGCGGGCCATGAACTCGCGGGCGAACACCTTGCTGCCCTCGAGCTGGGCTGCGTACTTGCGGGGCCCGAACACGGGGATGCCGTGCTCGCGGCACATATCGGCGATGCCCATGACCAGAGGCAGTTCGGGGCCGGGCACCACGAGGTCCACTTTGTTTTCGACCGCGAAATCAATGAGCGCGTCCAGGTCGTTATCTTTTATGTTCACGCATTCGGCAACGGTGCTGATGCCCGGGTTGCCCGGGGCGCAGAATATTTTTTCGATCTTCGTGCTCTGGGTAAGTTTCCAGCACAGGGCGTGCTCGCGGCCGCCGCCTCCAACCACCAGGATTTTCATTTTTGCGAATCACCTCTCCGGAATGGTTGCGCCACAGGGGTGCGGCGCGCTCACGGGTGTGTCCTGAATATCAGTCTTCCCCTGGTTCGGGGGTGTAGTTTTCAAAGGTAGCGTAACGGTGCACGAAAGTGAGGGGCACGTTGCCCGTGGGGCCGTTACGGTGTTTGGCCAGAATCAGCTCGGTTTTCTCGGCTTCGGGTTTTTCGTAATCCACTTCGCCCTCGCCATCGCCCTGCTGCTTGTAATAGCCCTCGCGGTACAGGAACATGACCAGGTCGGCGTCCTGCTCAATGGCGCCGGATTCACGCAGGTCGCTGAGCATGGGGCGCTTGTTGGGGCGTTGCTCAACAGCGCGCGACAACTGGGACAGCACGATGACAGGCATGTTTAATTCGCGCGCCATGAGTTTCATTTCACGCGAAATTTCGGACACTTCCTGCACGCGGTTTTCCGAGCGGCCCTTGCCGGTCATAAGCTGCATGTAGTCGATGATGACCATTTCGATGCCGTGCTCTTTTTGCATGCGTCTCGCTTTGGCGCGCAGTTCCAGAGGCGTGATGCCCGGAGAGTCCACGAGCACCAGGGGCGCTTTGGTGAGCATTTCCATGCCGCCGTACAGATGGTTCCAGTCATCTTCCTGCAGGAAACCGCCGCGCAGCTTGGCGGCGTCCACGCGGGACACCGAGCAGAGCATGCGGGTCACAAGCTGCTCGGACGACATTTCCAGGCTGAAGATGCCCACGCCGCATTTATTCCTGATGCATGCGTTTTCCGCGATCTTGAGGGCCAGGCTGGTTTTGCCCATGGAAGGGCGCGCGGCGATGATAATGAGGTCTGACGACTGGAACCCGCTGGTGAGGGCGTCCAGGCGTTCAAAGCCCGTGGCCACGCCGCTGATGCCGCCGCGTTCCTCATATTTTCTTTGAATTTGATCGAAGGTGGAAGCAACGGCGATCTTGATGGGGATGATGTCTTCGATGCTGCGGCCCATGGCCACATCGAGCACCATTTTTTCAGCGTCGGCGATGATGCTTTCCACATCGCCGGTCTGCTCATAGCCGCTCAAAGTAATCTGGTTGCCGGCCTTGATGAGGCGGCGCAGCAGGGACTTGTCCTTGACCAGCCGCGCATAGGTTTTGGCGTTGGCGGCCGTGGGCGTGCTTTCCACGAGCGTGGCCAGGTAGGCCGCGCCGCCCAGCTTTTCGAGTTCGCCTTTTTTCTCGAACTGTTCGCTGATCGTAATCATGTCCACGGGCACGCCGCGGTCGAACAGATCGGTGATGACCTCGTAGATGCGCTGATGGTTCTGGCTGTAAAAATCTTCGGGGGACAGGACTTCGATCACGATAGCGATCTGGTCGCGATCAAGCATCATGGAGCCGAGCACAGACTGCTCCGCGTCCATGCTCTGCGGGGGGACCTTGGTCAGCTTGATGTGATCTAAGTTTTCCGCCATGAATTATGCCGCGGCGCGCACGGTGCGCCACCCGGCCCGAAAAGGGTCCGGGTGCGGGCGGGGTGGCCCGGCGCCCGGCCTTGCTTTATTCTGTTTCTTCTTCTGCTGCTTCTTGTGAATCAGATTCCGGCTCAGCGGCGTCGCCCGCGGGCTCTTCCACTGTTTCCTGCGCCGCAGCCTGGACTTCCTGTTCCGGAGCTTGGGCTGTTTCTTTGGGCTCGGGTTCCGGAATGGGTGCGTCGGAAATCACGGACACGGTTACCTTAACAATTGTATCATCCTTAAGCTTAACGGGCACCACATAGTCGCCGATCATTTTGATGGTTTCGGTGAGTTGCACGCGCTGCTTGATGATGGGGTATTCGAATTTCCTGGACAGAGCCGCGGCGATTTCCTTGCGGCCCACGGACCCGTAGAGCTTGCCTTCGGGACCGGCCTTGGTCTCGATTTCGATCTTGCTGTCCCGGATTTTACCGGCGGCCTTGACGAGTTGTTCCTCAAGTTTCTTTTCGCGCCGGTCATCAAAGTGGCGGCGGCGCTCCATTTCCTTGAGAGCCGTCTTGTCGGCCTTGGCGACCATGCCGCGGGGGATGAGGAAATTGCGGGCATAGCCGTTGGCTACTTCTTTTATTTCGTTCTTGTCGCCGAGATTATCGACGTCCTGCAAGAGGATGACTTTCATTTGTGATCGAACCTCCTTGTGCGTACCCGGCGGGGCGTGGCCCACAGTGCGGGCGCCCGCGAAAACGGATTAGTCAGTGGTGTAGGGAATCAGCGCCATGGTGCGGGCACGCTTGATAGCGGTGGTGATTTTGCGCTGGCACTTGGCGCAGGCGCCCGTGGCGCGGCGCGGCTTGATTTTGCCGCGCTCGTTGATGTACTTGCGCATCAAGTCCACGTTTTTATAATCGACTCGCAGTTTCTTGTCGATGCAGAACTCACATGCTTTACGTGATTTACGTTTGAAGAAGCCTTTTTTGCGGGGTCCACCGGCGCCGCCGCCGCTGCCGCTGCTGCTTCCACCACGTTTGGGGGGTCTTGGCATGATGTATTAGCCTCCTGTTCAAAACGGATCGTCGTCGAGGTCAATTTCCTCGTCGATTTCTTCGTCGCTAAATTTACCGTAGTTCTTGTTACCTGCGGACTGGGGCCTGGGGGGGCTGCCCTGGGGGGCGGCGCCTCCGGCGTATTCCGCCCTGCCCGGGCCTTGAGCGGCCGGGGGGGCGTCATCGTAATCTGTCATGTCGGGCTCGTAGTTGTCGCCGGAAGAACTGCCTCCGCCACCGCCTCGGGATGTCGAGGGGGCGCGGTCCAGAAATCGCACGGTGTCGGCCTTGACTTCGGGTGTCTGGCGCTTTTCGCCCTGCTGGCTTGTCCAGGTGCGAATCTGCAAACTTCCGTCCACGGCCACAAGGCGTCCTTTGGCCATGTACTCGTTTACGAGTTCACCCTGTTTGCCCCACACAACCACGCGGATGAAATCGGTTTCCTTTTCCGCGCCCTGTTTCTGAAACGGGCGGTCTACCGCGACCACAAAATTGCAAACGGCCGTGCCGGAATTCTTGGTGTAGCGCAGTTCCGGGTCTCGCGTAAGGCGCCCGATCAGGACAATTCTGTTTAACATCGGCTCTCACTCCCTTAAGTTACTCGTCTTCTTTAATGATCATGAATCGAATAATAGGTTGAATGAGCTTGAGTTGCTGTTTGAACGGAATCAAAACCGAAGAATCGGCTTTGAATTGCACTACTTCATAGCGGCCCTCGTCCAGGATGCCGATGGGGTATGCCAACCTGCGCACTCCCAGAGTACTGGCTTCGGAAATTTCGCCGTTGTTGGTTGTGATGAAGTTTGCAATGCGTTCCTGCAGGGGGAGGAGTTCCTCATCCTGCAAGCGTGGATCCACAATGTAAAGTAATTCGTATAGACTCAAATTTTTCACCTCCCTCTGGTCTCGGCGGCTCCGCTGCGCCGTGCGCGGAGCAGAAAGGGTTATTTTGTACAACTTTGCTATTGTAACAATAAATAAGTGAGAATCAACTTTTTCTGCAAATTAAATCGAATTGGCAAAGGAAATCGAGGAATATCGGGTTCCATGGAGATGTTTTCCAATAATGCTTTGCGGCAATTGCCCGGTGCGCATATGGCTGTTTTTCAAGCTGCGGGAATAGTCTGGATTTCAGTACCACACGGGCGCGTCCCACGCGGCTTTGATATTGCCGATGCGTTTCTGGCCGGATCCATCGGCTTTCATGGTATACAGGCCCGGCTCGCCGTCCGCGTTGCTGATGAATGCGATTTGCGAGCCGTCGGGTGACCACGCCGGGAACCGGTTTTTGCTTTGGCCCGTGGTGAGTTGCTTTGGCGGGTCATTGGTTGCGGGGTCCAGCACGAAGATCTGCCCTCCCCCGCGCTGCGATGCGTCCACATACGCCAGTTTTTTCGCGGCTGCGGACCACTGCATGTCCCCGTCCGCGCCGCCCTTTTTTGTAAGCTGCTTTTCGGGCAGCTTGTGCGCGTCGTACCCGAGCATTTTATCCATGAGGGGCGCGAGGTCTATTGAGAAGATATCGTATTTTGTGCCGGCGCGCGCATTGGCCGCGAACACGATGGTGCTGTTGCCCATCCACTGGGGAAACAGTTCGCTGCGCGCCGTGGTGTAGGTGAGGCGCGTCTCCAATCGGTCCTTATAGCTTTCGGCCATCTTGAGCAGGTAGATTTCCCAGTTGCCGTCTTTGTAGGACTGGTACACCATGTGGCGGCCGTCCGGGGACACGCTGGGGTTGATGACCTGGTTGTCTTCATAGATGATCTGTTTCCACCCGCGGCGGTTGCTGGCCGTGTGCATGATGAACGTGCTTTTTTCCGCGATGAGCGAGTACAGCAGAGTGCGGCCGTTTCCGATGAACTGGATGTCGCCCTCTTTCCAGTGGAACAGAGTCACCTTCTTGGTCTTGCCCGTGCGGCTGTCGTATATATAAATGTTCCAGTTGAAATTCTGCATGGCCTTGGCGTACCAGCGCGAAGCGTAGTAGGCGTAGCCGTAATAATAGAGTTCCTCGGTCATGGGTTTGCCCAGGGAGCGGGTCCATGGTGTGCCGTTCCAGTCCCTGGTTTCCTCCAGGGCCGGATCTTTGAATGTGCGGTATCCTACGTACGCGATGCGGCGCGCGTCCGCGCTCACCGCGGGCCGGCGGTTGAGGTAGCGCTCCACCTCCCAGGGTTCGGTGGCGCGGTCCGTGATTTTCACGGGCTGGCCCCCGGCCGGGTTCACAATGTAAATATTCTGCTCGTCGTACGCGCGCCCGCCCGCCACGTTCGCGGGTTCATCGGACACGAATGCGATGTCCGCGCGCGCGCAATGGCACAGGCCTGCGGCCAGGGCCAGGATGAAAAATGCTGCGAGCAGTGCGTTTCGTTTCATGGTGGGTATTTTAGTGGAAAACCCGTGAATGAGAAAGTGCGGGGCGGGCGCCCTGCCCCGCCCTGCGGTGATGCGAGCGGGTTTGCGGCCCGCGGCTGTTCACAGTTCGGCCGGGTTGCCGCCCGTGTAATTGGTGTACACCCTGGGCACGCGTTTGCCGATAAGAGACACGGCTTCATAATTGATGGTGCCCATGTGCGCGGCGATTTCATCGAACGTAATGCGTTCGGCGCCCAGTTTGCCCACGAGCACGACTTCGTCGTTCACGCTCACATCGGGCACGTCCGTGACATCGGCCATGAGGAAGTCCATGCACACGTTGCCCACGATGGGCGCGCGCTGGCCCTGCACCAGCACGTGGCCCCTGTTGCTGAGGTTGCGGCTGAACCCGTCGGCATAGCCCGCGGGCATGGTGGCGATGCGCGTGGGGCGCTGCGTCACGAATGTGCCGCCGTAGCTGATGCGCGCTCCCGCGGGCACGGTCTTGATTTCCACGATGCTCGTTTTGATGCTCATGACCGGGCGGAAATCATGGGGGAACTGTTTGGCCATTTCGGGCGAGGGATAGAGTCCGTAGAGCAGGATGCCCGGGCGCACCATGTCGAAATGCGCCTCGGGGTAGCGGATGATTGTGGCGCTGTTGCCGATGTGGATGCGCGGGCGCGCGATGCCGTGTTTGTCCAGTTGGGCCAAAAATTCCTCGAATCGTTCGAGTTGCTCTTTGCTGAAATCGTTCGCGGGATCGTCGGCGCAGGAAAAGTGCGTGTAGATGCCGTCCAGCACAAGCTCTTTGATTCCGGCGATTTCCTTGACGAAATACACGGCTTTTTCGGGCATGAGGCCGATGCGGGACATGCCCGTATCGATTTTTACATGCACCCGCACGGTTTTGCCCAGGCGATCCGCTTCCTTTTGCAGGGCTTTGGCCAGTCCGAGGTGGTACACGGTCTGGATAAAACCGCCCTCGACCACGGTGGCGGCCCACTCGGGCTGGGTGTAGCCCAGGATGAGGATATCGCTGTCAATGCCGGCCTCGCGGATCTGCATGGCTTCTTCCAGGGACGCCACGGCGAACATGTCTGCGCCCGCCCCGTCCAGAACTTTGGCGGCCTGCACAGCGCCGTGCCCGTAGGCGTCGGCCTTGACCACGGCGATGATTTTCACTGCGGGATTGGCGAGGTTGCGTAAAAGGGTCAAATTGTGAGCCAGGTTGTCGCAATCGATTTCTGCCCAGATGGGACGAAAGATTTTCATGGATGCTTCTCCAATGTTTTCACGTTCACGCCTTGCGCGGCCCGCGCGCGGGCCGGGCGCAGTGCAATGGCGTTAAGATAATGTTATTTCGCGCGCCGTTCACCCTCAAGCTTTTTCATAACAAGGGTGAGGGCCGCGGAAATGCTGCCGGCCGTGACCGAGCGTTCGCCGCGCTGCTGGGCCGCGGTGTCTCCGGCCTGCCCGTGGATGTACGCGCCGCACACGGCCGCGGCGAACGCGTCCAGGCCCTCGGCGGCCAGTGCGCCGATTACGCCGCTCAGCACATCCCCGCTGCCGGCTGTGGCCATGCCCGCGTTGCCCGTGGGATTTACGTACACGATTCCCTCCGGGGACGCGATGATCGAGTATGCGCCCTTGAGCACCAGGGTGACTTTGTGTTTTTTAGCGAAAGCGCGCGCCGCGCCGAGACGGTCCGCCTGCACGGCCTCTGTAGAGCTTTTCAGCAACCGAGCCATTTCGCCGGGGTGCGGGGTGAGGATCACGGGCGCTTTGAGTTTTTTCAAAAATCCCAGGGATTTGAGCGCGGCCAGGCAGTTGAGTGCGTCGGCGTCCACAACCACCGGAACGCGCGCGGCGATGAGCACCTGTTCCACCACCTTGCGCGCAGGGCCGCGCACGCCCATGCCCGGGCCCAGGATCACGGCGTGGGCCTGCGTTATTTTTTCTTTCAAATCATCCAGGCACAGTTCGGACAATGCGCCGTCCACATCGGGCTGAGGCAGGGTCACGCCTTCGGTGAATTTCTTTTCCACCACGTCGGCGATGGTTTCGGGCACGGCCAGGCGCACCAGGCCCGCGCCCGTGCGCAGGGCGCTTGAGCCGGCCAGGCACACGGCGCCGCTCATGCCCATGGAGCCGCCGATAGCCAGCACTTTGCCGCAGGCCCCTTTGTGCGCGTCGGCGCGGCGCTTGAGCACATGCGCGCTCATATAGAACGGGCTTGTGAGATGGGTGATTGTTTTGAGATTTTCAATAAGGTGCGTGGGGATGCCGATGTCCGCAATATACACCTGGCCCGCGAACTCGGCGCCCGGGTAAACAAACAGCCCGATTTTGGGCGCGCCGAATGTGATGGTGTGGTCCGCGCGCACGGCCGCGTTCAGCACCTGGCCCGTGTTGACAATCACGCCGCTGGGCACGTCCACGGCATAGACCGTGGTTTTGTTCGTGTTGATGATGTCGATGATTTTTTTAAAGAAGGGTTTGACCGCGCCGGCAAGGCCTGTGCCCAGCAGGGCGTCCACCACCAGGTCCGCGCTGCGCAGGGCCGCGCGCAGGGCGGGCAGTTGTTTTTCATCAGCAACCACTTTTACCGGGATATTGAGTTTGCGGCAGATGTCGAAATTGATGCGTGCGTCGCCTGAAACTTTGCCGGGGTCCGCGGCCAGAACCACCACGGGCTTTGCCCCGGCGTTGAGCAGGATGCGGGCCAGCGCAAATCCGTCCCCGCCGTTGTTGCCGCGCCCGCACACGATGCACGCCTTTTTCCCGGCCAGGGGCACGGCGCGCGAAGCGATTATTTCATACACGCCGTGCGCCGCGTTTTCCATAAGCACGATGCCCGGAATGCCGATCTTGTTGATGGCGGTCCGGTCCAGGGTGCGCATCTGTTCAGCAGTTACAAGTTTCATGGCGCGGCTCCGTTGAAAAGGATGAAAAGGTTTAGAAGCGTCTTCGACGACTTAAGGAACCCTTTTGAAAATGGGTTCCCAAGAATCCCCTAAAACTTTTTGGCGGGCCATTACCCGGCAAAATGCATGCCGGGCAATGGCCTTATTGATTAAAAAGATTCAGGCCGTTTACTTGTTTCTTGTAATAATGGCGTCGAGCTGCTCCACGCGGCGCTGGTGGCGGTCGCCTTCAAAGTCGGTGTCCAGCCATGCGTTGAGAATGGCTTTGGCCATTTCCAGGCCGATCATGCGCCCGCCCAGGCAGATGCAGTTGCAGTTGTTGTGCAGGCGGGACATGCGCGCGCTCACCGGTTCATTGCACACGAACGCGCGGATGCCGGCCACTTTGTTGGCGGCCATGCTCATGCCCACGCCGGACCCGCACACCAGCACGCACGCGTGCACCTCGCCTGCGGGAACCATGCGCGCGGCCTTTTCCGCGAATTCGGGATAATCGCAGGAATCCGCGCTGTCTGTTCCCACGTTCACCACTTCGATGCCTTTGTCCTTGAAGTAGCCCATGAGTGCGTCTTTCATCTGGAATCCCGCGTGGTCGCATCCCAGGGATATTTTCTTAAAAGCCATGTGTGTTCTCCTTCACATGATAAGCACCATAATTTTATACCATGGAACACCAAGAAAAAAGCCCGGGGCGGAAACGGCCCCGGGCTTTGTTGTTTCTCAAGTGAAATCGCAGATTACACGAGTTCGGGGAACACGTTTTCCATGATGGACGTGTCCAGGTTCATGATGGCGGCTTCGCGCCACAGGGTGCGCTGAATCAGGTTGTCCGCATAGTACTTGGCGGTCTGCACCTTGCTGAAGTAGTACTTGGCTTCGGAGCTTTCCTTGACCACGCCGCGCTTGGCTTTGTCGTCTTCGGCGCCTTTTTCCTTGTAGATGGCTTCGAGTTTATCGGCTGCGATGGCGGCTTCTTCAACCAGGTAAATGCCGCAGATCACGTCGCCGAACATTTCGAGCAGGTCGCAGGCGTTGATGAGGGGCACGAATGCTTCCATGGACTTCTGTTTGCCGAGCTGCATGAATTTCATGATAATCGCATCGAGCTTGGCTTTGCCGGCGCGAATTTTCTTGGACATGTCGGCGGTGGCTGCATTCTTGTCCAGTTTGTCGAGCACTCCGTTGAGCATCATGATGAAGTTCATGAGCACGGAGCCGCCCTTCATGGCCATTTTGCGGCCGAGGAAGTCGAGGGCCTGGATGCCGTTGGTGCCTTCGTAGATGGCTGTGATTTTCACGTCGCGCATGCACTGCTCGGCCGGGTATTCCTGGCAGAAGCCGAAGCCGCCGTGAGTCTGGACGGCCAGGTCGGTCACGCGAAGCGCCGTGTCCGTGCAGTAGGCTTTGCAGATGGGGGTGAGCAGTTCCACGTAGCCCATGTATTTCTTGCGGTCTTTTTCATCTTCGCTGCCGTGGCCCATGTCAATGTAATAGGCGGTGCGGTACAGCAGGGCGCGCATGGCTTCGCAGTATGCTTTCTGGATCATGAGCATGCGGCGCACGTCCGGGTGGTTGATGATGGTGACTTTGGGAGCGGTGGGGTCGGAGAACTTGCGGATATCGGAACCCTGCACGCGTTCCTGTGCGAATTGCAGAGCGCTCTGGTATGCGGTGGAGCCCAGGGCCAGGCCCTGCATGCCAACCATGAGGCGTTCTTCGTTCATCATCAGGAACATGTACTTGATGCCTTCGTACTTGTCGCCGATGAGTTCGCCGTAGCAGTTGTCGTTTTCGCCGAAGTTCAGGGCGGCGGTGGGGCTGCCGTGGATGCCCATTTTGTGCTCGATGCCGCCGCAGATCACGTCGTTGGCGCCGCCCAGGCTGAGGTCGTCATTGATGTTGAGTTTGGGAACGATGAACAGGCCGATGCCCTTGGTTCCCGGAGGTGCATCCGGGGTGCGGGCCAGAACCAGGTGGATGATCTGGTCGGTGAGGTCGTGGTCGCCAAAAGAGATGAAGCTTTTGACGCCGTTGATTTTGTACCAGCCTTCTTTGCCTTCAACCGGCACGGCGGTTGTTTTGGACGCGCCCACGTCGGAGCCTGCGCCCGGCTCGGTGAGGCACATGGTGCCGGCCCATTCGCCGGTGAGCATCTTTTCAAGATATTTGTTTTTCAGGTAGTCGCTGCCGAATGTGCTGATAACGTTGGCTGCGGATTTGGTGAGGCCGGGCAGCATGGAGAAGGAGGTGCATGCGCCCGTAAAGATTTCGCCGGCCGCGGTGTTCAGAATTTCGGGCATGCCCATTCCGCCGTATTCCGGGTCATTGGTGGTGGCGCCACAGCCGTTCTCGATATACGTCTGGTAAACGGCCTTAAAGGATTCCGGGGTGGTTACGGTTGCGGATTCCTTAACGTACTGAGCGCCGATTTCGTCGGACTCTTTGTTGATCGGGGCCACGACTTCTTTGGCCATCTTGTATGCCTGGTCGATCATGTCGTTAAGCATGTCGGCGTCTGCGCCTGATTCCACGTACTTGGGCAGGTTGCAGATGTTGTCCAGGCCAAGCACTTCATTCAGGACAAATTTGATGTCCCTCATATCAACTCGATACTCTGCCATGATGCCTCCTTGAATATGTGTTTTTTTCTGT
>Ga0351865_10149_pt1 | contig 25353 bp, 21 predicted proteins | sample TotcelFGM3001L10_FD_206780 | JGI IMG/M metagenome (GOLD analysis project Ga0351865, IMG submission 206780) | Enriched cells from coal bed in the Powder River Basin, Montana, United States - Total cells FGM rep2 HSBNCT.FGM.300.1.L10 ... | reverse complement strand
ATCTTTCTGCCAGAACTCGAACGGATAGGGGTTCCAGATCCACTGGCATCCCTGGCAGCAGCCGCAGTTGGACACGGCTGTGTCGCCGACGAACTCCGGCGATCGTGCCGGAAACTCGCAGAGACATGGGTACCCAGCAGGACTGCAACCGCTGCTCTGCTGGACCCATTTCAATGCTCCCGCGTAGGGATTGTTCGTGGTCCACGTGCAGGTGCCCGTGCATGGCTGGGGCGGATTGCCGACCATGCACTGACCGCTAGACGGGCTGCTCGGCGAACCGCTGCTGGACGACGAGCTGCTGGGCGAACTGGACGACTGGCCACAGTCGGTATTGGCCGTCTGGCCGACGAAGGCCGGCGGGCTCGACGGCTCGGGGCAATCGCACCCTGGGACGTCGGGGCAGGCTTGGACTTTTCTCCATCGCAGGGCCATCAGTTTGCCTCACAAGTTCCTACGCTGACTTCTCCGTGGTAACTGCCGCCCCACAGCGGCGGTCGGCACTCGCAGAAACGGCCGTAGGGCACCGGGGAAACGCCCGCTTGGCAGGTCGTGTAACTCAAGACCCATTGGGCCGGTGACATGGCGGTGCTCCAGTAATAATCGCACTCGCCCCAGCACGCCGGGTCGCCGCTGCTGGACGGCTGTGGCGGCTGGTCGCTGCAGGTGCCGTAGCCGATTTCGCCCGCGTAAGATCCGGGGTAATTGGGTGGCGCGCAATAGCAGATTCCGTCGCCTTGCGTTGGGTTGCACTGGGTGCCGTCCCACAATTCCCAACCGGTCCCACTGCCGAACGGGTCCCACATGTAGAAACACGTGCCGCCGCAAGTGTACGGGCCTTGGCTGGACGTGCCGGAGCTGGTGGCGCTCGAGGGTGGCGGGGAGCTGCCGCTTGACGGCGATGGACTACTTTGTTGGCTGGTATCATCCTCGGCCACCCACGTGCATTGGCCCACGCAGACGGGGCTGCTGGGAGAACTGCTGGGCGGCGGTGGTGGCGGCGACGGCGAACTGGACGGAGGCGAACTGCTCGGTGGCGGTGGCGACGGCGAACTACTCGGCGGCGGGCTGCTCGACGGAGGCGAGGAGGACGGCGACGATCCAGACGACGGCGGACTGGAAGATGGCGAACTGGACGGCGGGCTACTCGACGGCGAAGACGACGGCACACTCGAACTGCTGCTGGACCCGCAATTGCAGACGTCAGCGCAGGATGTGCCGGCAGCCGCGATGCTACAGAGCTGGCCCTGTCGAAACACCAGCGTGACCAACGATTGGCAGACATTGTTGCCAGAGCGGTACAGCACGCCGCTGCCCAGGGTGATCGAACCCGTATAGTCACAGACGGGCGGCGGGCTGCTGCTGGGACTGCTCGAAGGCGGCGGGCTGCTCGACGGCGAACTGGATGGCGAACTGGACGGCGGGCTCGACGATGAACTGGGACTCGACGAACTGCTGTCGCTGGACGGACTGCTAGAACTGGGACACTTGCCGCCGATGGCGATCACTTCCCACCGGCAGGAATCGGCCCAGTACTTGGCCGCCCCCCGAACCCGCGATTCGGCCTTCTGCCCCGGCAGCAGCGCCGTCAGCTTCAGTGAATCCCAGACCTGGATGCTCAGCGAGATGAGCTGATCGTTGACCACCACTTGGGCATTGGCCACGCCGTTGCACTTGAGTTCCCCGGTCAGTTCGAACCGCCAGATGTCCTCGTAGTCGCCCAATACCTGCCACCGGCAATCCTGGTCATTCCAATGGCACCAGACCCAATCGCCGCAGCCATACTTGACCGGCGCCACGCCGTCGGCCGCATGGGCCGCTTTCATGGCGGTGCGGGCGATCCCCGGATAGCCCGTGACGTGCCACACGGTCTCCGTGGGTTCGGAGTTGTCCACCGCGTAGTTACTGGTCCCCGTGGAAAAGAACACCGGCTTGCAACCGGTCATCTTCATCCAGCTGCTGGCCTCGGCGGCTGGTTCCCAGGTTCCCGCCAGTTGAAAAATGGCGAACCTCGGCCGATCGCCCAGACGGACCACCGCCCACTTCGTGCCCGCACCGCTTTCCTTCCACAGGATCCGGCTCGACCCGTAAGGCACGCTCCGGAGCGTGCCCGTGGCGCCGACTTCGATGTCCGCAAACCGATCATCGTCCCGGATCACGTTGATCTTCACGGGCGTCACACCAGCCAGGATCGCCCGGCCGATGGCCCCGTCCTTGAGCGGCTCCAGCAGTACGCACCAGGTCTTGCACTTGGTCGGATCGGCGGGAACCACGCCTGTGAAGTTGGGCCGGTTCTTGAACTCCTGGACGTTGTCCGCCGCCGTGATGATCGGGTCCGACAGGGCCAGGACCGCGAATCGATCCTGGTCCGCCCCGCTGGTGTTCTTGACCTTGACAATGGTCGTCTGCCGGTTTTCCACACCGGCGTCCTGGGTGACGTCGTGCTGCCGGTTCCTCTCGGCTCGAGCCGCGTCCACCCAGGCGTTGAACGTCGCCGCGGGAATCTCCAGCCGCTGGCCGGGTCGGGCTTTCTTCCAGATGTCGCTCACCGGCACGGCTCCCTAAGTTCCGATCAGTAGGCCCGCGAAATTCCCGCTCTCGTACATCCGCTCGACGTAGACCGCGATAGGCTGCTTGACGAGCACGTTCTGGTCTTCCGCGTCGGCGTATCGCACCCACAGATAGTCCCAGCCGCTCTTGGCGATTCCCGTGATGCTGCCCACCGTAAGTCCCGTGACATTTGGGCTGGCGGCAAAGCGGAAGGTGATCTCCCACAGGTTGCTGCCCCGCTTGGAGCCCGAGGCCCCGAGGAACAACACCTCGCCCGCGGCAAACCCCTTGAACACCGCGTTGTTCGTGCGGCCCGTCAGGTTGAACAGCGTCAGCTTATAGGCTTGGTCTACCACCGCATCGAAGAACATGTGCGTCTCGGTGAAGTTGTAGACCGGGATTGTGACGTCAGCGCCTTCGACGCTGTCCGTGGTCACGCCGATGGCCCCCTGGAAATCGGGAGCGGTCCCACCGCCGGCGGACTTTGCCTGGACCGTCTGCAGACTCTGCGTGATGTGCTGCGTCCCGCCGCCCGTGTCGAAGGTATAGGACGATGACGATTCGACCGGCTCGCGGGAATCGTAACGAGCCACCACGTCCCAGTTGCCATTGCCGATCGGCGAGATGCGGTAGCTGGCAATCGGTAAGCCAAGATAGGTGGCAGGCAGCATCCCGGCGACGGCCGCATGGATGGCCGAATCGTCATCGCTGCCGGTGGCCGTGTAGACCCGCTCGACATACGACTTCTGTTCGCCAACTTCGCTCTCGCGACTTTGCGGCCGTTCGATGATTGCGATCGTCATATCGGCTTCCTCTTACCCAAACGCCGGGTATCCATCACGTCCCTGCCTGACCAGTTCCCCGGTGTTCTTGGCGACTTGCTCGATGCCCCGGGCTGTGCGCTGTGCCAGGCTATCGGCCCCCAGCCCGCGGATCGCCGCCGCGTTGAAGGTGCCGGCCGTCTCGGCCGCCATCGCATCGGCGGACCCCGGCAACACAGCCCCCAGCCCGCGGCCCGCTTTGTCCATCCGTTGCTGGGCAGACTCGGCGTCGAAGGTCCCCTGCTGCTGCTTGACCGCCGCCATCGCGGCCTCAAGTTCCTCGCGAGCCTTCTGCAGCGGCGACTTGCCGTCCGGCAGATCCGGCGTCTCAGCCAATCCTTCGAGCTTCTGACGGGCCTCGTCCGCGGCCCCACGTGCGGCGTCTATCGCGTCGTCGGCCGATTGGCGAGCGTCGCCCGCAATCCCGCCCCAGTACGCCCCAACGGCGTCCTGGGCGTCGCGTGTGGCCTCGTCGACGATCTGCTTGGCTTGCTCGGTGGCCGAGGCGAATGGTCCCGACAGCCCCGCCAGTTCCTGCTCGGCCTGGGCGATGGCGGCCGTCAGCTGCTCGACGCGGGCCGTGTCTCCGGACTCGGTGGCCACGGTGCGTTCCTGCTGCCACTGGCCGATGGTCCATTCCAAGTTCCGCTTGGCGACATCCCGTCGCTGCATCTCCATCTGCTGGGCCTTGGCATCTTCGGCCCGCATGTCCACGCCGACCAGCTTGCGGGCCACAGCGCCGACAGCCCCGTCCTGAGCTGCCAGATCCAACAGCGTCTTGGACAGCCCATCGATCATCCCGGACCACATCTTGTGGACAGCGATCACCACGCCGGCGAACGCCTCGATCACCGCGGACTTGAAGCCCTGCCAGATCTGTGTCAACTTGGCCACGCCGGCGAGCCAGGCCGCTTCCAGCCCGCTCATCACGATCTGGCCGGCCGCTTCCCAGTCCCCCTCCAGCACCGCGTTGTAGATGCCTTGCAAGGCGGTGCCGGCGATCGACAGCAGTCCGCCGAACAACTGCCCAAAGAACTGGCCCACCGCGGCCAACGGGCCGGTGATCATGTCCGGCAGCTGGGCCCAGACGCCGGCGATGAACCCGACCACGCCGTTCCAGCCGGTCTCAATCCAGGTGAACACAGGCTGCAGCAGCCCGGTCAACCGCTGCCAGATGGCCCCCAATTCTTCGACGCCGCGATGGAAGGCGACCTTGAGCGCCGCCCACAGAATGTCCGCAGCGCCCCGCAGATTGCCGGCCTGCAGCGCCTCGTACATGCCGCCCGCCACCCGCTGGACAAACGCTTTCAGTTCGGCGAATCGCGCCTGCAGCCACCGAATGGCCTGTCCGCCCACGCCGCTGAAGTACAGCCAGGCTCCGGCTGCAGCCACCACCCCTGTGACCAGCAGACCCAGCGGAGAAAGGATCACCCCGATCGCTGTGCCGACCGCGGCCAGCACGCCCGTCACGCCGCCCCATAGCATGGCTGCCCCGCTGAACGCCACGGCCGCCAGGTTTGCTGCCCCCGCGATCGTTACTAGCAGACCGCCGATCCCGATGATCGCCGCCACCCCGGCCGCCAGGCTGGTGATCAGCATCTTGTGCTCGCCGATCCACTTGGTGACGCTGCCGACGACCATCGTGATGATCGGCTCCAGGGCCTGCAGTGCCGGAGCGAGGGCGTCTCCCACAGCGATGGCCGTCCCCTCGACCGCCGACATGATCCGGCGAAACGTGCCGCCAATGCCGGATTCCATTTCCTTGTGTGTGCGGGCGGCCACACCGTTGGCGTTGGCCAGCGCGTCCCGTAATTCACGGACGTTGACCGCGTTCTTACTGAGGGCCGAGGCGCCGGTGATTCCCAACAGTCCGAACGCCTCGTTGAACTTCTGAGCCCGGGCGGCCGTCCCCAGACCGGCCGTCGCCTGGTTCACCTCGTCGAGCACGTCGACCAGCGGCCGGGCGTTGTTGTGCATGTCCACGAAGCTGACACCGAAGATGTCCTTGAGCTTGCCGGCCTCCGCACCGCTGATCGTCATCAGCCGCCGCAAGGCCGTGCCCGCGTTGCTGCCCTGGATGCCGACGTTACCCAAGGCTCCCAGCAACGCCAAGGTATCCTCGATCGACATATTGAAATCGCTGGCCACCGGGCCGGCGTAGGTCAGCGACTCGCCCAAGGACTCGAGCGTGTTGAAACTCTTGTTGGCCGCGACAGTGAGCGCATCGGCCACGCGGGATGCATCGCCCGCCTGCCGGGAAAACTGGCGGATCGCCGCCGCCATGATGCCGGAGGCCTGGGTGGCGTCCGTACTGGTCGCCCGTGACAGATCCAGGACGCTGGCCGTCATCTGGTCGATCTGGTCGGGACTGAAACCGGCCCGCCCCAATTCCCTCATCAGCGAAGCGACCTGCCCCGCTGTGAAACTGGTGGTCCGGCCCAGTTCCTGGGCCGTGGATCGCAACCGAGCGAACTGATCATCGCTGGCCTGCGTGACCGCCTTGACCGCTCGCATCTGGTCATCGAAGTTAGCAAACACGCCGGTGGCCAAGGCCAGGGGCGCCGCCATCGCCGTACCCAAGGCGAGCATGGGCCGCCCGACGGCGCCCACGCCCGCCGCAAAACCACGCAAGCGGGCCGCCACTCGCTTCAGGCCGCCTTCGACGCGATCTCGCAGTCCGATCTCGACATACGCCTTCCCGGCCCGGACCTCTCTTCCCGCCATTGGCTATCCTCCCAAACTTCCGGTCCAGGCGTCCGGAATATGTTCCCGCTCCGCGTCCAAGGCCGGTCCCATGAACGGCCGCTCGGCGTAGGCGACAGACCGTACTCGCACGGGCTGACCAGGCCGCACACGGCGTGCTCCCGATCGCCAGCCCTTGCCGACCCGGGCCTCGCGGAGTTTCACGGTCGCCCCGAACTCGTGAACTTGGGGCACGGTGGCGCCGCCCAGTTCCGGTCCCAAGAGTCTGCTCTTCTGGCTAAGCCCCACCGGGCCGACGACCAGCGTCTCCCTGTGCGGCTCGTAGACAAAGAGGATGTTTTTCAGCGTCGCGGCGGGATGACTCGAATGTACGCTAGGCGGCTGTCCTGGCATCGACGAAGTCCGCCGCCGCCGCAGACTCGAGCGTGCCCGACGCTGGATAAAGGCCCCGGCCTTCGACAACGCCTTCTTGTTGGCCTTCGACAACCGGTCTTGGATTGCATTCCGGTCAAAGAAGAAGTCCGTCATCCGCATCGTGAACGACTGCCTTGAGGTGCTTCACGGTGAACACCGATGGTTGCGATGCCGCTCCCGACTCGGCCTCTGTGATCGCCGACAGAACCACCTCATGGTCCAGCTCTAAACGTTCCTCATGTAGCGTCGAAAACTGTAACAGTCCGAGGACGGGCGGGATTCGACCGGGCCAGATCCCTGGCGCCGGTAGACAACTGGGGACGAGGACAATCGGTCGCGTCGCCTGCCCGATCGGGCGGACAACGTCGGCAGCGTCGCACCAATGAAGACCGCGCGCAAACACGACGTCGCGTTTCACTCCCGCCCAGTTCGTGCGTCCCAGTCGCCACAGCCGTCCCGGTACCAGGACGGTGCATTCTCCGCCCAGCGCCAGAGCCGCCGCAACGGCTCTGGCGAGGGCCTCGGCGTCGATGGTCCATTGCCGGAGCTGCTCCGGCCGGATCTCGACGTACAAGGACTCCGGGCAGGGAATTACGGGGCGGCATGATCCATCCGGATGCTTCCACAGGACCACCGCCTCGCTGTGGTGGTCCAAACACGAGGGGCACCGGACCACCGAGGCGTTTTCCCCCTGTCGGAAGAACCTGCGAGCCGGGAAGCGGTCCCACGGCGTTCGCGCCCAGACGCAAAGGTCAAACTCGGTGAACAGCGGCTCAGGCGAGTCGGCGTGAACCAGGACGAAGGAAAGGATGTCACGCACAAAGGACTCCCCAGGCTTTGAAACATCGCTCTCCAATCGCTTGCATCTCTTCCGGCTTGTCTTTCAGGTCGCACGTATTGGGGGTAATTACGTTGACGGTCATTTGCCCAGGGCGTCCGCTGCTTCCAGAAAGGAAGCGAAACTGAATCGCTGCATGCTTCACGTACACTTCGTTCCGGCTCAATCCACGACCAGTCAGTTCGTCCCGGACGAGTTGCAGGGCTCGCCTTGCGCTTACCTTTCGACTAAACTTGAGCCGTCGCAAATTCACCTCCCGGTTTGCGTCCACGGGGCCGAATTCGATCATTGGGAGCTTGATCTGTTCCACATGATCGCTCGGTTCGGTGGGAAAAGCGAAATCGGGGTCCAGTAGCATACTCAGGTCGTACACGGGGCGCAACGGATTGGCCGGCTCCACGTCGATGCCGAGGACCGCCTGGCAGAAGGCCCGCTGCAACGGGTAGTGGATCGCTTGAGGTCCCTTCGCCGCGAGTTCCAGCGAACCATCCTGCGGAGAAAAGACGAACAGCACGGAAAAGGCATATCGCGCCGGCAGCGGCTCCAACTCACCATCGTCCCCGAATACCAATGGTGCGTCGGCCCAGTCGTCGAGGTAGGCGAAAAAGTACTCGTTGCCGTCTGGCCGCGTGTAGTGCTCCACACGGCATTGCTCGCCCCGCAACTCCTGTGACCAATAGTACTTTCGCAAGGCGTCGCCCAGGTTGGCCGTGATCTCCTCGGTGATCACAGGCCGTTGTTTGGGCAGGGTATTGCGCCGCACGGAGTAACGGCCGCCCGACAAATGATCGGCTCGTGCAAACAACGCGGCCTGATCGAACAAGTCGGGAAAGTTCAGCCGGAACCACAGGGCTTTGTTTAACCGGCTTCCGCAACTCTGGAATTCCCACATCCGCTGGGGATAGTGCGTGCGGAGCGCTTCCGCGATGGCTCTCAGGCCGTTGTCATCGGCGATTGCTTGCACGTCGCGGAGTTGAACGTGCAGATCCCGGCGAGCCTGCTCCGACAATCGCTGCCAAACCACGCTAAGTGGTTGGATTCCGCGGCGGGCCGTCAGATCGGACCAGGGCAAGTCCTGCAGTTCTCCGCGTCGTCCGAAGAATTCCTTCAACAAAGGGATCGAAAGCTGCCGCAAAGTCTTTCTGGGATCAAACATGGCTGCTGTACCTCACGCATCAAACGTTACGAATTCATGTCGCTTCCTTTCTGCTACTGCCGGCGGGTCCTTGGCCAGGCATCACGGTGGTGGTCGAGCATCGACGTCCAAGCACAGCGCGTGTTGGCGCAGCCCCGCTCCGACCTGTTCGGCATCCAAGTCCGGATTGGGCAGCGACAAACGCTGAATTAAACTGGCCTGGTTGCAGCCACGCGGGTCGAAGAACGACCGGCGTTTTGCCAACAATCAGTCGGGGAAAACTCGACCTGGGTTGGCTATGCGGCGTTAGAACGGGGTAAGCCGCAGATTCCCCGGAGCCCGTCTGTCCCGGCACCGGAAACCAAAAAAATGCACGCTCGTATACGTCATGTTATTTGTTCACATGATAGCACGACGAACATGCTCCGCAATACCCAGATGCAAGAATTTTTTCGGCATGCCTAGCCGCCGTCCCGCCCGCGTGGCCCGACGTTGGCCTCCGTGGCGTCGCGCGACTCGAGAGCGGACCTTGATCCGGAACGGCGTGCTGACCGCCACGGTGCCTATTCTCCCCGTTCCGTCTTCTCCGGAGTGGTCGGCTCAATCCCTGCTGCCAGCAAGGCCTGAGTCCAGCCGCCAAAGTGTCGCCGCGCCGCACTAACCAGCGAACAATCGTCATTGCGAGTTGCGATGTAGGACATCCGCTTCCCTTCTCGATGACGCAATTCGAGCGATTGGATTACCAGGTCTCGGCTCCACACCCGCCCACCTGTCGCGCCAGTATCGGCCGGCGTCAAACCGGCCTCCACCGTCGCCCGCCGCCAGCTGAGGAACACGCGTTTCGCTGCCAGGGCCAGCGCTTGGTTGTCCAGGCAGACATCCCCCCACTTCACGGATTCGCCCGCTTCGTGCCTGCGTCTCAATTCGTCAATGATCTTCTGCCTGTCGAACTGCTGAGAACGCCGTGGCCGCTGGATGTTCTGCACGTTAATGCCTGCTGCCTGCAAAGCCAAACGCCACGTCCCGAAGTGCCGCCGGGCAGCCTCATACAGCCGACGATTGTACCGCACGACCCGCGTGGCCGCGATTTCGTGTCCCGTGCGACATAGTCGTCGGATCTTGCCCAGGACACGTTGGCGGCTGAATTCTTCTGCGACCGTTACGCGGCGCACACTGATTCCGGCGTATTCCAGGGCGGTATCCCAAGTGCCGAACTGCTCGCACGCCGCAGCGTACAGTTCCGCAGCATCTCGCTGGACAACCTCTGCTGCCAACGTCAATTTCCTAAGATCTCGATTGACGATATCTTGAATCACCGTCTTGCGATTCACGCGATGCTCCTTTCGCTCTGCCGGGCTTGCGACACGGGTTCCAGTCCGGCAGCGGCGAGGGCCTTCCGCCAACTGCCGAGCAATCGCAGGCTAGCCCCGACAAGCGCCGCGTCTTGTTGGTATGCCAGGCTGCTGGCGAGCGATTCGCCGCGAGCGTGGCGGCGACGCAGCTCTTCGATCACCAGCGCCGCCGTCCAGCATTTGTGGGTAGGTTGCAACCCGGCCGCCGCCACGGCAGCTCGCCAGCCGCCAAGATGCTTCTTGGCGGCGCAGTACAGTCCCTGATCGTGCTTGGCGACATCCGCCAGGACTCGCCCCTGATCGTGCCAAAGCTGAATGGCATCCAGTACTGCCTGCCTCGACCAGCGCCGCTGTGGTCTCGTCGCGGGCAACCTGTCGGACAAGCCCGCCGAGGCGAGTGCCGCCGCCCAGCTACCAAAGCGACGTTTGGCGGCAGCCGCCAGCTTCCGATCTCCGAATCCGGCACGGTGGATCGCCAGGCCCTGCACGTAGCGGTCTTGAATTTCTCGAATGACCCGGCGACGGTGCCATCTGCCCGGCTCGGGCTCGACATCCGCCGCATCCATGGCTTGTTCCAAACTGCCAAAGAATCGGACTGCGGCAGCCGCCAACTTTGGCTCGGTGTTACGAACCGTAGTCTCCGCCCGGCGTGCCCAAGTTCGGAGATCTGCGAGCACCCGCTCGCAAGACCACTTCTGGCGTGGGTTGGGCTGCAGGCCAGCCGCCACCAATGCCTGCTGCCAAGTGCCGAACCAACGAACCGCCGCCCGAAAGAGCGGCTTGTCTTCTCGCCAAGCGCTCGACAGAAGACCGCCCTCCCGCTGTCGCCGAAGGACGGCGTCAATCACCAATTGGTTGTTCCAACGGCGATGGCGTGGCCGATGAGTATCGGCCAAGACATCGTTCTTGCGCCCCTGATTCCCCTGCCGACTGCCAGCCCCTCGCGTCCCTTTCCCCGCGGCGCCGATTGTCGGATTGCCATACGATGCGTTTCGCGTCATGGCTGCTCCTCACCTTTCGGTGTTGCTGATGACTTGTTCGAAGATGTCCAGTTCCTGGGGATGGTGTACCCGCAGGTACTCCTTGACCCGTTGATTGGCCAACAGCGATCGCACGTAGATCACCAATTTGAGCAGGTTGGTCGTGTACTGCCGGTACAGTCCCGAGTAGAAGTCATGTTGCTGCTCCGCGTCGCGGAGCTTCTTCAGCAGGTCGGACTTCTTGGTGTCCGCCTGATTCCAGGGCGTCTTCGTGCCGTTCATCTTGGAGCGTTTGGCGGGAGGCGTCTTGAGCACCAGGCCCCGGGCGAAGGTCGGACTGTAGTCCTTGCACGAATCCATCAGCTTCAGGATCTCGGCCTGCCGCTCGTGTTTCACGTGCGAGAGTTCCTTGGCGGTCTGCAGGTTGATTTTGCTGGCCTCGAACGCTTTCACCACGCTGGGTTCGAGCTTCTTCATCAAGGACGTATTCAACCGATGGCCGATGCCCACCAATCCCAGCGCCTCGGCGATCGTCTTTTCGTCCAGTTCCTCCAGCGATTTGCGGAGCATCCGCATTTCCTGGGACGCGCTCAACTGATTGACCATGCGGTTGCCCGTAAACGCTTCCCGCTGATCCCAGATCAGACAAGGCACCGTTTCCACGCCCAGTTCCAAGAGAATGGAGTAGCGCAAGGTTCCGTCGAGGATTTCGTAGTTGTCACCTTGCGGAAAGACAATCAGCGGCTCGAGCAAGCCTACCGCCCGCAGACTGGCCTCGATCCGCCTGCGGTATTTGACGTTAACCTTGCGTTCCGTACGGGGCACCAGCTTCACGATGGGGATGTCCAAGCCCCGCACCAATCCGCCGTTGCAGTTCCCGTTCCTGTTTCCGTTCCCGTTGTCGTTCATCTTCGGCCTCCTCTGCTACGATTCGTAGTGAAAATCACCGGCCAGATCTGGCCGCTGGAACAAGCCTTCCTCGCGCAACAACTGCACCAGGGGTTCATCTTTCCACAACACATTGATCCCGGTCAGCAAGGACATGAAGCGATTCTCCTTGGTCTGGGCCTCTCGCACGTAGGAGGCTTTGACTTTGGTGACGTCCACGATATCCTGTTGCAGTTGGCTGACCGTATACTTGGCGTTAGCCGCCTCCTGGCGAGTCTTGTGTTCGCGGGTTCGACTGGCGATGATCCTCCGGGCTTGGCCGAAGTTGGTGCTGGTCACCAGCCCCTCGTCGAAGGCGTCCATTAACAGGTTTTGGAGCTGACTGTCGTCGGTGCTTGCGACTTGGGCCGCGAACTTGATGGGGAATAGACCTTGCTCGACCCCGCAAATCAGACGCTCCTCGCCCCGTTCCACCAGCCGGATGTAGTCCCGAATGTAGCTCTCGCTCTTGCAGGCGATGCGGCCGATCTGCTTGTAGTCCCAGCCCTCGTCATGGAGACGCTTCAGTTCTCGGGCGAAATGCATGCTGTCGTGCCGGGTCCGAGCAAGGTTTTCGATCAGGGACTGGAGGTAGGCCTCTTTGCGGGTACAGGTGACGACTTCGGCCAGGACCGTTTCACGCCCCAGTTTCTGGTGCGCCAACAGGCGGCCTTCACCGCAGATCAACTCGTACATTTCCGTACGTTCCACAAATTTGTCGTTGACGCGAATCGGCTTGAGCAGACCCACCGCTTCGATGCTTTGCACGTTCAGGTCGAACTGCTCTTGGTCCCGATTGCGGCTGTTCATGACCTTGATCTTGTCCAGCGGGATATCGAGGTAGTGGCGGTTCTTGATGGGAACAATGTCGGGTAGGCGTTCCATAGCAATGCTCCTTTACAGCAAGGTTTTCAGGAAATTTAGGTCCTGCTGGCCGAACAGCTCGGCCCGCGTGGAACTGGAACAGAAGCGGACCGTGTGCTTACCGGCCAGCCAGCGCGGCAAGGCAACATAGCCGAGGATCTCGGACTCCTCGGGCTCGGACAGCAGGACGCCCAGCGTGATGTCGATCACATGTCGCGGATCTGGCTGGAAAGGCCAGTAGGGAGTGTAGCCCCTCAGCATGGGCACCGAAGGCTGGACCGACACCGCCAATTTCTGCTCCAGCACCAGAAAGTCGGCATAGGTCAGCACCTCGGGTACTTGGCTGCAGATCTGTTCGTGGACACGTTCGCGGGCCCGGTCCCGCTGGTCGCGATACAGCTGTTGAAATGCCAGGTCCAGCGAGCCAAAATGGCGGGCGTAGACGCCGGCGGAGGGGAGCTCGTCGTCCAATCGCAACAGCGACGAGTGCCAGAGTCCGTGCTTGCTGTACAGGGCCTCCAATTGGCTGAGCATTCGCTCGGGCTGATACTTCAGGCGTCGTTCCGCGAGGATTTGCTGAGCCTGCAAGAATTGCTCGACGCTGATGATGCCTTCGAACGCTTCGGGCGTGCGAACCCATTTTTCGGGCGGGTTGAGGCGCCGCGGCGTCTTCAGCTTCTGGGAGTGCTGGTTGTAGATCATGGTGCCGACGTACTTCTCGTTTTTCAGACGGATGAGCACCATCGGGCCCGTCCACGGCCGGCCGCTGGCGGACGGGACGCCGTCGGCGTTGAGCTGCTCGGCGATCCGATAATGGGAGTAGCTGAGGTCCACGAACTCGTGAAAAATGCGGCGGATCGTGACCACTTCTTCGGGATCGCCTTCCACGAGCGTGACCCGCTGGTTCTGGATGGCCTTGCGTTTGCCCGCCTCCAGGACACCGACGGGTTCGCGATCCTCGTCCAGCAACAAGCGTTTCAGGCCAAACGGCGGCGAGCCACCTGCCCAGTACCCTTGCTCTGCAATCTTCTTGCACCCGTGCCAGACCTTCTTGGACAGTTCCCAGCTGTACCGGGCGGCGCGGAAGCGTTCGAATTGGACGTACACCGGGTACAGTGGATCGTCTTCCCGGGGCATGCCGATGGTCGTGTAAATAACCTCTTTGCCGTGCTTGCGGCATTCGGCGCTGTACTGCGCCGAGAGGTCGATGTCTTGGAAGCGGCCCCAGCGACTGACGTCCAGGCAGAGGACGTACTGGAAGTCGTCCCGCTTGGTGACCCATTCTTTCATCATTTCGGTGAACGCCGGGCGGCCCTCGGCGTTCAGGCCCGAACGGCCGGCATCGGCAAAATCGTGAATGATCTCCACGCCGTTCTTGTCGGCCCATTCACGTACCTGTTCCTGTTGGATCGGGATCGAGTTTTCCTGCCGGTCCTGAGCCGAGTGGCGATAGTAGGCCACGGCCCGGAACTTGGGGGCCATGATCTCGGCGTCTCCCGTTCCGATCTCCCACCACTGTGACATGTGTTGTCTCCTTGAAGTTTGAGGTTGGCGGCCAGCACCTCGCTCGCCGCCGTCAAGGACACGACAGTTACGCTATGGCTTCAGCAGGGATCAAGCGCCAAGCGGAAAAAAGAGGAAAATTTTCGGCGGGAGTTGAACGGGTCAAACTTTTCCGGCGTCAACGATGACTCCAGGGGTTGGCGTGGTGCCAACGAAAAAAGCCCCGTTGATCCATCGGACCAGCGGGGCTTGGGCACCCGTGCGGCAGTTAGGCCGGGACGTTCCGTTGCGATTTCCCGCGGTCGGAAAACTCGTAAACAATCTCCAATCCGGTCCTGTTGGCCCATTCGCGGACCTGATCCCGCTGGATCGGGATCGAGATCTGGTGTGCCGAGTCACGGTGGCACGTAACTGCCTGCACCTGGGGGACCGGATCCGGCGTCCCACCCTTTGAACAGTCGCTCATCGCTTGCTCCTTGATGTTGGAGTTCGGCGGCGAACACCACGCCCGCCGCCGTCAAGGAGACACCAGTTACGCTGGGAGGCGAGCAGGGATCAAGCGGGCCGCGGAAGAAGAATTGGCGGATCGGTCGCGGGTGGGCAGGGCGACGGCGTGGATTTCCTGGGCGGATTGGTTTGCCAGCTTTGCGGAAACGAGCCAGGATCGGACCCCGTTTTCCAACGTCTAACCCGAAAGGAGAGAACATGACGACCAGGAAAACAGACAGCGCGACGCGGGCCGTGGCGTATTCGAAAGCACCGCGTAGCCCTGGTGCTCGGCGAGCCCACGGAGGTCGCCGCTATCCGGCGAATCGTCCGCGAATTCGTTGACCTGGGTTACACGGCGGCCCGCATCGCCGGCTGTCTGAACGCAAAAAGGATTCCGTCGCCCGGTGGCGACCGCTGGACCGCTCGCCAGGTACTCGCGTGTCTCCGCACCAAGGCGTACGCCAGCCCGATCACCTATCGCCGGAGAAGAAACCGCAAGACCACGAGCGGGGCCAGCACGCCGGATGGTTGGGTCCACACGCCCAAAGCCCGCGAGGATCTCTTGAACGGGGAGCAGTTCCCGCGGGCACAGGAAATGTTGGTGTAGCCCGCAAACTCCGATCTACGACGATTACTGGGCTACCGCAAGCAACAGACCGGCTTCCGGCACATCCGAGAAAACAGGGGACTTGATGACACGCGCCAAGGCTAGACAAGATCGGCGTGCATGTCGCGGGAGGTCGGGGCGATCAACGCGGTCAAGGTCGTCCAGGCGGTCGGCACGGTTCATCATCGCCAGAACTTCCACCAGGGCCTCTTCTTCTGTTCGATGGTAGCCGGGGGCGTTTGCGGTTCGTTTCCACCCCATAACATGTCTCCTCCTTCCAGTACGCTGATGGCGAGGTAGCTGCCCACCCAGCCAGCCCAAGTCTGATCGAAACACTCAATTGCTAATCCATCGCGTTCGGCGTAGAAGCAATCCACAGGTTTGCCGCCGACAGTTCGCTCAATGATTGCCTCCCGCCCGCGCGACAACCCCGCCCGGAGTGTCTTCGCTCCGGCGGTAATCGCCTCCCTATAGTTGGAGCGTTGAATCACCTGCACGCACTCGTACCTCTCGGCGTCCCAGAGCCGCATCGTCTTGTCATCCGAGCCGCTGACGATCCGCCGGCCGTCCGGCGAAAAGGCCACACCATTCACCCGGCCCTCGTGCCCGCGCAGCACAGCCAGTTCCCTGCCGCTCTCGGCGTCCCACACCCGCACAGTCTTGTCATACGAGCCGCTGGCGATCCGATCGCCGCCAGGAGAAAAGGCCACGCTACTCACCCAGTGCTCGTGCCCGCGTAACACGGCCAGTTCCCTGCCACTCTCGGTGTCCCACACCCGCACCGTGTTGTCCACGCATAGAGGAGAACCTGATCCACTGACGATCCGCCGGCCGTCCGAAGAGCACTCCACGCTATTCACAGAGGCTTTGTGTCCACGGAGGACGCGGAGTTCCATGCCGCTCTCCGCGTCCCACACCCGCACCGTGTCGTCCACACGATAAAGGGAAGCTGATCCACTGACGATCCACCGGGCGTCTGGAGAAAACGCCACGCAATTCACACTGGTTCCATGTAGGTCGAGGACGCGGAGTTCCATGCCGCTCACGGCGTCCCACACCCGCACCGTCTGGTCTTCGTGACCACGGTCCCTCCAAGCGCTGGCGCTGACGATTCGCTGGCCGTCCTGGGCAAACGTGACTCTAGCCACACTGCCTTTGTGTCCGCGGAGAACGCGGAGTTCCGCGCCGCTCTCGGCGTTCCACACCCGCACCGTGTTGTCGTTTGAGCCGCTAACGATTCGCCGGCCATCCGCGGCGAACGCGACACTAATCACCCAGCCTTCGTGCCCGCGTAACACGGCCAGTTCCCTGCCGCTCTCGACGTCCCACACCCGCACCGTCTTGTCGCCTGAGCCGGTGACGATCCGATCCCCGCCAGGAGAAAAGGCTACGCTTTTCACCGCGTTATCGTGCTCGCGCAACACGGCTAGGTCCGCGAAGCTCGCCGCGTCCCACACCCGCACCGTCTCGTCGCCTGAGCGGCTGACGATCCGCCGACCGTCTAGGGAAAAGGCCACGTCTTTCACCCCACCTTCGTGCCCTCGCAGCACAGCCAGTTCCGCGCCGCTCTCGACGTCCCACACCCGCACCGTCTTGTCTTTGCTATCGTAGTGTGCTGAGGCGCTGACGATTCGCCGGCCGTCCGGGGAAAAGGCCACTATGCGCACCCCGGCTTCGTGCCCGCCGAGCACAGCCAGTTCCCTGCCGGTCACAGCGTCCCACACCCGCACCGTCTTGTCGTTCGAGCCGCTGACGATTCGCCGTCCGTCCGGGGAAAAGACCACGCGAGACACGCTCCCTTCGTGTCCACTTAGCACAGCCATTTCCGTGCCACTCTCGGTGTCCCACACCCGCACCGTCTTGTCGTTCGAGCCGCTGACGATCCGCCGGCCGTCCGGCGAAAAGGCCACGCCATTCACATCAGCTTTGTGTCCGCGTAGCACAGCCAGTTCCGTACCGCTCTCGGCATCCCACACCCGCACCGTGCAGTCGCCTGAGCCGCTAACGATCCGCCGGCCGTCGAGGGAAAACGCCACGCTGAATACCTTGCCGACGTGTCCGTGCAACACGGCCACTTTCGCGCCGGTCCGAGCGTCCCACACGCGCACTGTCTTGTCACCTGCGCGGCTGACGATCCGCCAGCCGTCCAAGGAAAAGGCCACGCCCTTCACCCCGCCGCTGTGCCCACGGAGCACAGCCAGCTCCGCGCCGCTCTCGGCGTCCCACACCCGCACCGTGTCGTCTTTGCCGTAAGAGTACTCCGAGCCGCTGACAATTCGCCGGCCGTCCGGGGAGAAGGCCACGTGCTTTACCCCGACTTCGTGCCCGCGCAGCACAGCCAATTCCGCGCCGCTCTCGGCGTCCCACACCCGCACCGTCTTGTCGGCTGAGCCGCTGACGATCCGCCGGCCGTTCAGGGAAAAGGCCACGCGATACACACCGGCTTCGTGTCCGCGGAGGACGCGGAGTTCCAAGCCGCTATCGGCGTCCCACACCCGCACGGTCTTGTCATCTGAGCCGCTGACGATCCTCCGCTCAGTTAGGGAAAAGGCCACACCGTTCACCGTGCCTTTGTGCCCGCGCAGCACAGCCAGCTCCGCGCCGCTCTCGGCGTCCCACACCCGCACTGTCTTGTCGCTTGAGCCGCTGACGATCCGCCGGCCGTCCAGGGAAAAGACCACGCCGTTCACCGTGCCTTCGTGCCCGCGCAGCACAGCCAGTTCCCTGCCGCTCCCGACGTCCCACACCCGCACCGTGTCGTCCATTGAGCCGCCGACGATCTGGTCTCTGCTGGGTGAGAAGTCTACGCCAATTACCTGGTGATCGTTCTCGCACAACACGGCCAGTTCCGCGCCACTCTCGGCGTCCCACACTCGCACCGTTCTGTCATACGAGCCGCTGACGATCCGCCGGCCGTCCGGGGAAAAGACCACGCTGCTCACAAACCATTCGTGGCCGCGAAAGACGGCTAGTTCCGCGCCGCTCCGGGCGTCCCACAAGCGCACCGTGTTGTCCACGCGTTCTTCATAAGAACCTGACCCACTGACGATCCGATCCCCGCCAGGAGAAAAAGCCACGCTACACACCGGTCCTTCGTGCCCGCGAAGCACAGCCCGTTCCTCGCCGCTTTCGGCGTCCCATATCCGAACTGTGTTATCCCAAGAGCCACTGGCGATCCATACGCCGTCCTGGGAGTAGCTCACGCTCACTACAGACCCCTCGTGCCCTCGCAAGACAGAGAGTTGTGCCGTGCCTAAGTTCATCAGCGGAGGGCGGCAGCGGCGAAGCCAGAGAAAGCCGGGGCGGGCCCGCTCACGGGTGCGGCGCCAGGATTCCAGGAGCCGATGGAGCAGCGGGCGTTCCTCGTTAATGGAACGGTCCTCACCCGCCGCCACGCTCCCGCAAGCGGGCGTGGGGAGACCCGGTGGGCGTCCGTCGACGTAGTGCTGGGCGGCTTCGGAGCAGTCATACCACCAGCCGCTGTTCCAGAGGCATTGGAATAGACCCTGCGGATAGTCTTGAGCGTGCCGGACGATGAAATGGATATCGCGGCGGAGAGCCTCATCCAACAGGCAGAGGATGCGATACTGTCGGCGATCTTCGGGCAGGGCCTCAATAGCCCTTGAGAAGTCGCCCACCAACTCAAACGTCAGACCCGCTTCGTGCTTCGCCTCCAGGAACGGCAGATCGGTGAGTGTCGCCTCCAACTTGTCCCATAGCCTAGCGCGGGTCTGATGGTGGGGCAACTCCTCCAGCGTGCGACGGTTACTGTAGCCCTGCGCGGCGAAGTAGCCGGCCAGCGAGCCGTGGGCGGCCAGCGGCTCATGCGGCTCATCGAGGTACTCGCGCTCGACGGCCTCGCGCAACTGGCCGTGGAAGAAGTCGACCAGTTCACCACGGCGCATGAGGTACGGCCGCAAGAGACGCTCCAACGCGGCCACGTTTCCCTGTGGGTCGCCGAAGGCGATCAGGCCTACAAGTTCCTGGTGCGATAGCCCGCGACGGCTTACACCCAGGTACGAAACGAACCGCCGCACGAGGTCCGCCCCGATGAGGTTGCCTGCGGCGTCGCGGAATCCAGGATCGGCAGAAAGGCGATCCCGCAAGATCCACAGGAACAGGTCCCGGACGTTGCCCGGTAGTTGGGCAATCCGCCTGGTAATCTCTTCATATGTCCCTAACGTGCGCAGCTCTTCCAGGGCCACCAGAAGGTAAAGCGGCGTGCCGCTGTCCGACTTTCCCAACAACTGCTGCGTCTGCTCCTCGCTGAGCCGCTTGTGGTATCTGGCCGCAAACCCCTCGGCGATCGCCCGGGCATCGGCGTCGGTCAGCGGATGGACTGTAAGCTCCTCGACCAGTTTGCCCCGGCGACGCAGGGCCTCCAGCACCGGATGCTCCAGCGCCGAGACGATCATGCGGACGTTGGCGGGCAACTGTAGCGGCAACCAGCTGAGCGAATGAGCGCCATCCGTGGCGTCCATCTGGTTGAGGGCGTCGACGACTACCACGATCCTCCGCACGGTTCCCGCCTCCTTCAGCAGTGCCGGCAGTTGCCCGATCAGCTCCTTGACGTCTTGCGAGATCGGATTGCTACTGCCTACGGCCTGTTGCAGCTCGTGGCACAAGCGTCGCAGCGTGTGTCGCAGGTCAGCCGAGCCGGCGCTGGCCCCGACGAAATGCGGAACCACCAGCCAGTCCGCGTGCGTAGCGGCTACGTCCCGAGAGAACTCGCCCAACATGGCCGACTTGCCGCAGCCCGGGTTGCCCGTAATGGCCATGATGTTCGGCTGGCCATCGGCAGCCGAGAATGCCGCCAAGCGATCGAATACCTTCTGGCGGCTGCCGATCACGTAACGCTCCGTGCGCTCGGCCACGAACGCCTCCATCGCCTCGTTCTCTTCGGCGAACTCATCGGCGGCCGCCGTAGCTTGTTCAGTGAACCGTTCGTGTAGTTCGGGATCGGCCAGCATGCCCTCCCAGAGATCCTCGTAGACCTGCTCCCCGAACTGCTCCAAACCGGCGAGACGTTGACTCTGGTCGTCCCACTTGGCGGAGTAGACGGTGGGTTTGAGGCCAGACTCGACGATCGCCTGCTTCAGGGCCGCCAGCTTTTCGGACCGGCCGCGTGCCCGCGATTGGGCCTGCTCCAGGCCGAACTGCTCAATCTCGTCACGCTGCGGAAACTCGCGGTATCCGCCTGCGTTGGCAGCCCCCTCGGGGATCGAGTCGGTGGCGGCCGGATCGCGAAAATGGAAGTAGGCATCGCCGTGATCGCCGAGGCGATCGAGCACGCTGTACTGGATCTCTTCGGCGGTGATCGAGTGTTCCTGTCCCGGCGGCGTCCAGCCGTAACGGCCACCGAGGATGCAGAGGAACCGCGGCCGGCACTCGTCGACGATTTCCCGGCAGACCTTTAGGGCGTCCTGCTCGCTCGTCACTCCCCAGCGCAGGTCCACGTCGACCAGATTGATCCGTCGTTTGAGCAACTCCTCGCGCAACTGCGGGAAGACAAAACGCACCAAGTGATCCCGCTCCGCATGCATGTCGCGGAACGTGGACGAGATGAAGACGCGGACGGTTTTCCAAGCGGCAGGCATACATCACGCTATCCAGTAACACGCATGGGGAATCGGTCAACCGACATTATCCAGCGGTTGGCGACGCGTGAAAAGCGACTTGGCAGTCCGCATGCGTTTTTGGCATACCGATAGCTCAGAACGACATACCGGCGGACCGGAATCGGCACCCTGCCAGGGCGTTGTCAAGGCAGGTGCGCCGCAAATCGTTCCTTTCCCCGCACGGCAGCGCCGAAATCCTGCCGCACGGCAAATCCGCCGAGACCGCAGTCCCAAGAGTCATCTCGCAATTCAGGAGTACATCAAGCCGCGGGCCAGCGGTGTTCTGGCACACTGCCGACCGCCTGTCCAGTCCATTGGATCAGAATAGCCGATTTTCAACCGGATGCAAGATTCCTTCCGTCTGCAGCAGGACGGAAAGGAAGCCGCCCACCCGCGCGGCCCCAGGCGTCCGGACGCAATCCTTGTATTGGGTGCGCACTACGATTCGATACCGGAAACGCCCGGGGCCGACGACAACGCTTCCACTGGCCCGTTTCGCGTTCTCCTGTCAACCGGCGAACAATGGGGTCACGGCGTCTAGCGCCTCCTCAGCTTCAGCCCCTGTCGCAGACAAGACGAGTTCGGTACACCGCCTGCGGGCGTCGACCACGCGAACGCCGCCACATTGACTGCCAGCGTCCATCCGCCGTCCCCGTTTATGGACAAATTCTCAATGCGGATCGCCATCTGCCATCCGGCCCGGGCTGCCCGTGGGAGTGGTCACACGGGTGGCCGTTTCCGCCCACGTTCGCCGAATTTTCGCACGTATGCGACCCGCCGGCGAGGTCCGCGTTGTTGGTGCCCACTGGCCCAGGCGGGGGGACGCGGGGACGGGTGCGATGACGGGAGCCCGGATTCGGCGGGGCGGCCCTGTCTGTGAACGTCGTCACATTGGCTGCCATCTGCCATCTGCCATCCGCCTCGGCCGCACCTTTTTCTGGGCCCAGCGGACAATCGGCACTCTGGCGGCATAGGTAATTAAGTAGGGGCTGATTCCATCGCCGTCCCAGTTGTGCCTCACACTCGACCTCGCCGACCTTGAGCGTATCTCGCGATGCACGTGCGGTCTCGCGAAGTCAAGCGTCTGCCCGACACCGCATAAGGAAGCCGTACCGTGAACGATTTCGTAGCCGAAAATGCCGACGAACTGACGCCCGAGGCCCGCCTCTGCGAGATCGCCGCCATCCTGGCCCGCGTCGTTTTTCGGCTCAAAGCCGCCCGGCCACCGCAGAATTCCTCCGATTCTGCGACCGATCCCCTTGAACTTTCTGGCCCTTCGAGGCTCAGTGTCACCACGGGTTAACGGCTCAGAAACTCGAAATCAAGGAGCAAGAAATGACACTGAACATCGAAACGGCGGTCGCCGGATTACACCAAATGACCGCCAGGCAACTGCGGGAGAAATACGCCGACGTGTTCGGCGAGGAGGCCCGCAGCAGCCACAGGAATTGGCTCGTCCGCCGCATCGCCTGGCGGCTGCAAGCCAACCAGGAAGGCGACTTGACGGAACGGGCACGCCGCCGGGCCGCGGAACTGGCCAATGACGCGGACGTGCGGGTCACCCCGCCCAGGGGCCAACGCCTGGCCAACGTCCGGGAAACGGCCGCCACCGCCGCTTCCGACAACCGCCTGCCGCCCCTTGGATTCCCCATCATCCGCTCGTACAAAGGCTGCCAAATCCGCGTCATCGTCCAGCCCGACGGCTTCGAGTACGAAGGCCAACGGTACAAGTCGCTGTCCGCCGTGGCCAAAGCCGTCAGCGGCGCCCACTGCAACGGCTTCCGGTTCTTCAATCTGGAGGGCCAACCATGATCCGGAAAGCCAACAGCAAGCCCACGGTCCCCACCGTCCGGTGCGCCATCTACACGCGGAAATCCACGGACGAAGGGCTCGACCAAGAGTTCAACTCGCTCGACGCCCAGCGGGAATCCGGCGAGGCCTTTATCGCCAGTCAGCGTGGCGCCGGCTGGGTCTGCCTGAGCGAGCGTTACGACGACGGCGGATTCACGGGCGGAAACATGGATCGTCCCGCCCTGAAGCGGCTGCTGGCCGATATCGACGCCGGCAAAGTGGACTGCGTCGTGGTCTACAAGGTCGATCGCCTGAGCCGGTCGCTGCTGGATTTCGCCAAGATCATGGAGGTCTTCGACCAGAAAAAGGTCTCCTTCGTCTCGGTCACGCAGCAGTTCAATACGGCCACGTCCATGGGCCGCTTGGTCCTGAACGTGCTGCTTTCGTTCGCCCAGTTCGAACGGGAGATCATCGGAGAACGTATCCGGGACAAGATCGCGGCCAACCGCCGCAAGGGCAAGTGGACGGGCGGTACGCCGATCCTGGGCTACGACGTGGACCGTTCCGGCGGCCGACCGAAGCTCGTGGTCAATGCGGCCGAGGCGGCCCGCGTCCGCGAGGTTTTTCGCCTGTACCTGGAGCACGGCTCGCTGCTGCCCGTCGTCGAGGAATTGGTCCGCCGGGGCTGGAGCAACAAGACGTGGCGGACGAAGGCGGGTGAGCCCAAGGGCGGCCAGCCCTTCGACCGGGGCACCCTGCATGCCCTGCTGACAAACCCGCTGTACGCCGGCAAGCTCCGGCACAAGGCGAACGTGTACGATGGCGAGCACGAGGCGATCGTCGATCCGCTGGTCTTCGAGCAGGTCCAGAAGCGGTTGCAAGAGAACTGCCGTTGCGGCGGCGTTGGTGTTCGGAATCGCTACGGGGCGTTGCTCAAGCGACTGCTGTACTGCAAACCCTGTGGCCACACGATGGTCCACAACTTCACGGGGCGGAACGGGAAGCACTACCGGTATTACACCTGCACGCACGCGATCAAGAGCGGGCGGAAGTCCTGCCCCACGGGGAGCCTGCCCGCAGCCGAGATCGAACGCTGGGTGGTCGATAAGATCCGCGGCATTGCCCGCGACAGGAAGTTGCAGGCGGAAGTAGCCCGGCAGGCAAAGAAGCTGGCCGGTGCTGGCCTCAAGGACCTGGAAACGGAGGCGGCGGGCCTGAGACGGGACTTGGCCCGGTATCACGCCGAGTTGCGGAAGCGGACGGCCGGCGGCCCGGTGCGTGGCGTGAAAGCGACGCGGATCGCCGACCTGCACGGCCTGATCGCTCAGGCCGACTCCCGGTTGGCCGAGGTCCGCGTCCAGCTCGAGCAGCAAGAGCACACGCGGATCGAGGAGCACGACGTCCTGGCGGCGTTTGTGGATTTCGACAGCGTGTGGAACGCTCTCAGCCCGCGGGAGCAGGCACAGCTTCTGGCCCTGCTCGTGGAGCGAGTCGAGTTCGACGGCGCCACCAGCGAGATCGCGATCACGTTTCATCCGACCACCATCAAGACGCTGGCCAAGGAGCAACGGGGGGAGACTGTATGATCGAACTGCGTGAAAAAGTCAAGTTTGGGCGAGCCAAATCCGGCCGGAAGCGGATCGAGCGTAAGCCGCCGAAGCCCGACGTGGTGTCGGACGGGCGGGTGCCCCGGATCTCGAAGCTGATGGCGTTGGCGATCCGGTTCGAGGGATTGCTGCGGGACGGGGAGGTGGCGGACCAGTCGGAACTGGCGAAGCTGGCCCACGTGACGCAGCCGCGGATGACGCAGATCTTGAACCTGCTACATCTGGCACCGGACATTCAGGAAGCGTTGCTGTTCCTGCCGCGGGTCACGTCGGGCAAGGCGGCGATCCACGAGAAGTTGTTGCGGCCGATTGCGGCGGAAATCGGCTGGGGAAGGCAGCGGGCGATGTGGGCGGAGCTGGAAAGGGCGTGAGGGTCGACGCGTCGCCCACGTTGGCGCCAGTCGCGTCCTGGCGGCCAATTCGGAACACGGGGCCAACGGGCGGGAAGGACGCGACAGGCGCGAAGCGTCACGGCAGTTTTGGGGCGTCACGGCGATTGCGGCTTTCCCGCCTTGCTTTCCGCCCGGGTCGAGCAACACTCGTCGCGATTTTCCGATTCTTCAAAGGAGCCTGCCATGATTACGCCCAAACTCGGCGACCGAATCAGACTGGTCGCCATGCCTGAAGACCCCGATCCCATTTTGCCCGGTGCCACGGGCACCGTTACTGCGGTCAGGCAGTACGGTTTCGGTCGAGACGCCTGGCAGCAAGTCGACGTGGACTGGGACGACGGGCGGACGTTGATGCTCGTCGTGCCGCCGGACCAGTTCGAGGTCATGCCCAGCAAGGCCGACCAGTAAGTCCCCGTGGCCGTTTCGGCGGCCGGCCCAAGGTCACTGCTGCCGAAACCAAGGTCGTGCTGGCCAAGAAGCTGCACGCGGACAAGAGCCTGGAAATCGACGACATCTGCCGGACGCTGAGGATGTCGCGGTCGACTTTCTACCGGTACGTGCGGTTGTGACCGCCAGTGCCATTTCCCGGTGGTACTCTGACACGTCTCGGAATACGGATGCGTTGCTGGGACGGCACGGAGCTCGACACGGCGGATCGCGCGCGGCCATAGACCGTCACGTGCACCAGTCTTGTTCGGCGATCGTCTTCGGTTCGTTGGTGCCCGCAAGTCGAGGACAATGGGGCGGTGCCGTGCCGCGAACGCT
>Ga0351865_10137_pt1 | contig 26765 bp, 24 predicted proteins | sample TotcelFGM3001L10_FD_206780 | JGI IMG/M metagenome (GOLD analysis project Ga0351865, IMG submission 206780) | Enriched cells from coal bed in the Powder River Basin, Montana, United States - Total cells FGM rep2 HSBNCT.FGM.300.1.L10 ... | reverse complement strand
ACTAATTTCTTTTCTTCCTATCATTGGAATTGCCCGAAGAGAATTTAATTAATGGTTTCCGCAGGTTAGGAAGAAATCACGTTTAGCCTAACCAATGACACCTTCAAATTGTGTGTCAACCTACTTCTAATTTCAATCATCTTCAGTCATTTCTGATTCGCTTAGGAATCTAGTATTTAATGCCAAGGAGTGGTGTGCGAATAACCGAAAAAGTTATGAAATGACTGTAAGTTTAAATGGAATTTCAGCCGTTTGAATATTATTTAATATTGAAATGGTCGCTAGTAAATAACAAATAATCAAATATTTTCATTGAAAAACACACCATTTTGGTGTGCAACTCAAAATTGTTAGATGCTGGTAGTTTGCATATTAACAAAAATACGTTCAGTCATTTTACAGAAACCTGTAATAAATAATTATTTTTTAGAGAAGTACGGCATCATTTTTCTCTTGACATATTGAAAATGAGTTTCTATATTTGTTAGGAAATATTTGAAAGATCTATTGATTATTTTCTGAAATATGATACATGTCTCTCACATCTCATTCTTTCTTTCTTGTTAGATGCACCAATATAAAATCTCTGGATGGTGAAGTTCTTGGCAGAGATTATAGATTTAAACCACCAGACATCTTTTTGACCATGATCTTTCTCCAGATTAATCTTGCCGAGAAATTATTGTTTGATGTGTTTTGGGGGATTATTAGCAAAGGTAAAGACCTGATTTCTCACTCTCACCAGTTTCTGCTAGAAAGCAACCATATCTTCTTTCCAATGTCCAATAAAAAACCCCCTCTCTTAATGAAAGTTAATACAATCCTCACTCATATTAAACCAACAAAAAGAAAGAAGGTAAAGGGCAAAGATACGACAAAGTATCTTGGATTGCCCCAACGGAGACGCTGAAACTCAAAAGAAATCAGGACTCGTCTAGGACGAGAATTGTTTTGTTGACGTAAAAAACACATTATTATTTCTTAAATTTGTATATCATGAAAAACTTGTTTTTATTAATCGTTATAGTGTTCTCTGCAACATTTTCGACCTATTCCCAATCGGAAACTACTGTATATGGCCATGCATATGCAAGTCTAACAATCACTGATGACTCTTGGACATCCACTGATTATTATGATGGTTGGTTAAGAATTGAAACGACGGACCCATGGAGCAGTGGTTGGGTTTCAATTGGACATTTTGCTGCACCTGGACCTTTTAGTATTGATGATATTACAGTATCTTCTGTGCCTTATGATCCTCCAATTGATCATGGGTATTACAGTATTAGAATACTTTTGCTAAAAAACCAATCACAACCGGGTGAAAATAATAGTGCAACTGCTACACCCTCAACAACACAGATCGAAGGTCATATCAGATTTGACGCTGATAATGATATCGAAGTTAAATTTGAATAATTAACATGAAAAAGGTTGCCTGATTACATCATTAATATCAGGTGACCTTTTTTGTTACAAGAAGGTCTAGTTTTTTTCAATAATGAAATATATCAGCATAATACTGACCTTTTTAACCTGTTTGTTATCATCTAATATTCATTCTCAGGGTGAATGGGAAAACTGGTATTTTGGCTGGCATGCTGCAATGGGATTCGTCAATGGATCACCAGTTGCCTATCCAACAGGCCCAATGGCCTCGAACTCAGGAACAACAACGGCATCTGTCTCGGATTCAACAGGAAATTTATTATTTTATTCAAATGGCTTGAGTATATATAATCGTAACCATATTTTAATGCCTAATGGTAGTGGCTTATTAGGCGGAGCAAGTGGATGCCAGGCAGTATTGGCGATTCCGAACCCCGGAAATTCCGATCAATATTATATTTTTACTGTGGGTTCTCCAGGTATGTTCGGCCCAATTATCGGACTACATTTCTCGATTCTTGATATGCAACTGAATGGAGGGTTAGGAGATATTGTCCCTGGAATGAAAAATCTTCCCTTGCTATATGGCGACAGCGCTGTTAATCAAATTTCTGCCACACGACATCAGAATAACAAAGATGTATGGGTTTTGGTTTTACGTCATGGAATTACCAAACAGTACCTCGCTTATCTAGTAAACAATTTGGGTATCGCAACTACACCCGTTATGAGTAACAGCGAATTACAACAACCCGTAAGATCTCCTTCATATAACTTAAAAATTTCTCAGGATGGTAATAATCTCATTTGTTCTGACGCTATATTCGCGGAGATTTGTTATTTTAATAAATCGACAGGAATAGTAACATCTCGCTTTACCTTTAATCCTCAAATACCAGGTATCAATTACGTATGTCGTGGCAAAGAATTTTCAATTAATTCCTCTTATTTGTACATTTCTGTTAATGGTACGTTACCGGATAACACCCCACTGTTTCAATATGACATTACAAAACCCGATTCCGCTTCATTCATGCAGAGTCAGTTATTTATAGGTTATGGTGCAGGAGTGAATATTCAAATGGGCCCTGATTGGAAGATATATTTAAATAACTATGACCCATTTAGCGATTCGTTAAACAGAATTAATAATCCCTCCATTCAGGGTTTAGCATGTAATTATGACCAAAATGCTTTTAGTCTTGAAGGTAACGACCACGCTTTTGGTCTCCCTCAATTCCTACAGAAATACAAAACATACATACACACCTTCGGAAATTGCCAAAACAGCCAGATTCATTTTTCAGGAGATATCTGGCCCCCGGCTGATAGCATCTACTGGAACTTCGGTGATCCAACCTCAGGAATGTCGAATTATTCTAATGATTCGACACCTTCTCATATCTATGCTTTTCCAGGACAATATACAGTTGAGTTGTTTGTACGGTATATCGATAACCGTACCGATACATCATGGATGACTATCACTATTCATGAATCGCCCTCTCCTTCATTAGGACCGGATCAAACTATCTGTCAAGGGGATTTGATTACTTTCGATGCAGGGTTCTGCTCAAGTTGCACATACGAGTGGACAAGCATCCCTCCTGGATACTCTTCCACATTACAGACAGTTACCCTTAATCAAACAGGATTATATACTGTTTCTGTTACCACAACGAACGGATGTACGGGTAGAGATACCATTCAACTGAATGTAACCCCACCCCCTTTGGTCACTAACAATCCTCTTTCTAAGTCAATCTGTTCCGGAGAATCGACGAACATTCCGTTAACCTCAAATGTGCCGAATACAACCTTTTCCTGGACTGCCATTGGCTCATCACCTCTTGTTACCGGTTTCTCACCAGGATCAGGAGATACAATTGACCAGGCCCTGGCCAACTCGGGATCTGGCCCGGGAACTGTTTCCTATTGGATCACCCCGGCAGTCGGCAACTGCGTCGGTGATTCGGTTCAATTTGTTGTAACAGTCACTCCAGGGGATTCAGTCAATATATCGATCTCCGCTTCAGCCGATTTTGTTTGTGAAGGAACTCCGATTACGTTTAATGCTACAACGACCTATGGAGGATCTTCACCAGCTTTTCAATGGAAAGTCAATGGGTTAAATCAGGAAACGAACGATTCAGTGTTCACCTATGCACCGGTAAACGGGGATACCGTTACTTGTGTCTTGACTTCATCGACTACAATTTGTATAACGAATAATCCAGTCACATCTAATGCAATCGTTATAATAGTATATCCGAATTTGCCGGTTAACATTTCAATTATAGCATCTGTAAATCCAGTATGTGAGGGGAATCCTGCAACATATACAGCCTCAACAAGCAACAAAGGAACTTTACCTAATTTTCAATGGTTTGTGAACGGAAACCCCTCTGGTTCAAATGATTCGATATTTACTTACATCCCCACAAACGGGGACCAAGTTTACTGTGTACTGACCTCTAGCGAACAATGCACAACCAACAACCCAGTTATCAGCGATACAATCATTATGATGGTCAATCCGATTTTACCCGTTGATATCTCCATCTCTGCTTCTGCCAACCCTGTTTGCGAAGGATTGCCTGTTACATTTACCGCAACACCTATCAACGGTGGCACAATGCCAGAATATCAATGGCAAGTAAATGGAATCAACACAGGCACCAACAATTCAGACTTCACATACACTCCGGTAAATGGCGATATTGTAACCTGTAGCCTGACATCCAATGCTGAATGCATAACCAATAATCCAGCCACATCAAATTCCATTACCATGTCGGTCGGAGAAGCTCCTGATGTCAGTTTTACTGTTTGCTTTGACACTATCACTACTTTAGACGCCAAGCCATTTAAACTCAAAGGAGGTGTTCCTTTAGGAGGTACTTATTCTGGACCTGGAGTAGATCAGATCACAGGGTATTTCAATTTGGCCCTGGCAGGAGTTGGAGTTAAAACCATCAGTTACTCCTATACGAATCTGTTCAACTGCAGCAATAATGCAGCAAGGGCAATATCAGTGATTAATCCAGCTCCATTTTCCTGTGGTGATTCCCTAACAGATATTCGTGATAATAAAAAATATCCGACCGTTCAAATCGGAAACCAGTGCTGGCTGGCAGGAAATATGAATCACGGCCAGCAGATCGGTGCTTCATCAGCCCAGAGGGATAATTGCCTGGTGGAAAAATATTGTTACAACGATCTTCCGGCAAACTGTACGCAATATGGCGCTCTCTACCAATGGGATGAACTGATGCGATATGAAGAGGCAGAGGAGGACCAGGGGCTCTGTCCTCCAGGCTGGCATGTGCCTTCAGAAACAGATTGGAACCAGTTATTTGCCGTATATCAAGGTAACGCCTTTGCCGGTAGTCCTTTGCTTTATACGGGATATTCAGGTTTTAATGTCTTATTAGCAGGTGTTGAATTTTTCAACCAAAGCCATCGATTCGCTGATTTTGCGTCAATTATGTGGAGTTCAACGGCTCATGGTTCTTTTAAGGCATGGAGTCACGGATTGAACGAATACAATTACTCTGTTTCGTACTATCCCAGTTATCGGTCAAATGCATTTTCGGTGCGATGTGTGCGGGATTGATAAATGATCGCCCGGTGCATAACAAACCTGTAAAAACAACAATGTCAGCTCATTGTCATCAAATAAACATAGTACCTTTGCTGTTTCTACAGGTTCACCGTTAGTAACCATGTTTATACGATTATGAAACTGATTGATAAAATTGGATACATTACATTCTGGATAAATATTGCTTGTATATTAGGGGTAATAGTATTGTTGTCTTCATTTATAATATTTCCTGGTTTCTTTGAAAGCTTCACTGCAAACAAAGGATATAATCCTATTAACTTAACAATTTCCTTTTTATATCTCGGAGCTGCCATACATTGGCTGTATTGTATGTGGTTTCTTCTCAAGTATGATCGATACTCAATATCGATAATACCCTTGTTTTTCTTGAATGCTCTTTATGCCCCAATATATTTTTATCGTGTGAAAATTATAAAAAGGCCATTAAGGAATAAAGTTAGACAGTCAAAAAAATGAATATATATAACAAGGCTATTAGTGAAAATGATTTTGAAGGAGCTATAAATTTTAATAAAAACACGGTTACTAATAAATAAGGCTTCGTGTGGTACGCAAAGCGTACCCAACATGAAGCCGTTGTTGCACGGAATCCCACGCTGGCTAAGCAATGTATTGAATATGGGGTTTAAGTCAAATGGGAGGGTCAGTTCCGTAGTAAGCCGAAAGAAACATCGCATGTTTCAGACACCGAGCTGATCAAAAAGGGGGGAAAACCAAGGGGAGAAATTTGTTGATTCTGAGTTTTTGGTGGTAATAAGCAATACACGATCGGGTCCATTTTCTGAACATTTAAAAAATTACTGCTGTTTTCTGGTTGCATCTTTTGGGTTAATAGCCTTTAACGGCGGACCTCTGACAGGGCCAGAACGTTCGATGGTAATCATTTTTCCTTTCTTACAATGAGGGCACAGATCCGGATCATAACTCAGATGATCACGACAGATCTGCTTCCAATCTTTTTTTATGTTCCCGATCGTATTTACTACTCCCAGAGTCCTCTGAATACTCCGTAATTGTCCTCGTTTCGTAGCTGAGAGCAATCCGAAGTGGCGGATCCGAACATAGCCCCTGGGCAATATATGCTGACAGAATCGGCGAAGGAACTCAATTCCCGAAAGGGTCATCTTTTTTTGCCGATTGTCCCGATAGTCATGATAGTTGAACCTTACCCCGTTTTCATCAATCGAAAGGAGCCGGTGGTTACTGATGGCAGTTTTATGTGTGTACCGGCCAAGGTATTCAACTACCTGCTGCGGGCCACCAAATGGCTCTTTGGCATATACCACCCAATTGGTTTTTTTAAGTTCCCGCTCGAATGATGATTCAAGCTGGCGGCGTTTATTTAGGGCTGCAATAAATTTAGCACGAAAAACTGTGGAGAGGTTTTCAACCGGAAAGAGATATGCTTTTCCGGTTTTGGATATTCTTACCTGTTTCCAATGCCCCTTGATATCCAATCCGCCTCCCGGAACAATGCAGTGTAAGTGTGGATGAAGAGAGAGGTTTTGGCCCCAGGTATGCAATACTGCGATCACACCGGTTTCAGCCTGTAAATTGATCCAGGAAAACTGTTCAAGCGTCTCCCATACAGTTCGGAATAAAAGATTATACATCCCCGGTGGATCATGCATGAACAAACTGTTGAGTTTATCAGGTACCGTAAACACAACATGAAAATAGGGACCCGGAAGCAGGTCCCTCTTTCGGTTTTCAATCCAGGCTTCCCTTTGGGTATTCTGGCATTTTGGGCAATGACGGTTCCGGCAACTGTTGTATGAGATACGTATATGTCCGCACTCATCGCAGCGATCCTTATGCCATCCCAGCTCTTCTGTACGACAGATATGAATAGCCCGTAATATCCGCTGTAAATAGGCATTTGGACGGTATGTCTCAACAAAGGAAGTGCCGAACCGGTCGATTACCTGGGCCAGTTCAATAGCAGGCCTCAATCCTTGTGATACAACCTGTCAATCGGGCTGAACAGGTTGGTACGTCTGGGCTTGGCAACATGCAGGTAGACCATGGTGGTAGTGATCCTTTGATGACCCAACAGTTCTTTGATAGTGAGAATGTCCATGCCAAACTCAAGCAAATGAGTAGCATAGCTGTGACGAAGGGTATGGAGGGTAATTCCTTTCTGGAGTTTGCATTTTTTGACCGCCTCACGAAGTGCCCACTGCATACCTCTAATGCTCATTGGTGTGCCGGGTTCATGTCCATTGAAAAGGTACTCCACCGGCTGACAGGCATGAACATATTTACGCAGACCATCCAGGATCAGTGGGGACAATGGAACATACCGGTCTTTCCTGAATTTGCTCTGCCGGATATGGATCATCATCCTCCCTGAGTCGATATCCCCAATTTTCAGATGACTCGCTTCGCAGGCCCGTAGCCCGGCAGAATAGATCAGTGCCAGCAAGACACGGTGTTTTAATAGCTCCGGCGCTTTGAACATAGCAATGCATTCCTGGTAGTTCAACACCACCGGAAGTTTATGTTCCTGCTTAAGGCTTGGCAGTTTAATGGCTTTCTCCCTCATGCCAAGCATACGATAGCAAAAACGCAAACCATAAATGGTATGTTTGAAATTGCTAAGGGAAGGAGTTTTCGATTCCCTGGCCAGACCGGCAAGGTAGCGGTTGATTTCCTTCTCCGGGATATCCTGAGGCAATTTGTGGAATTGCAAGCTGATATGGGCCAGTTTGCGCCCGTAATTGCTTAAGGTACTACCAGTTTGACCCGATAACACCATTTTTTCCTCAAGCTCCTTATAGAGCTTCCTGAATCTAGGAATTTCATGACAAGCACTTTCAAGAATGGTGTCCGCTCTTTTTCTTACTTTAGATGTCGCATTTTTCATAGTATAAGGGTTTAAATGTTTTACCTTTATACTACACTTAGGCAAAAAAAGCTATCCCGTTCCCGGGAATTATCCCGGGACGGGATTTAGTGCAACAAGCCAGTAGCCGACCAGGTCGGCTTAAGAGATTCAAAGAGAGTAGGATTCAAGTAAAAAATGAAAGTACGAATACTAACATAAAAAGAGATTCAACCGCCCCGGCGGCTACTGGCCGCCGGGGCGCCCAATAGTTATGAATACGTGAAGATGAGAAAAAATTCGTATATTTGATAGTATCAAATGATAGTATCATGAGCCCACCTTACCAAATATCAGAATTGATCATTAAACAGGTTTCTTCTATTTCAGAGAAGATTGGTGAAATTAAAGCACATTTTTTAAACAAGCCTTCTCCTCATCTTAGGAAACAAAATAAGATCAAAACCATTCATTCTTCTTTAAACATTGAAGGGAATACTCTTTCCTTAGAACAAGTGACCGCTATCGTTGACAATAAAAGAGTAATAGGTCCACAGAAAGATATTCTTGAGGTTGTCAATGCCATCAAGGTTTATGACAGTTTACAGAAATTTATTCCAATCTCGTCCAAATCATTCCTATCAGCTCATGGGATCTTAATGAATGGCTTAATAGAAAACCCAGGGAAGTACCGTAATGAAGAAGTCGGAATATTTCAAGGGAGTAAAGCATCACACATTGCACCTCCAGCTAAGAACGTCCCAAGTTTAATGGGAGATCTTTTCAACTATCTGAAAACCAGCAAGGATTTGACATTAATAAAAAGCAGTGTATTCCATTATGAGACAGAATTCATTCATCCATTTATTGATGGAAATGGAAGGATGGGTAGACTTTGGCAAACTGTGATCTTGCAAAAAGAATACCCCATTTTCGAATTTCTTCCTTTTGAATCACTAATCAGCCAAACCCAAAGCGATTATTATAATGTTCTTTCAAAATGTGATAAAAGCGGAGATTCAACAGTATTTATTGAATATATGCTGAATGTGATTGATTCCTCGCTATCCGATCTATTAAACGTCAATAATATAATTCAAACAGATATAGAGCGAATTGAATATTTTGTTTCATTAGGTAAAACTGAGTTCACCCGGAAAGACTATATGAATGTGTTTAAATCCATATCGAGTGCTACTGCAAGTAGGGATATTAAAAAAGGAGTTGAAATGAAGTACTTTAATCGCTTTGGAGATAAAAACAAAACAGTATACAAATTAGCTACTTAACTACTGGGCGCAACAAGCCTGCACCCGAGGCCAGGTAGGCCAAGTGATTCAAAGTGAACGACAAAGTGGACAGGCCGATGGTGTTGACCACTCCAGGCCGATCTGAATAAATCAGGTTAAATATATTAGAATCTGACACATACGCTAATCAGATTAAATCGGCGCAAGGTGGTCAGATGCTCCGGCTTTTCCAAAAATTAAGTGAAATGAAATTTACACAATAAATTTAAAAGTATGAAAACAACAACAACTCTTTTCGTTTTTTTAATTCCTGCCTTATCAATTATGGCTCAGTCCAAGTTGCAAAGTTACGATTCATATATCCGCAAGGCTGACTCTCTTTATCGTGCAAACGATTTCAAGAATTCATCTATCGCATTTTCGGAGGCGTTTAAAGTACGTGATGCAAAAATCACAATGAACCATAAGTATAATGCAGCATGTTCGTATGCCTTGGCGAACAATCCTGACAGCGCATTTATAAATTTAATTCATATTGCATCTTATATGAATTATACCAATTATGGGCATATCACAACTGACCCCGATTTAAAATCCTTACATTCAGACAATAGGTGGTCAGCACTTATCAAAGTAGTGAAAGCAAATAAAGACAAGGCTTATGCTAGTTTGGATTTTGTTACTTTAGATAAGCATAAGATTGAAGTTTTTGTAGTCGGTATGCAAAATAATCAATCGGGCAAACCCGTAATTGTTTTTGAAAACGGGATGGCCGATAACTACACAAGATGGGCATCGATAATTGATGAATTTTCAAAAACACATACTGTTTTTGCCTATAACCGTCCTCGAATTGGCGAATCGGAAGACGACAGCTTGCCTCCAACTACGAAACATATAGTTGAAAATTTGAGAGAAATGCTAATCAAAAAAGGGCTGAAGCCCCCATATTTATTGGTATCGCATTCATTTGGCGGCGCGTATATCCGAAGTTTTGCTTCAGATTACCCCAACGAAATTGCCGGGCTTGTTTTTGTTGATCCAGTTGATTTTACGAAAAAGAAAGATATGGGCGATTTACCTTATCTTGAAATTGGTTTAACCCAGCATCAGATCGACTCGATATTTGGGCAACCATATAAAAACTTCACCGAAAAACTATATGCCGAAATGCCTAAGTACTACGTGGAAGAAGTAAAAATATTACGTCAATTAACAAAAACCGATTTTGATGAGTGCGATAAAAACCCTTTACCAAACGTGCCTGTTCATTTTATAAAGGCTGGCGGTTTTGTTAATACCGAACCACCCACTATCTACGACAGAGAAAAAATGTGGCGAATTAATAGCAATATACAAATTAAACGATGGATGGAACTTTTGTATCCACTAAAATATGGGCGATTTTTTTATAGTTCAAGTTCAGGGCATATGATGCAAACTGATGATCCAGAAATCGTTATTTCAAGTATAAAACTGGCTTTAAGCGATTTTGACAAAATATTGAAGGAGTAAACCAGCCGCTAACAAGGGGTTAATAAAATGCAGGTTTCCAGCGGATTATGAAACTCACTCGCTTTTTCGTAACTTCGTAGCGTGGGACAATGAATCGTTTCAAACTCCTGCACTTTACCAACCCCCAGCCGTTAGGTGGTATTTTAAAAAGTATCGAGAAATGGTATCAAAAAAGAAATCTGAAAGAATATTGAAAAACACAATAGCATTATTATTGTTATCACTTCTCTTTTTACAAATTATTCAAAGTTGCAAAAAGGAAAAAGAGCCGAATCCAGTTCCTACAGATTACAGATCGGATTTTACTGGCAATTTTCAGTTTACGGTCTGTAATACTAATTGGTCGCTGGGTCTTGACACAGTTTACGTCTCTAAAGATACTGTTTTGATAAATGGAAATATAAGTCAATTCCGCAATCGCCAATTGTTAATTAAATACGATACAACTAATTTCATGGGACTTTGGTTGACTGATACTGCAGATTGTAGCAAAGGGTTCTCCATCGGTTACATTGCGGATTCTCTGATCAATAACCCACCAAATTACAGTAACTTTTGGGGTTATTGGAAAGGCTGGGTCTCCCCAGATCTTAATTATGATTCAACAATGGATATCAAATGCATACCATTTGATTTGTCGGGTGGAGGTCATTTAGTTTTTGGAGGATATTTTATAAATGTTGATTCAGTATTTCTGCATTATAGCCAAGGGTTAAATGGTGCAGGTTCTTTAAGAGATGTTTATGGGAGAAGACACTATTAATTTAATATAATCTTAAACTGAATGATTTGAATCATATAACAATAAAATGTGATGGTCTAAAAAAACTGGACAGGAATTTTGTATTTTTAAAATTTCTGTCATATGAAAAGATCAAGAAGAACATTAATCAACTTTTATGCCGGCAGACAGATTTCGGTTTCAAAAGCCCACCAACACAAAGCCCGAAAACGTTACCGCCAAGTGTAAGAGACAGAAACGATAGACAGTAAACTGATATGGCAAATATGAAACCGATGAATCAATTTAACAGCCTTATGTTCACCGTAATTTTCTTCTTACTATTCACAGGGTGCAAGAAAAACGATTGCGAGAACAAGCCTGTTGTACCAGAAAGCATCCGCTATTATGTGACAAACATCAGGCCTCCCTATCCTATTGAGGGTTTTACATTCCTTGATGTTAATTCACACCTGCAAACCACGGAATATACTTGTGGCCCTGCAGCTGTTGTATCATTATTAAGGTATTATGGCAGGCAAGGCAATGAAATGGACATTGCCTCGGAGATGGGAACAAGTTCTATAGTTGGAACTAATCCTAATCAAATGACTGCCTGGCTCAATAACAATGGCTTTGAAGCAGCATGGCATCAGGAAGGGTCTCTTAAAATGCTTCAGGAAAACCTGGCTGACAGCATTCCAACACTTGTAGAATGGAGCGATTGGGGCGGTCATTGGGTACTTGTAATCGGTTATGATATTCGGGATCCGAAAAATATCATGGATGATGTTATCATTTTTGCTGATCCTTACGATTATCATGATGACAATCCCGATGGTATAACATGGTTCAATGCCCAACGTTTTTATTATATGTGGTACGATGCGCTTCTTTTTGGCAGTGTTATGAAAAGAGTTTATATTATTGCAAAGCCTATTTAATGAGAACTCAACCGTAGTATATAATAACGTATCAATATGATTTCAACAATAGTTTTAATTATCTCACTGCTATTGATCTTTTTAATAACAGTCGTTATTGTCCAGTCAATTATCAAAAAACGACAAATTATAGGACGCCCACCAATTCCTGTATTTTTTTTCATTCTCGCAAAAATCCTGGTGCTCGTAAACTTGATATTTCTGCTCTTGAAAGGACTGAATATAGATGTCTATAGAGCTTTTGCTCCCATTGAATTTATCGACATTATTGCATTAGCCTTTTTAATTATTGGAACTGTCCTATTATTTCTTTCTACGATCAGACTAAATAACGATCTGGTTTTGGATTATCTTCTTCTGAAGATCACAAATTACAGACAAGAGGTGTTTTTTCAGTAAGCCGTCATCCATTTTATTTGGGATTTATTTTCATCCTATTCTCGTCTTGCCTTTTAAATCCACATTATCTAAATATTCTTGCGTTCATTGGAGCATGGATCATCCATCATTTTATTATGATTAAAGAAGAACTATTCCTCAGATGGACATGAGAAAGATGATAATTGAGCTCGCGGGTGGGCCTGTAAGAAGGTTGTTTGCAAAATTCTATATTAAGAACAAGAGTGATGATGATCTGCGCGAACTCATCAGTTCTCAAAAGCCCAAGGATGTGCTTGGATATTCCGGTCATATTGACCCCCATTCCGGGATATTGACCCCCCAGAAGGTTTTATTTCAAAGAACAGGTGTCGTATGACATTTTTGCAGTTATTTTTTCCTTCTTAAGCTTTCACCTTTAAGTTCTATTCGGTGTGATGTATGCACTAATCTGTCCAGGATTGCGTCTGCAATGGTTGCCTCACCGATTATCTCATACCAGCTGCCAACCGGCAGCTGACTTGCAATGATTGTGGAGACACATCCATGGCGGTCTTCAATGATCTCCATAAGGTCATATTGTTGTTGCTGTTCCAGGTGTGATAAGCCAAAGTCATCGAGGATTAAAAGAGAAGCCTTTGCAAGTTTATCAAAAAATTTCAGAATGCTGCCATCTAATCTTGCCATCTTTATCCGCATAAGCAATTTTTGTGTGTTATAATAAGCCACATTTTTTCCGTGTATGCAGGCATGATGGCCCAGTGCAGAGGCAATAAAGCTCTTTCCGCAACCGGTGGCACCGGTGATCAGAACCGATTCTCCCTTTGTGATATAATCGCAGGTTGCAAGACTGGTAATGAGATCTTTGCTTAGTCCACGCGTAGCATCAAAATGGATCTCTTCAATGCTTGCCTGATAGCGGAACCTGGCAGAGGTCTTCAGCCGTTCAAACCGTTTTATTGACCGCTCTTCTTCTTCCGCCTGAAGAAGCAATTGCAGTCCATCGGTGAAAGATACTTCCTGCACCCTTCGGGTTTCAACAATGGATCTCCATCCTTTGTTCATACCGGTAAGCCTTAACCGGGTTAGCTGTGATTCAATTTGTTTCATTTTTCTAAAAATTTATAACTGATTGTGAGTAATATTCTTTTCCCCTGAGGTTATCGTGCGGGGGAAGTGGTTTGGGTTCTTCTTTTACAACCACCAGTGGGTTTTTCTTGAGATTTTCAATGGTAGTGAGAAGATACCTGTAAGAGCTGTAACCGCATTCAAGTGCTATTTCACAGGCACGATCGAAGATCACAGGATCTGTCTTTTTATGAAGACTGAACAGCCCGTCGCAGCTCTTGTAGTTCTGCTCCGGAGGTCTGCCACCACTGAAGAGCCTGTCGACAAGGCAAAACAAAAGCTCGGATTTTTCTTTGGCCTTCTGCCGGTAATATTCAGGGCTTCGGTTCAGATAATGGTTGTGGAATGAGCAAAGATGCTCTTTTACCGTAGTATATTTCCCCGGGGTATAATCCCTTTGATGAACTGCAACAAGCTGCCCGCGGACAAAAATCCGAACCAGTGTCCTGGTAAAAATGACCCTGGCTTGCTGTCCAATATGCTGGTAAGGAACACTGTAATAGTGTTTATCAGGATACAAAAGGATGTGATTGTTGGCCATTACCTTGTACTGTCGGTAGTATTTGATCTCGTAAGGCTCCTCGGGCAAGGGTAAGAGTAGGAGCTTTTCATCCGAGAGGAACTTCTCCTCCCTGCAATAAGGTTTGATCTGCATCCTTGTCTGATTATGGCAAATAATCTTTTCAAGGATTGCCTTGTTCATCTCATCAAGACCAAAGAAGGTGACATTGCGCAGCTTTGCAAAGACACGGGTATAAACCAGTTTGACCTGGTTTTCAACCAATGCTTTGTCTTTGGGCTTTCTTACACGCGTGGGCACGGCTGCCGTCTGGTAATGATTACAAAAATCTTCCATGGCCCGGTTTATATCCGGCTCGTAATTACTTGCCTTTATTACCGCCGCTTTAAGATTATCCGGTACAATGATCTGCGGAACACCGCCTAAAAAATCAAGACAGCATTTCAGGGCAAAAAGGAACTCCTCGATGCTCTGGCTCTTTACAGCCATTGCAAAGCAATAATCCGAGTATGGTAAACAGGCAACAAAAACAGGGCATTGAACAATCTCGCCGCTGATTTTGTCCACATAACTCATCTTCTTTCCGGCAAAGTCAATAAAGAGCTTCTCCCCGGGCTTATGATTCATCACCATAGACCTTCTGGATGCGATTTCCTGCTGCGACATATGAAAGCAAAACTGCGTGTAACTGTAGCCATTGGCGTTGGCCAGCCGGTATTCCTCCCACAGCAGTTTCCGTGTGACGCCTGTCTTGTTTAATTCCCTTTTGTAAAAATCAAGGTCCGTTTTCAGTGATTCGTACCGCTCATTGTCTTTGTAAGCAGGATTGCCGGCATGGAACTTTGCCTCCAGCACCGGATCTTCAAGAGCCAGCAAATCGTCTGTATTCAGGTTTAGCGATTGCAGCTTTGCCAGATAGGTTTTTACCGTGTTCTTGCTTATTCTTAGGCTGCGGGCTATCTCCTTGCGCCCTCGCCCGTCCTTGTACAAAAGCAATAGTTGCTTTACTTGGCCCATTGGTTTTATTTTTCCTGCCATAGATCTGTTTGTGGTTTAAAAACCACGAAGAAATAAAACCTTAAAGAAATCTCCGAAAGGGGGGTCAATATGCTCCGGAATATGCCGTCACGGATAAATCATTTTCTTCATTCAGGGGGGCAACATGTTCCGGAATCGAAACAAGCCTCAACCGAAATACAGTTGGGCAGCAATCGAAAAATCTTTTTAGGGGGGTCAATATCTGCCGGAATGTCATGTAATCACAGCAGAAAATCAGGCTTCAACAACCGGATTTGAGGGGGTCAGTATGCCCCGGAATATCCAGTGCTAGAACAGCAAAAAAAAGTAGCTGAGGCTGATGTACTCGTATTCATAACACAGGTTATCTGGATGCACTTTCCCGCAATAATGAAGGGGTGGTTGGAACGGGTTTTTTCCTACGGATTTGCATACAGATTGAATGAAAGTGGATGGCATGGTGATCCGGATGGCAGAATTCCATTATTGAAAATTAAGAAAGCTATTGTAATGCATCCTACTTTCTTCAACGAAAAAGTATACAGGGAAAGGGGCTTTAGAGAGTCTATGGAAAAAATTATTGATAACTGGAGTCTGAAATACCCCGGAATTCGATCTGTCGACCATATCTACTTCCATTCAATACTGGCCGTGGATAATGACACACGGAAAAAGTATCTCGAAATCGCTTATTTAAAAGGCAAAGAATTGAAATATTAATAGAATGGGCTACAGCAAACGAGCCGGTGGCCGAGCAATGCGGGAGGGAATCAAATTTAAATGGACAAACGGGCACTCATACAATGTTGAAATAATTGATTATCATTAAAACTAAAAGCCATGTATAAGTTGAGAAATATACATCCAGGTGAAATTCTACAGGAAGAATTCCTATCTCTAATGGGAATCTCTGCTTATCGCTTGTCAATGGATATTGGCATACCACAAACAAGAATCAGCGAGATCATAAAAGGAAATAGGAGAATCACTGCTGATACTGCAATCCGACTAAGTAGTTATTTTGGAAATTCCGTGAAATTCTGGTTAGGGCTGCAGGATGATTATGATGTCGAAGAAGAAATGTCAACGAAAGCCAAGCAATTCAAAGCCATTAAAAAATATAAAATTAACGCGGCATAATAAGCCTGTAAATCCTATGCCGCTAAGGGCTTTTTGCTTATTAAAGGTTACGACGGCAAGGTATTTACAGGCAAAACGTGTGGCATGGTAAAAAAAAATTGGAGTATTCCTAAATAGTATATACATTTATGGTATTAAACAGTGGAATCCTATGAAAACATTATCATTAAAACTGGACGATTCGGTTTTTTCAGATACTGAGCAGGTTATCAGCCATATAAAAAAATCGAGAAACAGATATATTAATGAAGCCCTTGATTATTATAACAAAATTCAGAAAAGAAAACTCTTAGCATCCAAACTTGAAAAGGAATCAAAACTTGTAAAAGAAGATTCCATGAAGGTACTTCACGAATTTGAGATGATCGACTATGAAAGCTAAGCAATTTGAAATCTGGATAGCCGATCTTAATCCATCCATCGGAACAGAACCAGCGAAAGTCAGACCTGTTATAATCATTCAAACGGATCTCTTAAACAAACACCATCCTTCATCTATTATTTGTTCTTTAACTACGAATGTTCGAAAGGAGAGTGAAATTTTAAGGATTCATTTAAGAAAGGGGTGTTGTGGGCTCGAAGAAGGTTGTGATATTATGATTGATCAGGTCCGAGCGATTGATAATAAACGGTTGATCAGAAAAGTCGGAAGTATCCCTGTAGATTTAGTCAATAAAATAAAAAGCAACCTGAAAATAATTTTTGATCTTGACTAAAGCAAAAAAGCAATGAATTATGCAAGTCTTTACAATTATTATGTAACAGATTTTTCCCGGTGAGGGCCTAAATTGCTTTGTTCCTTTGCAGGATTTCCGGCTGAAAGCTGTGGTTCTCGTGTTAAAAGGAATAAAAGGAATTAACCTGATTCGCAAAACCAAAGACGAATCATGATACGAAATGTCAATAAACCAATCCGAAACAAAACATGTGGTTTTCCAAATCAGCAAAAGCAGTTTTAAAAGAACTAAGTGTTGATCCGGCTTATGGCCTTTCTGACGAAGAAGCCTTAACCAGATTGAAGAATTCAGGGGTGAATAAATTACTGGCTGAAAAAAAGAAAAGCATATTCCTGATGTTTTTTGAACAGCTTAAAAACTGGCTGATTTATATCCTGCTGGGAGCAGTTGTTATAACCATTTTTATGGGGGAGTATGTTGATGCAGCTATAATATTATTGGTTATAAATATTAATGCTTTCCTGGGTGTGGTACAGGAAGTCAAAGCCAGTAAAGCGATTGAAGCCCTTCAGAAACTAACATTCCCCAGAGCACTCGTTCGCAGAAACGGAGAAGTTCGGGAGATTGATGCTGAAAAAATCGTTCCCGGTGACATTCTAATCCTTGATGCGGGGAGAATCATTTCCGCTGATATTCGTCTGATTGAATCCATTAATCTTCAGGTCGATGAATCATCCTTAACAGGCGAATCAGTTCCATCAGAAAAAGACGCTTCCCTGATTCAAACTGACCTGAAAACCGCCCTGGGAGACCGGTTAAATTTAGGTTTTATGTCGACGATCATTACCAGCGGAAGGGGATTTGGGGTGGTAGTGGGAACAGGAATGAACACCGAAATTGGTAGAATCGCGTCCATCATTAATACGGAAGTCAAGTCGAAAACCCCATTGGAAATCCGCTTGGATAAACTGGGAAAAATCTTAGGTATCATTGCAATTGTAATTTGTGTATTGATTTTCATCATTGCAATGTTTCAGGGAAGGGATTTGGCAGAAATGTTCCTGATGTCGGTTTCCCTGGCTGTAGCTGCCATCCCGGAAGGACTAGCCGCTATCGTGGCAGTCGTGCTGGCTATCGGCGTAACCAAACTTTCAAAAAAAAATGCCATCATTAAAAAACTGTCTGCCGTTGAAACTCTGGGTTCTCTGAATATTATCTGCTCCGACAAAACGGGCACCTTAACTCAAAATAAGATGACGGTAACACGTTGCTTCAGCCTTGAAGGTCTTGTGCAAATTGGCGTGGAGTATACGAATTCAGAAGAATTAAAATTCCTGGCAAAAGCCATGATCCTATCCTCAGATGCAAGCTACGACAATGGAAGTGGAACGGGAGATCCAACCGAAATAGCCTTGCTTGTTATGGGCGACAAGTTGGGGATTGACCGGAAAACATTACAACAAAGCAGCAGCCGTATCGATGAATCTGCATTTGATTCTGACCGTAAGTTAATGTCAACATTGGTTGAAGAAAACGGGAAGTTTAATGTTTATACAAAAGGCGCCATTGGAAACCTAATTGAAATATGCACTCAGGTGTTAGACGGAGGGAAAACGATTCCCTTAACCGAGGATCATAAAAAGAGATTCCTGGATGCAGCTGTTAATATGTCTGACCAGGCTCTACGTACTCTCGGATCAGCCTATAAGCCGGTAAAGGGGAAAATTGACCCTTCTGATATGGAAAAAGACCTGATTCTTGTTGGTTTAGTGGGAATGATCGACCCACCGAGGGCGGAAGTTAAGGACTCTATTCTAAAAGCAAAAAGTGCAGGAGTCAAAACGCTCATGATTACGGGCGATCATAAGAATACTGCCTTCGCCATCGCCTTTCAGCTTGGAATCGCAGAAAAAATTGAGCAAACTATTACCGGGCATGAAATCGATGAGCTTACCGATCAGGAATTCGCAGAGAAGATTAACAATTATTATGTTTTTGCCCGCGTTTCCCCTGAACACAAAGTGAAAATTGTGCGGGCCCTGAAATCCCAGGGCAACATTGTTTCCATGACCGGTGACGGGGTCAACGATGCCCCATCATTAAATACTGCCGATATAGGAGTTGCGATGGGCATTACCGGCACCGATGTTGCCAAAGGTGCTTCGGATATGATCCTTACGGATGATAATTTTTCAACCATTGTTTCAGCCATTGAGCAGGGAAGAAATATTTACAATAACATTAAAAAGTCCGTGATATTTCTGATCACCTGTAACCTGGGTGAAGTGATAACCATATTCGTGGCACTGATTATAGGCTGGAAAGCCCCATTGCTTGCCACCCAGCTTCTGTGGATAAACCTGATCACCGATTCCCTCCCTGCGATAGCGCTGGGAATGGATCCGGGAAACCCGGATGTAATGAAAGAAAAGCCACGACCTGCAAAAGAGAGTTTCTTTGCAAACGGCGCCGGCATGCATGTTTTGCTCGGGGGATTTTTAATCGGGGCATTAACTATCACCGCTTACTTCTTTGGGTATTACGAGAAGGGATTTACCCCGTTTGATAAGCAGGTACCTCAAAACACAATAGAATACGCACGTACCCTGGCTTTCATGGTGTTGGTGGTTTGTCAGCTGGTTTATTCACTGGCTCTGAGGAATGAAAGGAAATCCATTTTCAGTATTGGAATCTTTTCGAATAAATACCTTGTGGGAGCAATCCTGACCGGCATGGCCCTTCAACTGCTTGTGGTTGGAATACCGGCAATAAAAAGTGCATTTCATTTGCAGATGCCTGATATCAGGGCATGGGGAATTATTCTTGCACTGGGATTTACGCCTTTGGTTTTAAATGAGTTTATTAAGATATTTATAAGGCTTTCGTTAGAAAGCAAGAGTAAGCTTGCCAACAATAGCAATATCAGCAATTAAAAAGACTAATTGATTAATAAAATTTCTTCTTCCACCGCCCCCGCTACCGCCCTTATCACCTCATCAACCATCAAATCCGATAGGTCGTAGTAGACGGGTAATGTAATCTCCCTGGAGTAATTGTCATAAGCAACTGGATAATCCCGCATCGCGTATCCCGAATCTCGGTAATAGGTCATCATGGGAAGAGGTACAAAGTGAACATTAACGGCTACCTCCCGCCTGAAAATCCCCTGTATAATAGTATCTCGCTGATCTTCCGATATACCCTTGATCCTTAGCAGGAATACGTGGTAGGAGGATTTTTTCTCTGCAGTTTCGTATAGAGGAATCTGTGCCCAAGGATAAGAAGCAAATGCTGCAGCATACCTGTCGAAGATCGCTTTCCTCCGAACCAGCATATCGCTGTCGTACCGCTCCAGTTCGGCCATCCCCATAGCTGCCTGGATGTCGGTCATGTTATATTTATAACCTGGTTCCACGATGTCGTACCGCCAGTTTCCTACTTGCGTTTTTGCCAGGGCATCTTTGGTTTGTCCATGAAGGGATTTGATGTTGAGTTCTTTGTAAACAGCTTCGTTGTCAAAAGGCGGCGGCAGGTTCAGGCACACAGCACCTCCTTCGGCAGTTGTGAGGTTCTTTACAGCATGGAAGGAGTATACGGTTAAATCTGCCAGGCTGCCGGTGCGTTTTCCTTTGTACCAGGCTCCAATTGAATGGGCGGCATCGGAGAGTACCAGGATCCGGCCTAGCATTTTCTGTTCCCTGGATACGGGACAGAACAGTTCACGGATATCCCCCTGTTGAACCAGTGTATTGATCGCATCATAATCGCATGGGAACCCGGCGATATCAACAGGCATGATCACTTTTGTGCGGGGCGTAATTGCCTTCCTGATGGCATCAACCGATACGTTAAAGTTCTCACCAACATCAACAAAAACCACTTTGGCACCGCAATGAACAACTACATTGGCGGTAGCACAGTAAGTATATGCCGGAACGATCACTTCGTCGCCAGCTCCAACCCCAAACCAGCGCAGCATCAACTCAAGTCCTGAAGATCCGGAGTTGACACAAAAGGTTACTTTCTGTCCGCCGAACGCCGTTAGATTTTTTTCGAACTGCTTGGTTCTGGGACCGGTAGTGATCCACCCCGAATAGAGCGCCTCGACAACAGCGTCGGTGATCTTTTTATCCATACGTGGCGGGGAAAACGGAATCATACCAATTCTCAATTTGATTGGAGCCACCCCAGTATATTTTCCTCCACGCGCTTCATGACCTGAGAAGTGTCGGATCTCACAAAGCGCTCACCGGTGATCTGCTCATAAAGCTCAATGTATCGTTCAGAGATCTGGCTGACGATCTCATCCGTCATTTCGGGGACCCGCTGTCCGGCGTTTCCCATAAAATTATTCGCCATGAGCCACTCACGGACAAACTCCTTCGAAAGCTGTTTCTGTTGTTCGCCTTTCGCTTGTCGCTCTTCGTATCCATCGAGGTAGAAATAACGCGAAGAATCAGGCGTGTGGATCTCATCGATCAGATAAATTGTACCATCATCGCCTTTCCCAAACTCATATTTTGTGTCTACAAGGATCAACCCTTTCTCACGGGCCATCTCAGTGCCACGCCGGAACAACTCCCTGGTGTATTTCTCAAGGAGCGCATAATCTTCAGGAGAGACAAGGCCCTGCCGGATGATCTCCTCTTTCGAGATGTCTTCATCATGTCCTTCCGTAGCTTTAGTGGTAGGCGTAACGATAGGTTGAGGAAACCGTTCGTGCTCTTTCATCCCGTCAGAAATTGGCACTCCACAGATTTCACGCGAACCATTTTTATACGATCTCCAAGAACTGCCTGTCAGGTATCCCCGGATTATCATCTCCACCGGAAAGGGTTTACAGTATCTTCCGATGGTGACGCTGGGATCGGGACTGGCAATTTTCCAGTTTGGACAGATATCCGCCGTGGCATCCAGGAATTTCACGGCGATCTGGTTCAGCACCTGTCCTTTGTAGGGAATTCCCCTGGGCAGCACCACGTCGAAGGCACTGATGCGATCGGTGGTGACCATCACCAGGTATTTGTCATCGATGGTATAGACATCCCGGACTTTGCCCTTATAGATTCGTTTCTGCCCCGGAAGCCGAAAGTTGGTTTTCAGGATCACGTTTTGTGTCATGGATGAAAGGTTTGGTTTGGTGCAAAGATACAATGTTATGGGATATGGAATCCGGGATTGGTAGTTGGATTTTTGAATTCGGAACTTAGTTGAGAGTTGATGCCTGGTACTTTGCCAACTTCGCCACCCTCTTCTGGAGCTCAACAGCCCATGGCCCCTGGAAGGCGTGGGCGCATGGGATGAACGATTACAACTATTCGGTGTCCTATAATCCGGGGTATAGGGCGAATACGTTTTCGATGAGGTGTCTGAAGGATTAACGATCAGAGAATAGGGATAGGGGAACCAACTCGTTAAAAACCTACCTCCCCACCTCACTACCTCACTACCTCACTACCTCACTACCTCCCCACCTCACTACTTAGAATACGCCCTAATAATCCTGCTCACCAGTTTATGCCGGATGATGTCTTTTTCGTCGAGGTAAACAAATGAGATTCCCGGTACCTCGTTCAGGATCGATTGGGCATTGATTAGTCCCGACTCCTGTTTCGGAGGCAGGTCGATTTGGGTAATATCTCCTGTAACAATGAATTTTGCAGAGGCTCCCATTCGTGTCAGGAACATTTTCAACTGTCCGGGCGTTGTATTCTGGGCTTCATCCAGGATAGCAAAGGCATTATTGAGGGTACGCCCGCGCATGAAAGCGAGCGGGGCCACCTCGATGGTGCCGTCTTCGAGGAAAGCAAGCAGCTTTTGTGTTGGCAGCATGTCGCGAAGGGCGTCATAAAGTGGCTGGAGGTATGGATCAAGTTTCTCTTTGAGGTCGCCTGGAAGGAAGCCAAGGTTCTCACCGGCTTCCACGGCGGGCCGTGTGAGGATGATCCGTTGAACCTCTTTGTTCTTTAAGGCTCTCACTGCCAGGGCAATTGCTGTATAGGTTTTTCCGGTACCAGCCGGACCGATAGCTATCATCAGGTCATCCCTGTCAATGGCCTCAACCATCTTTTGCTGGTTAGGAGTACGTGCCCGGATGAGCATGCCGTTCCGTCCATGAACCAGCACGCCAGCATGATGTCCCTCAGGCTTCAGGGGGATCGATCCGTTTTCAGCAGCCAGAAGATATGTGATATCGCCCTTAGTAAGCCTTCCAAAATTCTCATAATGGAGCAGGAGGGTGGTGAACTTCTCTTCAAACTCCAGCAGCAACGACTCTTCACCCATTGCCTTAATCACATTGTCGCGTGCAACGATCTTCAGTTTTGGGAAGAAATTCCTTACCTCATCAAGGTTTTGATCATTGACACCAAAGATCTCCAATGGGTCAACGGATTCAATCCGGATTATTTTTTCGCTCATCAAAAAATATATACCTTTGATTCGCAAAAGTACAAATAAATCGATGCCTGTCATCACACTGACCAGCGACTGGGGAAAGAAGGATCATTACTGCGGAGCCGTTAAAGGCGCTATCCTGCGCCAGCTGCCAGGCGCTGTTATTGTTGATGTTTCGCATGAGATCCCTCCGTTTGACCTGAACCAGGCTGCTTTCATTGTCCGGAATTTCTATTCCAACTTTCCGGAAGGCTCAGTCCATATCATCGGAATCAATACTGAAGCTTCTATCGAAAGTCCCCATACCGTTGTCTTCCATAAGGGGCATTATTTTATCGGCGCTGATAATGGAATCTTCTCGCTAATTTTCGACGAGATACCTGAGCATATCATCGAACTCGACATTATCCAGGACTCCGACTATTTCACTTTTTCCACCCGTGATGTCTTTGTGAAGGCTGCCTGTCACATCGTAGCAGGAAAGCCCATGGAAGAACTCGGTCACAGGAAAGAGAAGGTGCTGGTTAAAATGGCATTTCAACCTGTGATCAGCTCCGATCAGATCAAAGGCAAAGTGATTTATGTGGATCGGTATGGCAACTCATTTGCGAATATTACCGAGGAACTCTTCAATTCGGTAGTTAAAAACCGGAAGTTCATTATCACGTTTCGTTCTCCTAACTACCGGATCACCCGCATCAGCAAATCATACCTGGATGTCCATGAAGGCGAGATGCTCGCGCTTTTCAGCACCAGCGGCTACCTCGAGATTGCAATCAACAGGGGAGATGCCAGCAGTTTGCTCGGGTTGAAAATTGATACATCCGTACTGATAGAGGTGGAATAATTTCCAATTGACAGTCCTCAGTTGGCAGTCCTCAGTTGGCAATCGCACTTCTCGTATCGCACATCGTGCATCTCAATTAAAATTTTAACTTTGCATTCCTAAGCAAGGCCTACTCTATGTATACCCTTTTTAAGAAAGAGCTGAACGGATTTCTGAATTCACTGATAGGGTATATTGTTGTTGTGGTATTTCTGTTGGTTATCGGATTGTTTCTTTGGGTTTTCCCTCTTCAATTCAATATTTTCGACTTCGGTTACGCCAATGTCGACGGACTCTTTCTTCTCGGCCCATTCGTTTTTCTTTTCCTGATACCTGCCATAACCATGCGGTTTTTAACCGGGACTGCAAATCCGAGTGCAAGAAAGAGCAGGATATAGATAACCCTGTGAAACATGGCGATCCAATCCCATAGTTGCAGCCAACTTATTCCGCTACGCCTGTTTCTTCCCATCAACATGACGTTGAATGAATTGTTGAAAATCAAGAAAGATCTTATCCCTGTTGAAATTCTCCGAGACGTAAATGTAGGCATTTTGTGCCAACTCCTCGTAAAGATCCTTATCACTGTCAAGTTTTCGTATTGAACTGGCCAATAACCCTGCATCTTCCGGGGCAAAAGCTAACCCGCATTTTCCTTCCTCAATAAAAAGTTCTTTTGCTTCTCCTTCCACACCAAGAAGGATCGGTTTTCCCATAGCCAGACTTTCAAAAATCTTTGACGGGATAGCGCCCAGAAAAAGATCCAGTTTCCTGAGCGGGATGATTGAAATATCAATCCCGGAGATTACATCAGGCATCCTGCGTTTAGGGTAGGCAGGCAGAAAAGTGACATTGGTCAGATCCATTCTCGCGGCCTGATCCATCAGCTCCTTCTTTAAAGGGCCCTCTCCGGCTATGACAAACTTAATTTTCCTCACATGCTTCAGGTCCGAAGCCGCCTTGAGAATGACTTCAAGACCTTGGGCATGGCCCAGGATACCACCATAGAATGCAACGAAATCATCCGCAGCGAACCCATTCTCGTTCCTCCAACCAGGGATTCCTTTCCCCGGTGAGTAAAAACTGAGATCCACTCCGTTTTTCAGCCAGAAAACCTCTTTCCGGGGCATCCTTACTGAGATGTTAGTGACGATCCCCTGGGTTTGTCCGCTTATCAGATCGGAGTGCCTGTAAAGAAACTCTTCTAAGTTTTTTGATATCCTAAGGAAAAACCGGTTTGTAACCAATCCCAATTTCTCTGCACTTTCGGGCCAGAGATCTGAGACATTGAAAAGCAATTTGGATCGCTTCAACGTTTTCAGGACCCATGCCGAAATACCCAGGAATAAGGGAGGCGACTCACAAATGATGAGATCAAACCGTTTCAGGTTGAAGATTCCCACCCAAAGGGAGGAAAACACAAAAGAAAAATAAACCATTAACCGAATCGGTATAGATTGGCTCTGTCTGGCAAAGATCCAGGCTCTGTTTATTAGAACCCCATCCATCTCTTCCTTTACATACCATTTGCCTTTATAGCCATCAAACACCTTCAGGAATGGATAGTTGGGCAGGGCAGTTAAAACCTCCACATGATTTCCTTCACGCGAGAACCTGATGGCGAGCTCGGAGAGTCGATTCTGCGGAGCACCCACTTCGGGGGGATAATATTGTGTTAAAAAAAGGATCCTCATCTCATCACCTCCTGATATATGGCAATCATTTGTGCCAGGCTATCATTCCAGTCATAGTTCTCAATAACACGTTGTCTCCCGCTTTGTCCCATTTTTTCACGCAATGCTTTGTTGTGAACAAGGTATTCAATTGTTTGTGCGGCAACAACGGCATTTCTGGGTTCTATAACAATCCCCGTCACTCCGTTGTCAACAACTTCCGGCAGTCCGCCAACATTGGAAACAATAACCGGTATCTCTGTTGCCTGAGCCTCAACAACCGATACACCAAAACTTTCGAACGTTGATAACGCAACGTAAATGGATATCATGTTATGGTATCGGGGCACATCTGAAAACGGGATCCTACCGGTAAAAATGACATCGTTCTGGATTGCCAGCTGTTGCGCTAACGCTTTAAGTTCCATTTCCTCAGATCCACTGCCAACGATTAAGAGCTTGAGTGGTAAATCGGGATTGCTGCCTTTTACGATCTGAAAAGCTTGCATCAGGCAACGTATTCCATAGATTGGCTCCAATGCTTTAATCATCCCGATAACAATATCCTCTTCATTAAACAGAGAATCGACCTTTTGGGGTTTAAAATGGTTCAGGTCTACTCCAAATGGAGTCACCTCAATATCGCGTTTACTGTATTTATTGGTCTCCCGTGCCATTGCCTGGCTGGTGGAAAGAATCTTATCCGCTTTGGAAAGGTTGAATCGAAGAATCATCC
>Ga0351865_10130_pt1 | contig 27652 bp, 15 predicted proteins | sample TotcelFGM3001L10_FD_206780 | JGI IMG/M metagenome (GOLD analysis project Ga0351865, IMG submission 206780) | Enriched cells from coal bed in the Powder River Basin, Montana, United States - Total cells FGM rep2 HSBNCT.FGM.300.1.L10 ... | reverse complement strand
CGTGTCGACGAAGGGCCGGTGCAGGTCGAAAGTGTGGTAATTTTCATCCGACATCTCTCCGGGAACAAAATTTCCCAGAGGATTCTCCTTCATTACCCCTGCCTTCACCGCTTTTTCAATCTCATGCTTAAGTTCTTCCACCGACCCGATGCAGACCTCATGGGAACCTGTTTCAGTTCGCCAGATTGGCAACGGTGTCCCCCAGAAACGGGAGCGGGAGAGGTTCCAGTCGACCACATTTTCGAGCCAGTTACCAAACCTTCCGGTTCCGGTGGATTCAGGCTTCCAGTTGATGGTTTCGTTGAGAGAGATCATCCGGTCGCGAAAAGCTGTGGTACGGATAAACCAGGAGTCGAGGGGATAGTAGAGGACCGGCTTATCGGTACGCCAGCAATGCGGGTAGGAGTGTTCGTATTTTTCTGCTTTAAAGGCTTTATTCTCCTTTTTAAGCTTGATGATGATCTCCACATCGACCGGAAGATCGGTTTCGGGGTTGAAGTTGGGATCGTATTCGGTTTTCACAAACTTTCCGGCAAATTCGCCCATCTCTTCCACAAATCGACCCTGCCTGTCAACCATGGTGAGGGAACCCAAACCGTATTGTTTCCCAACCCTGAAGTCGTCGGATCCAAAGCTTGGAGCTATATGAACGATACCTGTGCCGTCGTCTGTTGTCACGAAATCGCCCATCACCACCCTGAAGGGATCGCCATCTACTGGTTGTGCAAATGGAAGGAGTTGTTCAAACCGCACCCCTTCAAAATCTTTGCCGTTGAACTCCCCAACGATTTGCCATGGGATGTGTTTCTGTCCCTCTTTGTAATCGAGGAGGTCCATTCCGGCATCCTTCTCACTGAAATAGTTGTGCAGCAGATCTTTTGCCAGGATCACTGTTTGCTCCAGAAAGGTGTATGGATTGTAAGTGCGAACCATCACGTAGGAGATGTTCTTACCCATTGCCAGCCCTGTGTTGGAAGGGAGTGTCCATGGGGTTGTGGTCCATGCCAGGATATAGAGATCGCCAAAGGGATCCTTGTATAGAAACGCCGAACGGGCATCATGCACTACCCTGAACTGGGCAACTACCGTGTTGTCTTTGACCATTTTGTAGGCTCCGGGCTGATTGAGTTCATGGGTGCTCAGGCCGGTTCCTGCCGCCGGGGAGTAAGGTTGGATGGTATAGCCCTTATAAAGCAGGTCTTTCTTGTAGAGCTGACTAAGAAGGTGCCAAACCGTTTCGATGTATTTGTTTTCGAATGTGATGTAGGGGTGATCGAGGTCGAGCCAGTAACCCATCTTCACCGTGAGGTCATCCCACAGGTCTTTGTATTTCATCACCTCGGTACGGCATTGCTTGTTGTACTCTTCGATAGAGATACTTTTTCCGATATCCTCTTTGGTAATCCCGAGTTTTTTTTCCACACCAATTTCCACGGGAAGTCCGTGCGTATCCCAACCCGCCTTCCGGTCTACATAAAAACCCTTCATGGTTTTGAAGCGGCAGAAGATATCCTTGATCGCCCGGGCCATTACGTGATGGATCCCTGGAGTCCCATTGGCTGATGGGGGTCCCTCATAGAAAATATACGGAGTTTTCCCCTTTGAGAGTTCCAGGCTTTGGTCAAAAACATGATGCTCCGCCCAGTAAGAGAGCATCTCATCACCGATCCGCTTCAGATCAAGGGTTTTATATTCGGGGTACTTCGTTTGTTTCATCATCTCACTAAGCGCAACAACAAGGTTTTCAAATTGAAAAAGGGCTGCAAAGATAGGAAATAATGTCTGAAGTCAGAACTGGAAGTAAGAGGGTTGAAGTTCGAAATAAGGAAAGAATGATTTTTTTTGGATAAAATATTTAATTGATATAATTTTGCCTGCTCAAAGAAGAGAATAGTCCTATGGTAATCAATCTGTGTATTCCGCGATTTACCATGCTGGTGACGGTGATCCCCACCCGCTAGGCTATTCCTTTCAGATCCCCTTACATTTAGTTATCAATTAAAGTTTCTGGAGGAAAAACCATGAAAACCATGCTGTTATTGGCTTTTACCACAGCCTTAGAGCCGATTATGAAAAGAGACATGTTAAATCATCGAAAACGAACGCCAGATGAAATCGAAATATAGCCTTGGACTTCAATATACACGAAACCAATCCCAGCTGAAAAAATTCCTCCGCGATCTGAAAGAGGCGATCGCGGGAAGCGAACAGGACTTCACCACGGGGAAACTCAGCCGGGCCATCTTTTTACTTTCCGTACCGATGGTCCTGGAGATGATGCTGGAGTCTGTTTTTGCCGTTGTCGACATATTTTTTGTTTCCAAACTGGGCCCCGACGCCATTGCGACCGTGGGGCTGACTGAGTCGGTCATCACACTGGTTTACGCCATCGCCATTGGCTTAAGTATGGCTACCTCATCGATGGTCTCCCGCCGGATCGGGGAGAAGAATCCTGAAGCGGCCGGAGTGGTAGCTGTTCAGGCGATCCTGGCCGGCATCCTGATCTCCCTTCTTATAGCCATCCCAGGGGGATTGCTTGCCGGGCACATCCTGGAGCTGATGGGTGCTTCACGCGTGATTGTGAATGAGATGCAGGGCTACACAGCATGGATGCTGGGAGGCAACGTGGTGATCATGCTGTTGTTTATCATCAATGCCATTTTCCGCAGTGCCGGAGATGCCGCCGTTTCGATGCGCGTGCTCTGGTTCGCCAATCTGATCAATATCGTACTCGACCCGTTACTGATTTTCGGGTTCGGATCGTTCGATGGGTTTGGCATCAAGGGAGCTGCTATTGCCACAACTACGGGAAGAGGACTCGCCGTTCTCTTTCAGTTCTACCTGCTCTTTTTCGGGAAGAAGCGCATCCGGATCCAACTAAAACACCTCCGGCTTGACGTAAGGGTGATGTGGCAACTCCTCCGGATCTCCTTTGGCGGTATCGGGCAGTACCTGATCGCCACCTCCAGCTGGATCGGGATGGTCAGGATCATCTCGGTGTTCGGCAGCGTAGCTCTGGCGGGCTATACCATCGCTATCCGAATCATCATCTTTGCCCTCCTCCCTTCCTGGGGATTGAGCAATGCCGCTTCTACCCTGGTAGGCCAGAACCTTGGAGCGAAGAAGCCCGAACGTGCCGAACGGTCGGTGTGGGTAACCGCCTGGGCAAACATGATTCTGCTGGCATTCGTTGGGGTGATCGTCATGCTTTTCAGCGATTTCTTCATCCGGCTGTTCATCAGCGATGCAGAAGTCATCCGGGCAGGATCACTGGGATTGCGCATCATCAGTGCGGGTTTCATCGCATACGGACTTGGGATGGTGATGGTCAACGCGTTCAATGGCGCTGGTGATACCATAACCCCCACCTGGATTAATCTCTTCTGTTTCTGGCTGTTTGAGATCCCTTTGGCATGGCTTCTGGCCATCCCGGTTGGAATGAATGAAACGGGTGTATTTCTGGCTATCGTTGTCGCCGAAACCGCCATGACTGTTACGGCCTGGATCCTCTTTAAGAGGGGCAGGTGGAAATTGAAGGAGGTGTGAAGGAGGTGATGATGTCATGGGATCATGGGGTCATGAGGTGATGGGGTGATGATGTCATGAGGTCATGAGGGGATGATGTCATGAGGTGATGAGGGAAATAAGAAAATAGGAAATTAGGAAGCGAACAGCAAGAATTAGGAAAATTGAATCACTGAACTGTTGTAATTTCGTGGTCGAAATATTTTACCTTCAACCCCCCAAACTCTTATACATTCATACTGCCATACTCTCATACTTTCATACCATGTTTTATATCCAGGTACTACTCTCGTTTCTTATTGCCGGCAGCTGGATTGCGGTGCTGACGTTGATGGCTGAGCGGTTTGGCAGCAAGGCGGGCGGACTGATCGCTAACCTGCCTTCCAACATCATGATCACCCTGATCTTCATCACCCTGACACATGGGAATGGTTTCGTTGGTGGGATGCTCCCGGCGATCCCGGTTGGGTTGCTGATCGACTCGGTTTTCCTGGTTGTATTCATCCTGTTACTCAACTATAATCTGCTAATCAGCATCCTGGGGTCCCTGGGTTGCTGGGTCTTGCTGGCCGTGCTGGCCGACAGGATTCAATTGGACTCGCTGTGGATCAACATTGCCAATTATTTGATTGTCACCATTGTCGCTTTTCTCTTTGTGGAGTATGGCTGGAAGATCCCAGCCATGGGACGTTCAGGAAAAAAATATACCCTTGGACAAATGGTCATCCGCGCCGGCTTTGCAGGTGGCATTGTAGGTGGCGTGGTACTGATCTCACACTTCATTCCGGCTTACCTCACCGGGATCATCAGTACATTTCCCGCCGTGCTATTTTCCTCGATGGTGATCCTGGCCGTCAACCAGGGCAAGGCATTTGCCCAGGCAACCGGGAAGGTGATGATCCTCTCCACTTCCAACATCCTCGTCTATACCCTGGGCGTTTACTACACCTATCCGTTGCTCGGCATCGTAGCAGGAACGGTGGTCTCATTTTTATTGGCCTTTGGGTGGATTGCGTTGCTGAGACCGGTGATGAAGCGGTTTTCGTGATAACCCCTAAATCCCCTGAAGGGGACTTACTTCGCTTCGCGAGTACCCCTAAATCCCCTGAAGGGGACTTACTTCGCTTCGCGAGTACCCCTAAATCCCCTGAAGGGGGCTTACTCTCCTTAGGAGAAGGAATAACTATTAACTTTGAGGAAATTTTACATTTGTGTTTAGGAAAAGGTCAATTGACAGGTCGATGTTTTATAATGCTTCGCCAGAGATTTTCAGGAGAGCGAAGGAATTACGTGAAAATTTGACAGCAACTTGAACGCGACCAGGAATTTAGGGGTAAAAACTTAAAAACAAATCCTATGAAAAATTTCCTCTCCCTCTCCTTACTTTTAGCCTTTCTCCTGACCGGCTGCTTTGATTTTCAGAAAAACCTTCCCCAGGGCCCGTGGCTCGGGGTGATCCGGATCGACAGTGCCGTTTCCGATATGGACTTGCCATTCAACATGGTCTATGAAAAAAACATCGAAATTGAGGCGATGTACGTGCTCAATGCCGGAGAGACGATCGCGATCACCGAGATCGATCGGGTTGGCGATTCGGTCTACATGAAGTTTCCGGTGTTTGTGAGTGAGATCGCATGCCAATTCCGCCACGACTCCCTTGTTGGCCGGTACTACCCGAAAGGGATTGCAGCAGGTACATCTTATGCCTTTTATGCGGTCCCCGGAGTGGAAGAACGATTTCCCTGGTTTGACGAGGAGCCGATGGCAGATGTAACCGGTCGATGGCAGTTCATTGAAAATCCGGGAACTCCGGATTCAGGTATGATGGTTGGCGAGTTTCAGCAGGAAGGAAGCCGTGTGACAGGTACCATCCTCAACCCTACCGGTGATTACCGTTTCCTCGAGGGGAAAGTATCCGGCAATCAATTCATGCTTTCGGCCATCGACGGGGCTCATACGCTGATTCTTACGGCAGAGATCTCTCCCGATGGCAACCTCGGGCAAGGCAAGTTCATGGGCAGTTTGGGCTGGAAATCCAAGTGGCGTGCGATACGGGATGAAGAGGCTTCAATCCCTCGTGGCGACCAGCTGATCAGGTTGAAACCGGATGCAGAACCCTTTAACTTCTCATTCCCGGATATAAACGGGGATACCATTTCGTTGACAGATGCCGGATTTAAGAATAAGGTAGTGATCGTGCAGGCAGTGGGGACCTGGTGTCCGAATTGCCTGGACGAAGCGGTCTTTTACCGTGATATCTATACGGAATACAAGGATCAGGGTTTGGAGATCATTGCTCTCAGTTTTGAGGACAAAACCTTTGAGGCATCGGTGCCAAAGATGAAACGCTTCCAGGAGCAAACAGGCGCCAGTTATCCATTCCTTTATGCCGGACCCCGTGGTCGTGAATCGATCCGCACTGTACTTTATCCCTTTGAAGGCACCATGGCATTTCCCACCACCCTGTTCATAGATAAGAAAGGCAAAATCAGGAAGGTGGAAACAGGCTTCTCGGGCCCTGGAACAGGCGAACATTTTGACCGGTATGTGGATGAGACGAGGGGGTTGATCGAGGAGATGTTGAGGGAGGAGTAAGAGGGGAGAGGGAAGAGGGAAGAGGCTGAATCACCTTTTCACGAAGAAAATGGGCACTACTAGTTCACTTGTTTTTGCATTCGAGAGGATCAGTCTTTTTGGAAATTGAATAACGAAACCCTTTTATTGATCGTCACGTATAAGGATATCAGGGGTTTTTGATTAACTTTAATCCCCCCTTAACTCTTTATAACTAATCTTTGCGGGTATGAAAAAGCAACTATTTACACTCGCCATCCTTTTAGTTTCACTTCTGGCGGCCGGACAATGTCCACCAACTGTGACTATCACCTCCCTTTCCGGAACAACGACCATCAATGGCAACAATGTATCTTTTTGTGCCGGCGACAGCACAATGTTAACCTGTACCCCTTCTGGAGGAGTAACATTTCAATGGTATGAAGGGGTTACTGCAATCCCGGGAGCAACTGCATTCATCTATTATCCAATTGCAGCAGGCAGTTACACCGTAATGATCTCGGGATGCCCCACTCCGTCCACTCCTGTGGTTGTTTCGCTGAAACCCCTTCCAACCATCACACTGACTCCAAGTATATGGCCTCCCCAGATTTGCAGCGGGGAATCGATCACCATGACGGTAACGGTCACACCCAGCAATGTTTCCTGGGTCTGGCTTCAGCCGGGAAGCCCTCCCGGGCAATATGGAAACCAGAATCCACTGACCCTGACACTCTATAACTCAACCAGTTACCAGGTGGTAGGAGTTGATAACACCGGAGGAAACGGATGTTCCAACACGGCATCGTTGTTTGTCCAGGTTGATGACCTGATCATCGGCGGTACCATCGCGGCTGCTCAGGAGATTTGCTCGGGGGAGACTCCGGCACCGCTTACCTCTACATCATTGCCCACCGGTGGCAATGGGACGTATACTTACCAGTGGTTTTCAAGTGTTGTCAGTGGATCAGGTCCCTGGTCTTTAATACCCGGTGCCACCGGAACCGGGTATACCCCCGGTCCATTATTCACAACCACCTGGTTCTTTCGTGAGGCTTCTTCACCTCCTTGTAGTTCGGGACCCTCGAATACCATTGAAATCACGGTAGATTCCATTCCTAATGTCACCAGTCCAACCGATACAATTATCTGCACCGGCCAAAGTCTCAATTACATCCCAACTGCAGATGTTGTTGGGACCACATTCACCTGGACAGCCTCGGTCACTTCACCAGGCGTTAACGTGAGCGGCTTCACGGCCACCGGATCAGGGAACATCACCGACCAGCTTTTCCTTGATCCCGGAGCATCCGTATCAGGAGAGGTAACTTATGTAATCACTCCCACTGGTCCGGCTCCAACACTCTGTGTGGGGCCTCCATTCAATGTTGTCGTCACTGTTGACCCACTTCCTGCAGTAACCAACGTTGTAATGTCACAGACAATCTGTTCGGCAGGAACAACCACCCCTGTCACCTTCACTTCGGGAGTTACAGGCACCACGTATTCATGGTACGCTACAGCTCCTGCCGGCATCAGCGGATTTCAGGCCTCCGGAACCGGAGGATTGCCGGCCCAGACAATCTTCAGCACACTGCTGACTCCTGACTATGTTACTTACTATATCACACCCATCGGCCCCTTACCCACCAATTGCAACGGGATCGAAGTTCCCTATTCGGTACTGGTAAACCCTTCACCAACGGTGACAAACACGCCGATGTACCAGAATATCTGTTCAGGAAGCACGTCGGCTGAAGTTGTGCTGATTTCAAATGTTACGGGAACAAATTTTACCTGGACTGCGGTTCCCACACCCGCCTCGATCACAGGATATTCGGCATCGGGAGGGGATACCATCCCAGCACAAACACTGACAAACCCGACAACTTCTCCGGGGTATGTTACCTATTCCATACTTCCCAGCGGATCCATCGGCTCCTGTCCGGCTATCCCTCAGGATTATACCATTTACGTTCATCCGATCCCGAATATCACCAGCCTGCTAACGGGAGCGGTTTGTTCCGGATCACAATTCAGCTATACCATCACCAGCGATGTGACAGGGACTGGGTTTCAATGGTCGCGACCAGCCGTGACCGGGATCTTCAATCCCCCTGCTTCTGGCACAGGTTCCACCATCAACGAAACACTGACCAACATCACGGTCAATCCGATTCAGGTTCCATACATCCTTACCCCAACCGGACCTGCACCAGCCAGTTGTTTGGGCAACGTGGATACCCTATGGGTTACTGTCAGGCCGCTGCCGGCTGTTAGTGCAGGAACCGATACCACAATCCCCTGCGGTACGAGTCACACCTTCAGTGGAACGGCATCCGGCGGAACAGGAACACTGACCTATTCGTGGACGCCACTGGCGCTCATCGCCAACGGGGCTACTACCCTCACTCCTACAACCGTCAACCTCACTTCCAGCAACAGCTTCACACTGACCGTATCCGACAGCGAAGGCTGCTCCAAGTCTGATGTAGCTCAGATCAACGTATCGGGACTTTGCCTCAGCGCCAACCCTTCCGCCACTCCAGCCACCATCTGTTTCGGACAAACCTCCAACCTCAACGCCAATGCAACAGGGGGTTCACTTAGCTACACTTACTCCTGGACCTCGAACCCGGCGGGCTTTACCTCCACATCGGCCACTCCGGCTGTCATCCCTGCAGTGACGACCACATACACTGTGGTAGTGGATGACGGATTTTCATCGGTTTCGGGAACCGTTACGGTAACGGTGAATCCACTACCTACCCGGTATGCAGTAACCGGTGGCGGCGCTTACTGCTCCGGTGGCATCGGAGTAACAGTCGGTCTTGCCAGTTCGCAGACCAGCAGCATCAATTATCAGCTGTATCTTGGTACAACAGCTATCGGCTCTCCCGTTCCGGGAGCCGGGGGTGCCATTTCATTCGGAAATGTAACCACAGTCGGGACCTATATTGTGGTAGCTACAAATACGTTAACAAGTTGCAGCGACACCATGACAGGCAATGCGGTTGTGAGCATCAACCCACTGCCAACCGCCGATGCCGGTACCGACCAGGTGATCCCATACGGAACCAGCACATCTCTCTTAGGAACGGCATCCGGAGGAACAGGATCACTCAGCTATTCATGGATCCCTCTAGCCTACATCGCCTCCGGAGCGACATCCCTTGCACCCACAACCACCAATCTCTTTTTCAACACACAATACACCTTAACTGTTACGGATGCCCAGAGTTGTTCGAACAACGATATCGTATGGGTCTACTTGAACGGAGATCCATTGAGCGTGACCGTCACTGCCAGCGACACGGTGATCTGTAATGACGGCACAACAGTATACCTTCAGGCAACGGCTGCCGGAGGCTCGGGAAGCTATCTCTATTCCTGGACATCAAACCCTTCGGGTTTCACTTCCACTTCTGCTACTCCAAGCGTAAATCCAACAGTTACAACAGTTTATCTGGTTACTGTCGATGACGGTTTCAATACGGTGAACGGATCGGTTATAGTTCATGTAAACCCACTACCAACAGCTTACAACGTGACTGGTACTAGCTCCTACTGCCAGGGTGGTTCAGGCGTACCTATCGGCCTCGACGGTTCTGATATTGGAGTACTCTATCAGCTCTACCGTGGTGGAGCCCCTTATGGGTCGGCCCTTTCGGGAACCGGCAGTGCGATCACCTTCGGCAACCAAACGGTCTCACTCCCCTATACCGTGGAAGCAACAGACCTGACAACGACTTGTACCAACTGGATGAACGGCACCGCCACCATAACCATCCTTCCGCTTCCAACGCCTTACACGGTGACGGGAGGCGGTTCTTACCCCGCCGGTGGCGTGGGAGTTCCGGTTGGCCTGGCAGGATCTCAGCTAAGTGTCAGCTACAGGCTCATTCACGGGACTGATACGCTTACTCCTGCACCCGGCGTTCCGGGCACCGGAGGACCGATTACATTCGGGAATCAGACATTACCAGGGGTATACTTTGTTTTTGGCACCAATGATACAACCGGTTGTACGAATGATATGACAGGAAGCGTTAACGTGACAGTCAACCCGATTCCTACATTATTTACCGTTACCGGAGGAGGAGAAATCTGTATCGGATCCCCGGGAGTTCCCGTGGGGCTTATCGGCTCAGAAATAGGAGTGAATTATCAGTTGAAACGCGACGGTATCAATACAGGTACCCCGGTTCCCGGTACCGGAAATCCCCTTGACTTTGGGATTTTCACAACGGCCGGGACCTATACCGTTCTGGCCACAAATGCCTCTACCCTGACAACCCTGACCATGAACGGATCGGCTGTTGTGGTGGTCAACCCTTTGCCAACAATCTTCACACTTGGACCGGCCGGCATGAACTGTGCCGGGACTAACCTAAGGCTTAACGGCAGTGAATCGGGAATATATTACGTCCTCTATCGCGGAGTGGACTCCGTGACCATGGAATGGGGAACCGGTGTGGCAGGATTTCTCTATTTCGGTGCTCAGACGGAACCGGGAACCTATACATCAATCGCTTTTGACACGGCCACCGGGTGCTCTGTCGCTATGAACGGAACTCCTTCCATCCATGCCCTTCCGTTGCAGTATAATGTTACTCCTGCCGGTATCCTGTGCGCCGGCGAGACCATCGGGGTGGACGGCTCCCAAACAGGGGTGATGTACCAGCTGATCCGTGATGGAATCGTGAATGTCGGGTCTCCCATTGCCGGAACCGGTTCAGCCATCTCCTTCGGCTCTATCACGGTCCCGGGGATCTATACGGTTCAGGCAACAAACACAGCCGCGCCATTCTGTTCACAGATGATGAACGGAACCCGCGTCCTCTTTGCACTTCCGGTCTCCTATACGATAACCCCTGTGGTAGATACCTGTTCTCCTGTTGTTGTCGGACTCAACGGATCGGAAGTTGGAGTCACCTATTACTTCTACCTCAACGGGGCGATGCCGGCGATAGATTCACTTGCCGGGACAGGATTAACCATCAGTTTCGGACTCCAATCCCTTGCCGGAAACTATACCATTGTGGCACGAAATGATTATTCCCTGTGTGATACCCTGATGAATGGAGTGGTAACCATTTATCCGAATCCCGATCTTTTCAACGTGGTACCTGCCGGACCTGTTTGCTCAGGCACTGTGGTTGGCCTGGATGATTCGGAAATTGGAGCAATTTACGAACTAAGGCGGAACGATACGATCGTGGTGGGGACGCCCTTGCCGGGAACCGGATTGCCGATCAACTTTGGCGCACAAACGATCCCGGGAACTTATACGATTTACGCTTACTGGAATTCATCCCCTTCCTGCTCACGAAAAATGACAGGAAGCGCGATCCTTTACCCAATTCCTGCTCTCTTCTCCCTGAACCCAACCGGGAGTCACTGTGTGGGAACCGAACTTACCCTGAGCGGATCGGAAACGGGGATTAAGTACTACCTGATCCTGAATAACCTGATTGGAAATCCTGTAGACTCATTGACAGGGACAGGATCGGTCATCTCGTTCGGGTTTCTTTCCACTCCGGGCAACTATACCGTTCTTGCCTACAATCCAATCATCCCTAACTGCCAGAGGATGATGAACGGAAGTTTTGTGATTACTCCTTCTCCCGAAGTATTCAACATGACGCCCGCCGGAATCCATTGTGAACCTTACTCCATAGGACTCGATGGTTCAGAGGCGGGGGTCAGCTACGAACTTCTTGAAGGCGGGTTCCCGATGGTTCCTCCTGTAACTGTAATTGGAACCGGCAGCACCATCTCTTTCGGTTTCCAGATGGCTGGAATCTATTCAGTCAGAGCCACCGCGTTATCCACGGGATGCACCATCCTCATGTTTGATACCATCACAATTACGCCGCTACCAACCGTTGCTGCCGGACCGGATACAACCATCTGTGAAGGAACATCTGCCACTCTTCATGCCCTGGCAACAAATTATTCAACCGTACTCTGGACAACCAGCGGTTCGGGAAGTTTCGGGACGCCAACACAGCTGACTACATCATATACCCCCGGACTTACTGATATCCTGTCAGGCAGCGTCACCCTCACCGTTTCGGTGCATGGCACTTCGACCTGTGCCTCACAGGTGTTTTCAGACCAGTTGATCCTCACGATCATCGGATTGCCTGAAGCCTATGCAGGCCCTGATGCCACTATCTGTATCACTGATGTGTATTCCCTGAACGGGGCAGCTGCAAACTATGCTGATGTCACCTGGTCGACATCGGGCAACGGGATATTCTCCAATATCCATGTGCTTGACCCGGTCTATACGCCGGGTACCCTTGACCAGGCTGCCGGGTTTTCAGTCCTGACCCTGTCTGCCACCGGTTTTTCTGCCTGTACAAGTGAGATTGCCGTCGATCAGATGATACTGACATACTATCCGCTTCCTATTGCCAATGCGGGCCCGGATGCCCATGTATGCAACGGATCTTCGTACCAGCTTGCCGGACAGACAACCAATTCGGGGACGATCCTCTGGACAACTCTGGGCGACGGGGTGTTCAACAACCCAGGGGTACTGAATGCCACCTACACTCCGGGGATCCTTGACCGGGTTGCAGGAGTTGTTTCACTGGCATTGACAGCCGACGGAAATCTTCAGTGTACCGGTGAAAGCTCGGCCGATACCATGCAACTTTTCATCGACCCCCTGCCACAGGCGGATGCGGGTCCGGATACCACCATCTGTGCCAGTGGTTCCTACCTGATCCAGTCAACAGCATTCAACTATACCACCGTTTTTTGGAGCACCGCCGGCGACGGAACCTTCAACAATCCAACCCTGCTTCAACCTGTTTACACCCCTGGAGCCAACGATACCATCAACGGATCGGTAACACTCACCATGTCGGTCATGGGAGCACTTACCTGTACCGCCGCTTCCAACCAGGACCAGATGGTTCTTTCGTTCACACACATGCCGGTGGTTGATGCCGGTCAGGATGTGACAGTCTGTTCCGGAACTCCCGTACCGTTGAACGGCACCGCTTCACACTACTCTTCCGTGATCTGGCTTTCCGGCGGTGACGGCAGCTTCTCGGATCAGAACATCCTGAATCCCACCTATTTGCCTGGGCCACTTGACATCCAGAACGGATCAGTCGTGTTGACCCTTGTTGCTTACGGGAGTCAGCTTTGTGCCTTTCAGATCAATTCCGACAGCCTGGTTCTTTCCGTTTTTGAACAGCCGACTGCCGGCATCTCCGGAAGTACAACCATTTGCAGTGGACAAACGGTTCCAGTCACCATTCAGCTGACCGGAACCGCCCCCTGGAGCGTCACCTACACCGACGGAACAACACCGGTTACCGTGAATTCCATCCCGGCATCACCCTATATCTTTTTCGTCAGTCCGACAGTTACCACTACCTACACCATGACTTCCCTCACCGATGCCAACTGCACTGGAGTATACAGCGGATCGGCTGTCATCACCGTGAATCCTTCCCCAACACCTTTTGGCATGTCGGTCACAAACGGGGGGAACTATTGCGTTGGTGGCGCGGGAGTAACCATCGGACTGGATGATTCAGACATCGGAGTCAATTACCAGCTCTTTTTTGGAGGCTTACCAGGAGGGAGTATTGTCCCTGGTACAGGTTCGGCCATTCCTCTTGGAGTTAGCACAAATCCGGGATGGTACAAAGTGAGGGGAACTAACACTACAACCTTGTGTAACAGCTGGATGACCGACAGTGTGCTTGTTTCGGTCTACCCACTGCCTATCGTAGATTTTTATGCCGATACCACCTGTGTAAATGAACCCGTACAATTCATGATCACCGGACCCGATATTCTGAAGATCACCACCTGGAACTGGAACTTCGGCGACGGAACCACAGCCACATATAACTTCCCGTATCAGCCTTCTCACACCTACTGGGCAACGGGTTACTTCCAGGTGGTTCTTGCCGTGGTGGATTCAAACGGATGTTCGCGAAGCATCACCCATCCGGTGAACATTCACCCATCTCCGGTTTCCTTTTTCACTTATTCAACACCCACCTGTCATACCGAACCGGTGCATTTCAACGATCTCTCTTACACCACTGTCCCCGACTACATTGCACGGTGGATCTGGGATTTCGGGGATGGTACCGATACGACTGTTTACTGGCCTGACTATCCAGATATGGATCACCTTTTCCCCGGTCCCGGGTTGTACGATGTAACGATGACAGTAACGACTCATGTCGGCTGCACCAACTCTCTGACCCGCCAGATCGAGATCGGCGCGGCGCCGTTTGCCAACTTTACCTGGTCGGCACCTTGCGACAGTGAGATCACGCAGTTTACTGACCTCACGCAAAGCAATGGCGGCGGAAGCATCGTGGAGTGGTATTATAACTTCGGCGATCCTACCTCGGGATCAAACAACACCTCCACCGAACAGAATCCGGTACATGCATTTACCGGTCCGGGCGTTTTCAGCGTACGGCTGATCACTATCAACTCCCATGGATGTGCCGATACCATGATCCATCAAGTGCCTGTCAATGAAGGCCCTCAGGCGATCTTCTCCTATGAAAACATTTGTTTTGGCTCTATCACATCCTTCACGGATCTCTCTCTCCCGAATGCCGGCACCATCATGGAGTGGGACTGGGATTTCGGGGATGGCTCAGCGCACTCCATGCAGCAGAATCCGATCCACCTCTACCTGCTTCCGGGCACATACCCGGTGACCCTGACGGTGACCAATTCGAATCTGTGCCACCACGATACCACCGTTCAGGTTACCATTCAACCTTTGCCAACCGCTCAGTTTCAGACCAACGCCCCGGTATGTGTCGCCTCACCGGTATCCTTCACCAACCTCTCCACCACCTTGGTTGGTCAGATTGTGAAATGGAAATGGGAATTCGGCGACGGTACAGACACCACCATCTATTATCCCGGAAATGCGAGTATCCAGCATACCTTTGCAGGGATCGGTCTTCAGCATACCGTGCGGCTGACTATATGGCGGGCCGACAGTTGCTCCTCCTACATCGAGCATACCATTCCCAGCACCCCTGGACCGGTGGCCAACTTCTTCTACTCCTCCGCCACCTGCAGCAACCAGCCGGTTTTCTTTACCGACATCTCCCAGCTCAACGGAGGAAGTGTAATCCTGACGTGGCTCTGGAACTTCGACGATCCCACATCAGGGACAGCCAACAGTTCCACCCTGCAGAACCCGGTTCATACATTCACTACGGCAGGAACCTATGATGTTCTGCTTACGGTGACCAACATCGAAAACTGCGTGGATACTATCTATAAGCAGGTAGTGATCAGCGAACAGCCAACGGCAGCCTTCGCAGCCGATACCGCCTGCCTGGGGAGTCCAACGAGTTTCACTGACCAATCGGTGGCAAACTCCGGTTCGATCATTACCTGGGACTGGGACTTTGGCGATGGTTCACCCCACCAGTTTGTTGCCAACCCACAGCACACCTATGCATTCTCCGGAACCTACCAGGTGACACTTACGGTAACAAACTCCACCTCCTGCTCCAAGAGCATCATGCATTACGTGAAGGTCAATGATGTTCCGTTTGCTGCTTTCACCTACAGCACCCAGAGTTGTGCAAACGATCCTGTTTTCTTTTTTGATCAGTCGACCACTCCCCAGGGATACATCGTGAAATGGATCTGGAACTTCGGCGATGGCAACTCCACTACCGTCAACCACCCGAATCCCCCAAACGTCACACACATCTATGCCGCAGGAGGAACCTATAACGTAATCCTTACCGTGCAAACCAACGACAGCTGTTCGGCAAGTGTCATGCACCCTGTCACGGTGAATGCCGCTCCGGTGGCAAACTTCGATTATCCACCTGCCAACTGCGAAACGGAAGCGGTTCAGTTTACCGACCTGTCTCAAACCAACGGTGGCGGACCCATCGTCAACTGGTACTGGAATTTCGGCGATCCTGGATCGGGGACCAACAACCTTTCAACCCTCCAGCATCCTTTGCATGTTTACTACACCAACGGATCCTTTGATGTGACCCTGATCGTCAAGAATACCGGTCAATGTTACGATACGATCCTCAAATCAATTCTGGTAACAGATAATCCGGTGGCAGATTTCATGGCCGATACTGCCTGTGTGGGCGGCGCGACACAGTTTACCGATATTTCAACAGTGGCATCCGGGACCATTATGGCATGGAACTGGAATTTCGGCGACGGAACCACCCCATCCACCCTGCAGAACCCGGTACACACCTATTCTGATGCCGGCATCTATACCGTGACCCTTGCTGTCACCTCTTCCGATGGATGTACCCACGACACCGCTCACGCGGTAGAGGTACTGGACGTTCCGGTTGCAATGTTCACCTATTCGGGCGAGTGCATGGGCGGGACCACCCAGTTCACCGACCAGTCGACCGCACAGGCCGGACTGATCACCAGCTGGTACTGGGAGTTTGGCGACGGCGACACCTCCACCTTGCAGAATCCCACACACACCTATGCAGCTGTGGGGGTTTACAACGTTATGTTGCTGGTTTCAAACACGGGAGGATGTTCCGACAGCATCTTGCTTCCGGTGACGGTACTCACTCCACCGGTTGCCGCCTATTCATACTACAGCACCTACTGTCCGGACGGACAAGTTTCTTTCTCCGACCAGTCGACCTCCACCGGGGTACCGATCACCGAATGGTACTGGACCTTTGAACCCGGATACAACTCTTCAACACCCAATCCTGTTTATACATTCAGCCAAACCGATACCAATTACGTGGTGACTCTTGTGGTAACCGACCTCAACGGATGCCAGGATACGATGGTAGATTCGGTGTTTGTGGTGCCCGGATTTGCGTTTACCTTCCAGTCGACCACCGCCTGTTTGGGGAACCCCACACAATTCGAACCCATTAATATGGCATCCGGTGATACCCTGCATAACGTTACCTGGAATTTCGGGGAGCCCTCTTCAGGCACCAACAATACATCCACACTCTATTCCCCGGAGCATACTTATGCCACGGCGGGCAGTTACATCGTGAAATTCAAGGCCTGGAACAGCAACAACTGCGTAGACAGCATATACAAGCAAGTTGACGTTGACCCGCTGCCTATCGCTAACTTCTCGTTTGATCCGGTAGCTTACTGCGATACCATCGTCACTTTCCATAACCTGTGTCAGGCAGTGGGAAGTCCGATCGACACCCTGAAGTGGGAATTCGGTGACGGAACTGATACACTCTTTTATGGGACGATCCCGTTGGATATTACGCACCAGTATCCCACCTTCGGGATCTATGACGTGAAAGTAACTGCCATCAGCATGACCGGATGCCGCGATTCGATCACCCGGCAGGTGCAGGTCTCCTGCATCAACGCCGTGGTCTATCCGGCCGACACCCTTTACTGCCAGAGGACCCCGATGGTTCTTTACGACAGTTCCAGTCCTGTGACCATGATCAACGAATGGTCGTGGGATTTTGGTGACGGAACAGACACGACTTACACACAATACCTTCCGGAGCTTGAACATACATGGACCAACGCCGGAACCTTTTCCCTTACGCTTGTAATCCAGTCAACCTCTGGCGGGTTCATGGTTTTCGACACCACTACCCAACTGGTACACGTGAAGGCATCACCGATCGCCAACTTCCAGGTAACACCGGTATGTTTTGGTGACACGTCGCGTTTCATCAACCTCTCCGACAGCAACGGCGTGCATATTCAGAATCTGTTGTGGAGTTTCGGGAATCCGGCATCCGGAGTTAAGGATACCACGTCGGTTGAAAACCCTATGCATGTGTATACGGATCACGGGGAGTTTACTACCACCCTTTCGCTGGAAAACGCCCTGGGCTGTGTGGATACCCTGCGGATGCCGGTGAGGGTATACCAACTGCCCGATGCTGCTTTCACACACACCAAAGCGTGTACCCGCTATGATATCGAATTCACTGACGCGACCCTGATTGGAGACACCACCATTTGGAATTGGAGGTGGAACTTTGGCGATCCTGCTTACCCGAATGATACTGTCACGGATGCTGATCCAACACATAGGTACAACCAGGCAGGCTCGTATGAAGTGTTCCTGAAAGTGTTTGATTATGAGGATTGTTACGATACAACCAGTCAGATCGTTGAAGTTTTGCAGTCTCCCGTTGCCTTGTTCACTATCACCGAGAACGTTGACGGGATGACCGGCAAGATCGAGCTCAACAACGAGACCACCGATGCCCTTGCCTATTCGTGGGATTTCGGTAACGGACGTACCTCTTCCGAAGAGAATCCGAGGGTTACTTTTGAGGATGACGGTTCTTACCAGATCCAACTGGTTGCCTGGAATGCCGATGGTTGTTACGATACCACAACGCTCTTCTACGAATTCCTATTCGAGAACCTCTTTGTTCCGAACGCCTTTGCACCCTTCAGTTTCAACATCAGCATCAGGCTCTTCAAACCCATCGGCGTGAACCTGCAGCAATACCATGTGGCGGTGTTTAACAACCGCGGGCATCTGTTGTGGGAGTCAACAGCCCTTGATAAGGATGGCCGTCCGATTGAGGGATGGGACGGCTCGTTTGAAGGAGCTGTGATGCCGGAGGGCAACTACATGTGGCAGATCCAGGCCATATTTAAGAACGGCAAGGTGTGGGAGGGATCCAACATTGGTAAGGGCGAACCAGCAACCATGGGGACGGTTGTGTTGATTAGGTGATTAGGTGATTAGGTGATTAGGTGATGAGGTCATGAGGTGATGGGGTGATGGGGTGATGGGGTGATGAGGTGATGGTAGCCAGGGAGAAACCGGTTGTTATTTTTTACCGCATAACCATATATTTCAGCATAATCTGGTAATCTTTCTCTTTGGTGCTGAATTTCATGCCGATATAAAGATCGCCGGACTCAGGGGTGAATGTTACCGTAAAGAGATTCCCCTGCTGCTGGAACATGGTGCGCTTATTACTGTTCAGCGCTACAACTTCAATGCCATTTTCCGACCTGAGGGTACAGGTAAAAGGAGCTCCTTTCCGGAGTTTTCCGTTCAGGGGAGCCGTTATGACCTCCACGGGATTGTCAATGCCAAATACCTCCACAAAACTCGCTTTATTCTTATCCATGACCTGGGTGTAAATCGCCTCGGTATTGAATCCATAATAGAAGAGCAGTGGATCGATGTAGGGCATCTGTTCAAACTGTTCCATTGAAATGGGATCTTCCAGAAGTTGCCAGGCAGGATCTTCCGGCAGATGGGTAAAAATGAACTCCCTGGAAGGAGGAGCAAACCAGTAATCGTCAAACCGTACGCGTACCACAAGTCTCCCGTTTCTGCTATCCCCGTATCCCTGCCCCCATGTGGCATCCATCAGGTACCAGTGTCCGTCGGCCTTCACGGCATTCCAGGCATGACCGGGCTTGTTAAACTTCTGTTTGGGGCGGTAGCCATAGCCTTTGGAGTAGCCTGAAATAAATGCACATTCCAGTCCGCCAGCCTCGCAAAGTGCCTTGAAGAGGTTGGCGAATCCCTCACACACCCCCAGCCGGCTTTTTAGCACCCCCCGGGCCGACATATCCCCGTAATTTCCTGAATTGAAGCTTTTCGCATCGTATTTTATATGAAATGCGATCCAGCTGAAGATCAGCCGGGCTTTCTCAGATTCATTGGTTGCAGGCTCAATCAGGTAAGCAGCCAGGGTTTGACAATCCGACTCCACATTTTTTGGAGTCGATTTGGCATAGGCGTCCAGTTCGGCCAGGCGGTTGGGCGGGATAGAGATCTGGTGGTTCCTTTCAGGAGCCATCTGGCTGAAGGAAGTCAGGAAGATCAGCGCGAAATAAAGAGTGGCAGGAAAACATTTCATAAAGAGGGGGGAATTTATTTTTATTTTCAACTCTGTTATGTTATTCTATTGCCAAAATGCATGTCAATATTACATAGAAATTCATTAATTCCTATGAATGCCAGATTTTTATTAGTTATATTAGCGAAGAAAAAAATGATAATCAGATGAAAACAAAGCCTTTTTTTTTCCTGCTGATAGTTGGTTCCCTTTTTTGTAGCTGGCATGCTTCATCTCAACCAGACCCTGACATTACCGGTAAGTTTTCAGCAATAAAAGAAGCGGGTCAGATCAACCTGGTTTTCCAGTATGACCAGATGCAGGTGGGGAGTGTGGGTAAAGAGGAGACTTACATCAATAAGCGGATGAGCGAATACGAAGCAAAGAATCCGGGGAAGGGGGACGACTGGCTGGTGGAATGGAAGGAGATCAAACGGAATGCCGAAGAGGTTTTCGCAAAAGCGTTAAATAAAAAACTCTCCAAGAAATATGGAACGATGGTTGGACAAGATTATCCGGATGCAGAGTACACGTTTGTCGTGAATTTTATCACCCTTGAGATCGGTTGGTCGGGGGGATTTGTTTCAGGAAGTGGAATGGCCTTCTTTTACTTCAAACTCTGTAAGACTGCCGATCTTGATAACGCTATCGGAAAAATGGTCACTTATGGCATGGCGGATATGGAATCAGTGAAAATGCGGATGGCTGGAATATACCAGAATGCCGCCAATCGGATTACCAAGATTTTGGAGAAGAATGTGCAGAAGTAATAGAGGGGGACCCCTTTGAGCTTCTCAATGGTTGCGATGCATTGTTGTTGCTGGATGAAGGCTATTGGATCCAGTGAAAACTTCGTACATCGTACTTCTCACTTCCAGTTCTGACTTCTGACTTCTAACCTCTAACTTGGATCATACGCCCATTTCAGCCAGATCGAGCCCCAGGTGAATCCGCCACCGAAGGCAGCAAGGATGATGTTGTCGCCTTTTTTGAGCTGGTTTTCCCACTCCCAGAGACAGAGGGGAATGGTGGCGCCGGTGGTGTTTCCGTAACGCTGTATGTTGATCATTACCTGGTCTTTGCTGATGCCCATACGGCGGGCTGTGGCATCGATGATGCGCAGGTTGGCCTGGTGCGGAACCAACCAGGCTACATCTTGCGATGTCAGATTGTTCTTTTTCATGATCTCCACAGAAATATCCGCCATCTTGGTCACGGCAAATTTAAATACCGACTGCCCTTCCTGGAAGATATAGTGTTCTTTGGCGTCAATGGTTTCATAAGAGGCTGGCCTCAGCGATCCGCCGGCTTTCATGTGAAGATAGGGGTATCCCGAACCGTCTGTTCCGAAGAGGGAGTCCATAATTCCAACATCTTCTGTGGTAGGCTCCAGCAACAAGGCTCCGGCAGCATCTCCAAAAAGGATACAGGTTTCACGGTTGGTATAATCGGTTATGGACGACATCTTGTCGGCACCAACAACGATCACTTTTTTGCTGGCTCCCGACTCAATGTACCTGGCACCGGTAATGATTGCATACATCAACCCCGAGCAGGCGGCGTTCATGTCAAAACTGAATGCATTCAGGATGCCGGTTTTGTGACTGATCAGGTTCGCTGTAGCAGGAAACATCATGTCTGGCGTAACCGTAGCACAGATGACGAGATCGATCTCATCCGGTGAGGTGTTAGTCTTCTCAAGTAACCTCTTCACCGCTTCGGCACCCATGTCGGATGTGCCTAACCCTTCACCTTTCTGTATATGCCGTTCCTTGATGCCGGTACGGGAGGTGATCCATTCGTCGGATGTGTCGACCATGCTCTCCAACTCTTTGTTGGTAAGAATATACGGAGGGGCCCACCCCTGAATTCCCGATATTTTAGCTCTGATCTTTGTCATAGAGAGAGTTTAGATATTGTTAATGGCATAGGTTTCAAATGCTTGCTTGATCTTTTGCGGAAGTTTGGCGTCATGAATCTCTTTGGATAAGAGGAGCATCTGCCGGATTGCTTTCCCGTTGGATATCCCGTGACCAACTATTACATTGGAATTGACTCCCAGGATGGGAGATCCGCCATAATTTTCGTAGTTGAACCGTTCGAGATAGTCATCTTTGATCCCACGCTTTACCATCACCCGGTACATCGCTTCAGCCTGTTTGAGAACAATGTTTCCAACAAACCCATCGCAAACAATGACATCCACCCGGTCGCGGAAAAGGTCTCTTCCCTCCACATTCCCGATAAAGTTGAAGTCCATGGCATCTTTCATGATCTGATAAGCCGATTGGGTTATGAGGTTTCCTTTTTTCTCTTCCGTGCCAATGTTGAGTAGCCCTACCCTGGGATTTTTCACGTGTCCAACATGCTCAGCAAAGAGTGACCCAAGAAGTCCAAACTGGTACATCACATCCGGTTTGCTGTCGGGGTTGGTTCCCACATCAATTAGGATGGTGGAGCCACCATTTTCTTTTGGTATGTAAGCGGGGGTACTGGGCCTGATGACGCCCTGAATGTTATTGACACTATAGATTGCTCCAACCATCATGGCTCCACTGCTTCCGGCGCTTGCAAATGAGTGGATCTCTTTGTGCTTCAACATCCTGAATCCAACGGCAATACTGGAATTTGGCTTGGCAACAAGCGCTTTGGTAGGAGATTCTCCCATCTCAATCTGGTCGGGGGCATCTACTATATCAAATAAATCGGGGTTTGCACCCTCCTCTTTGAAGAATGTAAGGATCACATCCTGGTCACCGATTAGAACAATACGGTCACTCTTGGGAAGCTCCTTTTGAACGAGTAAGGCCCCGTGAAGCGTCGATTTTGGCGCGAAGTCTCCCCCGGAAACATCTAAACCGATTCGCATGATTATTCGGCTGCTGCTTTATCGATAGCAGGTTTACCTTTGTAATATCCGCACTCGTGACACACTCTGTGGTACAGGACTGTTGCACCGCAATTGGAACAAACGGAGAATGTCGATACTTCGCCTTTGTAATGTGTCCTCCTTTTATCTCTCCGTTGATTCGAAATTTTTCGCTTCGGATGTGGCATAATAGTTCAATTAAAAATTAACAATTAAGTATTACGAATTAAATCTTGTTTTTCTATTCGCTTTGCCGCGTCTCCCGAGTACTCGGGATCCTCGCAATGACATTGTTCGCAATTCATTTTTTATCTTGAGAATAATTCTTCAACTTCTCCCACCGTGGATCCTCAGCCCTGCTGTGCAGCAATTCCTTCAGTTTTGCCAGCATATCAGGGTTGCAGGAGCTGTTTCCCTTATCATCCTCTTTGTGAACCCGTTTCAGCGGTAAAAGCAGATGGACGTATTCATACAGAAAAGGTGAAACATCCACGTGAGTCTCCGACTCTGGAATAATCTGTACCTCTTCGTCCAATTCTGAGAACGACTCTCCGAACTTCACAATCAGCCGCTCTTTTCCTTTGACAGGAATCGTGACAGGTTCTGCACATCTGTCGCAGGGTAACGAAACCGACCCATCGATGAGAAAATGAAAGATAAGCATCCTCTCATCCTTCTCCAGGTCGATGTGTATATTCAGTTCACCTTCACTGATTTCACTCTTTTCAAAATGCTCAAAGAACGTCCTGTCAATCGTTAGATCGTACCTGTGAATCCCGGGTTTCAATCCCCGAAAAGGAATGATGAATGAATCTAAGGGTTTCACGAGCCGGGGTTTACAAAAAGAGGGCAAAATTACACATTATAATTATTAATAACAAATTACGATATTTACCATCAAATACATATGTTTGCATCATAATTCCAAAAAGCTTCTGCCATGTTCAACAAACTGATCTCCCACCTCCTCCCCTTCATGCCCAAGAAACTTGTCTGGCTCTTCTCTAAGAAGTATATTGCCGGAGTAACGATCGACGATGCTCTCCATGTTTGTCATGAGATGAATGGTTCCGGCATGATGATCACCATCGATCTGTTGGGCGAATTCATAACAAGACTGGATGAAGCCACTGCCTACAAAGATACTTATCTTGAAATTATTAACCGGGTAGAGGCCGATCAAATCAATGGGAATTATTCACTTAAACCTACGATGTTCGGACTTCTCATCGACGAGGAGGTTTGCTACAGGAATATCCGGGAAATCGTTGCCAAAGCAGCTTCGTTCAATAACTTCGTACGGATCGACATGGAGGATTCTCAGTGTGTCGACAGGGAGATCAGGTTATTCAGGCGCCTCAAAGAGGAGTTCCCTGAAAATGTTGGTCTCGTTTTCCAGGCCTATATGAAACGCACGTTACAGGATATTCAAAATCTACACGACCTGCATTCGGCCGGCAATCCTTTGAATTTCCGGCTCTGCAAAGGGATCTATGTGGAACCGGAAGCGATTGCCTATAAGAAACATGGAGAGATCAACGACCATTTCCTGAAGGACCTGGAGTATATTTTCCAGCAAGGGATCTATCCTGGCATTGCAACCCATGATAAGGTGCTGGTAGATGGTGCGTATGACCTTATCAATAAATATAAGGTTGCTAAGGAGAGGTACGAATTCCAGATGCTCTATGGCGTTACCCCCGACCTCCGGAAGAGCATTGTAGATGCGGGTCACCGGCTTCGGGTTTATGTTCCTTTCGGAAAAGATTGGTTCGGTTATTCAACACGCCGCCTCAAAGAGAATCCCAGAATGGCGAGCCATATTATCAAGGCGATATTTGTACAGGGGTAATTACAACACCACCACCAACCCCATCGATACAATATTTTCCAGCTGGACCTTTTTGCTGACGCACTCTTCGTAGTAGAGCCGGGTTTGGATGCGTGCCTTCAGAAACTTTGTCAGCCTGAATCCCAGGTTGTTCTTTACCGAAACATCCGGTGGCAGATTGGTGTTCTTGAAGATGATCAGGTCACAATCCCAGTGTAACCACTTCAACAGATCATGATTGATGAGCAATTGAATGGAGAGACCGTATTCGAAGAGATATCGCTTTTCCTGCGGAACACCGTAATAGGTTGTAACTTCCAAGGATTCGTAGATACTCCTGTCGCGGATCCATGTCAGCTTGGCACTGGTGATGCCGATGTTCAGAGATCCAAATAATGGCCATTTAAACTGGATACCTCCTGAAAAGAGTCCGGTTAGCGGAGTCATAAACGAGGATGCCAGAGTTCTGATCACCTGTCCACTATCGTTCGCCGAGATCAGGTAGCTGTTAAATAGCCGTGTAGAGAAGAGGGCTGAAAGAAAGCAGCCGTGATTTTTTCGGATCCGACACTCCAACCGGGTTTCAAGCTGGTTGTCGTCGATATGGAATCGTGCAATAGAGTCGAAAAAATATTGGATTCCCAGGTGATGAACAAGCTTCTGGGTGAAACGAAACCTTTTTTCTGTCTCACCCTTGCATTGATAGAGGATGTCCTGGATAACCATCATGTGGTTGTTGTTGTGATCACGCTCCCAGTTGATGAAGAATACCCCCGAAAGGGTAAGAGCATACTCCAGTCGCTGTGTAACCCGCAATCTGATCAGGGAATGACCCGAGTCGGCCGGGATCATCAGGGTTCTCACAACATTTCTGTCATGCCAAACCAGCCGTTGTGCCCGCGATGATCCATGTAACACAACAAGCCCCAAAACCACTCCGATCGCCACTTGCCTCCTCCACATCCTTCGCCTTTCATCATCAGCTTGCTATTCAAATTGAAGTGCATTTCTCTCCTTTTTTGTCATCCCCCAATCCTTTTGAATATCGATGCAAAGAAAGACCGGTTTGACAGTTACATCGATGTTCTCACGAATGGCACTTCGAATGGAAAACAACCGTTCATTGTACTTCCCCAAGAACGTTGCCCAGGTAACCAGTACGATATAATTTGCATTCGCTGTGTCCACCAGGGTGGCGTTGTTCAATGGCACCAGCAATGTCATTAGCTTTCGCAGGGAATAACCCGTGTCAGCCTGGTAAAGGGTATCCCGATGAACGTTTCGCACGAAATAGTCTCCCGGCCATTGACACCTCGAAGCGTCTTTGGAGCTGGTTAAACGTCCATTTGGTGAGAAACAAAGGGTCCCGGGAGTGTTGTGTTGGAATATGGAATCTCTTAAACAGGTGTAGAAAGCAAATGAATCTTTAAAAATGAAGGTATTTTCATTGGGATATTCCATCTTATCCATAAATTTCCGGATCGACTCCGGTGTCTCAACTCCTGGCTGACGGATGCCATAACGCATCATCAGGATCTCTTTGCAGGCGAGTGAGGAGATACTCAGCAAAGGGATAAGGCCTATACGAATCATCCGGTTCATGACGGACGTGTTATTATTCATTCGTTGCAAAGCCCGCTTCATGATACCAGGGCTTGTCAATCGAGGTTTACCTGACCCCATGAATCCAAAAAATCGATATTGATCAGATAGATCCTGGCTTTGACATCGCTGTTGTTCCTTACTGCATCACAAACCCCGAAAACATTGTTGTTGACAGACCCCAAATAAGTTGCCCAAAATCCCACAAGGATAACGTCTGCATCTCCCGGCTCAATTTTCTTTTGAGCGCTGAGGGGCTGGATCAATGGGTTCAGATCCAAAAGCATAAATGAACTATCGATGCGATTTGGAGAGCCTGGTTTCAAACTTATACCATAGTTGTAGGCTACACCGGCACAAAATCCACTGTCTCTGATTACGATCAATTCGCCCTGTGGTGTGAAATAAGAGACACTCGGATAGGAAGTGATATGTTTTACAAGTTTCATAAACGAGATGGAGTCCTTTAGGATAAATGACCCGTCATAGTCTTCCACGCCTTTTCTTAGCAGGAACTTTTTTACAGATTCACTGGTTTGGATAGATGGATTCCGAACTCCTTTATAGCATAGTATCATTTTCTGGCATCCATATTCTGCATGCAAAAAGATCAGCATTACCATGATGGACAACCATCCTCTTAGTACATTTGTTTTCATGTGTTAATAATTTTGATTTCAGTGGTCACATGGAATATCCATTACTATCATTCGCGGTTGGTATGAACGGCGTTTGTATGGATATTTCATGTGTTAATTTTGTTAAAAAGGGGAGGACCCCAGGAGGGTTTATCCTGCCTGTAATTCCCTTCCTTTGGTCCATCACCCTTTCTGTTTATAATTATCACAAAATTCAATTCGTTACACTGATCGCTCAAAGATGAATGATCACTGTATAAATCCCGTTCTGGTAAGAGACCGGATAGGTGCCCGGCTTAATTACAATAGGCGTTGAGGACCCCAGTTCCCTGGTAATTCCCGGAGGCAACTCAGCAGGATCTTCCAGTGTAATGGAAGTCTTGCCTTCAAAATATGGGAGTGTGGTCCCGCCCTCATAAATGCTCAGTTCCTTTTCGGTTACTTGCATTGTGAGTTGATTGCTCTCAAGTCTCATGGTGACCGGGCAACCCCTCTCATCATTCACAGAACCTCCGCCTTCAATGCCCCAGTTGACATTGAAACAGAACCCGAAACCTTTTAAACAGTCTAATTTCGGACGATGGAATATGACAGTCACTTTAACCCAGACCCCAACGGGGGCTTTTACAGCCACAGGGGATTCTCCGGTACAAGATTGCATCTCTGTTGCAAATGAGGCTCCTGAAAGGAGAAGTACGCTTACCAATGTCAATACGATTTGTTTTTTCATGTTGATATTTTTTTCTGATTGTTTCTTCACCCGCTAAACTTCCCGGCTGCGGATACCGGTTGGCCA
>Ga0351865_10113_pt1 | contig 29602 bp, 26 predicted proteins | sample TotcelFGM3001L10_FD_206780 | JGI IMG/M metagenome (GOLD analysis project Ga0351865, IMG submission 206780) | Enriched cells from coal bed in the Powder River Basin, Montana, United States - Total cells FGM rep2 HSBNCT.FGM.300.1.L10 ... | reverse complement strand
TTTTTCCACAGTTGTTTGCCGGATTGATAAAAATCACGTAGGTTTGTGTAAGAGAAACTAGGTAGGGAAATGGAGAAAATCCGGCTTGAGATTATTGGCATGTCATACAGCCAGTCGCAAAGCGGCGCCTATGCGATCATTCTGGGAGAACAGGAGGGCAAAAGAAGATTGCCAATTATCATTGGAAGTTTCGAGGCTCAAGCTATTGCCATTGAAATTGAAAAAATAAAAACACCCCGTCCTCTTACCCACGATCTTTTCAAATCCTTCGCCGATGTATTTCAGATCAATGTGACGGAGGTGATTATCAATAAATTTAGTGAAGGGGTCTTTTATGCCATACTCCTCTGTTCTGATGGAAAAACTGTTAAAGAGGTGGATTCCAGGACTTCTGATGCTATAGCATTGGCATTGAGGTTTAGCTGTCCGATATACACCTATGAAAGCATTATGGTTGCAGCCGGAATTATCATGGACGAGGAGACCGCTGAACCCATTCATTCTGAAGAAGGAAAGGCTGATACCCCCACAAGCCTCGAAGGCGACCTGTCGGTTTACACAATGACCGAATTGAAGCAATTGCTTAAAAAAGCAGTCGACGGTGAAGAGTATGAGAATGCATCAGCAATTCGGGACGAAATCAATAAAAGAAAAAGGGAGACTTAGGTTTGACTTCAATGATTAAACCTTATAATTGCATGTTTCATGCCTGAAAAAACTGTATGGATAGATTTACCGGATTACTTGGTTTAGTCCTGATTTTTGGAATCGCATTTTTGATGTCGAATAACCGCAAGGCGATTAACTACCGCCTGGTGATTACAGGCGTCATTCTTCAGGTGGGAACAGCTATCTTTGTTTTAAAAGTCCCAGTCGGGCAACTGATTTTTGAAAAAATTGGTTTCGGAATTCAGAAATTGCTGGACTTCTCCATGGAGGGTGCCCGGTTTTGCTTTGGATTTCTGGCAAATGGCGAAGTACTCAATTCGGTTGTCGGTCCAGGCAATAGTTTCATTTTTGTATTTACACTGATTCCAACCATAATTTTCGTTTGTGTACTTGTTGCAATCGGATATCACATCGGGCTTTTACAGAGAATTGTCGCGGTCATTGCCATCGGAGTCTACAAAGTGATGCGGGTTAGTGGGAGTGAAGCCCTTTCAAACGTAGCCAGCGCTTTTGTTGGTCAGGTAGAAGCCCAGATTTTAATCCGGCCTTATATTTCCGGGATGACCATGTCGGAACTTCTTGCATCTATGAGCGGAAGCATGGCTTGCATTGCCGGCGGGGTACTGGCAGTATATGTTGCGATGGGCGTACCCGCTCCTTACCTTCTGGCAGCCAGTCTGATGGCAGCTCCCGGCGCCTTGGTAATCGCAAAAATCGTATTTCCTGAAACACAGGAGTCAGAAACCAAAGGGCGGGTGAAGCTGGAAGTAAAGAGAACTCATGCAAACCTTATGGATGCGATCTCCCACGGAGCAAGCGACGGAATGCGAATCAGCATCAATGTAATAGCAATGTTAATTGGTATGATTGCTCTGATTGCACTTGTTGATGGACTTCTGGGATGGCTTGGGAGTTTAGTGGCCACAACCGGATTAAGTTTGAATGTAATAGGATGGAACCTTGAGGATCTTCGTCTAAAAGATATTCTTGGCTCCTTCTTTTCCATCTTTGCCTGGGCTATGGGCGTTCCATGGAAAGAGGCTCATACAGTCGGAGCCTTGATGGGAACGAAGTTGGTTATCAATGAGTTTGTAGCCTACACGGATCTCTCGCCCATGATTGCCGCTAAATCGCTTTCCCCAAAAGCTCTGGTCATTGCCAGTTTTGCGCTCTGCGGATTTGCGAATTTCAGTTCGGTAGCTATTCAAATAGGTGGTATTGGGGAACTGGCCCCTAACCGGCGACGCGACCTTGCCAGGCTTGGGATCAAGGCAATGATCTGTGGAACGCTGGCATCTTATGTGTCTGCCACACTAGCCGGTATTTTATTATAATGATATCTTCATGAAACAGTACCTCAACCTGCTCGATCATGTATTAAATAATGGTGTAACCAAAGCCGACCGCACTGGGACCGGAACAATGAGTGTATTCGGATACCAGATGCGGTTTAACATGGATGACGGATTTCCGGTGATGACCACAAAAAAATTACACCTCCGTTCGATCATTCATGAGTTGTTGTGGTTTTTGAAAGGAGAGACCAATATAAGATATTTGAATGAAAACAGGGTTACTATCTGGGACGAATGGGCTGATGAGAATGGAGAACTGGGCCATGTTTACGGATACCAGTGGAGATCGTGGCCAAAAGCAGATGGCTCGCACGTTGATCAGATCTCACAGGTGGTGGAGTCGATAAAAACAAATCCCGACTCACGCCGGCATATCGTTTCAGCATGGAATGTTGGCGAACTCGATCAGATGGCTTTACCTCCTTGTCATCTGCTGTTTCAGTTCTACGTGGCTGATGGGCGGCTCTCATGCCAGATGTACCAGAGAAGTTGTGACATTTTTCTTGGAGTCCCGTTTAACATTGCCTCGTATACCCTGCTTTTATTGATGATGGCACAGGTAACCGGACTTAAACCAGGAGAGTTTGTTCACACGCTTGGCGATGCGCATATCTATCTGAACCATCTGGATCAGGTGAAGTTGCAGTTGACGAGAGAGCCTTATCCGCTTCCATCCATGAAACTCAATCCGGATAAAACTGGAATATTTGATTTTACGTTTGATGATTTTAACCTGAGAAACTACCAATGCCATCCGCATATTAAAGGAGAAATATCTGTATAAAACCAAAAACTATGATCTCAATTATCGTTGCTATAGCTGAGAATAACGCCATTGGCAAAGACAATCAGTTGTTATGGCATATCCCAGAAGATTTGAAACGGTTTAAACGCCTAACCATGGGTCATACTGTTATCATGGGTAAAAACACCTGGGAATCACTCCCGATCCACCCCCTACCTAATCGTAGAAATATTGTCATAACCGATAATCCTGCAGATCATTTCGAAGGAGCAGAAATGGTAACATCTATTGAAGCAGCGATTGCACATTGCAAGGTGAAAGAAGAGAACTTTATAATGGGTGGTGCTTCCATTTATCAGCAATTCCTGCCGATCACCGACCGACTCTACTTGACAAAAGTCCATAAGTCGTTCGATGGCGATACCTTCTTCCCTGAATTGAACCTGCTGGACTGGGAGAGGGTGTCGAAAGATGATTACCCTGCGGATGAGGTCAATGACTTCGGCTATACCTATTTTATTTTCGACAGAATAAAAGGCAAGTAATCAGTTAGCACCAGGAAGTTCGCAATTGAATCACACGTCTTGCTTTTTACGTCTTACGTTTTTCCTTACGTGCAGCGGGGAATAGAATGTTGTTAAGAATAAGCCTGTATCCTGGAGAATTGGGATGAAGATTAAGTTCAGTGGGAGGGTCTCCAACAAGGTGCTGGTAGTCTTCAGGATCATGTCCTCCCAAAAATGTCCAGGTCCCTTTTCCAAAGTCACCATGAATATATCTCACCTCACCTAAAACTTTGTTCTCACCCATAATGAGAACAGATGATTTAAGATATTTCTTTTTAAATGCAGTAGTCTGCCCCATAAATCCGTAAATAATGGTCTCATGATCCTGGCAGAGCATGGATGGTACAGGATCCCATTTGGCAGAAAAATCAAAGAGGGTGAAAAGATCTGTCGATTGATTCAGCGAACGGGGACGTGTTTCTGTTGCATCGATCGATGATATTTCATATTCATATGGATTCAGGCTGACGGTAAAATTTTCAAAAGCAAAGCATTTTGAATAATCCAGTTTGTTATTAGCCTGCGGGTCAGGGGGATCTCCGTCGAACATTACGTCACAAATATCGACACCCTCCGCTGAAAGAGCCACATCATAACTGTCAGGCGCTGAGCACATCGAAAACAGGTATCCCCCTCCGGCAACGAAATCCCGGATCCTAGTAGCTGTTCCCAACTTCATCTGGGAAACTTTATTAAATCCCAGTTTATACGCCAGGTCCTCATTGAGTTTTACATCATCCTGATACCATGTAGTTTGTTTGTATGCAGCCCAGAATTTCCCGTACTGCCCTGTGAAATCTTCATGATGGAGATGAAGCCAGTCATAAAGAGGAAGTACGCCGGCATGAATCTCCTCATCGTATACAATGTCGTATGGGATTTCAGCATAAGTGAGTACAAGGGTTACAGCATCATCCCAGGGTTGCTTGTTTTTTGGTGAATAGACTGCAATTCTCGGCGGTTTATGGAGTTTAACGGTCTCCATATTAATCTGAGGGTCAGAGATTTCCAGAAGTATGGCAGTTGCTTGTGCATCGCTGATCACCTGGGATGTAACCCCTCGAATCTGGCATTCCTGTTCGATCTCCTGTGCATACGGAATTAAAAAGCTGCCTCCCCGGTAGTTCAACAACCAGTCGACTTCAACGTCCTTCTGAAGTACCCAATATGCTACTCCATATGCTTTGATATGATTCTTCTGTGTTTCATCCATAGGAATCAATACATGCATGCCCAGTGTAAAATGTGAAAGTAACGCCAGGAAGACAGAAAGTATTCCGGCAGGGAAACTAAAACGGAATGTCATTCTGGCTAATCTCTTCATGGTCAATTTCATCCATTCTGGACATCACATTACGAGTCCTTACTTTCCCATCAAACGAGTCGTTGGGGGAAATAGTATCAGCAAAAGCATATTCCTCCTCGTAATCAATGAATTTAGCATACTTGGCAATGAAACGCAGTTTGATTTCCTTGGTGGGACCACTTCGGTTTTTGGCAATCCCGATTTCAGCAAGGCCGGTGGTTGAATCACCTTGCTCATCCACATCTATTTTATAATATTCGGGTCGATAAATGAACATTACCATATCGGCGTCCTGCTCAATGGAACCGGACTCCCTGAGGTCGGAGAGGATCGGTTTTTTTGTACCACCTCTTTTCTCTACTTCGCGGCTAAGCTGTGAGAGCGCAATAATGGGGATGTTCAGCTCTTTTGCGAGTGCCTTAAGAGATCTTGAGATACTACTGATCTCCTGTTCACGATTTCCTCTGTGCTCGGCCCCACCCTGCATCAACTGCATATAGTCCAGGATAACCATTTCAATATTGTGCTGCTGCCTTAATCTACGGCTTTTTGCGCGGAGTTCAAAGATAGTGAGAGCAGGAGTATCATCAATATAGAGTGGAGCATCGATCAGACTGGTGACTCTGCTGTTCAGAAGATTCCACTCATTGGTATCGAGCGTTCCTTTCTTTAACTTCTCAGCTGGAATCCCTGTTTCACTGGCAATCAACCTCGTGACGAGCTGAACAGCCGACATTTCAAGGGAAAAAACAGCAACCGGTTTTTTGAAATTAACCGCTGCATTTCTGGCCATCGTCAAGGCAAAAGCTGTTTTCCCCATTCCTGGGCGGGAGGCGAGAATAACAAGATCCGAACGCTGCCAGCCACCAGTTACACGGTCAAGCTCCGTAAATCCCGATCCAACGCCACGAAGATGCCCTTCATGCTTTTGACCAGCCGCAATCTCTTGAATTGCCTCAGTCATCAATGACTGCATGGACCTGTATGTCCGTCTGAGACTGTTTTCACTGATATAAAACAAATTATTTTCTGCCTTGTCAAGCAACTCAAAAACATCTGTTGTGTCTTCGTATGCCTCTTTGATAATCTCGGAAGAGATATGGATTAATTCTCTCTGGATGTATTTTTGCAGTAAAATGTGCGCGTGGTATTCAATGTTAGCTGCAGATGCGACTCTGTTTGTTAACATTGTTATATAATATGGCCCACCTACGAGGTCCAACTCCCCTGTTTTTCTCAGCGACTCAGTAACTGTAAGAATATCAACTGGTTCTGTGCTGGCGAATAACTTTTGGATAGCCGAAAAAATAATCTGATGCGCCTCTTTGTAGAATATTTCGGGCTTCAGAATTTCGATTACTGCCGTGAGTGGATCTTTCTCCAGCATCATAGCTCCCAAGACAGCTTCCTCAAGGTCAACCGCCTGTGGAGGGACCTTCCCGTGCTCATGAAACAATTCAGAGACTGAACTCTTTTTTGTTCGCCTCCTGGCAATATGCTGACTCTCCTGTAATTGCTTTTTATCCTGTCCCAATGTGTCAGGACTCTCGTTTTTAAACTCTTCCATTGGTCAAAAGTAAAACTTCCACAAGAGAATCCTTCAACTTTCGTCCATTAAAGTTTTCAACACTAGAAGCTGAAAGTTAATCCTACGCTCAACCACTTATGCCACCAACCATTTTTGAACTCCGAACTGATTAAGAATTGCTCGCCCTTCAGTTGAATCCCTCCATAAGAGAAAACAATTCCTGCTGATCCGGCAAACATCATGTGCTCGATATCCTCAGCAGGAATTGTATAGGGGCTCGTCTTATTGAACATCCCCCCCTGAAGAGTCGCATCATACCCGATTATTCTGCCTGAAAAGTCAGCAAAAAAGTAGAACTGAATGTTTCGGGCATGACAGGACTTATTCAGAGACTGCTTAGAGAAATATAAGTTTGAGAAATAGGGGTTGAACCAGCCTGAACGGATATATGCGCCCCCACTGATATTTGTATAAACAGTGCCTAGAGTGCCAGATCCATGTATCAGCAAGTCAAGGCCCGGGATAGATACAATCCCTTTTTCTAACCGTGCATAATAGTTGAGCAGAAGGTCATTGCTAACCTGGAATTCCCATCCGAGTGGCTCATTATTTGTTGGAACTGCATTGTGAAATGAACGTTGCACATATTCTCCCATGGAGGCGGAGCCAATAATCCCAATTTGAAGTTCACTGGATAGCCTCAATTGAAGCAGAATGTCGTTTGTAATTTTGGAACTGGCAATGTAAAGATACGCTGCATAGGGCCTGTCTCCAACAAGGATACCTCCTACTTTTGTAGTAGAGGGGGTAAACATATCCTGGACAAGAGAGAGACCATAATAGTTTATTCCCCGATTCCAGTAAGGTATTAATAATTTGTTGAGGGGATTCTGACTTAAGGAGGGTGAGATAAGCGAAAGCCGGATACCATTGGTGTAAAACCTGTCTGTATAATTGAAGATATCGTTATCAAGCTGAAGATGAAAGTACCTCTCTTGGCTTAAAGTTATCAGGTTAGGATAGGGTTCATTTTGAATATAAGCTATCAGGAACCGTTTACTGGTTGGTTCATTCAAATCCAGATCGGGATATTGACTGTTTAACCTGGATAATGTAAACATAATATCCGGATTCCTTTGAATTCCTTGATTTGGATGGGATCCTAAGATGTCAGTTTCATATATTGGGGTCAACCTTGATATAGGGATCGTTTTTGGAATGGCAAGATAGGACAATGGATGTAGAGTCCTTGCCATTTCTCCATGGTAGAAGGTTGTATCACCAAAGGTACTAGTCTCATTTGACAAGGTCTCTTTCGGTAAAAAACCTGCGATTAAAAGGAGAAAACTACTAATTGCCAGTATCCAGTTCATGATCAGGCGCAAAGTTACTCATTCCCTTTTCCCGTTTAGACCAAAGAATTGTTTAATTTCGTTAGCAAATATTGGTGTGTGAGATACGTTATCACCGGCATTCTATTGCTTCTCACGTTCAGTACTGTGGCTCAAAAAGTACTGGTGCTGACGAATGTTGCCAGGGGAAAATATTTCATCTTCAAAGAGGGGGACAACATCCACCTGAAAACAACCATCGGAGAATTTGACATTCAGGATGATATATCCCAGATCACCGACTCCTCGGTTGTTGTTGGAGGGAACTATCCGATCTCCTTCAATAATATCGACCATATTGAAAAAACTTACAGGAGCAGGAAAAGTAATGGGATGTTGTTGATGATTGCAGGGGGTGCTCTAACCGTAATAACCTCTATTAACAATATCTCACATAATAAACCAATTATAGATCCGCTTTATCTTACCATAGGGGTGGGATTGGCTGCAACTGGTGGGGTGTGGTATTCAATGGGCAAGAGAAAATACCACATAGGTGATAAATGGAAGTTGAAAGTATTGGATGGGTTCCCTTACTGATTAAACTTTCATTAGGAGATCTTTGATAATCATTGTCATCTTTGGCTCAGCCCTGCGTGCAGCTTCAATTACCTCCTGATGTGTAATCTCAACGATTTTTCCAGGGACACCGAGATCTGAAATCACAGAAACAGCAAAACATTTCATCCCAAGGTGACGGGCTGTTATCACTTCGGGAACAGTAGACATTCCAACAGCATCTGCTCCGATCACCCGGATATACTTATACTCGGCTGGTGTTTCGAATGTGGGGCCCGTTACGGCGGCATAGGTGCCTCTTTGCAATCTTATCTTATGTTTGCTGGCAATGCCAAACACAGCTTCTATCAATCCCGGATCATAGGCATGGCTCATGTCAGGAAATCGAGGCCCCATTTCAGAGTCGTTCGGGCCAAGGAGTGGATTATTTCCCATCAGGTTTATGTGATCATCAATAACCATAAGGTCTCCAATTTCGAAACCAGGATTTAACCCTCCACTGGCATTGGAAAGAATCAATGTTGAAACCCCTAGAAACTTCATAATCCGAATCGGGAATGCGATCTCGTGCATCGTATATCCTTCGTAGTAATGAAAACGTCCTTGCATCGCAACGACCTGATGCTCTGACATCTTTCCAAAAATGAGCTGTCCATGATGACCCTCAACGGTTGAGACGGGAAAATTTGGAATAAACTCATATGGGATGGTATGGTCGATCTCGATTTCGTTGACAAGGCCTCCTAATCCTGTTCCCAGAATAATCCCAATTTCAGGTTTTACAGATGTTTTCCCTTCCAGGTATTCAATAGTTTCGTGTATTTTTTTCAACATAATTCAGAATGGTTTGATCGAAAAGGCTTTTATCATCGCCATGAAATTCAACCGTTATTGGAAGGTAAAACAGTGGCAACCGTTTGACAAAATTACTTAGTTCCGGAGTTTTAATGCGCATGATATCTTTTTCTGTCGTAAAAATCACCTTTTTGCGGGTGGGAAGGGCGTCGAACTGATTTTTAACCTTTTTCAAATCATCCAGTGAATACGGATGGTGATCAGGAAACTGAATCACCTCCAATTCACGACAGTGTCTTCTGAGATGCTCTCTGATCGGATAATCATTTGCAATCCCGGAAAAGAGGAGTATCATTGAACTGGAGTAGGGCGAAATCGTAGTGGAGGATGGAGTTACAAGAACCGGTTCACAATATTTGATAAAAGAAAAGAAGATTTGTTGGTCTTGTTGAGGGTGTAACTCTTCAATAATCCTACGCCTTGTTATTGGAGAAAAGACTTTGGGTGTTTTAGTTACCACGATGACATTTGCTCGCTTTGCTCCAAAAGAGAATTCTCTTAATGTTCCGGAAGGCAGTACAAAATCATCCGTATATAACTTATGAAAATCCGTCAGGAGAATTGATAATCCTGGCTTTACATGTCTGTGCTGAAATCCATCATCAAGAAGGATCACATCAAGTTTGGGGAATTTATTTTGTAATATTTCGATACCTTCTACCCTGTTCTCGTCAACAGCAACTTTAAGGTCTTCGTATTTTTTTGCATATTGCAATGGTTCATCCCCAACGTATTTATAGGCTGATCTTCTGGATGCGAGTATAAACCCTTTACTGGACCTGCCGTAACCTCTGCTTAATGTTGCTGTCAGGAATCGTTCCCGTAAAAGCCTGATTAAATATTCAATGTGCGGTGTTTTACCAGTTCCGCCAAAAGAAAGGTTACCGATAACAATAATGGGGGTTTCAAATTCCCGGGAAGGCAGACACCCGCAAGAAAATAACCAGTTACGGAACACCATAGTTATCCCGTAAATGAGAGAAATGGGGAACAGAAGGGCCTGATAGAATTTCATCTTCGCTCGGGAGAGCCGAAAATTACGAAGAATTAATTGAAAAACCAACAATGTTAGGAAGAATCCCTAACATTTGCAGGAGATTTGCTGCTAGATATTGTAGATGTTCTCTCGTTGAAGAAATTCAAGATTCTTGACAAGATCCTTGATTCCGTAGTCAAGTTTATTCGTTTTCATGATATAATCCGACGCTCCGGATTCAATAAGTTGCATTGCCAGAATAGGGTCATCAAAAGCTGAGAAGAAGATAACCTGGGTTGAAGGGGAGAGTTGTTTTGCCATTCGAAGAAAGTCAAGTCCTGAATGGTCGGCGAGGTCAAATTCAGTTATCAGGTAATGGGGGATAACTCCCTTTCGCAAACGGTATAGGCACTCTTCAGCCGAATGGTAAAGTTGAACATTGGCAAACCTCTTGATTGTCAAATGGTATTTAAGCAGGCTGCTATGAATCGGGTTTTTGTCAACAATAAAAATCAGTACTGATTTCATATGTCAAAGTTTCTACTTTTTTAGTCACTAACTGTTCTTTTTTATTTTTTTTATTAACAAGGTTTTGAACAATCCTGCTCAATCAGAGCTGTGTTGGTTTTATAATGCCCATTTAGTACCTTTGATGCGACAACAGCTGCATGATGAAACTGAAAGAAATCATTTCCGTCCTTGATCACTGGGCGCCATTATCATTTCAAGAGGAGTGGGATAATTCTGGTTTAATTATTGGAGATCCCTTGATGGAAATTTCCGGCATTATGGTGAGCCTTGATACAACGTTTGCTGTTCTGGAAGAAGCGAAGGCTCATAAATGTAATCTTGTAATCTCTCATCATCCATTGATATTCAAAGGGATAACCACTATAACACCTCGAATACCTGAATTCAAGGCAATACAGTTTGCCATACAGAATGACATCTCTGTTTTTGCTCTTCATACAAATCTGGATAATAAGAAAGACAGCCTGAATCTTCTTCTTGGAGGTAAAATCGGACTTGAAAAAATGCAGATCCTTCAACCAAGAAAAAGATACCTGAAAAAACTTGTTACATTTTGCCCATCAAATCATGCTGAAAGCATCAGAGAATCCCTGTTTGATGCCGGGGCTGGGCATATAGGCAATTACGACTGCTGTAGTTTTAATATACCAGGAAATGGGACCTTCAGGGCTTCAGATCTGGCGAATCCATTTGTTGGAGAAAAGGGTAAAACGCACGTTGAGAACGAGATACGAATTGAGGTTATTTTTCCTGAATACATTGAACAAGGACTGATTAAAGCGCTACTCCAAAGTCATCCTTACGAAGAAGTAGCATACGATATTTACTCCCTGGATAATCTTTTTGACCAGGTTGGATCAGGTATTTTTGGTTCACTTCCGGTGTCAATGAAGCCTGCAAACTTTCTCGACATGGTAAAAAGTACCTATAAACTGGATTTCGTTCGTCATACAGATCCAGGGGATAAGTTGATTAGAAATGTTGCTATTTGCAGCGGAGCAGGCTCTTTCCTAATTCCCAGTGTTTATCAGCATGGTATTGATGCCTTTCTGACAGGTGATCTTAAGTATCATGATTTCCAGGGTGCTCCGGAAGAGTTGCTACTTGTAGATATCGGGCATTTCGAGAGTGAAGAATTTGTCAAAGAGATGCTAAAGGAGATTCTAATCGAAAAATTTCCTAACTTTGCGGTCCTCATTTCAGTACGTGAGTCAAACCCGATAAAATATTATTAAGAGCTGAATTATGGCTAAAAAGACAAGTGATCCAATTGCAACTTCTGAACCTTCGAAGCTGAAAAAGAAAGAAGCACCTAAGCCGAAGAGTGTGGCAAAGAAAGTGACCCCAAAGGAAGAAGCGAAGGAAGAAGTTAAAGTGAAACAATCTTCTGTTGCTGAGGCCAAACAAAAGAGGGAGCCGTCTGATGAAAAGTTGGAGTTCTCAAATGAACAAAAATTGGTGGCGCTTTATAATCTACAACAGATAGATTCTCAGGTAGATAAAATCAGAATTATACGCGGAGAACTGCCTCTGGAAGTACAGGATCTGGAAGATGAGATTGCTGGACTTGAGACTCGGGTTGATAATTATATTCAGGAGACTGTCGTGATTGAAAAGTCAGCACTGGAGAAAAAGAATGCTATTAAAGAGAGTCAGACATTGATAAAGCGCTATGAAGAGCAGCAAATGAATGTGCGCAACAACAGGGAATACGACTCATTAACCAAAGAGATTGAATTCCAAAATCTGGAAATTCAGGTTTCCGAGAAACGTATTAAGGAATTTCAAAATACGATGGAGGGAAAGAAGCAAGAAATTGACCGGTTGCAGAGTGTTCTTGCAGAAAGACGAAACGATTTGGAAATCAAGAAGAACGAGTTAGATGATATTGTTGCCGAGACTGAAAAGGAGGAGAATGATTTGATATTAAGATCGGAGGAGAATCAGAATTATATTGAAGAGCGTCTTCTAACTGCGTATTCAAGAATTCGCAAAAATGCACGGAACGGTCTTGCAGTTGTCCAGATTGAAAGGGATGCTTGCGGGGGTTGTTTCAATAAAATACCTCCTCAGCATCAACTTGATATCAGGATGCATAAGAAAATCATTGTTTGCGAATATTGCGGTAGGATCCTTGTTGATGATGGTATCGTCAATTATGTAAAATAATGTCCTTTTTATATAGTACAAACAGAGCGCTGCGCGGGAATTTTTATTTCCTGGTCGGCGCTTTCTTTTTTTTATCAGGGGTTCTAAACGGTCAGTATTTTTTTGATGATAAGTGCCAAAAAGCATATCAGGAGATTCTCATGTTCCGTTTTCAGAAAGCAAACGAACTTTTAAATCAGGAAAGAATTCAGCATCCCGATAATTTGCTTCCCGTCTACCTTGAAAATTATATCGATTTTTTCAAACTCTTTACGGGTGAAGATAAATTGGTTTTCGAAAACTTAAAGCGGAATAAAGCAGACCGGCTTAATAGTTTGGAACTGGGAGATAAAGAGTCTCCTTATTATCGATTTTGTATCGCAGGGTTAACCCTTCAATGGGCATTTGTACGCCTGAAATTCGGGGAATATACCACCGCAGCTTTCGAGATCAGGAAGGCATACAATCTTCTTTCTGAAAATGAGAAACTTTTCCCTGATTTCCTCCCCAACCAGATCGGATTAGGCATTCTCCATATTATTATTGGACTCGTCCCTGAGCAGTATCAGTGGCTTGTTAATCTTGCTGGTTTTGAAGGAACCATTAAGGAAGGAGTTACAGAGTTGAATCGTGTGCTGGAATACAACGGGAATGATCCGGTTTTCTTGCTTTTTAAACCTGAATCTTGTTTTTACCTGGCTTTTGTGGATGTAAATCTGCTCAACAATAAAAAAGAGTCTTTGTCACTTATTAAACGGTTTGATGAGGATCTCAGCCTTAAAAAATTCAAACAAAGTCCGTTGATCGTTTACGCAAAATCCAGTATTTATATGAAGAATGGGAGAAACGATGATGTTATTGCCCTTCTTCAGGATTATCATCCTTTACCCAACACATACCCATTTGTTTTTCTTTATTATTTAGAAGGACTTGCCAGATTAAATCGGCTTGATACTTCAGCCATTATCTTTCTTAACCGTTTCGTAAATGAGTTTACCGGGATTAATTATATCAAGGCTGGCTACCAAAAGCTCGCATGGGCATATCTGCTTAAGGATGATACGTTGATGTATAGAAAAGAGATCGAGAATGCTGGAACGAAAGGAAGTTCAATTGTTGATGAAGATAAGCAGGCGCATTCGGAATATAATGTTTGGATTATCCCGGCGATTCCATTATTAAAGGCAAGACTTCTGTTTGATGGAGGTTACTACAAGGATGCATTAAAGGTTTTATTAAATACACCCCTTGAGACCTATTTGCGCAGTAAAAAAGACTTTACAGAGTATTCATACCGGTTGGGCAGGATCTATCATGCACTTGGAAATAAGCCAAAGGCTATTCAATACTATTCTGTTACGATCGAAAATGGGCGCAATCTCCCTCATTACTTTGCTGCCAACGCTGCATTAAATCTTGGATGGATTTATGAGGAAGAGGGGAACTACGTAGCTGCAGATACAAACTTTCGGCTCTGTGCTTCAATGAAATATGATGAATACGAAAACAGCCTTCGTCAAAAAGCGAAGGCTGGTCTCAGCAGGTTAAAAGATGTTCAGAATTAGAATTTGAATCCTACTGTTGCATTAACAGAGTGGGTTCGTGAGGTAATATTAGCTGCATTCACCAGCCTTGGGTCATACATATAATAATTCGCATCCGATTTTGCCCACTGGTAAGCTAAATCTGCAAAAAACCATTTTATTGCTACCCCACATCCTCCGGTTACAGTATATCTGTCACTAATGTTTCCATCGTTGTCAGGAGAGCCATAGTATCCAAATCCACCTCTGATCCGGAACATGGAGATTCTCCATTCAGTCCCAAATCTCACATTTATAGGGGCTTTATAGTCACTTGAGATGGTTGAGTTAACATCTTGGAAGGAGTCGGTTTGTGCATTAAACCGGGCCTGGCTATAATTTGCATATTCATATTCCCCGCTGATGAATCCGTATTTCCCGACAAAAAAAGCGATGCTCCCTATTGCCCGAAAAGGGGTCATCATCCTATAGTCGTAGGCACCGGCTGGAGAGTATTGAACAGAATTATTGAGAACGCTGTCGAAGGTTGCAGTCATAGTTGAGACGTAATAGTCATACATGGTGGGATACCATGTTGGTGTGTGGATTGCGCCTCCAATCCGGATCCAGTCTGCAGGACGGAATATCAGTCCTGCCTTGAAATTTACACCTGTACCATGTGTTTCATAGTAATAATCATAGCGGAGCGATTGAAAATAAGGGATTGAGTCTCCAGAATCCTCTTCCCAGTAGCTGCTTTGATAAAAGTAGCGAATACTTGGGATCCCAACTGTTAGACCGAAATATAACTTGTCGTTAATATTTCCTCCAAATGCGATCTCAAATTCATTGATGGATCCCCATGTATTGATTGCTTTATCCTGAAATACTCCGCCATCAGGCATGTCAGATTGATAACTGTTTTGAGTGCTGTCATAATAGATAAGTCCGCAATCATAGGCCAGCCCGATATCAAATGGGTAATTGTACCGAACATCTCTTGGATTAAGCACCGGTGGAGTATTTAAAACATTTGTGAAAGAGTTTAGAAGAGAGCTGGTATGATTGGGACCCTGGATATAGATATCGTTGTTGAAATCATTTTGCCGATTCATTCCAAAAGCGACACTGATGGATCTGACTCCGCCTGATCTGTTTGCTTTGCCTGTATAAAATGTATAAACATAACCAAAATTGGCCAGCGCAAAATTCAAAACATTATCGTTGGATTTGTATCCATTGTAATCAGCAGAGTTAAAACTGTTGAAAAAGGAGGAGGACATAGTTATTTCTGCACTGCGATATAATCCGAGCCCGGCAGGGTTGGTTGAGATGGATGAGAAATCTGCACCTACTGCTCCAAATGCACCTGCGGTTGACATGAATCTGGAAGTGCCGTTATAAAAGATCCGTGAATATCGAAGAGCATCCTGCGCTGTTTGGGCCGAAAGGTCTATCCATGTTATAGCGACAAGGATTGCAATGAATAGGGCTTTTTTCATTTTTCCAAGAGATTTATAGATTCCATAGATTTATTACCTGCGTCCACCACGAGATCCACCTCCACCTCCACCTCCATTACTACCTGAAGATCTCGAAGGAGCAGAGTAAGAAGGGCTGCTGGACCTGGAAGGAGCAGAGTATGATGGGCTGTTGGACCTGGAAGGAGCAGAGTAGCTATTTGACCTGGATGGTGTTGAATAATTATTCGATTTTGCAGGAGTCCTATTTGTATTGATCCGATTTTCCGTTGAGCCAGGGGTTTGCCTGTTTGTTGTAGTTGGAACAACATTCTGCCTTTGTGTTTGAGTTGCCGGAGGCCTGGTTGTAGTAGGCTGACCACTTCTGGGTTGTTGTTGCATTGTTGTTCTGGAAGGTTGTGTTCTTGGACTTAAATACTCCTGGCTGGATTTTGGCTGCCGGTATGCCGGGGAAGTATAATTTTGAGTTCTTGTGGTTCCAGGATTTGACCTTGTTTGCTCGGGTTTAACGTATTTTGGGGTAGGCTGTTGCTGTCGAGCATATTGGGAAGTGTTTTTGGATGAGGAAGGGAGAGGTTCTTTTTGGGTACGGGTGTATTCGTATCTCTGCTGACCTGTATTTTGATTGACTTTTGTGGATGTAGTTCTTTCGGTTCCAGAAACTGGATTGGTTTGCTTTGAAGTTGAATTTACATCATTGTTTGCAATAGTCCGTTCGTTTGCAGATTTAGAATAGGTGGTTTGTTGATTCTCCGACTGCGTGTTACCTTTTCCGTCTTGCCCAATAGGATTATTTGGTTTTACTTCTGTGGTTTGGGAATTTACATTAGTGCCTCCGGTTGAAGTGATGGGCTGACGACGTCCGTAATACGTATTTCCGTAAGTATAGCAGCCGTAGCCTCCTCCATAAGGGTAACCATAATATCCATCCCAATAACCGGCATAATACCCGTTCCAATAGCTATTATAGTATGAATCCCAATAATATGGATATGGATTGTACCAATAACTTCCATAATATGGATAACCCCACCCCCAGCCATAACCCCAGTACCAGGGATCATATCCCCAACCAAACCCAAAAGAAATGGAGGGGCCGTAATAAGATCCATATCCGGCACCTATGTATAGATTAACCTCAGGACTTGAAGTTTCCTCTGCATAAACTGTGTCATAATTAGCGGGATCGGTATAAGTGCTATCAAAATAGGTTGCATCTTCTTCAGTATTATGAAACCTTTTGATTCGGGCCGAATAAGCATAATCGTTGTAATCATCCATGAGAGTAGATGATTTTTGGAGATCTGTTGTAGATTTATCTGGCTCTGCAACCTGTTGAACAGCATTCGTAGAATCGCTGGCCGACTCAGCCTTCTTATTCTTCTTGTTCTTTTTTGTTTTGGATGCCGAATAATAAACGTCATCGTTATCAACAGCATCTTTATTTTGTTGGGCATAAGAACCTGCAAGGATAAAGCCCAGGATGAAGATGATTAACGCTGCTTTTTTCATGATTGTATCTCCTTTGTATTATTGGGAATGATTATATTCAATTAGACCCTTTATTTTTTATTACTTTTGTGCAACGATTCAAACAGAAAAACTATAGCAAATATCATACCGTACCTGGACAATGGCAAAAGATTTCCCAACAAGAGAAGAAAATTTCTCACAATGGTACAATGATCTTGTACTGAAGGCTGATTTGGCTGAAAACTCTGCCGTGCGTGGTTGCATGGTCATTAAACCTTATGGATATGCTATCTGGGAGAAGATGCAATCTGTTCTGGATAAGATGTTTAAGGATACAGGTCATGTAAATGCTTACTTTCCTATATTTATTCCAAAATCATTTTTCAGCAAAGAGGCTAGTCATGTGGAGGGATTTGCTAAAGAGTGCGCCGTTGTAACCCACTACCGGCTAAAGAACTCTCCAGATGGGAAGGGTGTTGTTGTTGATGAGGATGCCAAGCTGGAGGAGGAGCTGATTATCCGCCCTACTTCAGAGACTATAATTTGGGATACATATAAAAACTGGATACAGTCTTATCGGGATCTTCCATTGTTGATAAACCAGTGGGCGAATGTGGTTAGATGGGAGATGCGAACCAGGTTATTCCTGCGCACGGCTGAATTCCTGTGGCAGGAAGGACATACCGCGCATGCAACAAAGGAGGAGGCATTTAACGAAACCATCACGATTCTAAACCTTTATGCTGAGTTTGCGGAAAAGTGGATGGCTATGCCAGTTGTAAAAGGAGTTAAAACAGTGTCGGAACGATTTGCCGGAGCAATTGATACGTTTGCAATTGAAGCGTTGATGCAGGACGGAAAAGCGCTCCAATCCGGAACCTCACATTTTCTCGGACAAAACTTTGCTAAGGCCTTTGATGTTAAGTTTCTGAGTCGGGAGAACCAGCTTGAGTATGTATGGGCCACCTCCTGGGGAGTGTCGACCCGCTTGATCGGAGCCCTTATTATGGCTCATTCTGATGATAACGGGCTCGTACTTCCTCCAAAACTTGCCCCTATCCAGGTTGTCATTGTCCCCATATTTAAAGATAATGACCAGCTTGAAATCATTACAGAGCAGGTAATCCCAATAAAGAAGAGCCTTGAGGAGCAAGGAATATCAGTCAAATACGATAACAGGGATACTCATAAACCCGGATGGAAATTTGCGGAATATGAGTTTAAAGGTGTTCCGGTTCGACTTACGATTGGTCCCAGGGATATTGAAAAAGGGACTGTTGAAGTTGCGAGAAGGGATACCCTTGAGAAATCAATCGTTCCTATCTCGGAGATAACCCGCCATCTCCCTGAATTACTTGAGGATATACAGCAGAATTTATTTAGTCGTAACCTCCAGTTTAGGGAACAGAATACATTTACCGTAAATACCTGGGAGGAGTTTGTTGATGTAATTGAGCATAAAGGTGGGTTTGCCTATGCTCATTGGGATGGTACTCAAGAAACGGAGGAGAAGATCAAGGAGAAAACAAAGGCAACTATTCGCGTTATACCTATGGATAATCCCAAGGAAGATGGATTGTGTGTCTTCTCAGGGAAGCCATCCGCCGAACGCGTGTTATTCGCCCGGGCTTATTGATCAGAAAGCAATCACACTGCCCGAGCCTTCTATCGTGGTTTCAATTTTTTTAGGACTTCCCGTGTAGTAAATATTCCCAATCGATTGAATTACTGCACTGAACTCTTCATGAACCTGAATGTAGCAATCGTTGGATGATTGATTTGATACGAAGGCAAACGCAGTATTCAGATTTCGTGCATCAATCAAACCGAAGTCACCAGAATACACGGAAACTATTCCACATGTTCCTGACAATATAATGTCAGCGGTTCCAATCTGCAAATAAAAGAACCCCATATAAGAATCCAGACGGAGATCAATTTTTCCACATCCTCCCCAAACTTCCACTTTAATGGAATCAGTTGTAATTGTATTTAGACTGGTAATATTTCCGGAGGAGTTATAATAGATTTTCCAGAGATCCGGGGTGGAGATGTATACATTGATTGGCTTGTCGTAGCTTCTTACCCAATTACAGCTGTTGTTATTTCGAATTACAAGGTTTCTGTTTTCCACGGTTGTCTCTATCCCCCCAATAATATTCTTCCCACTCTCCACTACAATTTTATAGATGGTATCCTGGGAAATAAATAGGTTGACATAATCATAGACTTCGATTGAATCAAAAGCAGAAATATCCCGTTCCTGAAGGATTATTTCGCCTGAACTTTTCATACAATTTCCTCCATCTTTTTCACACCCTAAGTTAATAAGGAGTGTACTAGACAACAGGATCATCCATAATATAGTGGTATTTTTTTTCATCCTTTTACAGTTTTTTTCCCAAATGGAACAATGAATCTGTACCCTACGCCAATCCCAAGATAGTCGGCTCTGCCAAAATGCACTTTCAGCATCAGGTTAGCAAATAAGTTTTTAGTGATGTTATATTGAAGGGAAAACTTCTCATACAAGGGGCCATTGCTCTTTTCGGCACCACCAAGATAAAATCCGATATTGAAAATAAATCCCAATTCCCCAAGAATCAATTTGTAAGCACCATTAATACCGGGACGAAGTATACTTAATGGATTGTCTAGAGTATCTCCCTGAGACGCAAGAATTGTAATATGAGATGGATCATATGAAAGATCCAACCCAAGCCCAACTTTACTTTTTCTGCTAACCTGATAAAAGGTGTTTTCGTAGAGATGAAATACAAAAAAATTTTTCCCATATACGGCTTCCATATTTTTGTAACCTACAGCAAAGCCAACATTAAACTCTATGTAACGTTGGATAACCGCTGAATAAGGTTCAGTGGGAGGATAAAACCGATCACTGATCTCCTTGTTTTGTCGTTTTGGCCAATAGGCTAGTCCCACGTTGATCATCATGGCATTGAGCCCATAATTGGGCATTTTCAGTGAACCATTTGAAAAGTGTTGCAGGCTAATCCCGGCTGAGGCTGTAAGCCAGGAATTAATCCGGTATCTCCCTTCAAACATAAGGTTTATTGCTGCATTGAGGTGACTGCCAATGGCCGTGTTTTTGTAATTATTAATCCGATCAAATCGTTTTGTAAGGATTCCTGCTCCAAGTGCAAACCGAAATCCGAAAGAAAAGTCATGGTGGCGATAAAGTGGGAAATTGATAAATGGCATCAATCCAATTGCCTGGCCAAGAAAAGGTGAATTGCCAAGGCCAGAATACCAGCAAGTAAATCCAATAATTGGGTACGCAAACGCTCTCTCCCATTTATGCTTTCCATAGGTTTGTTTCTGAATACTTATTTCAAATGCCGGAAAGTGCGCATTAAAAATTTCAAGCTCTAAATGGTGTGCATAAAGGAATCCATAATGAACCTTTCCTTCGATAAAAAGGTTGGCTGTATATAGTTTGTGCTGTGGCTGACTGATTACGGAAAATGGCAGTATGCCAAGTAGCCCAACCAAAAGAGTGGAAAAATATTTCTTTTTCCGGTAAGTATAATCAAGAAGTATCAACAGGATTGTTCTTTGAAACAAAATTAGCAGGATTCAACTATATCAGGAAATTGAATCACTGAAACCGGAGAAATAAGTAATTTTGCTGGTATGAAGAACAGAATTGAAGAGAAAGTAGAGGCTTTCAGAAATCTTCTTAACGTTATGGATGAACTCAGGGAGAAATGTCCCTGGGACAAAAAACAGACACTCGAGACCTTAAGGTACCTAACTATTGAGGAAACGTATGAACTATCGGATGCCATTCTTGAAAAGAATTTGGATGGGATCAAAAAGGAATTAGGAGATTTGATGCTACATCTAGTCTTTTATGCAAAGATTGGATCGGAAACCGGCTCATTTGATATGGTTGATGTGCTCAACGATATCAATACCAAACTGATCCATCGGCATCCGCATATTTTTGGTGACGTGAAAGTAAAAGACGCAAAGGAGGTGAAGGATAACTGGGAGAAGATTAAGCTTCAGGAGAAAGGAAATGAGTCTGTATTATCGGGTGTCCCCGGATCATTACCAGCAGTGGTAAAGGCGTACAGGATTCAGGAGAAGGCAAGCGGGGTTGGATTCGATTGGGATCATCCCGAGCAGGTATGGGAAAAAATTCTGGAAGAACTTTCAGAATTGAAAGAGGCAGAAAGAAACAACGGTTCTCAAGAGGAAAAGGAGGACGAACTGGGTGATTTGCTGTTTGCAATAATAAATTATGCCCGATTTATCGATGTGAACCCCGAGGATGCATTGGAACGGACAAATAAAAAATTCATTAAACGATTTCAATTCATTGAGGAAAAGGCAAAGAAGGTTCACAAACCCTTGAAGGATATGACCTTGAAAGAGATGGACCAGTTTTGGAAGGAAGCTAAAAAACTGGAAAGAAAATAATGCATTTTGCCCTTAAAAGATGTTTCTTTTTCTCTTTGCTCATCCCGATTTTAGGATTGGGTCAGACCGATTCAATCTCGCCTGTTCAGCAGAAATCTTTTATTGATAAGCATTATCTTAAATCGTATCTGACGGATGCGAGAGACATTGCTATCTCACCGGTTCGATGGAATACATACCAATGGATCGGGGTAACAGCAGTTGTTGGAACAACTGTATTCCTGTTCTCCCAGGACGCCCGTATTCAGAAATTTATGCAGGACAACCAAACTCCCGCACTGGACAAGGCAAGTAGCTATTTCTTTGAACCCTTAGGCAGTGGATTATATAGTTTATCGGCAATGGGCATCCTTTATGGTTGCGGACTTATCTGGCACAACGACCGGGCGAAGCTTACTGCATTGAAGGGAATTGAAGCATATATTTTAGCAGGAGTTACCAGCCAGATCATCAAACACCTTACTCACCGCCATCGACCGTTCCAGGATGATCCACCAAATCCTTCTCTCTGGGAAGGCCCTTTTCAGGGATTTGAATATACTTCATTTCCATCGGGACACTCAGCGTCTGCTTTTGCCATTGCTACTGTTGTAGCTATTTCCTATAAGCGTACAATCTGGGTCCCGATACTATGCTACAGTCTTGCTACCGGAGTGGCACTTTCACGAGTTTACGACAATGAACACTGGGCATCAGATGTACTGGTAGGGTCGGCAATTGGATTTGCAATCGGACATCTTGTTGTTAGAAACGAGAGTAAATTAAAAGTCCTGCCGGTATCACCGACAGGACCAGGAATTTCATTCGTTTATTCGTTTTAGTGCTTGCTCAGATAATCAGATACGCCTGCGGCAGTTGCTTTCATACCTTCATCTCCTTTATGCCAGTTTGCGGGGCAAACTTCTCCGTTTTCTTCAAAGAACTCTAACGCGTCAACCATTCTGAGCGCTTCATCAACGCTACGGCCAAGAGGAAGATCATTCACTACCTGATGCCTTACAACACCTTGTTTGTCAATCAGAAAGAGCCCACGGTAAGCAACTGGTGCGCCTTCAAATTCGAGATTTCCGTCTTCATTCGTGTAATACTCGCCAGCAAGGACATCGTAATTAGCAGAGATTGTTTTAGAAAGGTCGGAAACAACAGGATATTTCACACCTTTGATCCCGCCACTCTTCTTCTCGGTATTAAGCCATGCCCAATGTGAAAAGTTTGAGTCGATGGAACAGGCTACAACTGCCACGTTCCTTTGTTCAAACTCGTCAATTTTATCCTGAAACGCGATCAACTCTGTCGGACAAACGAATGTGAAGTCAAGGGGGTAGAAGAAAAAGATTACATACTTTTTCCCAATGTACTGTTCCAGAGAAAATTTTTCAACAAATTCGCCTCCGTTGATAACTGCATCAGCTTCAAACAATGGGGCTTTTTTCCCAACTAATACTGCCATGATTAATGCTATTTAAGGGTTATTATTATTTTTTTGCAAAGGTACAAAATTATTTAGAAAGTTTATCGATAAGAGGTTGTTTCCCCCTTAAAAATCTACTTTCCGGAAGATATAAAGCTTAACAACATCGTCATATTCGATCATTTCCACGGAATCAAATTGCTGATTCAGTTTTTGAAGAACACTTGCTGATGGATCCAGGTATTGAGAACCAGCCTCAATCAGAAAAACCTGTCTGAATTCGCGCAGATCCTCTCCAATATTGGTAGTGGGATCATACACCGGAATCATGTAATTGATCTGAAGTGTTTCATTGAAGTGTTGATAGTCTTTAAACCACGGGAGGTTGAAGTGGTATATAAATGTTTTATCGAAATACCCGGGTGAGATAACGATAGGAGCCTGGCTGTTTCGTAATTCTTTTATATCGTTTGCCAGCGAGGAGACACTATTAGAGTAATATGGCTTTGGTGTTGAAGTGATGATAAAGCTTGAAATAAGGAGTAGCAAAAGACCGTATCTTATCATTCTTTGACTGGAAAGAAACTCAACAGATTTACAAACCAGCAAATAAATTGCAGGAGCAATGAAAACAAGGTATTTTTCATAAAAAACAGGCAATAGAAAAGAGATGAAGTAGGTGAGGATCGTTGGCAATAAGAACCAAAGTACCAGAAACTGTGTGGGTTTATTGGCCATCGAAAGTCCTTTTGTGCGGTAGAAAACATACTTGCCTGAAGCGATTGCCAGGAGGAGGATTACCATTACAGTTGGAACAGGTTGATTGCAGAATTTCCATAAAAGATTATACAGGCTTGAAATCGTTGGGGGTTCCAACCATGTTCCTCCAGAAGATGCAAGAAACCGGCTGATAAAGGTTATCAGGTAGGGAAGAAATGCTACAACGAGGAGCCCTATCATAACCAGGGTCGCTTTAAACAACTGTTTCCTGGTATCGGGGAAGAGAATAACGAACATGCACTCCACAAGGATAACCCAGAAAGCGAAAAAATGAGAATAGATCAGTAGGATATTAATAACTATTAGATAGACAAAGGTTTTCGTTTTGAACTCTTTGAGCAGGTTCAGGAAAAGATAAACACTCATCAGGGTCAGGAGGGTAAACAAAGAGTAAACCCTGGCTTCCTGGGCTAGGAATGTGTTGAAGTTAGAGAATGTGAATAATAGTGCCGCTGATAATCCAATAATTCGCGAGAAGTTCCGGGTTCCGATGAAATAGATAAGGAGGGAAGCGAAGGCACCAAAAAACAACGATAACAACCTTACCTGGAATGGCTCTATCCCTACCAGACTTATCCAGATGTGCATGAGTAAAAAATGAAGTGGTGGGTTATTCTCTCCTGGCAGCATGTGAAAGATTTCCTGCCAGGGCATCTGGGAATAGAAAAGTGTAAACGGTTCATCGATGCCTATATCTCTTGCCCCTAAAAATATGATCTTGTAGAGGAAATTCAAGAGAAGGATACCCACTGGTATTCCCACATGAACCCACTTCAGTCCGGATAAAGATATTTTCATTCCGGGAGGATTTTGCAAGAATGGTTATACCTATAACTTGATGTCTTCAAAGCTGAACTGGATGGGCTGCTTCAATAGGAAGTCAAAGAGTGTAAGCTTGCGGAGTTCAAAGTAGCTTCTCCAGTATGTTTGTAAAGCCTGGTAATATCCTTTTTCTGCATTGTCTGTTTCAATCTGGGCGTTGTTCAGATCCAGGATGCTGTTCATCTTTCCAATGAGGTAACGGCCTTTGGTTACGTCATAGTTCTTCCTGGCTACTGTATCAGATTTTGCGGCTATGGTAACTTGATTCTTTTGCATATTGAACTGAACCACCTTCAGGTATACATTTCGTTGAAAGTCAAGTGTTTCCTGCTCAACAGAATTTTTCACGATCTCTTCCTGAGATTCTGCTATTTTAATTTTTCCTTTTGCAACGCCCCAGTCATAAATTGGAATATTGATGCCAAAGGACACTTGTTGCTGGTCAAGAGGTTCCTGATAGGCGCCAGCCAGCGTATTTGCATTCTTTGTTAAGCCAACAACTGCTATTAATTCCGCATCAAAACGTCCTGACATTCTTGCTTGATTTACATCTCGTGCTGCTTCAAGGAGCCGTTTCTGAAAGTCAAGGTATGTGGAAGAATTGGAAATTGAGAGTTGAACTGCTTCTTCAGGGTTGACACTAAAGAAATTTATCTTCGCGGGAGGTGTTAAATTGATAGGAATTGTATCTTTTATTCGCAGATATGATTTAAACCGGTAAAGTGAATTATCGAGGGATAGCTCGGCATTCTCAACTGCTGCCTGGGCTTTAAGGAAATTCAACTCAAGCAAAAGCAAGTCATTTTCAGCAATCTTTCCAAGTTGATATCTCCCTTTGGCAATAAGGAACAGCGTATCGTAGTTGGAAAGGTTTGTGTAGGCGATTTTTAACTCAATCTGGGCATTTAACAAGGTGAAGAAGTAATTCGTAGTTGTGATACTGATCTGTTCGATATCTTCCAGGAATTTTTGTTTCGCCTGGGAATACTTCATTGGCTGTATCTTTTTATCCCATTTATACGAGTTGTACTGAAAAATGGGTTGAGTAAGCCCAACATTCACAGGAGTAGAGAGAAAGGAAGCAACAGTATTGGAATCATTGATATTGTAAACCGCTTCCAATCCCGATCTCATAAAGATAGAACCGCCGGAGAATCCTATTCTCTGTGAGATTAACAGGTTTGCATCAGCGCTGATATATTGTTGAGGGACAAAAACCTGTTGACCGGTATTGATGTCTGTTTGCTGGGATATTGTCCGCTGGAATTGAGGTAACGTTGCATCGATACCCATCTGAGGGAGGTTTGTTGCCTTGAATGATTTGTATTCCCAGAAACTTGCCCGGAAGGTCTGCCTGGAGTTTAGTGCGTCAGGAGATTGTTCCAAGGCTATTCCAATTGCATCCTCAAGGGTAAGACTGCGAACCTGGAGTTGTGCATAGATGGGTTGGATGGAGAAACCTGTAATGACTGATAGTATGGTAAGGCAAGTGAGTTTTTTCATAGTTTCAGAAATCTGTTATTCATGTCTGAGGGAAACGACAGGATCATGCATGGCAGCTCGTTTGGCAGGCATATACCCAAACACAATTCCTACAGTAACGGAAACTCCAAATGAAATCAGGATAGAGACTGGTGATATGATGGTTAGTATTCCTGCAACTTCCATGATGATTTTAGAGAATGCCAATCCGAGGATGATACCAATCAATCCACCTGTGATACTGAGAATGATAGCTTCGGAGAGGAACTGAAATACAATATCTTTTTTGGTAGCACCGATTGCCTGGCGGATTCCGATCTCTTTGATCCGTTCCATTACTGAGGCGAGCATGATATTCATGATCCCAATACCACCTACCAGTAATGAAATACTTGCGATGGCTCCCAGAACGATGTTGAAAATATCTTTGGTTCGTTGTTCCTGGCGAAGAAGAAGTTCAGGCACTTTGATCTCAATATCTGAAACTCCGACATGACGCCTGGTAATCATCCGGTTAAGGATTTCAGTTGTGGGACTTATCATTGAACTCTCTTTAACCTGGACAACGATTTTATCGATTTGATTTTTCTCAACACCTTCCTGAGATCCCCCAAAAGAGATGGCAAAATCTCCACCAAAAAACATGCCGCTTCCCCCTCTGATTGAGGCTGATGTTACCAGTGCCCGGTCTTTATATCTCCTGAGGATGGTTTGTATTGGAGTATAGATGGTATTGTTGTAATCAGAGATTCCAAGGTTGTCAACTGCGGATTGATTGATCTCCTGTTTTTTGAGGACACCAATGACCCGAAGCCAGATGTGGCCGCACTTGATTTCCTTGCCGATTGGATTTTCCTTTGGGAAGAAGCGCGACTTAATTGAGGGGCCGATTATGCAAACGGCAATACCTTCACGCATTTGCTCTAAGTTAAACATCTCGCCTTCCTGCAGGTCAAGACCGAAAACAATAAAAAAATCCGGAGTAATCCCTGTCAGTTTGGTTGAAATCCGCCTGCCATCCTTCATTACCTCCGTTTCGTAAATGATTTCGGGGCTAACCCGTTCAACCGTCGGGATAATATTCCTGATACTTTCAGCATCCTTTAACGTAAGGCCTGGTGTAAACCGTTTTTGTTCCTGCCGTACTCCAACATCCTGATCTCCCGAACTGGCATCATCAGAGCTGGAACCGGTTGCTTTTTCGGGTTTAGGAGTAATGATGATGTTGTTCACTCCAACCAGCTTCATCTGGTCGAGAATCTCTTTTTGTGCCCCCGCGCCAACTGCCATCATGGCAATTACGGCAGCAACGCCGAAGATGATCCCCAGAGCTGTAAGCATGGAACGGAATTTATTTAAAAAGACTGCTTCCAGGGCAATGTTGAGAATGTATATGTATCTTTCGAACACAGGGATCCGGATAAAAAAATGAATACGTTAGTTGCCTGGCCTTCTCTGGCGATTCCCGGAAGATTGTCCTCCCTGATTGGGCATTTTGTTATTTCCACCTTCCTTCATTCTCATCCGACCTTCCCGGGGAAGATTCTTTGAATGCATGGTATCTTTTTGAACGGTATCTTGCTTTGTATTGTATTTCTCAATGATTTCCTTTGGAAGCATGATGATATCTATCCCTTCGTCCGACTCAGGAGCCATCAGAAGGATCTCGTCGGTAAGAATAAGTCCCTCTTTTACTATTATTTCATCGTAATTACTCTGACCTAATATTACCTGTTGTTTCACCAGGGAACCATCTTTTTTATAAACAAACGTGATGCTGTCGTTGTTGAAAATAGATTCCAGCGGAATATATAAAACGCTATCGATCGTGGCTGTGAGAATGGTGTTTTTTGTGGTCATGGCAGGACGCAGGATGGAGTCAAATTCATTTACCAGAATCTTCACCTCAAACACTTTGGCATTGGACCCCTGAAGCTGTTCTCCGATGTTGGCAACTTCTGTTACAACTCCTGTAAATTTTTTATCAGGGAAGGCATCAATACCAATATCCACTAGTTGACCAGGTTTTACCTTACTAATGTCGATCTCATTTACATATGTTTTAGAGATCATTTTTGAAAGATCGGGAAGCTCGGCAACGATAGGATCCCAGGCGCTTATAGTGGCTCCGATACCCATCTTACTGCCGTCCCAGCTCCTTCGATAGATTACCATTCCTGCTTTTGGCGCAATCACAGTAAATTGCTTCAACACTTGTGTCATCTCATCCAGTTTGCGCTGAGCCGTATTGTACTCTGCGTTGACTTCATTCATCGTGGCGATAGCCTTTTCGTAACGCAGTATATAGTTCTTTTCCGCCTGAGTATAAGCTCGTTCGCCTTTTTCAAGGTCGATCTCAACTTGCCGGATGGTGGCAGGAGGTTCATATCTGGATTGCTCAAGGGCAATCTTTTTCTCTTCGAGGTTGTATTTCAGATTAATCAACTCATCGCGGGCATTTCTGAGTTCGAGCGATGTGTCCAGTTTTGATTTTATCAGCTGTGATTCAAATTTTTCAAGGTTAGACTCTTCGTCTTTTATTTTGTTGGTAATTTCGGTACGGTCGAGCGTAGCCACATACTGACCCGAATCAACAACGGTACCATCGGGGATAATATCTTCAATTTTTGTCTGGTAAACCCTTATCTGACGTAATCCTTCAGGGCCATAGATTTTTTCAGAGCTCTTGGCCATCAGTTCTCCTGTGGTAGTGACTTCAATGGGGAATGCGCCAAATTTAGGTTGAACTACTACCTCTTGTTTTTTTTCTGATTTTGAAAATATGAAGAACAGAATGATTGCCAGAATAATCACTCCGGCAAAAATGTAAACGTACCGTTTTGTTGTCATAGGGGAAATATGTTGAACTCGCAAATATATGGTCAATGAAGGAAACGAACAAGTAAAAACGAAAGATCAGGCATCAATATTTGCGTACTTTGCATTTTTTTCGATAAACTCTCTTCTGGGTGGGACATCATCGCCCATTAGCATGGAGAAAATCCTGTCGGCTTCGGTACCATTTTCAATCGTAACAAGTCGGAGAGTCCGGAACTCAGGATTCATGGTAGTGCTCCATAGTTGTTCTGCATTCATCTCACCGAGGCCTTTGTATCGCTGAATATGGATTCCACTTTCTTTTCCATTTGAAGTAAGCTCTGCAACCAGTGCAACACGTTCCTCTTCATTCCAGCAATAGCGTTCGAAGCTCCCTTTTTTTATCAGGTAAAGTGGTGGTGTAGCAATATATACATTGCCACCTTCGATAAGTTCTTTCATGTACCTGAAGAAGAATGTAAGAATCAACGTGGCGATATGGCTCCCGTCAACGTCGGCATCGGTCATGATAATGATCTTATGGTACCGGAGTTTTTCAAGGTTCAGAGCTTTGCTGTCCTCTTCGGTGCCAATTGTAACGCCTAAAGCAGTAAACATGTTTTTTATTTCCTCGCTTTCAAAGATCTTGTATTGCATGGCCTTCTCAACGTTGAGGATTTTTCCTCTAAGCGGAAGGATCGCCTGGTATTTCCGGTCTCTGCCCTGTTTGGCTGTTCCACCGGCAGAATCACCTTCAACAAGATAGATCTCGCATTTT
>Ga0351865_10110_pt1 | contig 29761 bp, 20 predicted proteins | sample TotcelFGM3001L10_FD_206780 | JGI IMG/M metagenome (GOLD analysis project Ga0351865, IMG submission 206780) | Enriched cells from coal bed in the Powder River Basin, Montana, United States - Total cells FGM rep2 HSBNCT.FGM.300.1.L10 ... | reverse complement strand
GGGTTCGCCCGGTTGTGGGCGTCACCCGCATGGCCGGCAGCAACGAGTTCTCATAGGGAACAAGGTACCGCTCGATGCCCTCGTCCTTGAAGGCTTCGTCGAACAGCTCGATGAAGCGGTCGTACAGGCGCTCTTTGTCGACGTCCTCCTCAAAGGTGTAGAACTCCGCGGCCCGACAGTAGAAAGCCGCGTTCAAGATTCGTCCTTCAGCAACGGCCTTCTCAGTCTGGCTCAGCATCTCCGCCTTCCATTCAGTGAATGTGTTGATGCGCCGGCCCGCAGCCTCCATATCCTCGAACCGCGCATAGCCGAATGAATACCAGCGGTTCAACTGAAAATTGAAGACCTGGCTCTTGTGGAACTCGCGGTATCCGACGGGGAAGGTGAACTTCATTCGCTTCGAGTCAGACATCTCATCACACTCCGCCGCAACCTGGGCCCCAACGCGTTGCCTCAACCCAATTCTTGCACCATGAGACTACGAAACGCAACGCCATCGCGCGGATGGCGTGCCCTTCTGCTCTAGGGGCGGGACATGTCCCGCCTGTCGCCTCGCCGGAATGCTGCCCGGGCTACGCGTCCTGGCCAACCTGCACGACGCGCAGGGGCCGGGCGGTGTGGTCTCCCAAGAGGTCGATACCCGGTCACAGTGCCCGGCGGCGCGAGACCGGCCGGCGTCCAACACCGGTGCATCCCCGTGCTATCGTTGGCCCCCTGGTGATGAGCAGGGTGTCACCAAAGCAGGTCCATTTGCGGCGCCCAAACGGACGTGAGAAGATGTGGACAGGCAACACAGGCCGTGCACATTACACGAAGTGGTCGCCCCGCTGGTTCATCGGCCTGTGCACCTGGGCGATACAGCGACAAAAGGGGGCAACAACCAACATGCTCAGAATCGTGAGAAACCTGGGACCGAGTAACCGCGGCTTCACGCTCATCGAACTGCTGGTGGTTGTGGCTATCCTCGGGACTCTCGCCTCGGTGGCGGTGTTGAACATCGGGCGCTTCTTGACCTCGGGCGCTGTCGAAGCAGCCAGCACTGAGGAGCACCAGGTGCAAACCTCGGTACTTGCCTTCATGATAAGCAACAGCCTCACTACGTGGACAGGCGAGGTGGGCCCCGATTCTGTCAGTGGAGCCGAGGGGCATCCAATAGACTACCTTCTCAATCCCGGGTCGCTACAAGCCACGTATCAGATTGAGGATGGCGTTATCACGGATGCCGAGCTGGAGGAAGACAGCAAGTGGGGAAACCTGGTATTCGAGGATCGTGTGTGGCGACGTCCCTGAGTGTACGAGCAGGCATGACGGCCCGCTCTCCTCAGTAGCTGTCCTCATGTTCCGACAGGCAGGATGTCCTGATTTCGCGCGCGTGGCGTGGAGTGTCTCTGTGTCCGCCTGCCACGGTCAATAGGAGCCTCGCACACATGGTGCGGCTGGGAGTGGTGGGGGAGTTGATGATCCGTCGGCATAACCGGGTCCTCGGCTATCAGCGATACCTCGACATCATGAATCGCGGTGTCGAGCCGGCTTGAACGAGACCTCTTCTGCCCCCTGACGACCGGTGTTCATGCCTGAGTCTACTACGGGGACCGCTTTGCCAGAGGCCTGACCAGCGAAGAGAGGAGCGCTCCCAGCGCGGCGACCGCGCCGCAGACGGCGAAGGGAACCGTGTAGCTGCCCAGAATGTCAAAACCCAATCCTGTAAGCACGGGACCGGCTGCACCGCCGATGGCGACGCAGAACTGACTGACCCCCAGTATGGCCCCATGGGCACGAAGGCCAAAAAGCTCCGCCACCCGGAAGGAGAACTGGGGCACGATGCCGCCATACGCAAGGCCGAACACGACGCCGAACACGTACACTTCCCAGGTCTGCTCGACGAGCATCAGCCAGAAGAGGCTCAGCGAAAGCAACCCCAGTGCCGCCGTCAAGATGACCTTGGACCCGAATCTGTCTGCAAGGCCTCCCAGACCTATCCTTCCCGCAATGCCGAAACCGCCGATGAAGGTCATGACGCCTGCGGCGCTCGCCGGAGACAGCCCCAATCCCCTGGAGTGAATGACCACGTGCGCCATGACCGATTGGAGGGTGTAACCGAAGGCGGCAAATGCGAGGCAGAGCAGCCAGAACTGAGCGCTGCGCACTGCCACAGAGAGCGTCACGCCGGTGGGAGCTGCAGAAGACGCGCTCCTCGTGTCCGCCAGCCTCTCCGCTCCGTAGGGACGTAGTCCCTTCGCCGACGGGTCGCGCCTCAGGAACTGTGCCGCAATCACGACAACGGTCAACAGGACCAGGCCCAGCACCATATAGGACATGCGCCAGTCCGTACGGTGGATGAGCCAGTTTGCCAGCGGTGGCATGAACATGGTGCCCAGTCCGGTGCCCGCCATGACCGAGCCCGTCATGAGCCCTCGCCGTGACTGGAACCAGCGCGCCACTGTCGACGAAAGCGGCGTGAAGGTCGCGCTGTGGCCTGCCGCCGCCAGCACGCCGTACGCTATGTAGACCTGCCACAGAGCGTCCACCCGGGACATCAGGAGCAGTCCCAGGCCGAATAGAAGACCCGCAGCGGTGACCACGGGCCGCGGACCGAACCTGTCGGTGAGCCTCCCGCTCCCTATCGAGAACACTCCCTGGCCGATGAGGAAAGCCGACATGGCGCCGGCTGTTGCCGCTCTGCTCCAGCCGAAGCTCTCCTGCAGCGGTTCAAAGAAGACGCTGAAGCTATAGTTGGAACCGGATGACATCGCCATGACGACAAACGACGCAATCACGACGACGTACCCGTAGAAGACGCGCGACGCGCGCGAGGATTGATCCTGCATGACTCTGCCGCCACAGTGCCGTCCGGTCAGAGCCGGCACGGTGTATCTATCATTCGGGGCACACCGAGTTCGCCGTGCAGACTGTACACCCTGCCTTGTCGACTGTCTAACACGTGCCCTTGCCGGTCCTTCAACCGTGCACTTTCCGGGTCGTTGCCGACCGCACTGCCCAGGCCCCTCGCCCGTAAGGCGAACCCGTGTCCAATGGCGAAAGTTGCCATAACGAACGGGAAGGCGCACTATGGTGGTGTCCGCCATATTCAGCGGCGGGAGGTGAGGAGGTGAGGAGATGAAGAGGGGAATGCTGCTGCTGTTCGCGCTGGCGCTTCTGCCGGGGTGTTCAAGCACTCTGCCGAATTCCAACCAACCCCCCAAGGCGTACATCAACGCCATTACTCCATCCGAAGTCACGCAGGGAGGCGTCGTCCATTTCTCCGGCCATGGCACGGACGCGAATGGACAGGTCGTAGCCTATCGCTGGCGCTCCGACAAGGACGGCGAACTGAGTGTATCGGCTGAGTTCGAGACATCCTCGCTGTCGACCGGCGCGCATGTCGTCTCCTTCACGGTGCAGGACAACAACGATGCGTGGTCGGCGGCGGCTACAGGCACTGTCAGGGTGCTGCCTGTGGCCTCTACCTCCGTGAGGATAGACTCGTTCACTGCGTCTCGTGCGGCGATTTCCAAGGGCGACAGCCTGACGCTGGCGTGGAACGTCTCAAACGCAACGACGGTGTCCATCGACCAGGGAGTCGGCTCGGTATCGCCGGTCGGCACTGCTCTGGTCACCCCGGGGGCGACGACCACCTACACGTTGTCGGCAACGGGCGGAGGTTCGACAGTCGTCGCGAAGATAACAGTCACCGTGCAGCAGTCCATGAGCGGCGCCACTCTCACGGCGGACAGCGAAACCAGTGGCTACGTCCGCAGTAGCGGGGCCTATACGACGGGTTTCGTGTACGTGGGTGACGACTCGAGCAACAGGGATTTCCAGGGGTTTGTCACCTTCGATATCTCGCACATCCCTGCCAGTGCGACCATCACGAAGGTCACCATCGACCTGTCCACCTACGAGACCCCGTATGACTCTCCGTTCGCAGGTCTCGGGTGCCTGAGTGCGTATGCACAGGACTACGGCACGCTCGACGGCCGCGACTACTGGACGGCGAGTGTTCCCACGCCGATGGCGGTATGGTGCGACTTCGACGACCTCGATGCGCCAAAGGACTGGACAGGCTTCCGGAGCGCACTGCAGAAGAGGGTTGGTGAGGGCTCGTTCCAGTTCCGCCTGCAGTTCGTGGACGCGATTTCAGACGGAGACGACACGAATGACCTTCTTCGTTGGCCGATGGACCATCTGCCGAGGATGACCGTTGAGTATTACTCCTAGGAGTTGAAGTGCGAGGTTTTCGAAGCACAGCGCGGGGGGCGCCGAAGGCGCCTCCCGCTCACTTCGCCAGGTCCCGCATTGCGCTCCTGGATGTTGCCGACTGCGGTCTCCCGGCGCGAGGCGCGGGGATAAACCGGCATCCGGTGACGAACGTTGTGTGCGTGAGTGGGCGCCTGCATTCCGATGATACTGTCAGCCACGTTCCGCGGTTGGAGGTGAGAAGATGAAGAGGGTATTGATGGTGCTTCTCGTGCTGGCGTTGTTGCCGGCGTGTTCGTACATCCCGACACAGTCAAATCAGTCTCCCAGGGCCTACATCGACGACATTGCGCCGTCCCAAGTCAACGAGGGGGACGTGGTCAGGTTCACCGGCCACGGCACTGACGCGGATGGACGGGTCGTTGCGTATCGTTGGCGCTCCGACAGGGATGGCCAGCTGGGAATAACGGCGGCGTTCGAGACGTCCTCGCTCTCGATCGGCACCCATGCCATCTACCTCATGGTGCAGGACAACAGCGACGCCTGGTCGGCGGAGGCCCGCAGCGAGGTCAAGGTGCTGCCTGCAGTGGCCGCTCCGGTCGCAATCAACTCATTCACGGCGTCGCCCCTGTCAATCTCTGAGGGCGCCAGCGTGACGCTGTCGTGGAACGTGTCGAATGCAGCAACCGTGTCCATCGACCGGGGCGTCGGCACGGTCTCTCGAATCGGCTCCGCTCAGGTAGCGCCGAGCGAAACGACCACCTACACGCTGACGGCAACGGGAAGCAGTGCAACAGTCAATGCCAGCGTCACCGTCACCGTGCAGCAGTCTGTGCGTCGCGTCACTCTCACGGCAGACAGTGGACTCAGCGGCTTCGTCCGTTGGAGCGGCATCTACACGATGGGAGGCGTCTACGTGGGTGACGACTCGAGCGACAGGGGCATCCAGGGGTTCCTCACGTTCGACATCTCACGCATCCCGGATGACGCCGTCGTAACCCGGGTCAGTCTCGACTTCTCCGGCTACGAAATCCCGCACGAGATGCCCTTCCCGGAAATGGGGTGCCTCGGCGCGTATCTACACAACTACTACACGCTCTATGGCCAGTACTGGACGCAGGACGTCACCCTGCCGATTGCGGAATGGTGTGACGTCGAAGACCTCCACTCGCCGATCGAGTCGACTCGTTTCCGAAACGTACTGCAGCAGAGAGTCGGCCAGAACAAGTTCCAGTTCCGCCTGCAGTTCGCGGAACGGATGTCGGACGGAGACCACATGAATGATCTGCTGTATTGGCCGGAACAGAATCTCCCGAGAATGACCGTTGAGTACCGTGAGCCGTAGCGCGGGTTGTCCTTAGCGAACTCGCGGAGGGCGCCTTCGGGCGCCCCCGCTCATCCCGTCGCGATAGTGCAATCGCGGGGTCAGTTAGTGAGCTGTCCGCAGGGGAGGGGGGTGGTCTGCCGTAGAGGGCGGCTCCTACGCCGGCCCGTTGGACGGGACGAAAAGGTATTCGCGGGAGCGAAAGATGGCTCGCCCGGGTGACCGGCAGTCTGCCAGTGTGCGCTACACTCTGAACTACGTCCGGCCAGAGTCAGAATTCGCCCCATGCGACGAACAGGGTCCGCTGAAGTCTATGACGCGATACGGCGTCACAAGTGGGTACTCCTGTTCTTCGGGGTGGCCCACACCCTCATCTTCATAATCCCGTTCGATGAGATAGGCCAGACATATTCAAGCACGGGCATCTATTTCGACTACGCTTCGAAGATGATGGCCGGCCTCATACCGTATCGCGATTTCGCTGTTGAGTACCCGCCGCTCGCGCTGCTCTTCTTCCTCCTGCCCCGGCTGTTGGCCTCCACTCCGGAGAGCTACGCCACAGCATTCGCAGTGGAGTCGCTGCTCTTCAGCCTGGCCGGTATGCTCGTCGTGGTCCTGGTATCGCAGCGGCTGGGATTACGTTCGTGGAAGCCCGTCGCAGCCTACACCGCCTTCTTGCTGGCCATCGGTCCGATCGTCTCGCACCGGTTTGACATCTTCCCTGCGATACTCGTTCTTCTCGCGCTGTGTGCCTTCCTCTCGGAACGGCATGGGTGGGCGTACGCCCTGCTGGCGGCGGGCGTGATGACGAAGGTGTATCCGGCTGCTCTGCTGCCTGTCTTCCTGCTCTACCACCATCGGAAACACTCATACCAGGGCATCAGGTCGGCTCTTCTCACCTTCGCCGCTACCGGCCTCGCGATAGCCCTCCCCTTCTTGCTGATGAGCCCGGGAGGAATGTTTGATTCATTCACCTACCATGCGCAACGCGGGATTCAGTTGGAGAGCACCTACAGCTCCCTGCTTCTCGTCGCCGGCGAATTTGGGTGGCTGTCGGTGGGCCTCGAGTTCACCTACGGCTCGTGGAACCTGACCGGCACGGCGGCCGACGTCATGGCACACGTGTCGATGCTCGTGCTGCCGCTGTCGCTCTTGGCCGTCTACTGGATGATTCATCGCCACCTGAGAACCCGTCCGCTGTCCGCACAAGACCTCGTAAGCCATATGCTGCTCGTGGTGATTGTGCTCGTGGCAACCAGCAAAGTGTTGTCGCCCGAATACCTGGTTTGGCTATTGCCGCTCGTCCCGCTGTTCTCCGGAAGGTTCAAGTACGGGGCATGGGGCGTCTTCTTTGCGGTCGGTGTCTTGACCTACATGGTGTACCCCTTGCGGTACGCTGATCTCATCTGGCTGCACCCGGGCGCGATAGCGCTCCTCCTGGAACGAAACGTGCTGCTTGTCATCCTGGCGGTCGTCGTAGCAGCCTCTCTGCGTTGGCGGCCTCGGGGAGAGACAGAGCCTCAGGCGCCGTTGACCACTGCAGTGGAATGAGGCGCTCCCTCTCGCGTGACAGCGCCCCGCGCGCACCCGAATGAGTTGGCGGCAGTTCCGCCAGCTCGAACGCGCAGCTACGGTCCGGCTACTTGTAGGGGCGATGGCATGCCTCGCCCGCTGTCTCGTGCCGGAACCACAGTCATGATTGGCACACACGTGGGCGTGTCATCAGACGATGGCGGGCGGGCGTGGGAGCGCGCCCCTACACAGACCTCGCCCCACCCCAAAATACGGGGACACCATTCACCGATTGTCCGGACCGAATTGAGTATGGTGTCCCCGCATTTCCCAGAACCCAGAACGCTGCACTCAGAACTCCATCGCCTCGTCGTCGAATTCGTGACCCGCAAGCCGCTGACTGCTAGAATGCCCCGGCATCGAGCATCACAAGAGCATGACACAGCGCAGCAGACCGCGCCCCTTCTACGGCTACTACCTCGTGGCCGTCACCTTCATCATCCTGGTTCTCTTCAGCGGCTCCGGCGTGTTCGCATACAGCCTCTTCGTGAGGCCGCTTGAGGCGGCGCTGGGGTGGGGACGCGGCCAGGTGATGGCCGGATTCACGCTGTTCTACCTGATGGTGGGAATGGCTTCGCCGGTCGCCGGCCGGTTCGTCGATCGATACGGTGCGCGACCGGTCATTCCGGTTGGGGCTGCGATAATGGGCCTCGGATTCGTCCTCGTGAGCCGGGTGAGCGACCTGTACTTGTTCTACATCGGCTATGTGATAGTCGGCATCGGCGCCGCTGCCATGAGCCTGGTGCCGTGCAGCGCCGTCGTCTCGAACTGGTTCAAACGCAAGCGCGGCACCGCACTCGGCCTGATGGCGGGGGGCATCGGCGCCGGTGGAGTCGTGATGGCGCCTTTCGTCGGCTACATGCTCGCGCACTTCGACTTCCGAGCCGCCTATCTCGCGATGGGTATGCTTATCATGGCCGTAACCATTCCACTCTCGCTCCTCGTGATACGCACCCGGCCGGCTGAGATGGGACTCTATCCGGACGGCGACAGCGCGCCGGTTGGAGAAGCGCCGGACGAGACACGAGAAGGCGGCGAGAAACAGGGATTCTCACTGCGGCAGGCGCTGAGCACCCGGACCTTCTGGTTTATCGCGGTGGCGTTTGCGCTCTCAAACTTCGCCAATATGGGCACCATTCAGTCGGCGGCACCCTTCCTCGAGGACATCGGCTATCCCACGGCCAGCGCGGCATCGGCAATCGGGGCCATGGGATTGGGCAGCGGCGCCGGCAAGATCGTCTTTGGCTGGCTGTGCGATCGGATGCGGGCTAGTCGTGCGTGCGCCATCGGCATCGGTTTGCAGTTGGCGGGGGTACTGCTGCTGCTGACCGTGCACTCCAACTCACCGTTTGTTGCCGTGTGGTTGTATGCGCTGGTGCTGGGGCTGGGGGTGGGAGCGTGGCTGCCCACCTTGTCGATGCTGGCCAGTGTGAACTTCGGCCTGCTGTTCTACGGCGCGGTGTTCGGCGCGCTCAATATGGCGCAGAGCATGGGAACCGCCACCGGGCCTCTGTTCTCGGGCATGATGTTCGATGCCACGGGGTCGTACGTTACTGCCTTCACCATCGCTGCCGTGCTTCTGACAGTGTCCATTCCGACCATCCTGCTGGTCAAACGCCCGGCAATCCGGTGACACCCATAGTCAAGTCGTTCGAACAACCTGTGAATGGTGTCCCCATATTGTCCCGCGCAGGGACACGCCGCCGCCTGCCCGCCGGGCGGTGTGGATGGGTGGACCATTCCCGCCGTAGGGGCACGCCGCCGCGTGCCCGCGGGGTGGGGGGCTGGTGGGATATTTGTAGGGGCGATGGCATTCCTCGCCCGTAGTCTCAATCGAACAGCGCCTCGCGCGGATCGCCAACATCCACCGTCCGCATGTAGGGGTCGGTTCCCACACCGACCCGGTGGGGTGGGGCGGTCCGATGCAGGGCGCAGGCTCCCATGCCTGCCCGCCCGGAGTTCCCGCCATGATTGGCGCACACGTGGGCGTGTCATCGAACGATGGCGGGCACGCGGCAGCGTGCCCCTACACCCGAACGGACATCACACACCGGTGGTTCCTACTCGCAATCTGCAACTCGTCGCCCGCCACCTCCAGCCCCCGGCCGGCGCGTCGGCGGGTGGCGTAGCTACGGTCAGACCATTCGTAGGGGCGATGGCATGCCTCGCCCGTAGTCTCAATCGAACAGCGCCTCGCGCAGAACGCCAACACCCGCCGTCCGCATGTAGGGGTCGGTTCCCACACCGACCCGGTGGGGTGGGGCGGTCCGATGCAGGGCGCAGGCTCCCATGCCTGCCCGCCCGGAGTTCCCGCCATGATTGGCGCACGCGTGGGCGTGTCATCGAACGATGGCGGGCACGCGGCAGCGTGCCCCTACACCCAAACGGACATCACGCACCGGAGGTTCCTACTCGCAACCTGTAACTCGTCGCCCGTCACTCCAACCCCTGGCCAGTGTAGTCTTGCGCCGGAACCACAGTCATGATTGGCGCACGCGTGGGCGTGTCATCGAACGATGTCGGGCACGCAGCAGCGTGCCCCTACACCCGAACGGACATCACACACCGGTGGTATCTACTCACAATCTGTAACTGGTCGCCGCCACCTCCATCCCATGGCCGGTGCCGCAGCATACGCCTCTGGCGGGCTGGCCCCCATGCCTGCAAACTCATGAACACAGAAGGGGGGGCGGGTGAACCCGCTCCCCTCTTTCGCGCTACGGAGGTTTCACCACCGGCGGAAGACCACCACCAGGGCGCCGATGAGCACCAGCATCACCACGATGATGGCGAGGATGCCCGCGGTGCCGAGGCCGTTGTCCTGTGCCGATGGAACGTTGTTCGTGATGGTCCGTGGCGCCAGCACTGAGAACTGGCCGGTCATGCCGTCGACGGCCACCTGGTACGTACCGGGCACTGCCCGAGCCACCGTGAATGTCACCTGCTGGCACGCCCCACCGGACACGCCTACCGTCCTGCTGTCCACCGCCTCGCCGTTGACCATCAGCGACACCGTCTTCGTGCCACGCTCCTCACCACTGTTGCAGATGTTGGCGGAGACAACGACCTCCTGGTTGGGTAGCACCTGCATGGGGTCGATGAGGAGGTTAGACAGGCCGAGGTCGGCCGGCTCGGGGGCCCTGTCGCGCTCCGGCTCCTTTTCCACCGCTATCAGGATGTAGCCGCTTCTTGAGAGGGTGTCGGAGTAGCCGCACGCGTCCCACACCGTCAACGTGACAGTGTATCGGCCCACTTTGACGTAGGCGTGGGTGGGGTTCTGCTCGGAGCTTGTCGTGCCGTCACCGAAGTCCCACAGCCACTGTATGAGCTGGCATCCGGTGGTCGACATGTCCGTGAAGCTGATGGACTCTCGCGGGCTGGCTCTGTAGGCGGATGCCTTGAATTTCGCGGCAATGTTGGACGGGTCGCACGTCCGCGTCATCCACGGCTCGAACGTGACGTCGTATGAGACGTAATCCCCCAGGCCGGTGGGGTTACCCGTGGCGTGGTACGGCCCGGTCACGTCGCCCCACCAGTTCTCGACTGCGTCCAGCAGATAGAAGCTCTCGTTGAACAGGCCCCAATCGGAGTTGCCTTCGATGTTGTTGTTGTTGACATGCACCATTTGGAACTCCGAGCCGAGGAGGTGGATGCCTCCCGAGTTGTTCTCGACTGTGTTGCACGCGGAGACGTTCACCATGGCGTGCCTGATGTTGCTCTCGATGCCCCAGCCGAGGTTGCCGGAGATGAGGTTGCTCAGGACAGCGGCCTCGCTGTCTTCCAGCGTATCTTCCGTACCGCAAAGCCACAGCCCGATGCTGTCGTTGCCGGAGATCTCGTTGTCCCGAACGGTCACGAGCCCGCCGGCGTACATATCCTCGATGGTGATGCCTTCATCGTTGCCACTAACCGTATTGCCCCGTAGCACGACCTCGGCGCCGTCCATGATGTCGTAGATGTACACGCCATCTGAGGTATTGCCCTCAAGCACATTGTCCAGTAGCTCGACGTAGCTGCCGTACCCAACGCCCGACGAGCTGTCGAAGCCGATATCACCGTTTCCACGGATCGTGTTGTCCTGGACGGAAAGGATGCAGCCGTAGTTGATCTCCAACACGTAAATACCGTCGCCCGCAGCGCCGGTAATGGAGTTCCCGCTGATGACGCCCTGACTGCCCTCGTAGTATCCGCTGAGATCGAACCCCGCCGCCGTGCCGCCGGTCGCCACGTTGTCGAGCAGGTCCAGGCAGCTGCCGAGATTCACGGGCCCAATCTCGCAGGCGTTGTCGGTATTGTCGGTAAATGTATTATCCAGGATTGTCATCCCGGAGCCGTCGGTCACCCCGTTGCTTACGTACAACCCATATCCGGCGTTCCCTGTGAACATATTGCCTTCGATGAGCCCCTCGCTGCCGCCATAGCAGTCGTAGAGGTAAACGCCGTAGGACTGGTTCGTGTTCAATTCATTGTCGAGGAGCGCCAGGTAGCTGCCGGACTCGAGTGCGTCGATATTCACGCCGTAGCCCTGGTTGTCCTCGATGGTGTTCTCCTGTATGGTCAAAACGCCACCGTATGTCACGCCGTCTTCGATATAGAGCCCATCGCTGCCATTCCTGCTGATGGTGTTGCCGCTGATGAGGCCCTCGCCGCCTTCGTAGAAGCCAAATACCGAGACGCCGTACGACCCGTTATCGCTTATCTCGTTATCCAGCAGTGCCAGGTATCCGCCCCACATTACGTCGTAGCCCTCAATGCAGAATCCGGCCGAGTCGTTGTGCGTGATGGTGTTGTCATCGACGGTGAGGCGTCCGCCGTCGTAGGGGCCTCCGTACATGTAGATGCCGTAGTCGGTGTGCCCGGTGATAGTGTTCTCGCCGAAACGGGCATGACTCTGGCCGGCGATCACACCGTTGTCGTAGATGCCGGTGTACCCGTTGTCCAGTATCTCATTGCCGATGACATCGAATGTGCTGCCGTAGTAGACGTCATCGAAGAAGACGCCGTAGCCCGAATTGCCGTTGATGGCATTTCCCTGCATCAGTCCACTGCTGTTGTTGGCGATGTCGCCCCAGTTCACGCCGTCCCCACCATTGCCGGTGATATCGTTGTTGACGAAGACCGCGGAGCTGTGGTTCTCCACCGAGTAGGCACCGTCGGCGTACACGTACACCCCGTCCATGGTATTGCCCGAGATGGTGTTCCCCCTGATGTCCGCACTGCTGAAGTCCGTGACCAGGTAGAGGTCGATGCCTCTCGATTCGTTGTGGCTAATCTCGTTGTCGAGTATGAAGAGGGAGCTGAAGCAACGCACGCCTGCGTTCGACACATCGATACCATGTCCCCAGCACCCGGTGATGATATTGCCCTGAATAGTCACCTGGCTCCAGCTTTCGGCATCCGCGTAGAAACCGTCCGAAGCGTTGTTGGTGACCGTGAAGCCTGCATCCACGCCGCCGAACACTACCGTGCTCAACTCATAGTCCACATCGAGGCTCACCAGGCCCTGGATAGTGGTCACACCGGCGCCGCCGGTGGACTTGACCGTCAGCGAGCTATCGATGGACAGGTCCTCGGTGTAGGTGCCGGGACTGACGAGGATGATGTCGCCGGGGACTGCTGCATCGATGGCAGCCTGGATGCTGGAGTAGTCTTCGCCGTCGTCGCCCACCGTGATGGTCGTCGGAGTCGTCGATTCGGGCTGATACGTCGCGCACAGCGCCGGTGCAGAGTCGAGCCAGTCGTCGTAGTTCACATAGTCCGAGACATCATCGCCCAGGCCGCCGGCATTAGTCGTCGCCTGGTACGGTCCGCTGTCGTCGCCCCACCAGTTCTCGGTGGCATCAAGCGTGTCGCTGCCCCCGTTCTGGAGACCCCAGTCGGTGTTCCCCGTGATGCGGTTCTGGTGGATACCCACCACCTGGAAGAGGTCGCCGTCCACATAGATGCCACCCTGACCCACTCCGCTGCCGTTGCCGGTGACGCTGTTGCCGGACACATCCACCAGCGAGCGGTAGATGAACGCGCTTATGCCCCAGGGCGAATTGCCGGAAATCGTGTTGCAGCGCACGGTCGCTTTGGAGTCGGCAAACGAATCCTCCCAGGAGCCAATCCAGTCGCACATCTGGAGACCGATGCCCGCATTGTTCGAAATCGTGTTGCCCAGTACTTTGAGCTCGGAGTCCACGAACTTGTAGCCGCAGTAGATGCCAACACCTGAAGTGCTGCCAATGACGGTGTTGTCCTCGATATCCAGGAGACAGCCGCCGGCGACGTAGTCCACGTAGATGCCGTATCCGTTGCCATCGATGGTGTTGTCCGTGACGATGCACTCGCTGCCCTCGATGAGGTTGGAGACGTAGACGCCCTCGGAGATGTTGTCCTCTATGGTGTTCTCCATCACACCGAGGTAGGCGCCGTAGCTCAGGGACTCAACGTACAGGCCATGAACATCGTTGCCGGATATCGTGTTGTCCAGGACGGTGAAACGGCTGCCGTACTCGTCGCTGTTCGTGTCGATGTAGATGCCGCTTCCGCCGTTCCCTGTCACGGTGTTGCCCTCGAACAGGCACTCGCCGCCGTCGTAGACGTCGCTGATGTAGACGCCGCTATCCAGATTGTCCGTTATGTCGTTGTCGGTCAGCGAGGCGACCGCGCCGTTGTAGACGCCACCACCAATCTCCAGGCCGTACCCGCCGTTGCCCTGGATGTCGTTGTCATCGAGGTAGAGCCGGGAGCCGTAGTTGACGTAGGCTACGTAGATGCCGTCGTCGTACTCGCCTTCGCCATTGTTCGATATCGTGTTGTTCTCGAGGCGACACTCCGAGAGGCTGTTGATGCTGTTGATGTAGACGCCCACGCGGTTGCCGGTAATCTCGTTGTCGAGCATGTCCAGATGGCTCCTGTAGTAGACGCCGGAGATGTAGAAGCCATAGTCGCTGTTGCCGGAAACGGCGTTGTTCTCGATGGTCAGCAGACCACCGTAGTCAATATCACCGTTCACGTACACGCCGTCGCTGCCGTTGCCGGTGATGGTGTTCCCCTGTATGACGCCCTCGCAGCCGTAGTACAGCGACTCGATGTAGAGGCCATCCTCGTCGTTGTCGCTCAGGTCATTGTCGAGCACCGCCAGGTGTGAGCCGTTCTTCACCTCGTAGATGTAGCAGCCGTAGTACCTATTCCCCGTAATCGTGTTGTCCTCGATGGTCAGCCGCGCGCCATCGTCGAGACCCGATGACACGTAGATGCCATCGTCGCAAAGGGGGTTGTTGCTCATGGTGTTGCCCTGGATACGGCCTTCGCTGAGCTCGGACAGGTATTCGACGTAGATACAGGTTTGCCCGCTGTTGCTTATCTCGTTGTCGATAACATCCAGCGAGCTGCGGTCGAAGACCCCCTCGAAGTGCACGGCGCCGTAGTCCGCTGTGTCGATCGTGTTGCCCTGAACCAGCACATGGCAGTCGTCGCCGAATGCCGAGCTATACAGGCCAAACTCATCACAATCGGTGATGGTGTTGCCGATGATGTCGACGGAGCTATGGTACTGCACCGAGTCGGAGTAGCAGTAGATGCCCGAGTACCAGGCTCTCGCGATGGTGTTGCCCGTAAAGGTGAGGTCGCTGAAGTAGCGAACCGCGTAGACATACAGGGCGTAGTTGGAGTTGGTGATGGTATTCCCCTCGATGGTGACGGAGCTCCAGTACTCCGCAGTGACGTCGATGCCGTTGTCCGCATCCAACACAGTGAAGCCCGCGCCGGCCGCGCCGAACACCACCGTCTCAGAGTCCAAGAGGGAAATCGTGACGCTGGTGCTGGGATAATCGAACCAGTCGATGATCGTCTCGGCCGCGCCGTCGGATGAGATAACGGTGAGAGACTTTTCGATGGTGAGGGCCTCTTCGTACGTGCCGGGGTGGACGATGATGATGTCGCCCGGAGCGGCGTCGTCGATGGCCGTCTGAATGGAGTCGCCGCTGTAGACATGGATCTCCGCGGGGGCCGCTCCCACCGGTCCCGCCGCAGTCGGTGCGAGCACCCCCAGTGACAGGACGAGCGATAGTACGAGCAGGGCTGATGCGGCTCTTTGTGCTTTCACCACCTGGAGACCTCCATATCGAGTGCATAGCGGAGTTTGTCGTGTGACGAGCGGCTCACGCCTGCGGGGACGCCGGGGACAACATTAAGACGCGCCGCCGGCACGGCGGGCGTTGCATGGGGCAACAGAAATGCCCTGAGCTGCTGCATGTTTGAAAAAGCCGCTCGAGAACCTGCGTGGCAGGTCGCCTTGAACGGCCGAGTACCAACATACAGCCGAGCGTAACGCAAGTCAATACTAATGCGAACAAAATCGCGCGGCGGCCGAAGGTTTCCGTGTGGGGGCACGCTGCCTCGTGCCCGGCCATGGTGTGTGGTTGGGTGATGGCGTATTTGCAGGGGCGATGGCATGCCTCGCCCGTAGTCTCGTTCGCACAGTGCCTCACGCAGAACGCCAACACCGACCGTCCGCATGTAGGGGTCGGTTCCCACACCGACCCGGCGGGGTGGGCATGGTTGTGCGATGCAGTGCGCAGGCTCCCGCGCCCGCTCGCCCGGCTAGTGTGGTCGGTGGACCATTCCGTCGTAGGGGCACGCTACCGCGTGCCCGCCGGGCGGTGTGGGTGCGTGGACCATTCCCGCCGTAGGGGCACGCTGCTGCGTGCCCGCCGGCCGGTGTGGGGGGCGTGGACCATTCCTCCGTAGATACTGTGTGCTGCCGTCAAGCTGTAGCACCTATGGCTGGGTCAAATGGTTTACCGCTCTTCAGCACGCCATAAGCAATATAGACGAGCTTGCGCATCACCGCCCCGACGACGATCATCTTGAGTTTGCCGTTGGCGAGGAGTCGGGCGCGGAAGGCTCTGATAATGGGGTTGTACCGGATGGCTGCAAGTGCCGGCATATACAGGGCTTTCCTGATTCGGGCCGAGCCGGTTTTGGACAGCATGCTTCTGCCGTGCACCGATGTTCCCGATTGGCGATGCCGTGGCGTAAGGCCGCAGAAAGAGGCCATGCTACCCGCATCAGGGAAGCGCGACACGTCGCCGAATTCGGCCAGGATCATAGCCGAGGTGCCCGGTCCGATACCGGGGATAGTCTCGAGCAGATCGCGCTTGCCGCGCAGGTCAGGATGGCGATCGACGTGGTCTCGAATCTGCTGGGTGACCTGGTGGACGCGGCTTTCGATGAGTCCGATCATGTCCTGGATTGAGGGCTTCACGACATCATCGGCGGTCCCGAGACGGTTCGTCTCCTGGGTGAGCATACCCTTGAGCTCATCGAGTCGACGCACCAGAGCCTTGAGCTCCTTGACCTCCGGCGCTGGTGGCTGCCACGGCTCGGGCTGCATGGCGCGGCAAAAGCGGGCAATCAAGCGCGCATCGGCCTTGTCTGTCTTCGTTCGGGAGAGTTCGCTCTGGCCGAACCCTTTGATTCTCGCCGGATTGACGACGCTCACTACATGGCCGGCATGGTGCAGATGCTCTGCCAGGTCATCCCCATATGTGCCGGTCGCCTCCATGCAAATGTGGGCACGTTCCGCACCATGCTTCACCAGCCAACGACCCAACATCGCGAATCCTGCCGTGCTATTGCGAAACACGCCGTTTGTCTCCTTGTCCCCCAAGAGCAACGTCGCACTGAACTCCTCCTTGCCAATGTCGATGCCTGCAATCGCTGATTCCATTGACTTCACCTCCACGAATCTTTACTGTGACACAGGTGTCGCGGCCACCCCGAGCCAACCTTGTCTATGCAAGCTCTTCCCGCACGGAGGCTTAGGATACTGTCCGGCCTCGGGACTGGCGCCAGGGAGAGGGGATCGGAATCTACGGAACAGGCTCACTGGCCTAAGGGGCGGCACTGATTCCCCTCTCCCGCGACACCATCAGGGTACATCCCCCTTAACATACAAGGGGCCACGCTGCCGCCTGCCAGCCGGGCGGTGTGGGGCGTGGACCATTCCCGTCGTAGGGGCGCACGCTGCCGCGTGCCCGCCGGGCGGTGTGGGTGCGTGGACCATTCCCGTCGTAGGGGCACGCTGCCGCGTGCCCGCCGGGCGGTGTGGGTGCGTAGACCATTCCGTCGTAGGGGCACGCTGCCGCGTGCCCGCCCATGGTGTGTGGGTGGGTGATGGCGTATTTGTGGGGGCGATGGCATGCCTCTCCCGTAGTCTCGATCGCACAGCGCCTCGCGCGGATCGCCAACATCCACCGTCCGCATGTAGGGGTCGGTTCCCACACCGACCCGGTGGGGTGGGGCGGTCCGATGTAGTGCGCAGGCTCCCGCGCCTGCCCGCAGGGGGAGTGTGTGGATGGGTGGACCATTCCCGTCGTAGGGGCACGCTGCCGCGTGCCCGCCCAGGCGGAGCGGGTGGGTGGACCATTCCGCCGTAGGGGCGGATCTCAGACCCGCGCGCTAATCCCGAAGCCTCTCCGGCGTCCGCAAGTCCTGCAAAACCGGCCTCAGGCCGGCGTCCTGTGACACACAGTTGTCACAGCAGGTATGGCAGAATGGCACACAACGGAGGGGTACGTGCGGGGAACGCAGAACTCAGAACCCGGAACTCCGGCCCCTGGCCGGTGAACCCGAAACCCGTAACTCGCCGACGCGTAACCAGCCCTGCCAAGGAGGTAGCGACATGGACAAAGCACTCACGATAACCTGCCCCCACTGTGGGAAGTCGTTCGCACTGGACGAGGGCATCCTGCAGCCCATACGCGCGGGCATACGAACGTCGGTCGAAGCCGACTTCGAGGTCCGGACGAAGCAGGCAGTGGACCTGGCACGGGCACAGGCTGAGCAGCAGTCGAAGCTTCTGCTTGAGCAGCAGACGGCGGCGCTGAAGAAGCAGGCGGACGAAGCGGCCTCGGCCATGTAGCTAGCCAGGCAGAACGAGAAGGCGGCTCTGGATGCCCGCATGAAGCTTGAGCGTGAGAAAGAGGAGCGGGACCTTATCTACCAGCGCCAGTTGGTCGAGGAGCTCGAGAAGGCGCGTGGCGAGGTGAGGTCGAAGCTCGATCTCGACCTCAAGCAGCGCGACCAGGCTATCGATGCACTGAGGAAACAGATCGAGGAACTGAAGCAGAAGGCGGACCAAGGCAGCCAGCAGGCGCAGGGGGAGGCACTGGAGGCAACCATCAAGGAGCGGCTGGAGAAGGCGTTCCCGGGCGACGTCATCGAGGACGTGCCCACGGGCACGCGGGGCGCGGACGTGATACAGAAGGTCAACGCGAAGTCCGGCCACTGCTGCGGCACTATCATCTGGGAGTCCAAGCAGACCAGGGCCTGGGCCGGCGACTGGGTCGCCAAGCTCAAGAAGAACCAGCGTGAGGCCGGGGCGGAGGTGGCGGTCATCGCGTCCACGGCACTCCCCGAAGGAGTGGACGGCTTCAAGGAGGTGGACGGCGTCTGGGTCACGAACTGGCCGCTTGCTATCCAGCTTGCATCGGCGCTGCGGTTCGCGCTGGTCGAGCTGGACCGCTCGAAGGTGGCTGTCCAGGGCCAGTCGCAGAAGATGGAGATGCTCTACGGCTACCTGGTGAGCCCGCAGTTCCGGCAGCGCATCCAGGACATCGTGGAGGCGTTCTCGGAGATGGACGACGAAATCACGAAGGAGAAGCGGGCCATGGAGCGCATCTGGGCGCGGCGTGAGAAGCTCATCGAACGCGTGAAGCACGGCACCGTGACCATGTACGGCGAGTTGGAGGGCATCATGGGTTCCGAGATTCCGGCCCTGCCGGCCCTGGAGATGCCGTATGCGCTGGGGGAGGGGGCGGAGGCCGATGATGAGAGAGCCTGACGTGAATCACGGCGGGTCCACAAGCCATCCATCGCCCGGCATCTGCTGTCGTGTGGCCGGGACAGGCACGGTGTCCCGTAGGTTTCCGTCCTGCTCTTACACATCCAGAATCTGGAAGAAGTAGTCTTTCGCAGTCTCCAAACCGTCACCATTCTTCCTGATGTACCCACGCGGGTAGGCACGCCAGCCCGAGAACCTTCCGTTCTTCAGTGCCTGGGGAGGAATCACGCCACGGGCTATCCAGTGGTTTCGTCGCTCCCGCTGTAGCGGATCAAGCCAGAGGTCGGTCAGGGGAAAGTAGACCAAACCCGCGCCAGTGGAGCCCACGAAGAGCTTCTTGCTGTGACGCCTCTCCCGGTATCTCACCGGCATCTCCCACACATTCATCGTGCCGGTCTGGTGAACAAATCCCACTGTAGGCTCTTGCTCCAGGTATGACTCAAATCGCCGAACCATCTCATTGATGTTGCTCGAAGGGCGAGGGTGGGTGGATTGAGCCGCTTTGACGCCCAAGGCGTCGAGCAGGCTTCTGAAGAACTCGTCCATGGTCAGTCCGGGAGACTTCGCGGCGAAAAGCAGCTGGAGCGTCTCCTCTGACAAGTCGAATTCATGTCTCACGGTGCCTCCCTTGTGCCTGAGCCATTCGCCGGCATTTCGGGCAGTACCCCGAACGTGTCCGACCTGATCCGCATGGCCGACGCTGGAGAGATACCCGCAGCGACAGCGCACGATCTGGTCGCGCGTCGTCGGTTTGGACAGGCTGGAACGATGGCCACAGCAGAAAAGCACCCCTGGTCGTAGCGGCCTCAAGGTCGGGATGGGGACCTGGGAATCGTGCGGACTCGAACATGTCGGGGTGTCGACGCTGATACACCACTGGCGACGGGCGTGGCGCCCATATGTACACATAGCCATTATGGCATCGATGTCACGTACATGTCTATATGTACATAGTGGTTATGTCCCAACAGCGTGCGTGTGTGGCTCTATGTACATAGCGGAAGCCACGCTGAATGAGGCGGGGGAGTCTTCGAGTACGGCTCCACCCGCAAGGGTACGGTCGATCTGGGGACACCACACTTCTCTTCGCGACGCCAAAGATAACAACAGGAGGACAGACCAACAATGAGTCGTCCGCAGGTTCATTTCGAACGTGACGGTGAATCAAGAATGGGGTCCCCCGGATCTGTCCCCGGATTTCAATCGGCTCGGTGACGGTGACCTCTCCGGTCCGAAAGGCTCAGTTCGCAAGGGTGGGGGCGTTCTGCGCTATCACGCACGGACGCCGTCCTGGGACTCAGCCCCTGCATGTCGAGGCGGCAGAGGCTGACCGCGTTGCCAGCCTCTATGTACATAAAGGCAGTCGCTCGTCGTGAGGATTCTCGATCATGAAGCCACTCGCAAGGGTGTGGGCCGTCGCAATAACTGTGTCATCCCTGACGATTCTCCATGACTCCACTCGAAGGAGTGCGGGCCTCTCAGGTAATCACTCGCACGACAACTCGTGTGGAACCTGCAGCGGGTGATCATTCGCTCATCACGCCGCCCGCCAGGGTGGGGCATTCTGCGCAATCTCGCAGGGACGCCGCGTCGCCGTCCAAGAATTCAGCCCCATGCATGTCCAGGCGACAGAGGTTGACCGCGTTGCGAGCCTCTATGTACATAAAGGCTGTGTCGGATGGTTGCGTAGGACTGCCTCTATGTACATAAAGGCAGTCGCTCGTCGTGAGGATTCTCGATCATGAAGCCACTCGCAAGGGGTGGGCCTCTCAGGTTGTCACTGACACCACACATCTTGCAGAACCGGCCTCGGGCCGGCGTCCTGTGACACACAGTTGTCACAACAACCCGATACACTAGCCCGGTCGTAGGATAGTGGGACTGCGGCGTGAGAAGCTCATCGAGCGTGTCAAGAACGGCACCACCCGTATGTACGGCGAACTTGAGGGCATCATGGGTTCCGAAATACCTGCGTTGCCGGCACTCGACATGCCGTACACGCTGGGGGAAGGGGCGGAAGCCGAGGCAGACAACAGTCAGGATTGAACTGCGAGGGCACCTGCCAGGTGGAGTGTCGCAATGCTGCCATGGCACGCCGTGCTCGCTGTCCCTCCAATGCCATAAGCGAAGCCGGTTTCGCCGGTATACTTTGAATTGATGACCGCGTCGAGCACGGTAGGACAGGAGATGATCATATTCATCTTTTCATTTGATCACGGCGATGGACACAGCGCATCGTTCGCTGAAAGGTGTATCCTCATGATGAAATGGTGAATGATCATATTCATTGGATCATATGATCATGCGACACATTGTGCGCTGGAAGGTGACTTTTCATCATGACGAACCAGGAGATGATCATATTCATTTGATCACGTCGACGCAGCGCATCGTTCGCTGAAAGGTGTATCATCATGATGAAATGGTGAATGATCATATTCATTGGATCATATGATCATGCGACACATTGTGCCCTAAAAGGTGCCTTTTCATCATGATGAACCAGGTGATGATCATATTCATTCGATCATATGATCATGCTAGTGTTGAGTCTCTAAGAGGGTCGCGCTGCCACTGAGCGGCCGGCAAGTCCAGCGAAGTCGAATCACAGAATGTGCATGACACCAGAAACGGGCAGGCAGCACGACATGCACACACCGCCGAAGTGCGCGCGAAGCCAGCCAGAATCCAGAAGCCCGTCCGGTTGGTCGTCGGCCTCGTCGTGACAAGGTAGGCCTATGTTCGCACCGCAGTTCAATAGCCATTCACAGGTACTTCAGGACAATCTGCGCGAAATTGACCGGCTGAGGTTCCGAATTGAGAACATGCTTCTCATGCCCAAGCACGAGCAGTGGTTGCGGCGAGAGGCATTCGTACGCACGGCTTTCACATCCACGATGGTCGAGAATGCAACGATCACCGAGCACGAGTTGGAGGAAGCCGCGAAGCCCTCGCCCGCTGCATCGATTCCGAAGGAGAGGCCTGACGTAGTGAACTACGGAAGAGCCCTGGAATTGGTTGATGCCATTTCAGACGAACCGGGGAGTGTCCTCGATACGATTGAGGTGGCCATTCGAAATATCCACTTCACTCTGATGTCGGGGATTGACGGAGGTCGGGCACAGCCCGGCAGGTATCGCAAGATCGACAACAAGGTGGGTGATCAGGGGGTTCCGGTCTACAGTCCTCCGACGCTCTTCGACGTGCCGGACCTTATGCGGGATTTTGCACTGTGGCTGAGGGATACCGGTGAGTTTCACCCGGTGTGCACAGCGGGCATCGCACATCTTCACCTGGTGGCCATCCACCCCTTTGTCGACGGAAATGGTCGCACAGCCCGCCTTCTCGCTGCCCTCCTGCTCCAGATGTCCGGATATGGATTCCGCAAATTGCTATCTCTGGATGCGTATTACCAGAGGAACCGGGACCCCTATATCGATGCGTTGCGGGCATCAGCGGGGCCTCAATTCACTGAGTCATACGATGCTACGCCGTGGCTCGAGTTCTTCACCAGGTCAATTGTGGCTCAGGCGGAGATGCTCGAACGACGCCTCACGGACTGGCAGATGACGGTGGCGGCGATACACAACCGCTACAAGAGTTACGGCCTCAGAGACCGGGAGGTGGACGGTTTGATCTATGCCGTCCGTTTGGGCCAACTGACGCGCGGAGACTACCGCGAAATCACCGGAGTCGGTCTGGTCACTGCGACCCGAGACCTCAGGCATCTTGCCGAGTTGAGATTGCTGGAAGCCGTGGGAGCCACGAGAGCCAGGCGCTATCTGCCCGCTGTCGAATTGAAAGAGGTACCTCGCGGAGTTGGCGCGTAGTGAGGGTTGGACGCTGGCCTACTTCGCTCTGACAGCGTGGCCAAGTTGATTCGAAAGGCCCACCCCACCGGCCGACTTGCGCCAGAGACAACCGCAATACGCGGGGTGGGGGACTTTTCGAGCATCACGCTACAGTCAGGGGTTGGTGTCTTCCAGGCCACCACTCACACCCGAGATTCCGTACTAGTCCCGGCCAAATGGCCACAGCTTCCGACGCGGTGGAGGGCACCAGTCATCGAATTCCACTGGCGTCTCAATGATTATGGTGTGGCCTTCCTGCCTCGCCTTCACCTCAGGTGGCAGATACCCTTCGAACCGTCTGATCTCCCAGAACTGCATCTCGCCGGGGAAGCGCACCAATAGTCTTTCCTTCTCTCGCTCCAGCTTCGCGTCCCGCCGCTTGTAGAGCAGGTCAGCCCACCTGGTTCGCCCGAGGTCGTACTTCGTTTCGACAGGCTGGTCGAGGAAGAACTCAGGCACCGCCCTGTTGGCATAGTCATAGAGCTGGCGCATCACTACCCGGGCGATGTGGAGTTCATCGTCGCTGAACTCACTGTCTGTCAGCAGATGCTGAAGGTACAGGTGACTAAACCACCGGAAGACGCCATTGTCGCGCTCGAACAGAGTCTTGAGTTTCCTCTTGCTCTCTTCGGTCGAGGCGAAATGCACGTCGAAATCGAGTCTCTTCACGCGAGACCTGGCCCAATCCTGAAGTCTGGGCTCGTTTGAGGACAGTACAAGCTGCGGAATATCCAGTTTGCCTCGCCACCAGGTCTCCCAGTACGCCTTCAGCACATCGGGCACCCAACGCTTGCCTGAGAATTCGACATCATCGAAGGCCAGCGGAAACACGGTACCGATAGAAGCTGCCCCTCGTATCTTGCGGCTGGAGAATTCTTCCCGCGGCACAGCCTCCATGTCCTGCCCGGTCACCAGCTTGAGGGCGAAGCGGAAGAAGGTCGTCTTACCGTTCTGCGTGGGGCCATAGATGTAGAGGAACCTCGGCCCCTTCGGGTCCACCTGCCCGTAGGCCATGCGCTTCCTGCGCATATACTCGTTGGCAAACGGTGAGAAGAAGATGTAGAGCAATGCTTCGAACATGCTGGCCTTGGCGAACCCGGGGTCAGGGGTCTTCCCCAGGTCGATGGTATGCACGTAGTCTTCAATGTGCTGAAGCCCTTGGTCGACGGTGGGGACATCAGGCAGCGGCTGTGACAGGGACACTATGGTGCCCTTCAACCCAAGTCGCACTTCATGCCTCTGCAGGTCAACTCGCATCAGCGGTATGCCGTAGGTAGCATGCACGTGGTTGATGAAGGCCGATGCGCTCACCGTGACTCCGCTGGCCGTAATGGTTGGCCTGAGTGGCTTCACGAGGCGCTCAAGCTCCTTTCTGGCGGCTGGCGCCTCCGGCAGCTTCACGGTGACGATGTCTGTCTCCCCATCTTCGGAAAGCAGCAAGGATTGGACTGAGATCTCCTGGAGGGCTTTGACAGCTTCCGTTTCCGGCGCGGGAACGGTCTCGCCTTTCACCCACACCTCGATCAACTCACGCCTTGGCGTGGTATCGCGCTCCTTGAACAGCTTCACCAGGTCTTCCATGAAGAGTGAGCAGCCTCTTGCATGGGCACGATAATCGTCGAGCACTCTCTGGACGAATGCATCCTCAGGAGGCAGGTCGACATACCAGGCGTAGTTCACTTGATTGGCCTTGCGTGCTGTCTCTGTCAGATTGGCACTCGTCTGAATGATGCGCGCGGTGCCGGGTCTTTCCAGAATGTACAGCTTGGTGTGGATACTGCGTCGCGGGACAAGGATACGCAGGGAGCCGTTCTCCACCCGCGTTGCCAGAGACTCCACGAGTTCAAGGGGCTTGTCTTGGAGCCCCTGGCGAAGGGCTGGCTCGGTCAGGTCTTCCCCCACAACCACCTCGATCTCCGTGTAGGCACGCTTCTCAAAGAACTCGCCGAGGAGCTCAGATGAGACCACGTACGCAACGGCCCGCATCGTGGTGAACCCGTCAAACAGACCCTGGAAGTCCTCCCTGTGCGAGATAACCTGTGTCACCACATCGCCCAAGTGTCCTTCCCCCTGGAACAGGCTGCCCTGTATCGTTGGCCGTTTCATCTCACCTGCAACAATATACCTGACCTTGCCCCTCCGTTGATACCAGCGCCGGTTGGAGTGCTCTGGTAGTCTCTGCGTGCTCGTGCGGTGTCAGGCCGCCCAATCAGGTGTGCAGCCTGGTGCTATTGTAGCCCCACTTCCATGCTTCGATACTTCCTCGCGCGTCGGCGAGGCTGAGGAACCAAATGCCGCAATCACCGGGTACTGGTTCCGCGCGGAAGGTCATCACACCACTCGTCACGGTGGCCAATTTGCTCCGTGACGGTGGCCATCTTGGTCCGAAATGCGTATGTCGCCTCAAGACCACAGTGGCTTATGTGGACTTGGGGGTACCACACATGTCTTTGCGACGCCAAAGCTAACGACAGGAGATCAGACCGGTAGTGAGCGGTCCGGAGGTTCGTTTTGAACGTGACGGCGAATCAAGTACGGTATCCGCGGAATTCCCAGGTGGGCCACCAAGGTGTGGTGTACCCGGAGGTTCCTAGCCGCGTTCCCGCTAGGCCGCACCGCGGAACGTTGCGGCGCTGACGATTGAGAAGAGGTCAGCTCCGTCGCGAATCAGTGCAAACAGCGTCCGGTTGAGCGTGCCGTTTGGGTAATTGGATTTCTCCTGAATCTGGATTAGCTCTATCACCGACAGAAGAAAATCGACTGGGTACTCTCCGTAAGCATTGAGCCCCGCGAATCGACTAGCTTGCGAAGATTGAAAGACCTGCAGACGTGGCGGATACGAGCTGGCAGGAATGACCTTGTCGATGATACCGACCAGGATGTGGTCTAGCAACTGCCTGGTCAATTTCTCGTTGCCAACCGATTTCATCAACAGGTCGATTACCACGTGCATGTGCTTTGGTGTGCGCTCGCGCTTGCCTGTCTCGCGATACTTTACACGGAAGTCATGGGGGGACTTGGTCCCAGGTTCCACGCCGACGATTGTGCCGTTCAGAGTCGTATAGACAGTATTCACTTGCAGCCTCCTCACCCGAGTTACGGGGCCGTTCGACGATGTCGTCCGCCGGCGGCAGGTCTTTGACTAGCGTGTGAAGGGGTGCTCGAAGTGCTTCGCCGATTCGGGCCGCCTTTCCAAGAGTAAGGGCCTTTTCTCCTCGCTCAATCATTCCTATGTAGGTGCGATGAAGGTCGGTCGCGCTGGCCAGTTGCTCTTGGGACAGCCCCAGACCTATTCGGGCAGCGCGAACCCGAGCACCGAATTCTCTCAATAATCTCTGTTCTGCAGCCTTGTCCATTCGCCTCCCTTGAATGAATATACTGCGATCGCATCGTGACAACTACATACTAAAGTCATCATGGCGCTTTGACGCGGAAGCTGAACGTATGACGCCTGGACTTTGGAACGCGCGCGTGTACTTGCCTGCAATTCTCTCTGTATGCACTTATGCGATTCTAAGTTGTCGAGAGTTAACTCGCCGATGGCTGCGTTGGCTAGTTCGAAGAACGATCCCAGTCGAGGTCTGTCGCGGGTAGTGATGTGGCGACTATCGATGAACCTCGTGGCACCGCCTTAGCTTGAGGCCAATCCACCGGTACAAGTTCCGGTCGAAACTAGCGGGCACGATATGGGCAAGTCGCGCGAATTCTGTCGCTTCATCGACGACTGTAACTGGATGCGTTGAATGCCGTGGTTAATAGGGAATGAAGTACTGCTTGCACTTGAAGGACAGACATGAAGAACAGGGTCTCACATGAGAAGACCGGAGGATACCGCGGACCGGAACAGGGCGTAACTACGTCTCCATAAGGACGCGGGTCAGCAATCCTTCGTGCAGCATCTGGTAGTTGAGGACGTAGTCGATCTCACTCACGCCCTTGCGCAGTGGATTGCGCATCTTGATCCAGCCTGGTCCGTCCGTAACCCAGACGAAACGCCACCCATGAGCCTTGAGAACGCGGGTCCGGTCACTGTAGGAGTTCACTATCTCAGATGGCTTCGAGCCGGTTCCGCCGTAGAAGTTCACTTCGATGTTGGTGGGCACTCCGCCATGCAGCACCGCAAAATCGAAACGCCGGTTCGTCATCGCTGGAGGGCACTCAACGCCGAAGACCTCGGCCGCATGACCGAAGATGTCCTGTTCTAGGAAGCGCATATCGCTGTGCTGGCTACAAAGCGAATCCACGACGACTTCGACGAGAGCCTCCAGGACGACGCCGCTACGGTTCTTGCGCGCATTGCTATCGAGGCCCACTTCCACCCCAAGCAGGTAGTCTTGCGGCTGTGTAACGCTTGCTAGCAGTGCGAGCAGTCCTGTCTCTTCACTGAATCTCACGAGCCGTTGCACATGGGTTGGGCTGTCGTCTCTGACCGAGAAGTCGATGTCAACGTACTCAAACGGAGGAGTCTTGCCCACGGCAATGGTCAACCGGTGCTCATGTTCTGCCAGGAGCCTTGGCAATGCCTCTGCGACCTCCGGGTAACGTTTCAGAAGCTTCTTGAAGTCCGCTCGGGGGTTCGTGCTGCCGCGCAGGGTCGACAGCAACCCCAACTGAAGCTTGTAATTGTCGGTGTTGCGACTTGCCTTATCCCAGTCGACCCAGAAGCTGTAGGTCCGATTGGTCTTCAATAGGGTCTGGCAGAGGGCCTCACAGAGCTCATCGATGGTGGAGATGCCGATGGTCCGTTGGTAGAAGTCGAGGTCAGCCATCACAATGCTCTGAGTTGCACAGGGGTGGTGGAATCTCCGTGGGGCGAACTCGGCAGTTGAGGACTCTGTGTGTAGTCTTTCAGAGCAGCCGTTAGTCTGTCAGCAGACAGCCTGAGATATTCGGGGTCTCTCTCGATGCCGATGTACTGCCGTCCATGTTTGATCGCAGCCACACCGGTTGTCGAAGACCCGGCAAACGGGTCGAGCACTGTGTCACCTGATCGCGTTGAGGCCAGCACGACTCTGGATAACAGTGCTAGCGGCTTCTGTGTCGGGTGTTTCCCGTACGTCTTCTCCTCGCGGCGGGGAGTGCCTTCCACCCATACGTCATACGGTTCGCGTTCAGAATCAATGTCTGCCCAAAGGGACCGCATCTGCTTGCCACCGGACATGTCTCTCATGAGGGAGTAGTTGAAGGCGTGACGTGAATCCACTGATTTGGCTGCCCACAGAAGGGTCTCGTGGCTGTGGGTGAAATAGCGACACGAGAGATTGGGAGATGCGTTGGGCTTGAACCAAGAGATGTCGTTCAATAACTTGAAGCCAAGTTCCTGCAGTGCGAACCCGACGGAGTAGATGTTGTGCATCGTGCCGGAGACCCAGATAGTACCGTCATCCTTGAGCACGTGTCTGCAGGCGGTCAACCATTGCAGAACGAAAACATGGTCACGTGCTGGTCCGGCAGAGCGGTCCCACTCCCCTTTGTCGACCGACACCATCTTCCCGGCATGGCAACTGATGCCGCCGTTCGAGAGATTGTAAGGCGGGTCGGCGAAAATCATGTCAACCGACTTCTCCGGTAGCTGCGGTAGAGTTTCAAGACAGTCACCGCCGTAGACCAACACTCCGTCACTGCCAAAGAACGGTATGAGCGAGTCGGTACACATGACTCCCCTCCTTGTGGCCATTATAGGCGGCCGAGGAGTTCGAGACAAGACACGGCGCTGCTATGAGCAGGCAGAGGCTTCTGACGGGATTCTGTCACTGGCAAATAGTGTTGTTCTTCACGAGGGGGAAATCACCCCACGCTTGGCTGAGCCAGCCATACTTCCAGCATCCGCAAAGAGGTTTCCAGCGTCAATTCCGGGGACACCACACTTACTAGTGGTCTCATAATGGGCTGGTCTCACTGAATCGCAGCATGTGCTGTCTCTGGCATGGCAAAGAAAGAGCGTACGAGAGAAAGCGGTTTCTGCATCTTCCTGAGACGGGAAAGGACGAGCCTATTATGAGACCATTAGTAATTCAGGGTTACGTTCGGACTTGGTGCTGCGAGGCTGCATGTCCCCTCGGTCTAACTGATGCTAGCTTTGAAGATGTAAAGACAAGTGTGATGTCCCCATGCAGACATAAGCCCCACATGCCCTGACATCACGCGCCCTGTACGTTCAACGTGCGCGTTGTTGTGCCTGGTACAGCAAAGGCAACTGCGCAGGATACCCGGGTGGATGACCTCTCGAGCATCAGGCTACTGGTACGGGTGGGCTTTCCGACCATCACTCACACGTTCCGCGTGGGCGCCCTGCACGCACCGGCCATGCATGATGTAGAATGAAGCGCCGAACAGAGAACAAGGCAAGCGCACCATGGATGTAGAAGAAACGGTCTCCTTACTGCGATCATCCGGCGACCTGCGGCGCGAGTTCTCCGTTCGCTCGTTCCGCGTCTTCGGCTCCATTGTGCGTGGACAACTCCGTCCCACCAGCGACATCGATATCCTGGTAGAATTCGAGACTGATGCGCGCATTGGCCTGTTTGAGTTTGCCCGGCTGCAGCGACGGCTTTCAGAGCTGCTCGGACGCCCGGTCGACCTCGTGACTCCAGCTGCTCTCCACAAGTCGCTGAGACAGCGCATCCTGTCCGAGGCTATACCGGCTGCCTGGTGATTGGCGACTTCGCAGCCCACCCTCAGGCTATGACATGTGGTTGGGTGCTTCACTCGGACTCAGCCGAACCCCTTGTCGCCACCAGTTCACCAAGAACACGACTGTGTACGTCCAGGTCCGTCTTGCTGAACAGGACAAACCGGATGAGCTTGACGGACGACAGGTGGGGAGTCTCAGCGAGAACGGTGGTGAGGGCGACGCGGGTGGCTTCTTTGACGGGGTAGCCGAAGATGCCGGTTGAGATGGCGGGGAAGGCGATGGACGGGATGTTGTGTTCCTCGGCCAGTTTCAGGGCGTTCCGGTAGCATGAGGCCAGCAGGACGTCCGAT
>Ga0351865_10101_pt1 | contig 31519 bp, 23 predicted proteins | sample TotcelFGM3001L10_FD_206780 | JGI IMG/M metagenome (GOLD analysis project Ga0351865, IMG submission 206780) | Enriched cells from coal bed in the Powder River Basin, Montana, United States - Total cells FGM rep2 HSBNCT.FGM.300.1.L10 ... | reverse complement strand
TCAGATTGTGAGCGATCAGCTGACTAATTACCTAGAGGAAAACCCTAAAGAGGCCCGTACCATTGTAAATAAGGTTATCCTAGCAGCCACTGCCCGCCATGCGGCACGCAAAGCCCGTGAACTGGTTCAGCGCAAAAGTGTACTCACCGGTTCAGGACTACCCGGAAAACTCTCCGACTGCTCGGAACGCGACCCCGTACAGGCCGAAATATACCTTGTGGAGGGCGACTCGGCAGGTGGGACAGCCAAACAGGGACGCGACAGGCGCTTTCAGGCCATTCTGCCCCTGCGCGGAAAAATTCTTAATGTGGAGAAAGCCATGCCACACAAAATTTACGAAAGCGAAGAAATAAAAAATATTTTCACGGCTTTAGGAGTAAGTATCGGTACTGATGACGACAGCAAAGCACTAAACATCGAACGACTCCGCTACCACAAGATCATCATTATGACTGATGCCGACATTGACGGAAGTCATATTGCTACACTGATCCTTACCTTCTTCTTCAGGTATATGACCGACCTGATCGAAAAAGGATTTGTGTATATTGCCACGCCTCCATTGTACCTGCTGCGCAAAGGCAAGCAGGAACGCTATTGCTGGTCCGACGAAGAACGCGAACAAGCTGTTCGTGACTGGTCGGCTGATGGATCGGAGAAAGGTGTTCATGTTCAGCGCTATAAAGGTCTTGGAGAAATGAATGCAGAGCAGCTTTGGAGTACCACTATGGATCCGAAAACACGCACACTTCGTCAGGTGACCATCGAAAATGGGGTTGAAGCCGACCATGTGTTCTCGATGCTTATGGGTGACGAAGTTCCCCCGCGCCGCGAATTCATCGAAGCCAACGCGAAATATGCTAAGATAGACGCGTAATCAAGAGCTGAAATCAAACCAAATGCCCCCAAGTGGGCGGGATGTGTTAATAAACAATTGTTGCTGGGATATTCGTTTCCAAAAGGTTAGTATTTAACTGAATTCATGCCAGTGAAGCCTTTGTAAAACGACTTATGTAATGCTATAAGAAAAGGTAACCTATTGCGTTTTCGACCGAACCCAGAAGGTGGCATATGTCAAGACTTACTTTCATAAGGGCTATTGTTCAACGTCAATTAACCCTGCTTTCGCCGCCTGTCTCAATTTCATCAAGTTCCTGCAGGATATTGCGCACATCGAGTTCGGTAGCACGCAGCTTCTGCTTGCATATGGCAATTAATTCAGCGGCTCGCTTTACCTTATCGGACAATGCATCAACGGTGATGTCTCCTTTTTCGATGTCGTTAACTATTTCAATAAGTTCCTTAAAAGCGTGGGTGTAATCGGGTGTTTTTGTCATATTGTCAAGGATTTGTGTCTGTTATTTGGCTTTCAACGCTTCCCTGTGCCAACAGGGTTGTGAGTATGTCGCCCTGCTTTAATTTTCCAGCTTCACGAACCGGCTTCCCCTTGTGCAGGGTGATTGAATAGCCTTTTTCGAGCAGGCGTTGCGGATTGAGCAGTTCAACAACTTTTTCAGCCTGATCCAGACTTGTCACAGTTCGTTCAATTAATCCTGTAGCAGCCATATTCACCGCGTGTTGCCTGTTAAGTAATGCAAAGCTGTTCCTGTTCAGCTTGTCTGCAATGGCGAGTTTCAGACGGTATGAGCTGGCGCTAAGTTGCTGCCTGATATTGTACATTCTTGACCTTACACTAGTAGCAAGTGCGCCGCAAAGCATGTCAAGTTTTGCCTTTTGGCGGTTTACCTGGCTATTGGTTGTGTGTGCCAGTGACTGGTGCAGGTTTGTCAAACCTAAAGATTGTTCACGTAGGATGCTTAATGCAAAACCAACCTTGTGTGCAGCATCCCGCAGCTTTTCCTGAAAACCTTCAAACTGTTCCATCAGCATATCGGCCAATTCGGTCGGAGTGATGGCATTGGTGTGGGCTACCATTTCGCATACGGTTTCATTGGTGGCATGCCCGATGCCGGTATGCACAGGCAAAGGAAACAGTGCAATTGCCTGTGCCAGTTCATATTGGTTATAGGTAGAGAGTCCTACTTCGCCCCCGCCTCCCCGTATGATGGCAACCAGATCAAAATGGTGGGTTATGCACCGGATACGGTCAAGCTGAGCGATAATCTGTGCTGCAGCTTTATCGCCCTGAAGCATGGCTGTGAACAGTACATGTTCCATCACGAATCCCTTCATGCGGGCTCCTGTAAGTGCCCTGAAATCAGCATACCCCTTGCTCGACTCAACAGAAATAATGGCAATGCGTTTCGGGAGAAGGGGGAAAGGGAGGTGTTTGTTCGTTTGAAAGATTCCTTCTTCTTTAAGCCTTGCGATGCATTGTCGTTTCTCACGTTCGATTTCTCCCAATGTAAAACTCGGGTCTATATCGTGTATCCTCAAACTCAGGCCGTAGTTTGGATCAAACAAGATACTTACCTCCATCATCAGACTGATTCCATCGTGCAGTTGTTCGCCGGTATGCTGTGCAAAAATGCGGTTTATGCGTTCCAGATCAAAATTCCAGATCAGCGAACGCATTTGCGCCACTACTTGTCCGTCCTGTTTTTGCACTAAGTCAGGATAGCAATGGCCTGAATGTTTGTAGATATTGAGCTTGTTCATTTCGGCCTTGAGCCAGAAACTGCTGCCATAACGTTCTGAAAGCGTGCGCCTGATGCTCGAAGCCACTTCAAGCAAACTATAGATCTTTTTGTTTCCGATTTGCTCAGGCATAATGAATATCGTATGTGCTAATCTGGAGCGAGTTATTAATCCTAAACTGTCTCGAATGTGTAATCCGTGCTTGACAAATTCCCCTGAACAACAAATCATTCATGTCAATCTGGATTATTAAACTTACCCATTAGGCTCATGAACCAAAACTAATTAATTATTGAATATGTTCTGATCTGATTCCGAAAATGACCTGCCTTCTTCAACTAAAAAAATGCTCGATATCATGGTCTTTCTCTGGCAAGGAGCACAAATCCGCGCTAGCCTGAGAGGGGTAATCTTCATTCTGAGTATATTTGTGCTGGTAAGAAGGGTATATATTTAATTTGAATCTACAATTAGTGAAATGAAAATTCCAATCCAACGAATAGTAGGTAATCAAGCAGAAATGTATGTCTCTTATAAGTTATCTAGATACTGCTTGGTTCGCCCAGTTGCTTCTGGGACAGACATAGGAATTGATCTTTATTGTGAGTCGGTGAAGGAAAACGAGCCAAATACCCATTTTTGGATACAAGTAAAGGGATCAGAGAAGAATATCAAAAAGCTAAAAAACGGGAAAGTATCTTACAAATTTAAAACGGAACATCTAAAGTATTGGAATAATCAACCAGTACCTATTTTTGCGTTTATAATTGACAATCAGAATTCTTTAGATTTAACTAGGTGCAATATATATGTAATAAATTTAACTGAACAATTGATTTCAGGGAAATTTTCTGAGTCAAAAACCAAAACTATTTACTCTGACGGTTTTATAAATAGCGATCAAGAATTGGAACGGTTTATTATGAATGATGTTGAGAAAACTGCTGCAAGGCAAAAACTAAAAGAAGGCATTATCTCACCAATATTCTCTTCGCGAGACCAATACATAAAAAAATTATTCCCATCTGGATCTTCAAAATTCTCAAAAAAAATATATTGGACAATTAGAACAACTGTTGCTTTTGTTTTAGGAGATTTAATTGAAAGGGAAAAAGCGGATCCTTCCAATCCGCAAATAAAAAAGGATAGAAAATTGTTTACTTTAATTCTTGAAGTCTTCAAAGATACTAAGCACTGGGAAGTTCCTTTCAATCTTGGTCTTTCATATAAATTAGATGATAGAAGAATTGATGCAATTATACAGCTTAGAAGATCAAAAGAAATAATAGAGTCTGATATGAGCCCAGAAATGGATTCTCTTGATTGGAAAATAAGGATTAAGTATATCAGCGAGATAATTAATGAATTAGAATGGATTAATAAAGCTTAACAGCGCATAGAACGATAGACCAATTATACACCAAAGAAACGGACAGTAATATCTATTTCAATATCATGTGATGATACAAGTAGTAATAACAAATGACATATAATTAATAAGGATCGAAAATGTCATACTGGAAGGAAATCTATTCTTATGATGAATTAAATGCACTAATTGTTGACGGAGTAATCACTCAAAGTATTTGGGTGCAATCAACATTAGTTAACAGACTGTCAGGTGTAAAAGAAATCAGAACTGGAGGGCAAGGAATTGTCTTTTTCAGGAATCTTGTTGATATTGGAGAACTTGAGTGTGTTGATTGTGATTTTATTTTTTCCGGTAATTTAATATCTCTAAATAATCTACAATATGTTGGTGGCAAATTAGAAATTGCTGCACCTCTCAAGTCACTTGGCAATCTTAAAGAGGTAAAAAAAGACTTAAGACTCCAGTGTAACGACCTCGAGGATTTAGGAAGTTTAATAACAGTTGGTGGAACACTTGACCTGAGAGGAATGGTCAATATTAGGGATTTAGGAAAGCTTGAGTATGTTGGTGAGAACCTGAATCTTGTTAAGTCATTAAAAAAGGAGTACAATCTATCAGGAATAAAAGTTATGGGCAGGATAATATATTGGAATAAACAGCCAACATTTTATCAGGCGCAAAGTTGGCATGAAAGCGAAGTAATACCTCCAGTTTGGTCTGACTTGAGAACATGTGAATTTGAGAATGATTTAGTTATAATGGAACCACGTCAGCGTGAATTTTATGAATATTTTAAGAAATCATTTTTTGAAAGAAAGTTCTTAGACATCGGTGGCTTCAAGAATTATTTGATGATGTTGATTTATGAAATACGCAATAAATTTATTAGAGACCAAAATTTTGATGAATTAAAAAATAATTATCGCTTGATCAAGGATTATTATCCCTTTATTACACCTCACTGTGATAGCATTGAAATAAATTTGGGTAGAGGACTAGGCATTGAGAAATACGAAAATGTAGTCTTACCACATGAGGAGTATATCATTTGGAAAAAACAATTGAAGAACGCGATTAGCATTCAACCACCTCAATTTACTTTAGATGATGAAGCCGAAAACGATTTAGCAGAGCTGTTCTATATCGGCTTTAAGAAGAATAATCTAACACCCTATGGTCAATCAAATCTCGAAGAAATAATCAACCAAACGATAACATTGATTAGAAATAGGGAGAATAGCAATAAGACCTCATTTGCAAGAAGATTTATAACTAAAGGTAAATATCACAAATTCTCAGAAAGTAACACTGACTTCGATTCCAATGCCTACAGGGAATTCTTCGATTCAGATGAAGAATTCAATTTTTACCTCACTGAGCATGAAAAGAGGATGTTAGGCGTTCCATTAGTAAACATAATAAACCCAATTACATTTCCTCCTATAGTTCAGTTCGCTATCATAAAAGATTTTTCAAGAACTATGCGAGAGGCTGAAAATTTTGTTCGCATTTCTAAAGGCATTCCAAAGATTGGTGAAGGTTGGGTTAATGAAACAGAATTGTTTAATAGGATTCAGGCAGCTTATAGTAAATGTAAAGTCATTCATCATGGACGTGTGAAATGGTTAGGACAACAACACTTTGACATTTATTTTCCTGAGCTAAATATAGCAATTGAATATCAGGGAGCTCAGCATTATGAAGAAATAGAAATTTTTGGAGGCGCTGAAGGTCTGACAAGAACAAGGGAAAACGACAGATTGAAGAAAGAAAAATGCGAAAAGAATCAATGCATTTTGATAGAAGTATTTCCTAACTATGACTTTAATCTTGTCAGACAGGAGATTGATGATGCAATCCGAAAGCAATTATTATAAATAAGAATAATTTCATAGATGTTAACTTAAGCTAAGCAGGATTTGCAATTCCGTTCTTGCCGCAACTGGAATCTCTGAAAGCGGGCGCCTTTGTAAACACATCAATAATTACGCTCCCGAATAACTCTGAAAAAAATCCCACTGTATCTTACCTCTCACCTCTCACCTCTCACCTCTCATCTCTCATCTCTCATCTCTCATCTTCCATTCTTATTTGTCTTTTCTTCCTTCATTTCAGTGATGAGAAATTCAAGTATGTAAAATTTTGTACCTTGTGCCCATAAACGAAATCTATGAACGTTTTTCTGCTCACTGGCGATCAGGGCGATCTGGATCTTACAAAACTACTTCACGATCAGGCCGGAATTTTCTTTTATGCTGCCCTTGTTAAAGGTGCTGAGCAAGTTTGGGAGAAACTTTCCACCTGTTCCTGCGAACTTATCATCATCAGCGAAGAATTGCTTGATCAGACCTATACCGACATGAAAAGGTTAACGGCTGAGTTTCCACAATTGTCTTTTATAGTTCTCAGTTCGGTCTTTCACGAGGAGCATATCATCGGGCACATCCGTAAAGGCGCACAGGATTATTTGGTTCGTGGAAAACTATCTGGTGATGAGTTGTTTAAGTGTCTGACTACAACCTATTCGAGGGCTAATTTACGAAATGAACTGATCAAAGCCCGACTGGAAGCAGAAGAGGCCAGAGAGTCGAACATTCGGTTGCTTTCGCGCATGAGCCACGAGATAAGAACACCCCTGAACGCAATATCAGGAATGGGCGAGATGCTTGAGAACACTGATCTCGACAGCCGCCAGCGTTCCTATGTACAGGTAATCCGCGAAAGTGGGTCTATGCTGGTGGGTGCAATCAATGATTTGATTGATTATGCCCGGATTGAAGCCGGAAAAGTAACGATTCAACAGAAGCCTTTTCGGATTTACGATACCATCAAGGAAACCATTGAAGGAATGCTACCGGCTGCTGTTGAGAAAAAGATCGAGCTTTGCTACCATGTAGGTACCTGCCTTCCGGAAACGATGCTGGGTAATGATCTGCGGCTGCGTCAGGTGCTGATGAACCTGGTGGATAATGCCATTAAATTCACTCAGCACGGACATGTGTCGCTAACTGCTAAATGTATGATCAATCACGGAATTCCTGTCATCAAAATTCAGGTGACCGATACAGGAAACGGTATTGCACCCGGAGATATTCCCAATCTTTTTAAAGTTAATAATCCCATCGAGGAATCAAATCTTTCTACCCGTAAGGGTGTCAGGTTGGGTCTGGCGATTTGCCGTCGGCTGATTCAGATGATGCATGGTGAAATAGACGTTGAATCAGTCCCGGGTAAAGGAAGTGTGTTTACGATATCTCTTCCGGTAACAAATTGTCTCACGCCTTTGGAAAATAAGGAAGATTTCGGCCTGATAGGGAGGAAACTGCTGTATTTGAGTTCATCAGACCTTCAGGATGAATTGCTGGCCGACTATATGAAACAGTGGGGAGTTGAAATGAATATCGTGAAAACCCATGATGAGACTCCAGAGATTGGCAATATGCTTGATAATATTGATCTGTTGATAACACAGCTCAGACCTGGTATTAAAATGGATCTCAAATTAATTGACCGTATAAGATCGTTCAATCCCTTGCCCCATATCCTTATCAAAAACCCTGACAGCGCCCGGGATCATTTTCTGGTTATCAGAAAAGACACCGTTATCGTGACCAAACCTATTGACATTCATGAACTTCGTGAAGTTATGATTGCAGTTCTTAATGGGCAGGCTGCGGTGCTGAATGCACAACCCGGAATGCTTAACCTGAACGAACATATGGGCGAAAGTCACCCGTTGGAAATACTTGTTGCGGAAGATAACGGTATCAACCAGAAAATCATCCAGAGTGTACTCAACCGATATGGCTATCATCCCAAAATGGTTGACAACGGGCTTCAGGCATTGGAATCGCTTAAAGTTCGAAAATACGATGTGGTGCTGATGGATATTCAAATGCCCGAGATGGATGGGCTACAAGCCTGCCTTAAAATCCGTGAGGAAATCAAAGCCTCAGCCCAACCCAGAATCATTGCCCTAACCGCTGATGCCTTGCAGCAAAGCCGGGAAGAGTATTTACAGCAGGGTTTTGATGATTTGCTCTATAAGCCTGTGCAAACCAAAGCCCTCATGAAAATGATCGCCCAAAGTCCACGAATCAGAAGGTGATTCATGAAGAATAATCAAAAGAAAATGTTTTGGTTTTTATTTTGCGATTACAATCTTTGTTGTTATGCGGCTTTGTGTGTTAAAAGCCGTCAAAAAATAGACGCCATTAGGCAGTAGTTGCGTGTCAATAATCAGGCTTTCAGCATGCTGCACGGGCATTCGAATCAATGATTTCCCCTGAATGTCAAATATCTCTATCTGTCCCGAACCCTTCAATGTTGAAGCCCATTCAACTGTTAGTGCGCCTGATGTAGGTACAGGACTACACCTTAGGGTGGCTGCCGGTTTTATTTCGTGCAGGCCCGGAACTGCGGCTGCATTATTGTTGTAAAGATTCAATCCGCCACTATAATTGCCTGTGATCATAGTAAGTTTATTGTCAGGCCCTTGCTGAATGGCAGCAGCTGACCTGATACCTGTGCCATGATGTGAAAACACAGTGTCAATAAGGCTTTCAAGTCTGTTGCTTTCCGTAAACGTGCCTCCCAGATTACCTTCAATTTGATCAAACAGAAACAGTTTCCCCTGCTCCGAACCACAAAGGAGCAATAATTCACCTGCTGCTGTGTGAAAAAAATGTGGAGTGCTGTATCCGTCATAAGAAATCGAATAATCAGTTACATCCACTCCGCCAAGCTGATCGGTAACCCATTCAAAGAGTAGTTCATCGCCCGGTTTTTGTCCCTTAAAGAACGAGATTTTGCCGTTTCGCGAGCCAACAATTAGATCGGTTATTCCATCACCATCAAGGTCGAACAATTGAGGAGCGCTGAAATGCCCAACATCAATTCCCTGATAAAAAGTGGTCTTAATAATCCAGTTGCCTGCTTCTTCTTGCTGCAGGTGAATCAACTGTCCGCTTTCGTTTCCAACCAGAAGATCAGTAAGCCCATCTCCGTTAAGGTCGGCAGCAGCAGGTGTTAAACCTTTAAGTTCCAGAGAACTAAGTCCAGCCAAGTCTTCATCGGAATGTTCATAAACCGGCATTTGGTTGGTGCCAATGTTCCTGAGCCAGATTAGTTTTCCGGTGAATGCCGATTTCAGAATGCTCCCCTGATACCATGAGCGGGTATAATAGCCGTAATTGCCCACAAGAAGGTCCGTAAGTCCGTCCTTATCTAGGTCAATAAAGAGGGGGTATGCTCCTGAACCGAAATCAATCATGTCCTCCTGAAGAAATGACCGTGTGTGAAGCACGAACTGAGGGAGTTCGTTTGTGCCTTCATTTAAATAAAGCCAAACACTGTTTTTGTTTTCAGATACAATGGGTGATGGATCAAAGGGCGAAACGATCAGGTCTTTGAGCCCGTCGTTATTCACATCAATCAAGGCAGGCTGGGGCATCGAAAACAAATGCACAGGGCTGAACAGTGAAGGGAATTGCGGGTCCTGCGCTGTGATCAGGGCCTGTTCGCTGGTCCCTCCGTTGATCAGAAGGTTCAGGTTAGGAAAGTCAACATCGCCCAGAAGCAGGTCGAAAAGCCCGTTGCCGTTTGCGTCAAATGCAAGCATGGTAGCTCCCCGATGCCTGTCGGTAGGCATATTATAGTGAACAGCTTGTGGAAAAAGGCATGTGTCGAGGAAAATCAAATTATTTTCTTCATGTTCAGCAATACGTCCCCAGCAGAAATCAGTCTTGATAAAATCAAGCGAATCTGCATGGCCATACTTTTCAATTGATTGATTTTTATGCAGTTCAAGAAAAGTTCCCAGAGCCCAAAAGGTCAGGATGTCGAGGTCACCATCGCCATCAAGGTCAGCAATAACGGGATAGTCTGCGTTGGTTGAAATAATGTTTACGTGCCCACCACCCTGAAAGGAAGTCAGATAGGGAAAAACAACTCTTTGAAACGAAGGGCGGACTGTGCCGTTATTCCTGTACACCTGCATGCCAGCCCATCCGGGTGAATAGGTAAATATGTCAGGTTTTCCATCACCATCATAATCAGCCATTACGAACCACTCACTTATTTTCGGGAAGTAAGATTCGTATTCAGGTGCGTATATATAGCTGATTTCTCCGAAAATACCCTGGTTCAGAAAGCACAACAGACGATTGCCCCTTCTGTCGAAAACCACTAAGTCATTGATTCCATTATCATTTAAGTCAATTTCGCCAAACTGACAGGCATCAAGACCACCTGCCCATGGAAGTGCCAGAAATTCGCCGGTACTTGTCTTAACTTCGGGCGATTGAGAGAAGGAATGCAGCGGGGCAGAGATAAATATCCAATAAACTAAATATGACAGCCAGAAACGAACACCTTGTTGTATCATATCCCAAAAGTACATCTTTTGGTTCATAGCAAGGATTAACTGATGCTGCGACCTGACCTGTTTTTTGTACTTTTGAAGAAAAAATTCATGCCGCGGATATTGATTATTGACGACGAAGCAAGCATCAGGCGTACCCTGAGAGAAATTCTTGAATATGAAAAATACCATGTGGATGATGCCGCCTCGGGTATGGATGGACTGGCCCTGATTCAGGAACAGGAATACGATGTAATACTTTGTGATATAAAAATGCCTCAGATGGATGGTATAGAAACCCTGGAATCCATCCGTAAACAAACAGAAGCACCTGTAGTAATGATTTCCGGACATGGCACTATAGACACAGCCGTTGAAGCCATCAAAAAAGGGGCTTATGATTACATAAGCAAACCTCCGGACCTGAACAGATTGCTGATTACGCTGCGAAATGCACTTGATAAGTCAAACCTGATTACTGAGACAAAAGCGCTCAAAAAAGTAGTCAGTAGAAAATATGAAATGATTGGAACATCAGCAGCCATGCAACATATACGGGAACTGGTAGGCAAAGTAGCTCCTACTGGTGCAAGAGTGCTGATTACTGGTGAAAATGGAACAGGAAAAGAATTGGTGGCCAGGCAACTACACGAACTAAGCAACAGATCCCATGCGCCTTTTATCGAAGTAAATTGTGCTGCAATACCGTCAGAGTTGATCGAAAGTCAATTATTTGGCCACGAAAAGGGTTCATTTACTTCTGCAATTAAACAGCGTAAGGGAGACTTCGAATTGGCACATGGAGGAACTCTTTTTCTGGACGAAATTGGCGATATGAGTCTTTCGGCTCAGGCAAAGGTGTTGAGGGCATTGCAGGAAAACAAAATAACCAGGGTTGGGGGTGAAAAGGAAATCAGCGTTGATGTCCGGATCATCGCAGCCACAAATAAAAACCTTGGTAAAGAAATAGAAGATGGACGCTTCAGGGAAGACCTTTACCACCGCATCAGCGTGATTGTGATTGAAGTGCCGCCCCTTCGCGAAAGGCTTGATGACATCCCTTTACTGGTGAGTCATTTTGTTGCGTTGATTTGCCAGCATCAGGGGAAAGCAATGCCTGTATTTGAAGAAGATGCATTGGAGGAATTAAAACAATTCAAATGGACCGGTAACATCAGGGAGTTGCATAATGCCACCGAACGATTGCTAATATTGGGAGGCACAACCATTGATAAGGAAGATGTTGTTCGTTATGCCCGGCCACTGAACAATTAAAAATGCTGATAAGTTAGCATTGACAAGCAGATGGTTTATTTCGTATCTTTGCGGCATGTTTCTTGATAATAAGAAACTTGCGAACAATTCATGGGGCTGACCGGTATTGACAGCAAGATGAATGGTTATGTAAGCATGCCGAGCCTTGCGATGACGCTCGAAAATCCTGATCGCAAACAACAAAAGGCGAAAACAACTACGCTCTCGCTGCTTAATCGAATCACAGTAGATTAATGCTTCATCCTGTCACAAGGTGGCGGGACGAGACATCCCGCAGGTGGAAATGCCTGATACCGGCCTGAGCACGGGGTGCTAATCAAATTTGGGATAGCCTTGCAGGCGCTTCGACTGCCGGGTGAAATTCAGAAGATAAGGTGTGGTTTAGGATGCCTGCTTCCTTGCCCCACTCGAAAACCAATATCAGGATAAGCATGTAGAAAGCTTAGTTATTCCTTGTTTGGACGAGGGTTCGAATCCCTCCAGCTCCACAAAATGGATGTAAAAAGAGGCAATAGCCTCTTTTTTTGTGCAGTAAGAAAAAGGACGAAATGATAATCTCTTCCATAATGAGTTGAAGACCATGCAACTCTGCACAGTATTGATTATTTAAGACAGTTGTTCTGTTACTGGCATGCTTCTTCCATAGCTAAGGAAGTTGGGATAAAGTTATTGATAATCTTTGACAAAAAATAAAAAATATTGATGAAGCTTGCCCTGTAGATTGAGGACTTTTGTATTTTCATTATATTTTAAAGAACACAAAATCAGATAGATAGAAAACGTGTGTTTAATTAATATACACGTGTTGAAAAAATCAACAAACACGCTAAAGCACACAAAAACAGTTATATAGTAAGTTTTGTTCAATTGAGTGTTGAAAAACACAACAATGAAAGGTGTTTAGAAAGTATGCAGGTATATTTGAAATGCACACAAAATCAATAAGATAAGTGTGTGATTTTGGCTTTGGCACGTTTATTGGCAATAGGGGTGTGAACAACGATAATGATAAATGAAAAAATTAATGAACATCATAAACCCTAAAGCCATGAAAACACAAAGTTCTTTTTTAATCATGCTGCTGATTGTCTTCACTGCAACTGCTAGACCTCATGCAGACCACAACACCAACGATCAGAATTCTTCCGGAGGTTCACTTGCCATAGAGGCATCTTCTGACCTGCAACCTTTGCTCAACCTGTGGGAAAGTGCTTTTAACGCACAAAATCCCGATCTTAACCTGAAAAATGGTAAATCTGAGGTATTGTATTTGAATAGCATGAATGATTCAGGCAATACAATCGATCAGGCATGGAACATTACCGTTGGTAAAAAGATTTTCATCCCAATGATCAGCAACAACCACCCGAAATTTGAATTAATTCAGAAAAGAGGTATTACGCTGCAATTAATGAAAGACATATTTTCCGGAAAGGAACAGCCGGTAATGAACCTTCTTACGGGTGAAGATGCTTCAGAATCATTTAGAGTGCTCATATTTGAAGATGCATCATTGGTGAAACAACTCGAGAAGTCTTTTGATTACAGAACAACTAATCAGGCAATCGGACAGATTAGATCAGTTGATGAAATGAAATCAATACTGAGTGCCTATCCCACATCAATCGTTTTAATGCCTCTTTCGGTATTGCATGCCCAAGAAAGCCCTGTATTGTTCAACGGATACAGTATTTTGCCAATAGACAAGAACGAGAATGGGTCAATTGAAAGAATGGAAGATTTTTATGGCAACTTTGATGTGTTTATTCGTTCGGTTTGGATCGGTAAATACCCACACTCCCTGACAGTTCCTGTTTTGATTAGTTCGGCTTCGAATGTAACCGATGCACAGATAACCTTTATTCAGTGGGCACTTACTTCTGGTCAGCGTTTTCTTGCAGAAGCTGGATGCGTTGATCTTTCTGGAATTGAACGTGAAGCAGCTTTGGCAATGATAATCGCTCCGGTTGCAGAAACGGAAGCCGCAAAGCCGGCATCAGCATGGATTATTATCCTTGTAGTTATTGTAGGAGGCATTGGCCTATTGGGTTTCCTGGTAACATGGTTGTTTCGTTCGTCGAAGGTTGATAACCCTGTTCCAACGGATACTGTCCGGAATGGGTTATTCAATGAAGATTCAATAGAATCGCCCAAAGGAATACTTTATGACAAGACACATACCTGGGCTTTTATGGAAAATGACGGAATGGTGCGTATTGGGATGGACGGATTCATCGGACATCTTGCCGGAAATACCTCAAGGGTTGTTGCTAAGCAGATTGGCGAAAAGGTTGCCAAAGGTGACCATATAATTACTTTGGTTTGCAATGGCAAAAAGATGGAACTCAGGTCACCGATCAGCGGAATCATCCGTGCCTTCAACACTTCTCTGGAAAATGGCATCAGTGCCGGCAAATTGGCCGAGAATTGGGTGTACAACATTGAACCTGCCAATTGGAAACGTGATTCTCAATTTATGATCATGTATGATCAGTACAGGCTCTGGCTCAAAGAAGAGTTTGCGCGTCTCAGGGATTTTCTGGCAGTTACATTAAATGCACATTCACCTCAGTATGCCCAGATCGCTCTTCAGGACGGCGGTGAACTGAGAGAAGGTCTGTTGGCCGAGTTAGGGCCTGAGGTATGGGAAGACTTTCAGTATGGTTTTCTTGATTCACTTAAGTAGTTATTACGAATAAAAAAAGATAATGAATTACATAACAAGCAAAAAGAATAATTTATGTCACTAAGCAGAAGAACGTTTTTTAAGGCAATGGGCGCAACTGCAGTTGCCCTTAGTGTCGGGAGAGAGGTTGCTGCAGCAGATGAAGAAGCAGCTGGCGTAAAGCCCGAATTATATGGTGTCCTTTATGATGTTAATAAATGTGTAGGATGCCATGGATGCGAATACGACTGTGCCGAAGCTCATGGTCTTGAGTATCCTGATATCCCAAAGAAACCACCCTTGCGCAAGACAGATGAAGCTCATCTGACAGTTGTAAACCACCGCGAAACAACAAAGGGCGAAAAGCCAGTGAAGATACAATGCATGCACTGCACACAGCCGGCCTGTGATGCTGCATGCCTCACACAAGCCATGCATAAAACTGAGGATGGCCCCGTAATCTGGCGCGAAGATAAATGTATGGGTTGCCGGTACTGTATGATCTCTTGTCCTTTTGACATTCCCAAGTTTGAGTACCAAAGCACCAACCCTAAAATCATGAAATGCGATATGTGTCACGAAAGGCTGCAAGAAGGCGAAATCCCGGCCTGTGTGTACAATTGTCCCGAAGAAGCCTTAATGTATGGTAAGCGAAGTGACCTGATCCGTGAAGCAAGGAAACGCATCCATGAAAATCCTGATGATTATATTGATCATATTTTTGGAGAACATGAAGCAGGAGGAACTTCCTGGCTCTATATTTCACCAGTACCGTTCGAAGAGCTTGGCCTGAACACCAAGGTTCAAAAGAAATCATACCCGGGACTCACAAAAGGATTTATTTCGAGCATAGCTCCAGTAGATATTCTACTGCCACTTGGTTTGCTCGGAATTTATGAAGCAACAAGGTCGAATCCTGAAACAAACGAGGAGGAATAGGTATGGAAAAGACACCTTTATATACAGACAATAAGGATAACAATTTCTGGAAGTTTATCCTCAGCGAGTTAAAACCCAAGGGAAAAATTTTCACTCCTTTTAATATAATCAGTCTTCCCATTATGCTGGTCGGACTGGTGATCATTTACATACGTTTCAGGGATGGCATTGGATCAGTGACAAACCTGAGCCAGGAAATTCCCTGGGGACTATGGATAGGTTTTGATGTAGTCACCGGAGTGGCTTTTGCCGGAGGTGCCTATGTGTTGGTCTTTATGGTCAACATATTGAATATGAAGAAGTATAAACCCATACTACGGGTAACAGTTTTAAATGGCTTTCTTGCCTATCTGTTTTATTCAGCTGCACTGTTGCTTGACCTTGGACGGCCATTGAAAATAGTCAATGTGATCATAGGCAATAATTATGGTGTTAGTTCGGTGCTGTTCCTTGTAGGCTGGCATTTCCTGCTCTATATGCTTGCATTGCTTCTTGAGTTTTCGCCTGCCGTTGCAGAGTGGCTTAATGCCCGAAAATTGCGGAAATTTCTGGGAACCATCGGCCTCGGCGCCGTAATCTTTGGTATCACGCTTTCAGTACTTCACCAATCAGGCATCGGTGCGCTTTACCTGATGGCCATTGATAAAATACATCCCTTGTGGTATTCCGAGTATCTTCCGCTTCAATTCGTTGTTGCCAGTGTTTTTGCAGGAATAGCTATGGTAATACTCGAAGGTTCTATAAGCCATAAAGTGTTTTCTTACCAGCTCGACCACGACTCACACAAACAGCATAATGATATACTGGCCGGGCTTGCCAAAATTTGTGCCGGTGCCTTGTTTGCCTATTTTGCACTGATGGTCATTGTGTTTGTGCATGGAAAGGACTGGAACTATCTTGATTCAGGATGGGGATTGTGGTACCTGCTTGAAATGATAGGGTTCGTTATTTTGCCTATGCTGATATTTTATTTGAGCTATAGGCATAAGAATATCCTTGCTATCAGGATAGCCGCCGTGATAACCCTGCTGGGTGTAATACTTAACCGCATGAACATTTCCATCATCGTTTATCGCTGGTACGATGTTGAACGCTACGTGCCAAGCTGGCAGGAGTTTGTTGTAACGCTAACCATTATTTTTATTGAAGTATGGGTGCTCAGATGGATTATTCTGCGGATGCCTGTTCTTAGAAAATCGCCCGATTGGGTTCGTGACGATCATTAACATTAACACATTAATATACAATATCATGGATACATTTCATTACTACAACATTTTCGAGACCAAGGGTATCGAATACCTGATCACAATTGTGTTCTTTCTATCACTGATCCCGTTCTGGATCATGCTCAACAACCGGGAAAAGATTGCTAAAGGGATTAAGCATGCCCTTGGTGTGCTTTCCATGAAAAAACTCAGGATTCCACAGGGTATATTTTACAGTCCCGGACACACCTGGACATATTTACGCCGCAATGGAACAGCCCGTATAGGGGTGGATGACTTATTGCTTAGTATTACAGGCCCATTCCTGATTAAACCTCTTATCGAAGAAGGCGTGCAGGTCAAAAAGGGTGATGTTGTTGCCCGAATCATTCAGGATGATAAAGACATGGCAGTGAAATCGCCTGTTTCGGGTGTTCTGAAATCACGCAATATTCCTGTCTTTGAACATCCTGCCGATCTGATGGAAGACCCTTATGGCAAAGGATGGATGTTCGAGATCAGGCCAAGTGCATGGAAAGAAGAAACATCAGGCTATTATCTGGCGGAAGAGGCAGTTACATGGACTCAGGGAGAGTTGCTCAGGTTCAAGGATTTCCTCGCAGGATCCCTTCAGCGTCATAACGAAACCTCAAGCTTGATAGCCCTTCAGGACGGTGGTGAGCTGAGAGAACACCTGCTGGCTGATCTGCCCAAAGAAGTCTGGTTTGATTTTGAGCATGAGTTCCTTGCTTCAAAAAACTGATTATGACATCAATTCCTGAATAAAAAATACCTATATTGCAGGGTTTTTACAGGAAGTACTTCATGAACAGAGAAAGTAATAGTTTTTTTAAAACAGCCTTTGTCCCCCGGGCAAGGGCTGTTTACTGCCACAAAACACATTGAAATGAAATCTTCAGACAAACCTTCAACCCCAAATTCCATCCATGGCTCTTTCATAAGCAGATACTTCCGTTTTGCAAGGTCATTGTACAGCAGGGTAGTTCTGATGATGGCCATTTTATCTGTTTTCCTGTTTTTTTCGTACAATTTCATTTTCAGATCAGTTAATGACAGGTATATTGATTCCATCATCCACTATAAATGTTCCAACATAAGTTCAATTGTTAATGCTGCCTTGTATCATTCGATGCTTCGAAATGATTACGAAGAATTGTTCAATACGCTCGACATCATCAATGATCTATCGGAAATGGATGAATTGAACCTGTACAATGTTGATGACAGCCTGGTTTATTCAGCTTATAACACAAGAGCACGCCACCTGAACAACCCAAATTGCCTGCAGTGCCATCAGAGCATGAGCGAGTTGTTTCCGGGTGAAGGAAAAGTATTCAGAGTAGTTAGTGCTGAAACAAATTGCTCCATGTTTGTTGAAACAGACAATTCGAGGCATTTGCTCATCAGAAATCCTATTCTTAATGAGAGATCATGCTACACAAACAAATGTCATGCACATTCGCCCGATGAGGTTGTTTTGGGGTCTATGATCATCCATATGCCATTAAAGGACTTTGATAATGCAGTTGAAGCTTCAACAAATAAATATCTGTTGCTTGCCGTGGTGGCTACAGTATTGTTTACTTCACTGCTGCTCATGTTTACGCGCCGGAACATCCAAAAACCTCTGAGCGAATTGGTCATTGCAAGCCAGGCAATCACTCAGGGAAACAGGAAGGTACGTATGAAGGTCAAGCCCGGGCAACTCGAAGATATGCGCACCGTTTCAACAGCCTTCAACGAAATGCTCGATAAATTGCAGGCAGCAAACCATGAGTTGGAGAACTGGTCACGCCAACTTGAGTATAAAGTTCAGAAAAAGTCAGAAGAACTAAGTTCTGTGCAAAACGAATTGATCCAAATCGAAAGGATAGCATCACTTGGTAAACTTTCCGCTTCAGTTGCCCATGAGTTAAACAATCCTTTGTCGGGCATCCTTGTTTATGCCAAACTTGTTCACAAACAACTTACTGGGCCTGAATTTACTGAAGCAAAAAAAGAATCGGCTTTGAAACAATTAAAACTAATTGAAAGCGAAACAAAGCGATGTGGTGACATTGTCAAAGGGTTGCTTGATTTTTCGCGTAAGGACCAGGCTGACTTTGAGCCATACCGGCTTCATGATATACTCAGGGAGACCTACGACCTTCTTCATCATCAGATGAAAATTAAAAATATCGGTTTTTTGACTGATTTCAAGGCAGGGATGGATCAGATTCAATGCAGCCCGAATCAGATCAAGCAGGCTTGTGTGGCTATGTTGGTCAATTCGTCCGAGGCGGTAAGCGAAAATGGAGAAATTATTTTGCGAACCCTGAACAATGATGCTCAAAGCGTGACTATTGAAATTGCTGATAACGGGAAAGGGATTGCCGAAGAGAACATGTCTCACATTTTTGAACCATTCTTTTCTACCAAACATGAGGCATCGGGCATTGGGCTGGGCCTTGCTATAGTGCATGGGATCGTTCAAAGCCACAAAGGCACTATTGAAGTGCATTCCACGCCTGGAAAAGGTACCACCATGAGCATCACTATCCCATTGATAAAAAACAAACATTTGTAATATGGCTGAGAATATAAGTATGCTGATTGTTGATGATGAGGAATCAGTGAGGGATTCCTTGTACAATTGGTTCATAGAAGACGGTTATGAAGTAGCGTGTGCCGAGAATGCCCGTGTTGCGCTAAACATTTTGGAAAAGAGAGAATTTGATATCGTTCTGGCCGATATAAAAATGCCCGGTATGGATGGATTGGAAATGCTTAAACGTATTAAAGCCATCAAGCCAACAGCTGTAGTGATTATCATGACTGCTTTTGCCACAGTTGATACAGCTGTGACGGCACTCAAAGACGGAGCCTTCGACTACATTACAAAGCCTTTCGACCCTGACGATTTATCGCATCTGATCCGCAATGCGTCAAAACAGATTGCATTAGCAAATGAGAATGAACAATTAAAAAACCGTATCGTCAGCCTCGAACAGGTAGAAGACCTGATCGGAAACAGTGTACCCATGCAAAATGTGTTGCGTGAGGTTCAAAGCGTTGCCATTTCCAACGCATCAGTAATCATAACGGGTGAAAGTGGAACAGGAAAGGAGTTAATAGCCAGGGCGATACATGCCAATTCGCCCCGAAAGTTCTTTCCTATGGTTAGCGTGCATTGCGGTGCTCTGTCAGAAAGCCTGCTCGAAAGTGAGTTATTCGGTCACGAGAAAGGAGCTTTTACCGGAGCCGTTTATAACAGAAAAGGCCGATTCGAAATGGCTGATAACGGAACAATTTTTCTCGATGAAATTGCTACAATTTCGCCTAAGATGCAAATCGAACTGCTCAGGGTGCTCGAAACCAAAAGTTTCATGCGCGTGGGTGGCAATAAACTTATTTCATCCGATTTTAGGGTGATCTGTGCAACCAATAAGGATTTGAAGAAAATGGTAGATCAGGGCACCTTCCGCGAAGATCTATTTTACAGGCTTAATGTGGTTAATATACTAATCCCGCCATTGCGCGAACGGGTGGAAGATATTCCGCTTCTGGTTGATTATTTTATCAGGAAATATTGTAATTCGATGAGCCGAAACCCGGTAACTATTGAGCCGGCAGCACTAAAGAAACTTAAGGAATTTGAGTTTCCGGGCAATGTCAGGGAGCTTGAAAACATGATCGAAAGAGCCATCGTTGTGGGCAACGGTAAAGAGATCAAAGTAAAAGACCTGCCCTTGCTTCAGGAAAGTATAGTTTCAAGTTCGGTCGAAAGCCTTGATGAGTTGGAAAAGAAACACATTCAATTGATATTGAATAAGTACGACTGGAATATCTCTCGTGCTTCAAAAGCACTTCAGGTTGATCGTGTAACGCTGTATAACAAAATCAGAAAGTTCGGCCTGAAACAACCTGATTAACCTGCCGGCATGAGTCTTAAGTAAAAACCAGGCACCATTTGACGAATGATCTGATGAAGTTTCGTGGGATTAAATTCATTGCAATAGGATATTTTGAAAGAAAGCTACTGGATGCTGTAGCTGATTCTGTTGCGCGTGAATATGATTGTCCTGTGGAACTTAGTGAGCAATTCAAAGACCTTAGCCCTTTTTTCGACCCCGGAAGAAAACAATACAATGGCAATTCCCTTCTGAAAGAAATTGATCTTGAGTATGCATCTGATGAGCAAAAAACAATTGCCCTTGTTACAGTTGACCTGTTTATTCCTATTCTGACTTATATTTTCGGACAGGCATACCTGAATGGTCGAACAGGAATTGCATCAATGTACAGGCTGAGCAACGAAAGGTACGGATTGCCACGTGATGAAGAACTGTTGATTGTCCGTTGTGCCAAAGAAGTAATTCACGAATTGGGTCATTCATATGGTCTGATACATTGTCATACACTTCGATGTGTTATGCAATCAAGCACATACGTTGAGGATATTGATCAGAAAAATGTTCAGCTGTGTTCCGACTGCCGAAAAAAGCTTGGGTTGGAAGTATAGAAGTTTTCGTGTCGGCATTAAGCAAGTTGATTTCTTATGCCTACCTTTGCATATAGTCTTGTTAACACAAGAACAATACAATAACTTATTATTCAAATCTTTATAAATAAACCAAATGAAAAAGACTGCTTTGAACCAGATGCACCATGAAATGGGCGGAAAAATGGTTCCTTTTGCCGGTTTCGAAATGCCGGTTCAGTTCGAAGGTGTGAATGTTGAGCATGAGACAGTTCGTCGTGGGGTAGGCGTTTTTGATGTGTCACATATGGGTGAGTTTTGGGTCGAAGGCCCAAATGCCTTTGAATTGGTTCAGCGATTGACTACGAACGACGTTGGCGTTTTGTTTGAAGGGAAAGTTCAGTATAGTTGTTTCCCGAATGGCAAGGGAGGTATTGTTGACGATCTGCTTGTGTATAAGTTTAATGATCAGAAATACCTTCTGGTGGTAAATGCTGCCAACATTGACAAGGACTGGGCCTGGGTAAATGAAAATAATACCGGCAATGCTATCCTGACAAACGCTTCTGATGAAACTTCACAATTGGCCGTGCAGGGGCCTCTTGCACTCGAAGCAATGCAAAAACTTGTAAATGTGAAGGTTACAGATATGGAATATTACACATTTAAAGTGCTTGAATTTGCAGGTGTAAAGAATGTGTTGTTTTCAACAACTGGATATACCGGGGCAGGTGGATGCGAAATTTACTTTCCAAATAGCGTAGCGAAACAGATATACAAAGCGGTATTAGAAGCCGGGGCTGAATTTGGCATTAAACCAATAGGCCTGGCTGCAAGAGATACATTAAGACTTGAAATGGGTTTCTGTCTGTATGGAAACGACATTGACGATACAACTTCACCTATAGAAGCCGGTTTGGGGTGGATCACAAAATTTGTTGACAACAACCCATTTATTGATCGCACGCTTAACGAAATCCATAAGGCAAATGGGACTGATAGAATTTTAAAAGCCTTTGAAATAAATGATAAAGGTGTCCCGAGACAACATTATGAGATTTGTGATGCTGAAGGTAAAATAATTGGGGAAGTAACGTCCGGAACAATGTCGCCTATGCTGAAAAAAGGAATTGGAATGGGCTATATTAATAAGGCATATTCCAAACAAGGAAGCAGTATTTTTATCCGTGTGCGTGACAAACTTGTTCCGGCCACAATAGTGAAACTACCTTTCTACAAAGACTAAACTTAATAAAAAGAAGGGCCGGTCAACATTGACCAGCCCTTCATTATTCAATGCATAGGAAACCATCGTATCGTCAGTGAGTTAGCCTTGGTTTTTTGGCAACATTGAACCCAACGGTAATTCCTGCAATAGATCCTGTTTTTCGTGGTGAGATGTACAGGTTGACGGGCAAGTTAAGGTATCCTGACCTGAAGGTTTTTCCCAGCGCGAATATCATCCCGGCACTTGCCATTATTTCTCCCCTGCTGTCAAGTTCGCGAACCAATACATAGTCCTCTGTCGGAGGTTCGCCCAAATTCCATTTGTTGTCACTGTCATAGTAACCTTCAGCCATTTGAATAAAGCGTATATTAGGGCCAATGCCGAATTCTAAACCTGATTTGTTGAACCTGAAACCGAGTAACCCGGTAATGGTAGGTACGATTAAGCCGGATTCGAGGCTGTTGATTCCCGGAATCAATTCGAAAAGGGCCTGGAAATCACCTGAACTCAGGTATTGTTTTTCGAACTGGTAGCCAATCATACTACTTACAGGGTACATATCGAAACCACCTTCATTCTTAGGTGCGCTCATGCGTTTCGATGCCGGCCCCCACACAATGTTTGCGCCAACCCTAGGCCCACTTAGTTTCAAGGTTGTCTTGCTGCTGGTTATGGGTTGGTCATAGTTTGCCAAGAGATCAACGATCAACCTGTCGTTGGCAATCCCCAGAATGTTGTTGATTGATAACCTTATCATGACCTGCATTTGCTCTTGCTGGTTGATATATTCCATAACATCCGTCTTTTCGATGCTTTCGCTACCAACATCAACCATTCTGAGGATAAGAATGATCTTGTCACCAAATTTCTCAATGCTGCCCGATAACATTTTGTCAGCCTTTAATAATTTGCCGATGTGAACCAGGCTGTTTTTTCCAAAACTTGCCTGAACATCAATGTTGTTTTTCTTGATCAGATCAGCAACATCATATTTGTCCAGTACTTCATACACATTGGCTTTCTCAAGTTCAAGCTGAACCATGCTGGTTATTGTTTTTGCATCGAAGGATATGTCTTTGGTATCCATACTTACAACAGCAATGCTTTTTTTCTGCTGGCTGTAACCCTTTATACTAAGAATGAGCAAAAATAATGTAGCAAAAACAAAGGTCAGAACCGAAGTCTTGTTGATCGAAAATACATTTTGATTTTTCATAGGAGTATAATTTTTAATTGGTTAATGAGGCAAAATTATCACCAGCAAGACCTAAAGCAAAACGGATTGGCAGACCGAGGAACACACATTTGTGCACCAAGCCGTAAGTATGAACGAAAAAAACAACGTACTTTGCGGGGATTGCAAAATTTGCAACTTGTCAATTCCGGTGTTGCATAATTTGCAATAATATGCGCCACTTAACTAATTATATCAAAAAGAAAAACGATGGATCAGGTACAAATCAGGGAAATTCAGGCACAGTTTCTCAGGAAAATTGAGGATGTCCTACCGAAGAACACTACGCTTGTCAATGAGTTGGCCGACCTGCTCAAAATTAGCACCGACAGTGCATACCGGCGCATGCGGGGCGAAACCCTGCTTGTTCTTGACGAGATTTTGATGCTGAGTGAACGCTTTAAGGTGTCATTTGATACATACGCCCACAAACAGGAAGGATGGGTTGCATTCAGGTATCTGAAACTAAATCCAACGCGCGACAGTTTTAAAACCTATTTGCTTGCTATGCTCAGAGACCTCAGGGTGATTGCTGAGGCTCCGCAAAGGACGATCACCTATGCCTGCGAAGATATCCCTGTTTTTCACCACTATCGCCACCCTTTAATGGCACAGTTTAAAATGTTCTATTGGATGCATGCTATTATGGGCGTTCCGGAACTTGAATCAGATAAGTTTGATGCCGAAAGAATTGATGAGGAGTTGTCTTCAATTGGTTTGCAGATTATTGAACAGTATTCGGCCGTGCCTTCAGTCGAAATATGGACCGAGACCACCATTCAGAGTACAGTGAAACAAATTGCTTTTTTCTGGGAGTCAGGTAAGTTCAGGGAAAAGGCTGATGCACTTGCCGTGTGTAACAGTTTGCGGGATGAGATTGTCACAATCCAGAAACAGGCAGAACAATCATCCAAAAGGAGGGAAGAAGGGCCGAGAAACGATTCAGAAGCTAACAACTATCAATTGTATTACAGTGAAATAGAGATAACCAATAATTGTGTTCTGGTGGACATGGGCACAGTAAGTAGTGTTTATCTGGGGCATTTTTCTTTCAGCACAATGTCAACAACCAGCGAGAGCTATTGTGCCGAAACCAGAAAATGGTTCGAGGTAATACGCCGGAAATCTGCGCTAATCAGCGGGGTTTCGGAAAAACAGCGTTATCAGGTGTTTAAAAAGTATTTCAATCAAATCAATGACCTGGAGCAATCCATCCTTAACAGCTGATATTTAGGATCATCATGTGAACTAACAAACAGCAAACCTCATTTAATAAAAAACTATATGCACGAACAACATAACAACCAGCAGGATTTTGTGTGGCAAACAGAACAATTTGCCGATATTAGAATATTGCGATATCGTATCGAAGGTTTTGAACAACTAAGTGTCAGAGAAAAAACCTTCGCGTATTACCTCTATCGTGCTGCCCTCGAAGGCCGGGATATCATTTATGACCAGAATTACAGGTACAACCTCTTAATCAGGCGAACACTCGAAGCGATTATAATACATTTTGAAGGTAACCGGACGACAGATGAATGGAATGCCTTTATTGAATACATTAAGCGAGTTTGGTTTTCTAATGGTGTCCATCATCATTATTCTACCGAAAAATTCCTGCCCGGATTTAGCAAAGAATATTTTAGGAGTTTGCTTGGAGCTATCAGCCGGGTGCATTTACCTGTGCCACACAACATGGATATTGAAGCATTTCCAGATTTGTTAATCAAGCTTATGTTTGATCCGGCAATAGATTTTAAGCGGGTAAACCAAACTTCGGGGGATGACCTTGTGCTGACCTCAGCCTGCAACTATTACGAAGGCATGAATCAGCTGGAAGCAGAAGAATTTTACAGGTCAGTCAGCAATCCTGATAATTCACAACCGGTTTCTGTTGGTCTTAACAGCAAATTGGTCAAAAAGGATGGTTTGGTTGTTGAGCAGTATTACTTCAGTGACGGGATGTATGGCAAGGCGATTCGCAGAATTGTGATGTGGCTCAGTAAAGCCAGGCCATTTGCGTGTAGCGTGTTGCAGCAACAATCTTTAGATAAATTGATTGAATTCTACGAAACTGGTGACCTTAAGTCATTTGACGAATACAGTGTTTTGTGGGTGAAGGATTCTGAGTCTGTAATTGATTTTGTAAATGGGTTTATTGAGGTTTATGGCGATCCCTTAGGATACCACGGAGCATGGCAATCAATGGTTTACATGCATGATGAACAAGCCACCGTACAATTTGCAAAAATCAGCAGTCTGGCGGGTTGGTTCGAGGCAAAACTGCCCATTGATGACCGTTTCCGCAGGCAGGTGGTGGAGGGTGTTTCTTTCAGAGTGGTTCAGGTGATTGTTGAATCTGGAGATAATTCACCTTCATCACCCATCGGTGTGAATTTGCCCAATGCAGACTGGATCAGGGCAAAGCACGGAAGTAAATCAATTTCATTAGGTAATATTGAAGATGCTTACGACATGGCCTCTAAACAAAATGGAACGTTGGAAGAGTTCTATCTGCCTGATCAGCAGGAGCGTATCCGGGCATTTGGTTCGAAGGCATCTAAGCTGCATACTGCCCTTCATGAGGTTATCGGCCATGGAAGCGGGCAGCTCCTGTCAGGTGTGGCTACGCCAAAAGAAACCCTCAAAAGTTATTCCAATACCATTGAAGAAGCACGAGCCGACCTTGTAGCCCTGTATTTCATCTATGACGACAAATTGTTGGAGCAGGGAATAGTTGATTCGTCCGAAACAGGTAAAGCCGCCTATGATAGTTTTATGGTTGGCGGGTTGCTCCGTCAATTGGTCAGGATTGAGGCAGGGCAGCAGTTGGAAGAAGCCCACATGCGTAACCGGCAGCTAATTGCCTCATGGGCTTATGAGCAGGGAAAAGCCAACAAAATTGTTCAGTTATTGAAGATTCAGGATAAAACTTATGTGCAGATCAATGATTATGAAGCCCTTCGGACACTATTCGGCCAGTTGCTTGCTTTAATACAGCACATCAAGTCGACCGGAGATTATCAGGCGGCTGCCCAACTTGTCGAAACTTATGGTGTTAAGGTGGACAGAACTATTCATGACGAAGTGTTAGGCCGATGGCGCAAACTTGGTATCGCCCCTTTTGCAGGTTTTATTAATCCCGTGCTTAAAGCCGAGATGCACGAGCAAATCATTCGCGATGTTGTTGTTGAATACCCTGATGACTTCACTGGTCAGATGATGCATTATGCATCGGTCTGCGTATCCCTGCCCATACTGAATGATTAATTTTTGCTTTGCAAATACACCTGAAAACCTTTGCCAGTTCACAGTTCTTTCTTCATTATTCCGTATCTTTGCAGTGCAAAATCAATCATTATCCATCGAAAAAAGAAACCGCTAAGATGAAAAAATCTATGCTTATCGTTTTATTAATGAATGCTGTCTTGTTAGTGCTCCCATTTGCAGCAACAGCACAATACAAAGTTATCCGCGGCGAACGCCCTCCGGTTGACCTGAATAAAGTAAACCCTGATGATATAGTCAGCGGTGTGCTAAAAATTAAGCTGGCCGATAATGTCAGCAGAAGTTTCAACGACCTATCCATAAGTACAGATGATCAGGGCAACGCGCTATTTGGTCTGTCTTCAGTTGATGAACTGAATAAGAGGTTTGGGGCAAAGGAAATTATTCATGATTTTTCGGTGATAAGCGCTCAAAGCAAGCACACCGACCGTCATATTGCATGGGGATTCCACCTGTGGTACACCATCCGCTTTAATGAAACCACAGATGTAATTAGTCTTGTACGTCATTATGAATCACTTCCTGAGGTTGCTATTGCTGAACCAGAGTACCGTAAGGCACTCATTGGAAATGCGCCTCCAAAAGACATGCCTGTGCCTGAGAAATTTAATCCGGCCGAGCCGTCTGCCTTTTGGACTCCAAACGATCCAAGGTACAACGAGCAGTGGCACTACCACAATACAGGCCAGCAGAATGGAACCCCCGATGCTGATATTGATCTTCCCGAGGCCTGGGACATTGAAAAAGGAAATGCCAACGTGATTGTGGCCATTGTTGATGAAGGCATACAATATAACCATGTTGACCTTGCAGCCAATATGTGGTCAGGGATAGGGTTTAACTTCTACAACAACAGTCCCAATATCAATCCAGGAAACCACGGAACCCATGTAGGGGGTACGGTTTCAGCAGTCAACAACAACGCTGTTGGTGTTTCGGGCATAGCTGGAGGTAGCAGTGCTTCGGGTAATGGTGTTCGGTTAATGTCTTGTCAGGTTTTTTCGGGCTGGTCAAGTGGCGGCTTTGCTCAGGCACCCGTATGGGCTGCAGACAATGGTGCAGCAATTTCGCAGAACAGCTGGGGCTACACCAGTCAGGGAAGTTATAATCAGGACGTGCTTGATGCCATAGATTATTTTAATGCCAACGGGGGAGGAAATGCCATACTCGATGGTGGGCTTACCATCTTTGCTGCAGGTAACAATAATTCAGACGGTGCATGGTATCCCGGTTATTATTCAGCAACCATGGCTGTTGCAGGCACAAACAATCAGGACAAAAAGGCATGGTATTCCAATTTTGGTAACTGGGTAGATATCTCAGCTCCAGGCGGGGAAACCAATCAGACGAATCCTCGAGGAGTTCTTAGTACACTCAATGGAAATGCTTATGGTTTTTATGAAGGAACATCAATGGCATGCCCTCATGTTTCGGGTGTGGCAGCGCTGATTATCTCGCGAAATTACGGAACTATGACACGCCAGGAGGTTTGGAATACATTGGTAAACACCACAGATGATCATTACAATGTGAATCCGGGATTTATAGGTAAACTGGGTTCAGGGCGCCTCAATGCATACAATGCACTGAACTCCTTGAAAGATATTGAAGACCCAACAAACCTTACGGCTGCCGTCAATCAGACCAATGGAACCACTGTCCTCAACTGGAACCACAATCAGGGAAGCGGATTCGAGTACTATAAGGTTTATGTGGATGGCATTCATATTGATAATACTGTCTCAAAAACCTTTCAGCATGTGTTGGCAGATTATGGCTATTATACTTTTTCTGTAACAGCTTTCTATGGCGGTACCGACGAATCGAATCCGGTTACAAAAGATGTTCAGTATGGCAGTTCGACCATGGTGTTGAGTCAAAATGAGTTAAATTCGGAATTGCATATTGGTCAGAGCGAAGTACAGGAGTTTAAAATCTGGAATACAGGCGTATTGCCACTGGAATTTACGCTGAGTACCTTTGGCTTCTTCAACCCGGAGCAGGAATGGTTCACTTTTGAGCCTGCGTCGGGAATGGTTGCGGTTGGAGACTCAGCTATTGTTTTGTTAACTTTTGATGCCGACGCACTCGAAATCGGTACCTACACAAAAAACTTCATTGTCCGCTCAAATGACATGAACAATTTGGTAAAAAGCCTTCCGGTAACTTTAAATGTAACCGAACGCCAGCCCATGCAGGTTACGGTTGACATGAGCGATGAAGATATTTGTGCGGGCGAGACCGTCTCATTTACTGTTGAAGCTGTGGATGGCACAGGAGAGTACACCTATTTGTGGACCGCAAATCCTCCCGACCCCAGCCTGGTTGGTCAGGAAACAATCCCTGATCCTGTTGTTTCACCAACAGTTATAACTATGTACTCAATAACGGTGTCTGATGGTGTTGATGAGTTTTTCGAAGAATTAACCGTAATGGTTTATCCTTATCCGGTAGTATTACTTGCTTCTGATCAGGAATTTTGCGGGGAGCAACCGGTGCTTCTGGATGCAGGTAACGAAGGTTTCAGTTATTTATGGTCAACAGGTGAAACGACCAAAACAATCAACGTTTCGCAGGCAACTTCCGGTTATGGCACACATGAATTCTGGGTGCTTGTATCTGGCCCCATCGGTTGTTCAGCTTCAGACACAACCAGTGTCAGCTATTATGAATTTCCACCGGTTGCCCAACTTGGTCCCGACACTCTGTTGTGTGGCAATGAAAACTGGCACCTGACACCTGATGTCACCGGATTTGCCCAACTTTGGTCAAATGGATCCGCTGAATCCTCAATCACAGTGGACACGCTTGGTTTTGGATATGGCGTGCAAACCTATTGGGTGGAACTGGCTTCTGCCGAAGGTTGTGTGACACGTTCAGAAGAGGTTCGCATCGAATTTCTTGATTGCACTGGTCTCAACGAAAAGGGACAAAGCCTGAGTTTAAGTGCCTACCCCAACCCAACTGACGGAATCATTGAACTTACTGTTGCTGGGACAGCAGGCAACAAAGCACAGCTTGAGGTGGTACATGCTTCCGGTCAACGGGTGATGGCAACACAGGTGGAAACGACTAAACCAATACGTATTGACCTGACTGACAAACCTAAGGGTGTGTACACCATCATCCTGCGTCAGGAAAAGAATATAGGAACCATGAAAGTAGTGCTGAAATAGTACTTTTTTAAACAAATCGAAAAGCCGCAGGAAGATTAGTTTCTGCGGCTTTTTTTTTGCGGCACTGATTCCAATACTTTCTGTTTTCATTCTGGTCACAATGGATTTTGTGTGTCAGGAAGTAGTTTTTATGCACACTATTTTGAATCATTCTAAATAATTTGTCGGTTGTATGTAGTAATTTTTATAGATTTGGCTGTTCATCTAAAAACATTTACTTATGAAGACACATTTATACCTTTTTAAAAATATGGTGTTATCAGTGCTTGCGATCATCGCAATACATTCAAAATCATGGTCTCAGGAAAATGCTTTCGAAGTTTCAGAAAGCCAGACAGCCGAAGGGAGTGCGCAGACATTTCAGGATTTGCTTCCGGGTGGTGCTTTGCAGGTATTCGACATTCAGTATTCCGGTTACCCCCAGGCCAGTGGGAGTTACAGCGGCAACAGCGGTATCGGCTTTACAAGCGGATTTTTGCTGACAAGTGGTAAAGCGGGCAACGCCAAAGGACCCAATACATCCCCTGGTACAGGCTACAACAGCAATACACCCGGTGACCCTGACCTGACTCTTCTGGCTGACGAAAACTCATTGGATGCCAGTATTATGGAGTTTAGTTTTGTTTCCGCCACAGGCTACTTCTCTATCAATTATGTTTTTGCCTCGGAGGAGTATCCCGAAAACGTAAATATTGAATGGAATGATGTGTTTGGAATATTTCTGTCCGGCCCCGGAATTACAGGCCCATTTTCTAACAATGCGATTAATATAGCTTTAATCCCCGGCACTGATGAGCCCGTTTCAATCAACACCGTTAACGGCACTTCCCACCCTGAGTATTATGTAGCCAACTGGAATCCGGTGCAAAACAACGCCATTCAGTATGATGGTTACACTGTGCCCTTGAGGGCCGAGGCAACAGTAACACCTTTTGAGACCTATTATGTCAAAATTGCCATCAGCGATGCAGGTGACAGGGTGTACGACTCGGGCATTTTCCTTGAAGAAGGGAGTTTGACCGATGCAATTCAGACAGCCGTGGTTTCCATAAAATCAGAAAACCCTGGCATTTATCCGAATCCGGCCCGGGAATCTTTTTGGATTAACTTTCCAGCCAACGAACAGGCGCAAAAAAGGGTTGAGGTGTTTGACGCTGCTGGCCGCAGGGTTATAGACAGGTCTTTCACCGGACATGAAATTCAATTAACAAACCATGGGAATCTGCAACCGGGTTTGTACACCGTGCGGGCTGCCACAGGCGAAAAAATTTGGTATAATAAGCTGGTCATTCAATAAAATAATTATCTTTCTGCGATTTTTTTAAACCAATAAAACAAATCGTATTCCCATGAAATCAAAACTTTATGGCCTGACCCTTCACAGGCTGCTGATTGTGTTGGGTTTTTGCCTTCTGCTCCAAAACTTTTCAGTCGCACAGCCGCTTGTTATCACCGAGAACCAAACCCAACAGGAAGCCGAGCAAATGATACTGGACATTTTTGTCGGTACCGGGGTACAGGTGTTCAATGTATCTTATCAGGGTTTTCCGCAAGCCAGTGGTAGTTTTGTCGGAAATACTGGCGTTGGTCTTGACAACGGTTTTCTGATGACCTCAGGCAGGGCGAGTATTGCTATGGGACCAAACAATCTGAGCAATGCAGGGACTAGTAATGGTGCTCTTGGCGATTCCG
>Ga0351865_10094_pt1 | contig 32800 bp, 27 predicted proteins | sample TotcelFGM3001L10_FD_206780 | JGI IMG/M metagenome (GOLD analysis project Ga0351865, IMG submission 206780) | Enriched cells from coal bed in the Powder River Basin, Montana, United States - Total cells FGM rep2 HSBNCT.FGM.300.1.L10 ... | reverse complement strand
AATCCAGAACCCGGCATTCGCCCCTGGCAAAACTCACGTTGGACGCCGTGAAATCCCCGTGCTGGCGCACCAGACCCAGGGACACGCCGGCCAGGGCGTCCGCCTCGTGCATAATATCATGAAAAAGAGAGCCCGCATCGCAATCCGCCTGGGACGCAGCCCGGCTCATCACGTCCAGCGGTTGAATGAACCACGAAATAATTTGCTCATCGGATAAAACCGTGGGACCGCACGCAGCGAACGGGCGCAACGCATCAAGCCAGCTTTGGGCCAGGCCCGTGAGGTTCGCGAGCTTTTTATCCACGCGCGCGCCCGGCTTGGACTCGGAGCGGAAAATGCACCCGTTGAGCGCACTCTGCACGGCTGCGGTTTCGGGGCCTATGGGCCCGAAATACAAGGGCATGGGCACGCTGCTCAAAAATGCACTGCCAAGGCGCGCATCACCGGCCAGGGCGCTCAACATGCGATGCTCGCGATGCAGGCCCGCTGCCGCTTCGCGGAATCGCGGAATTTTAGCCACGGCAAAAGGACGACTGCTCCCCTGCGCAAATACCAGAAAAAAAATCTTGCTTTCGCGCTCTTTGTGGCGCAGGCCGATTCCGCTGCTCGCGGTTTTCACAATGCTGATGCGCCGGGGCCGCGCCGCGCCGAACTCCGCGCGCCAGTTCTCCATAAACCACTGTTCCACAAAATCTATCACGTCATACTCCTGCTTCCCGCAGCCAAATATTATGCAAAGCCGTCAAACGCTTTTTTGTGCGCGCCAGGCTTTGCGGATATCAATCATAATAAACAGGTACGCCGCTGCCAGAAACGCGGCCGCCCCCGCAATCAGCGTGCTCTTCACGGTCTGGGGATAAAATTTCTTCTTGGGCGGAAAACCCCGGTCCAGAATCGAAAGCGAGTAATCCACGCGCTTTTCTTCCACGCGCACCCGTTCAAATTCCTTGCGCAGCATTTCATAAACCGCGAGCAGGATTTCCCTGTCCCGGTACATGCGCCCGTATTCCATCTTAATGCCCGGGAACGCCTTGATATCATCATCGTAGCCGTTGAGCACCCCGAGGATGCTGTCCAGAGACTCCTGTTTGCCCTTGTAGTGCTTGCGGATCTGCTGCTGGATTTCATTCTCCGTGTCCGCGATCTGCGCGCGCAGGGCCTTGATGGTCGGGTGGTCGTCGCCCAGCACCTCGGATTTGCGCGCCAGCTCAAGCTTTTGTTCGGAAAGTTTCTGGCGCAGGAATGTGATGGTGGGATCCGTGGCCATGGTTTCCGACACCTGGCCCGCAGCCTCGGCCCAGTCGTACACCCGGTTGCCTGAATCGTTCTCGGTCTCCAGGGTGGACATTTCAATAAGAATCTGTTCCTTCTGCATGTTCAGGGTTGAATAGCGCCGTACGAGTTCGGCGTCGGCTTCGGGGTTGAGCAATTCGGGATTCTTTTCCTCATAAGCGCGGGTGATGTCCTCGAGTTCTTCGAGCTTGGCCTCCACCTCGCGGATCTCTTTTTCCAGGAATTCGCGCTGCTCGTGGTTCACGCTCTGTCGTTCTGAATTCGCAAATGCGATCAGCTCTTCAGCGTACGCGTTGGCCACGGATTCGGCCAGCTCCGGGGTGGGCCCCACGAATGAAATATACATAATCTTGTCTTCCACGGAGATGGAAATAAAATTCGATTCATCGCCGATGATTTTGCCCATGGGCTCGTCTTTAAAGCGGGGGATCTTTTTGTATGCGTCCTGGATCTCGGGCCGCATGAACACGCTGGATCGCAGGCGGTTGCTTTCGAGAATGGCTTTGTAATTCATATCCGAGCCCTGCATCATGGTGTTGGACATGAATGATCCCAGGGACTGCACGTTGAACAGGTTGCTCACCGAGGGGCGCGATGTGAACATCAGGGACGCCGATGTTTTGTAACGCTTCGGCGCCATGGTGTAAAAATAAAAGAAAGCGCACAGCGCGGCGATGATGCTGAAGGTAAATATGGGGACTTTGCGCTTCCAGATGATGGCCTGGAGATTCGAGAGTGTTATCTTGTCCATGGGCGTCTCCGCTGTGTGATTAGTCATTGATGATCTTCAGATAGGACAGCGTGGGAATCACGCTGTTCACGATATCCACGTAATCGCGGAATTTGAACGAAGAATCCTTGGGCACGATCACGATGTCGCCGGGCAGGATTTCACCGCCCGCGGGCTTGTCGCCGGATTTGATCCATTCCTTGATGTCAATCAGTTCCTTGCTCCCGCCGTTCTGCCCTGTATGCAGCACGGTGACGATAGCCAGCTTGGCGGTTTCCTTATAGCCCCCGGCCTGGGCGATGTACTCGAGGATGGTGGCGTCGCGCCCATACTTGATCATGGCCGGGGTGTTGACCTCGCCCAGCACGTACACATACTCCACGGCCTTGGGCACGTAAATCACGTCCCCGTTCTGCAGGGCTGTGTCCAGAGAGGGATTGCCCAGCACTTCCAGGTAATTGATCCGGATTTTCTGGCCGTCGCGCAGCAGCGTGATGTTGGCCAGGTCCGCGTTCACCAGCCGGTTGCGGAACCGTGCGAAAAGCTGGATAACCGTGAGCCCGTCGGCCAGGGGCACAATTTTCTGCAATTCCTGCAAGCCGGACGCCACATCCTGTTTTTCCCCGATCATATTATCGAACACGATCTTGACCATGCTCTGGAAATCGCTGCTCTGAAGCACCATGAGCGCATCGCGGTTTTGCAGGGGCAAATCGTGTCCGCCCGATGCCTTATCCTCCAGGTTCACTTCAAAAGAGTTCACAACGCCCGGGGACACGCGGCGCTGCAGCACGCAGTGGCCGGTCTCCGCGCTCCAGTGCAGGCCGCGCGCGAAACGCACCAGGTCGGACAAGCTTTCCCCTGGCAGGACTTCGTACATGGCCGGAACATTCACGCCCCCGCTCACCGTGGCGTTCATTTCCACAAACGGAATCTGAATCACATCCCCGGTGCGCAGCAGCACATTGGCGTCCATGTCAAAATCCACAAAATAGCGGTACAGGTCGATGTGCTCGGCCGCGTCCACCGCGAGTTTCGAGCCCTGGGCCGCGGCCGCGCCGTGGCGCAGCACGCGGATGCGGCGCAGAGATGTCGTGGGCGTGTACCCGGCCGCGGCAATGGCTTCCACCAGCGTGGCGCCTGCTTCAAACGTATATTCCGCGGGCGATGTGACCTGGCCCATGACGCGCACGCGGATGCTGCGCGGCTCGGACAGCATCACGCTCACCCGCACATTGTCTTTAAGATAGCGGGAAAAAGATTCGTCCATGAGCGCCTGGATCTGCGCCAGGGTCTTGTTGTTCACAGCCACGGTTCCGGGCCAGAATGTGAAAAACTCCTCCACGTTCTCCCGGCTATCAGACACGGGCGCCAGCGCGCCGTCCCAGGCCACTTCCACGCTGTACAGGGCCTGGAGCTTGCCCCACACCATGATGTCCAGCACATCGCCCGGGCCCACAATATAATTGCGGTCCTGTTCCGGGGATGGGAGCTTGCTCGCCGCGGGCGCATCATCCCGGGGCATGAAATACTCAGAAAACGCCATGGGGCTGTCTGTCTGCTTGGATTCACCGTCTGCCGCGGCTGCGGGCAGGCCCGAGGCCAGCACCACAAGCATGGTCGCAACCGGCAGCATGCGGCAATAGCGGAACATCATAGTCATTTCACTGCCTCCGCGTATATCACAATGGGATAGGAAAAACCGGACCGGCCTTTCCGCAGTCCTGTTGCCATGAAATATAACTTATCCATTATATACATAAAAATAAAGGCCGCCAGCCGCAGCGGGCGGAACTTGAGCGCATAATAAAATATCGCCAGCCCGCCCACGAACGGCCCGGTGTCGCAACTCACAATGTCCACGGATGAGAAATCCCGCAGCAGGTGCGCCACGGCCGAATCGCTGAACCGCCAGAAATCATCATACGATTCCGTTTCCGATACGCACCGGTGCACGGGCATGAGAAAAGGCACCGTGAAAATGAACCGGCCCCCGGGCTTGAGCACCCGGCGCGCCTCGCGGATCACAACCTCGGTGCGCGCCACATGTTCCAGCACATTGTTGAGAAAAATCCCGTCCAGGCAATCATCCTTGAGCGGCAGGCCCTTTTCCAGGTCCCCCACCACATCCGGTCGCGTGCCCGTGCGCAGGTCCAGGGTCAGAAATTCGCAACGCCCGTCCCGGGACAGCATTTCGCCGTACTGCGACCACCCAGCGCCCACATCCAGCACAAGGCCGTGAAACCGCGCGCGGCTGCGAATTTGTGCGTCCTCAAGCGCGCGCAGTATAGAATCCCCACGCCACAGAGGCCGCAAGATGTCTTTTAACCGGTACTGCACAGGCCGCCGCGCCTCCAGTCCGCGCACATCACTTTTCAAAGGATTTTTTAGGAAGCTCTTTAATAATCTGCGCCTTGGCGCCCACCACCAGAACATGGTCGGGCACGGGCTTCATAATAACGGTTCCCGCGCCCACGATGGAGCCGGCGCCCACGTGCGCGCCCACCACCGAGCGCGTCAGGCACCAGGCGTAATCCCCGATTTCCACAAACTCGTCCACGCCCGGGGACACGGTATAGGGCAGGTCCGGGTTGGTCACATCGTGCATGCGCAGGCCGCTGAGCACAATGCACCCGGGCGCAATGCCCACGTAATCGCCAAGGTGCGCCATGCCCACGATGGCGCCGATGCCCAACTGCACATGATCGCCCACCGTGGTTTTATTCGACCGGATCCACGCCATCCATTCCACGTGAAGATTCTCACCGCACTTGTCCAGGGTGTGCAGATACCACACCCTGCGGAAAATCACACCGATATTGCTCGGGATCATGGCCAGCGATGTTGTGAATGTGCGATACCGGAACAGTTTGGTTTTCCACAGCAGAAAAGCGGGGATCAGCATAATGTACGCCACGGCCGCGCCCAGGGCCAGCAGCACGACCTTGTGTTTGGGCTTATCCAGAGTCTGGAGAATCGCCTGTTTCACGATGTACCGATCATCATTTTCCATACCACACCTCGAATGCCATTGTTTCGTTGTTTATAATCAAGCCTCTATTATAAATACAAAACCTTATAGAATCATATCTTTCATTTCCGCCACAAGCTTGTCCATAAGCGCATCCAGGCTGTGCTCGCGGATTACCATATCGCGAAGGCGCGCGCCCAGGGCGCGGCGCTGTTCATCGGTCATGCTCAAAATGCCGTGCATGCGGTCCGCCAGGGCGCGGTCATCGCCTTTTTCAAAAAAGAGCGTGTCCGTGAGGTCCCCGAACACCGGCGGATACGCGGTGTTGCAGGTGATAGGAATGCGCTCGCACGCCATGGATTCCAATATGGTCTTGTCCAGGCTGCCCGTGTGGCTGGCGGTCACGAACAAATCGCACTTCACATACCACTCGGGCATGGTGTGGTGCGGCACAGGGCCTAGAAAACGCACGAACCGCACCAGATCGTTTTGTTCAAGGAACTTATCGAGCTGCTCCCTGTAGCGCTCATCGTCCTCGTTATAGCACGCGCCCAGGATGAACACCTCGAAATTATCCATGCCGCGCTCATTCACCAAAATGCCCAGGGCGCGGAACAGGGTCTCGAAATCCTTGATGCGCGTAATGCGGCTGGCGGACATAATCTGCACCTTGTCCGCGGCGGTCCGGCCCCGGTCCCGAAACTCATTGGTGTCAATGCCCTGCCCGGTTGTGCGGATTTTGCCGCCTTTGAGCGGATAGCCCTCATAAGAAGACGTGACCACCTTGTCCACGAGCGGGTGCGCCATTTTGAGGCTGCGGCTCATGCTGGCGTGCGCATGCCACATCATCAGCGGCACGCGCGCGGCCTTGCACCACGGCGCGGCCAGCACCGCATACACCGGGCACATGTGCGTGAACACCACATCCACCTTGCGCGTGAGCACATATCTGGCCATGAGACTATTGAATTTCATGGTCTTGCCCACACGGCCCGCGCCGCGCTCCTTGCCCATGGTGTGCACGACCACATTGTCCGGCAGATCGTAATCACCGGGCATGAGCACCAGCAGGTGCAGCGTGTCCACGCGCCGGGCAATGCCTTCAAACCACGCGTGCATGAAACCCAGCACAGGGTCTCCGCGGTCCACTTGTTGCGTTACCATCAAAACATTCATTGGATATTAAGCCACATCACAAATTGAATTCTTCCAGGTCCATGCCCTGGCGCGTGCACAGCAGCACGGGCTTGGCCGAGCGGCGGCCCGGGATCTTATACACATGCGGAAACGCCGCACGCAGTTCGCGCAGCACGGTCGCCGCGTCGCACAGGTCCGGGTGCAGCTCGATAATCAGCATATCCACGCAGGCCAGGAGGCCCGCATTGCCTTCAAGCGCGGCCTGCTCCGCGCCCTCGATATCAATTTTCATGATGTCGATGGAGGACGCGCCCGCATGCTTTTCAAGCACCGTGCGCAGGCTCGCCGCGGGCACGGATTCGCCCTGGCCCGCGCCGGTGATGCGGCTGCCCGTGCTCGGGCCCGAGGCGTCGAAGGAGATGGACCCGTCCTCGCGCCACAGGGCCGCGCGCAGCGTGCGCCAGTCCAGGGCCGGGTTGTCCGCTCTGTTGCTTTCCAGCATGGCGTGCGTGCCCTCGGATGGCTCCACGGACAGCACGTGCGCATTAGGCCTCAAATAAAATGTATACAGAGAAAACATGCCGATATTGGCGCCGATATCCACAACCACGGGCGCGCCGCGGCCCTGGAGCAGTTGCTCCAGAATATCGTACTCGCGCTCCAGGATGACTTCCTCAACCGCGAACCAGTCGGACTGGCGCGCGAAAAACTGCAAATCCCCGAGATGGAACGGCACCTTGAAATTCCAGTGCTTGTGCCCGGCCACGCGCGTGAGCAGATACGCGAAAGTCGCCACCACGCCATGGGCGTAGGGCCTCAGGGCCACGGTCTGCTTCACGGTTCTGGTCAGTCTGCGAATCATAGTGTGGGGCGGCCCCGGCTAACGCGCCAGGCCGCGGGTTACCTTGTTCACGGCGCCGATCACGTCGTCCACGTCCGCGGCCGAAAGCCGCGCCGAAAACGGAATCGAGAACGTGCGGTCGGATATGTATTCGGCGTTGGGAAAATCCCCGCGCCTGTACCCGAACCGCTTCTTGTAATACGAATGCAGGTGCAGGGCGATGAAATGGATGCCCGCGCCGATGTTCTCTTTTTGCAGGGCCGCCAGGAATTCATCGCGCGGCACGCCCAGTTTGTCCGCATCCAGCAACGGGGTATACAGGTGCCGCGCGTGGCGGATATTCTTCTGCACGCAGGGCCGGATCAGGAATTCGTTATCCTTGAAAGCTTTATCGTAACGCGCCCAGTGCGCGTTGCGGATCACCAGGTTGTCCTCGATGCGGCGCAGTTGGTGTATGCCCAGGGCCGCCTGCATGTCCGTCATGTTGTACTTGTAGCCCGGGCACTCGGTGTCGTAGAACTTGAACCCTTTTTCCGAGTAGCGCGACCACGCGGACTTGGACAGCCCGTGCAGGCTGCGCACGCGCATGATGTTGTCCCACTTGGGATTATTCGTGCACACCATGCCGCCCTCGCCCGTGACCAGGTTCTTGGTGGCGTAGAATGAAAACGCGCTGATGTGCCCGATGGCACCGATTTTCTTGTCTTTGTAACGCGCCTCGATGGCGTGGGCCGCGTCCTCGACCACATACAGCCCGTGCTTGTGCGCCAGGTCCATGATCGGATCCATGTCGCACGGTCGGCCGCACAAATGCACGGGAATCACGGCTTTTGTATTTTTCGTGATTTTCTTCTTGATTTGCGCCGGGCTGATATTGCCGGTGCGCTTGTCCACATCCGCGAACACGGGCGTGGCCCCTGTGTGCACAATCACATTGGCCGTGGCCGCGAACGTCAGGGGCGTGGTGATAACCTCATCCCCGGGGCCCACGCCCAGGGCGTCCAGGGCCAGAAACAGGCCGGCCGTGCAGGAATTGAGGCCCAGCGCATATTTTGCGCCGATGTACTTGCGGAAATCCTTTTCAAACCGCTGCGTGCGCGGGCCCGTGCCAAGCCACCCGCTGCGCAGCGTGTCTTCCACTTCCCGGATTTCCTCTTCCCCGATGAGCGGCGAACCGAAAACAAGGAATTTATCCCGAATCGGCGAACCGCCGTTTATAGCCAGTTTGGGTTTCGATTTCCCAGGCATACGCATGATCTCCCGGCGCAGGTTCTGCGCCATGCTGCTGATTCTCCTACCTTATCCAAGTCAACCCCAATAATCAAGCAAAACGCGCGGCCGCGTTTCGCCCATTGTGGTCCTGCATTCTAATATCTTATTTTCCAGTAAAAATTGAACAAACGGCGCGAATTGCGAAATCCATCCATACCGCATCAGGAGCCTGGTGTAAAAAACAGAATCGGATTACAGACAGGAAATAGCGGATCCGCGATTCAGGCATCACGCCATGCCTGGCAACGCCGCGCGGCTCCCGGCTTCACGCCGCACGCTGCTTTGCGGGAAGTCTCCTTCTTCCCCATGGCAAAACCTGTCCCGGAAGTCCCAATTTTTGGTGTCCCTGAATTTTGGAAATAGCACGATACACCCTTGCAGCCTCTTGAACCCCAGTACATACTCAGTAAATATTCAAATGGCAACATAGGTGTATATAGAGGTATCATACGGAAACTCGACATTGTCAAACAATCGGCTGTGTGCGAATTGAAAAAGCTTAATAATAAAGCGATTATTTGGATCGGCTTTTTCAAACCAGCCTAAAATCCAGCAAAAAATCAATCATTTTGGGAAAATGACCGCTGGTGAGGATTCTGGGAGTGGCAGACGCCATATTTACTGGCCTGAAAAATCGCCAATATAAATAATATATAAAGGGCTGAAAAGAAACAGGCGAATGCGGTGAAATCGAGGTGTGAGACCTGGTTGGATTTGACGAGGATTTGCTAAAATGGGATGGAATGTGGTAGGATTTGAGTGTGATGAAGGGTTATACTATATGAAGCATCGGCAGGTGTTAATCCTTTTGTTTTGATTCAGTAGATGATTTGCCATCTTTGAAATTGTTCCTTGCTTTTCGCCTGCGACATCCTCTCTCGCAGCTTTTCCGTCGTTATAGCAATCCTGGAAAAGGATCTAGAACATAGTATTGCGTACTTTTGAATACACTAGACATTTCAGAATGCATCATATAGAATAGAAGCATGCAAGGAAAACGCATACAACCCAACCCCGAGCATGCGACACCCGATGAGTTGGAAATCGCCAAGGAAAGTTCCCCCGACAAGCAGCAGTACATCAGGCTCTATGCGATCCAAAGGTTGCTTGAAGGAAAAACAAACCAGGAGGTAGCCAGAGACTTTCATCGTAATGAAAACACCATTACGGCATGGGTCAAGAAATGGAACGAAGGCGGCATTGATGCGCTTGGCACCATCAAGCCCCACGGGCGACCACCCAAACTCACGCAGGAACAAATGCTCACCATCAAAGACCTGTTACTCAACCCGTCAAAAGGCGATCAGCACCACTGGACTATCGTTAAACTTCACGGCTATCTGCGTCAGCACTGGCACATCGAGCTGGGCTATTCCACCCTGCTTGAGAATGTTGCGAAAATGGGATTCCGGCAGGTGGTTCCCCGCACGTGGTCCTCAAAGCAAGACCCCGAACTGCGGGAGGCTTTTCTCGCGGAAATAGGGGCTTTGAAGGAAAATCCAGACGCGGAAATCTGGTTCGCCGATGAGTCGGGATTCATCGCCGATCCACGTCCTAAAAGCCGTTGGGTTCTTGTCGGCAGCCGCCCCACAATAGACTACACCGGTCTGCACATTAGGCTCAGCATCGTGGGCGCTGTCGAGCCGGTGACCGGACAGTTCGAATCCCTGCTCGTCTCCAGCGTCGACACCCAGGTTTTTCAACTGTTCCTCGACCAACTTGCCAGGGCGACCGCCTCAAGCACCAAGACGATCTACCTGGTCCTGGATAACGCTTCCTGGCACAAAACCAAACGCCTGAACTGGCGCCACATCCACCCGATTTATTTGCCGCCTTACTCACCCGATCTTAATCCTATCGAACGTCTGTGGAACCGGATGAAAGCTCTCTTCTTTACGGATTGGTTCGGCAAAAATTACGAGCAACTTTGGAACCGCCTCATCCAAGCCTCCACCCATTTTATTGAACACGAAGCGGAGGTCCGCTCAAATTGCTCCTTTTGACCTCTAACTTCTACTTTCTTTTCCGGGATTGCTATAAACAATCAACTATCAGTGTTTTCCTCAAGCAACCATCCCCCAATTTATCTATTGATGGTAGCATATGCTCTTAGTTTAATGTTTGCAAGCGGAATGGTATCAACTACATATTTCACGGCCGTGGACACCGGGCTTGGCCTCCGCACATCCATACATGTCCCTGTGATTTTGCGCCAACCGTATTTCAATGCGATTTTACAGATCCAATAAGCAACTTTGCGCAAACAAAAAACCCCTTGCGAAAGGGGCTTTTGTTGGGTTGTATTGTGTTTGTATCGGGGAGGGGAGATTTGAACTCCCGCTCTCACGCCCCCCAGACGTGCGCGTTAACCAGACTACGCTACTCCCCGTTCGTGCATCAGCCGGCGTGTGCGCCGGCTGGAGTGTTACTCTCTTATCAAATTCTTGACAGTTTCCTGCAGTCTGTCAAGTTTTTCTGTCAAGTCTTCCACATCTGTGTGTGTGGCAAGCCCCATGCCGTCCATGAGGTCGCGAACCGATTCCTTGAGATCGTCCAGCACGTAGTGATTCAACAGGCCGCTGTCGTTCTCAGCCAGCATATCCGCGGGGTTCTCACTCTCGGGATCCTGCGCTTTGGATTCCTTGCGCAGCACCGCTGGCACGTTCTCCAGAATATCATAAAGAAACTCGCGCAGGTCTTCCCCTTTTTCCTCGCCGCGCTCCATAATTTCCTGGCGCAGTTCTTCGGCTTTATCCTGTAGAAAATCGGCAATGCCGAGCACGAAATGAATGGGCTGTTTCCAGTCGCTTGCCACTGTTTCGTGTTCTCCTTTCATTGCCGTCCTGTGCAGGACGATTCATATTATAGTAATCCCCCGCCAAGGTGACAAGAATATACGCAAGCCTGCGGGGTGTGTTATACTGCGTGCGGAAATCACTTGCACTGGGAGGGTTCCGCATGGACCCGGCACGGACTGTGAAAACCCTTTCAAACATAGCCCGCATGGATGCGGACTGCGATGCTGTGCGCACGGTTCTACAGGGCATAAGAGAAAGTGAGTGGCTGGAGCTTGTGGAGGCCGCGGCTGTTCACCGCATCGCCCCCCTGCTCTTTTCACGCATCTCTGAATTGAATCTTCAAACCAATATCCCTGTTAACGCACTCAAGTCGCTTGAACACCAAGCCCGAGCAACCGGCGCCTTGAATACGCTATTGCTCAGCGAGCACGAGCGCATCCTGCGAACGTCCGCGCAGCGCGGCGTAACGCTGCTGCCCCTCAAGGGCGCGCACCTCATCACATGCGGCGTGTACCGCGCAGACCAGCGCCCCATGACCGACCTGGATTACGCGGCGCAAAACCAACACATTGAGGGCATCTGCGCAATGCTTACGGACCTCGGCTATCACGAGGAAAAATCACCTAATCTGTCCAAAGAGTTTACGAAAAAATACGCGCGCGAGTACCATTACACGCGCATGCTGGGCGGTGTGCCCGTGGTTGTGGAAGTACACGATGTGCTGATTCCACACATGGCCCTTCGGCGCGCATTTCCGCTGAGCGCCAAGCGACTGGTACAGCGCGCCCACACGGATGCAGACGGGGCGCCGACCCTGTTGCCAGAGCACGCACTCCTGTTCTGCATCCTGCACTTTGCAGTGGTGCACCGTTTCTCACGGCTCATCTGGCTGGCGGATATTGACCACATGTGTCGCTTCTTTGAATTAAATTGGGATTTTTTTGAGCACGAAACCCGGAGTGTGCAGGCCGAGGCCGCAGTATACGCGGTGCTGCGCGCGGCGAGCAACCTTTTTGGAACGGCAGCTCCGGCCCAACAGTTCGCGTACGCGCGCGGGCTTTCCAGGAAAATCATAGACCGCCGCGCGCCCCTGTGGCTGGCGGGCACGGCCCCTGCCCCGGAAATTTCCGCCGTGCCCTTTGCCCTTTGCCGCAGGCCGCTTCGCACATTGGTCCGGTACGTGTTCCCTCCCGCGGATTTCATGGCCCTACGCTATGGTGTGCCCGCAACCCTGGCGCCTGCCTGGTCCGTGGCAAGGCCTGTAATTCTTGCGGTTAAAAGTTTGCGCGCGTCGCAAACCCGGAAAATGCAGCCCTGAAAAAATCAAAAAACCACCCACAGGCGGGTTAAGAATAAACTCTTGATGCCGCGCCGATTGCTCAGCGGGACCGATTCGTGGCTTACGCGAACATGTCCAGAGTATTGCCGGACGGACCTATGGAGCGCAGAGGTTTGGCTTGCACTTCCAGCGATGTGCGCTGAATGTTCATCAGGTCCAGAAACACCCTGCTCTGCTTCTGTTTCGCGTTTTCAAGCACCGCGTCCATGTAATTAAGTGATGATCCCGTGACTTCCATGCATCTCACCTATTCAAATAAAGGGGACCACTTTCCATCATCCGTGAATTCAAGTGCGCCCGACTGGGATAACCTCCGTGTTATCCCGATGATAATTTGTTATTTATTTATCGGTATTCACCTTGATATTTATTAGTCCCTTTGAGAAATTATTTACATCAATTGAATGATTTTTTAACACTTATGATTTATATATTTACGGTCATTAGCAGTTTATGCTAATAATGACCGTTTGTATGTTATTGCGCGGGGAAACGATTAAGCAGGTCCTGAAAGCACAGGAGCCGTGTCCGGTCAAGCTATTGGGGGCATCGCAACAATATGGAGATATAAAAAAACTGCGCCGTAATTTTTTCCGGCGCAGTTTTCATTACGTTCTGATTAATGCTATGCAACCCGATTACCGTTTTAGATAGAACTTGACCCGTGTGCCGAAGCTTTCCAGGGGCTGCTTCATATCGTCAAAAGCACGGTAATAATCGAATAAAAGATCGAAATGCTCAGAGAGCGCGATAGTGAGATCCGCCAGGAGCACGGAATCTTCCTGGCGCAGATTGCCGCTGGGCACGAAATTCTCTTGCGCGTAATATGCATTAAGTGTAACACGGTCCGCAATGGCGGCGGATGCTTTAAGACCGCCGCGCGCACGGATGTTTTCGTAATCTTCATAGAAAAGCTTAATGCTGTTTTTACTGTTCACGTAATAATCGGCGGCGATGTAGAACCCGTCGACTTTGCCGACAGGGTTGGTGGCGCTGATCGCGGGCAATGTTCCTTTGGCTTCATAATGTTCGTCAATGATGCTGGGCTGAAAATCGGAATCGAATTTGCGCCATTCGCCCACGAGCGTGAGGTCCAGGACTTTGGGCAGCGGGGTGACAGCCGTGCCGATTGTGATGCCGTTTCCCGCGTCCACAATTTCCGCAACTTCCGCGTACACGCTCCAGGAGTTGGGGATGATATTGACCTTGGCGTCAACCCCCATGATCTCGACATCCGGCTCCTTGTCCACGGCGAACGTGGCGCCCACGGAAACATCGCCCATGCGGCGCTCAGCGCGCCCGCCTGTCAGATGGCTGAGTGTGCTGAACAAGGTGATATTGGAACGTTCGCTCCAGGTCTCAAACAGCAGACCCTTGGTTTCATTATCGGGCAGGTTATTCACAGTGTTGGAATAATAATTATTAACCACGAAGCCGCGGCCCAGGGTGAGTCCTTCGATATCGCCATATCCAACTTTCATGGTATCGCGGTTCCACACGAGCTTTTCGAGTACGATGAAATCGTTGCCATTGTCGCGCAGGCGCATGTCGGCGTCGAAGATGAAGTTCACATTGAAAGCCGCGGTAAGGTTGCCATGCACGAGCACGGGCGTCACGGCCATGCGGTACAAATCGCTGTGGTCGTCCTGTGTGTACACGCCCACATCATATGTGATGCGGCCTGGTTCAAACACGGCGCCTGCCGCCGGCAATGCCAGCGCGGCCGCGCACAATAAAGTCATCAATAAGGTTCGCGCCATAATTGTCAGGGTTCCTTTTTTCATATCAGAAGTGGTAAGAACCTCCCAGGCTGAAGATTCCGGAATCGGAAACGTCGAGCATTCCAGCGGTGACTGAGAAATTCGACTGGCGGAAACGCAGCCCCACCGAAGGCGCCTGCAGCACGCCAAGGTAGAACGGTTTGTCGTCGTATTCCACGATGATGGACAGCCGGTTCTGGATGGCGCCGCTTGTGTCGGCCATATTGCCGAGGGGATACTCGAATCCGATCTGGTATCCGAATCCGTCATAAGCTTTGTTATATTCGCTTTCAAACAGGTTGCCGCTTTGTGTGTACAGGGACAGGTGGAGGGTGCCCTGCTGCATGGCCCCGGAAGCGGAGACAAAGAACCGTGTAACTTTGGCGCCGCCGTCTATGGTCACGGACGTGGGCAGAGAACTCATGTTGAAATATTGGAGTCCAAAAGCATAATCGTAGTCCATGCCCGTGGACAGGTTGCCGCCCTTGCCAGCGGGCGCGACCTCGTGAAACTTGTATTTTAATGAAATAATGTTGGTCTTGAAATCACTGACTGTGGCCGTGGCCGTGGACGGCGCTTCCGGGCTTGTGGTCATGTTCATGTAGCCCACTTCCACATTTTTACTGACGCCGTAGGTGAAGCCATAAATAGTGTCCGTGTAATCAAGTGCGTCACTGGACGCGTTGTTATGGTGAATGGCCACCGTACCCTTGTTGAGGCCGTCCACATCGGCCGTGGGCATAAGCATGAGGCCGCTGAGGCCAAGCGCCGTGGCCGGAAGAGCCGTGGGCTCTTCGCCGGGTTTGGGCTTGGGCGGCTCAACGGGTTTTGCCTTATCTTTATCCTTATCCTTATCCTTATCTTTGTCGGCATCGGCTTTGGCCTTGGCGTCTGCCTTGTCTTCCTTATCCTTTTTCTTGCTTTTCTTGTCCTTTTCCGCAGCGTCGTCCTTGTCCTTTGCGGCTTTGGCTTTGTCGTCGGCCTTTTTCTTATCAGCATCAGACGGCGCGGCTTTGGCGGGCTTGCCCGTTGCCATGCGCACAGCTACGTCCATTGGCTTGACGTCCCCGGTTGCAATTTTCGCATATGAGGCGAGATCACTGGCCTTTGTAATTTTGATGGTGCCAACCTTGACGCCGTTGCGTACGAGTTCAAATTCGTCGCCGATTTGCACGCCTTTTTTTGTTCCAGCGTACAGCATAATAGTACCGTCGTCCAAGACCAGGTTTACCTTGGTTTTGAACGGTTCAGCTTCGGCGGCGAACGCGACGCTGCAACACAAGGTCAGACCGATGATGAGAATCCATAAATGTCTCACTACGCGCCCCCAGTAGTTCCGCTTTGCGTTCCGTTTGCAGAAATCAAAAAAATTATAGCATAGCAGCCTATATTTTTGAAACAAGCTGCAGAATGAGCTTGGTCAGCCTGGGCTCGGCATTATTGGCGATAGCAATAATCTCGCTGATATCCGCTGGCTTAAGCGTCTCGGGAATACACATATCCGTGATGACCGATATGCCGAACACGCGCAGTCCCGCGTGCTTTGCGACGATAACCTCGGGAACAGTGCTCATGCCAACTGCGTCAGCCTGCATCACGCCGAACATACGGTATTCGGCTGCAGTCTCCAGGCACGGACCGGTCACGGAAATGTATGTGCCCCGATGGCATCGGTAACCCTCGGCCAAAGCTAATTCCATGCCCAGGGCAACAAGCTTTTTGTCATACGGCTCGCTCATATCCGGAAACCGCGGGCCCAGTGTGTCGTCGTTGGGGCCGATAAGCGGGTTCACACCCATGAAGTTAATGTGGTCGTCGAGGATCATGAGATCGCCGGCCAGGAACTTGCGGTTGAGGCCGCCGGCCGCATTACTCACCACCAGCGTATCAATGCCCAGGGCCTTGAGCACGCGCACAGGGAAAGTAATCTGCGCCGGGGAATACCCCTCATACAGATGGAACCGGCCCTGCATGGCCACCACGGGTTTGCCTTGCAGATGCCCGAAGTGCAGGATGCCCGCATGGTCCTCCATAGTTGGCTTGGGAAACCCCGGGATGTCCGCGTAGTCGATTGTTTTTTCGGCTTGTATCTCTTTGGCCACTCCGCCCAGGCCCGTGCCCAGGATGATGCCTATGTGCGGCGCGAAATCTGTTTCGGCCCGAATGGCGGCCACGGCCGCGTCTATCTGTTGTCGCAATTCACTCATGAAAAAATGCCCTTCCGCCCGGCGCACGCATTTCTCTGCTGCCGGATGCTATTAAGATAATATCATAGTATCTTTTAATTTGTGACCCCGCGCAAGGGGATATGAGGGGATTTAGGAACACCTGCGGATTGCGGGACGCACCCGGCCCGGGTACAATGGTTCACAGAACAGCGCCGCACAACTACCGCAATGTGAGACGCGCGGCGCCGCCCCTTGGGAGTGTGAAACCTTATGATCGCAAGCGATGTCCAATTCCTGGGTGACGTGTCTATTCCCCACCCCGAACTGGTGAACCTGTACGGATGCGCCATCGGCGCGGGCACGCGCATCGGCACATTCGTGGAAATACAAAAAGGCGCATCCATCGGCGCCAACTGCAAAATCTCGTCGCACACCTTTATCTGCGAAGGGGTGACCATTGAGCACGGTGTGTTCATCGGCCACAACGTCACGTTCATCAATGACCCCGAACCGCGGGCCGTGACCCCGGACGGGCGCGTCATGGGCGATGCGGACTGGACCGTGGTGCCGGTACGCGTGTGCGCGGGCGCATCCATTGGGAGCGGCTCTGTGATCATGGCCGGGGTGACCATCGGCGCGGGCGCACTCGTGGGCGCGGGCAGCGTGGTCACGCGCGATATACCTGACAACGCCGTGGCATACGGCAACCCCGCGCGCGTGAAAACAAAAAACCGCAATTAGCAGGCAGAGCATATCAAGAATCCCGCCGTCACTATGGCCCTGCCCTTTTCAATCACATGCGGCCAAACAGGGCATCCGGCAAAACTCAAATTCATATTGTGGAACATCCAATCACATCATCAGGAAGTATTTCATGAGGGAACCCAATGGCACAACGTGATAAAAAACCAGCAGGCGGACTGTTCCATGGTCCCGAGGGCGCATACGCCCGCGCGCTCATGCACGGCTGCGGATTCAGCGGCGCCGACCTGGCCCGCCCCATCGTTGGCATCGCCAACTCCTGGACCGAAGCCAACCCCGGACACGCGCACCTGCGCCGCATGGCCGAACACATTAAAACCGGCGTGCGCGAAGCCGGAGGCACGCCCGTGGAATTCAACACCATAGCGCCCTGCGATGGAATCGCCCAGGGCCGCGGCATGCACTATGTGTTGCCCGCGCGCGACATCATCGCCGCCAGCGTGGAACTCATGGCCGCGGCGCACCGATTCGACGCACTGGTGTGCGTGTGCTCGTGCGACAAAATCATTCCCGGCATGCTCATGGGCGCCGCGCGCCTCAACCTGCCCACGGTATTCGTAACCGGAGGAACCATGAAACCCGGACGCGCCGCGGGCCGCGCCATCATCACCAGCGACGTCAAGGAAAGCATCGGCGCATTCGCGGGCGGACGCATCACGGCCCAGGAATTCCAAAGCATTGAACACGCCGCATGCCCGGGCCCGGGCGCATGCAGCATGATGGGCACAGCCAACACCATGGCGTGCCTGGTCGAGGCCATGGGCCTCAGTCTGCCCGGGTGCGCCACCCTGGGCGCACAGCACCGCGCACGGCCCGCTCTGTGCCGCGAATCGGGACGGCGCATCATTTCTTTGCTGAAAAGCGATGCGCGCATCGCAGGCTATCTCACCCGATCATCTTTGGAGAACGCCTTGCGCGTACTCGCGGCCCTGGGCGGCTCCACCAACGCCGTGCTGCATATGCCCGCATTGGCCCAGGTTGCCGGAACGCAATTATCTCTGGACGACTTCGACACGTTCAGCCGGCAAACCCCTCTGCTTGCGAAGTTCAAGCCCGCTTCCCCACTCAACATTGATGACTTCCACAAGGCCGGCGGCGTGCAGACGCTTATGCGCGAACTGCGGCCCCTGCTGAATCTGAACGCGCCAACCATTGCCGGAACAAAACTCGGCACAGCGCTCAAAAAGGCCAAACTGCAAACCGGCGGAGTGATTCGCCCGCTCAAGGATCCAATAGCCCCGGAGGGCGGCATCGCCGTACTGCGCGGATCTCTTGCCCCGCGCGGCGCCGTGGTCAAGCAAAGCGCGGTGCACCCGGACATGATGCGCCACACAGGCCCGGCCCTGTGCTTTGACAGCGAAGAAGCTGTGCGCGATATCCTCATGGGCCGCACCAAACGCAAAGTCAAGCCGGGCGATGTGCTGATTGTCCGGTACGAAGGGCCGCGCGGCGGGCCCGGCATGCGTGAGCAGAGCATCCCCGCGGCCGTGCTTGTGGGTTTGGGACTGGACAATTCCGTGGCGCTCATCACCGACGGTCGGTTCAGCGGCGCAAGCCGCGGCCCGTGCATCGGGCATGTGTGCCCCGAAGCCGCGGACCTCGGCCCCATAGCCGCCGTGCGCGACGGCGACATCATCGACATCGATATACCCGCCCGGAAACTCGATGTGCGCATCACGAAATCTGAAATGAAAAAACGGCTGAAAATCATACAGCCGCCCGTAAAAGATTTCTCGAATTCATTTCTGGATACGTATCGGCGCAATGTATCAGGCGCAGACCAGGGCGCTGTTTTGATGGGGCACTAACACCAACGGAAATCAACAGTTTAAATGATTGATATGAACATGGGCACTTTCTCAAAATCGCCCCTTGAATCGTCGATGACGCCTTATAGCAATCCCGGAAAAGAATTCAGACCTTTACAATACAAGCAACGCATGGTTCAGAGCGTGGCTTTGCGCATTACGTGACCTGGCAGCGGCGGCAGCGCCCTACACAAAAAACGCTTTAAAAGCTGACATAATTCCATAATATGGTCCCCCTTAGCAAAGGGGGATAAAGGGGGATGTGCATCTGTCACGAACCAACAATTTACGACTGTTCACCTCTTGGTTCTTTTTCGTGATTGCTATAACTTCTACTTTCTTTTCCGGGATTGCTATAATCCCTTAAACCCCTGCCAAATAAAAAGGCGCAAAGCGCGGGGCTTCCCGCGCTTTGCGCCTTTTGAATCTTTTTAACGTTTCTTGTCTCCTGCTTCTTTTCCTATTACCGCATCCTGCGGATGACCCCGATTACCTTGCCCGCGATTTCCACTGCATTGGAAATGATGGGTTCATACTTTTCATTGGACGCTTCAAGCTTGATGAACCGGCCCTGCTTACGGAAGTGCTTGACCGTGGCCTCGTTCTCGATGAGCGCCACCACAATGTCGCCGTTATCCGCGGTTTTCTGCGGGCGCACAATCACGATATCTCCGTCGAAAATGCCGTCGCCGATCATGGAATCGCCTTTGACCTGGAGCGCGAAGATGCGGCCATCACTGGGGAAGAAATTCTCCATGGTGATGTGATCTTCAATATTTTCCTCGGCCAGGATGGGCAGGCCCGCGGCCACGCGCCCGATGAGCGGGATGCCGCGCTGCGGGCGTTTCAACAACTCGATGCCCCGGCTGGTTTTGGGGTGCAGCTTGATGATGCCCTTGCGCTGCAGGGCCAGCAGGTGATCCTTGACCCCGTTGGGCGAACTGATTTCAAACCGGTCCCCGATCTGCCGGATCGTGGGTGGATACCCAATGCTCTTGGCGTGTTCCACAATATAGTCATAAATCGCCTTCTGGCGCATCGTAAGCTTCTGGAATTTCCTCGGTTTATCAACCATAGACAATCTCTCCCCTTTCTCTTTTTGCTGTACAAAATTATACGCTACAGGCGTTCAGATTGCAAGAGGGAGAAAAGAAAAGCTTAAGTGGCAAACAATCCCTGCCGATTTCACGTTTTTCGGTGCTTATTGTCATATTGCCACATGAGCCCTGCATGCGTCAACTGCTTTCTGGTTCACGGCGGCTCGTCGGCTTTCCCCGTTGTTTGAGAAATTTCCCGCCGCCAACTTATTGGCTTGCTTTTCCCATCGGGCGCATGTGTTGCTATAATATTCAAATACTGGGTCCGTTGGGCCTTTGAGGAGTTTCTGTGTGTCTGAACTGAGACGGGATCCTATTGTGGGCCGCTGGGTGATTGTTTCCAGCGAACGGGGCGGACGCCCCACGGACTTTGAGCCGGCAACGCCCAGGCCGCCCGATGCGTTCTGCCCGTTCTGTGCGGGCAACGAAGATAAAACACCGCCCGAGATCCGCGCTATCCGCGACCCCGCGTCCCAGCCCGACACCGGCGGCTGGAAAATCCGCGTGGTCAGCAACAAGTTCCCGGCCCTGAATATTGAAGGAGAACTGAACAAGCGCGCGCGCGGCATTTACGATATCATGAGCGGCATCGGCGCGCATGAGGTGTTCATCGAAACACCCGAGCATGACCGCACCATTTCCACGCTGCCGCCCGACCATGTGCGCGACCTCATGTGGATGTACCGCGAACGCCTGCGCGACCTGGAAAAAGATCGCCGCCTCAAGTTCATCCTTATTTTCCGCAACAGCGGCCAGTCCGCGGGAGCATCCCTGCGCCACCCGCATTCGCAACTCATCGCCACGCCCACCATTCCCAAGCGCATCCTCGAAGAACTCGACGGAGTGCGCCGCTACATCGATTTCAAGGACCGCTGCGTGTTCTGCGACATGGTGGATGAAGAGCACACATTCAAACAGCGTGTGGTGTGCGAAAACGAGCATTTCATCAGCTTCACCCCGTTCGCGGCCCGCTTCCCATTCGAGATGTGGATCCTGCCCAAGGAGCACCAGCCGTGTTTCAAATCCATCAAGGACGACCAGCTCGAGCCATTGGCCGCGGTGCTGCAGGAAACCATCAAACGCCTGGACAAGTCCCTGGACTTTCCGCCCTATAACTATGTGATTCACACCAGCCCTGTGAACTCGGAAATCAATTACAACTACCACTGGCACTTCGAGATCATCCCGCGGCTCACGCACGTGGCCGGCTTCGAGTGGGGCACAGGTTTCTACATCAACCCCACACCGCCCGAGCGCGCTGCCGAGTTCCTGCGCGAGGTGGAACTGTGACCGGGGAACCCAAATCCACGCATATGAATGACCGGGGCCAGGCCCGCATGGTCGATATATCAGACAAACAGCCCACGGCCCGCATGGCGCTTGCCCGCGCCGTGCTGCGCATGAGCCCGGCCACGGCCGGCATGCTGGCGCAAGGCGGCCTGCCTAAAGGTGACGCCCTGCCCATGGCCCGCACCGCGGGCATCCTGGCCGCAAAAAAAACATCCGGTCTCATTCCGCTCTGCCACCCCATCGCAATCACAAAACTGGAAATTGATTTTCAAGTGGACGCCGCGGCCGGACTGGTCACGGTGCTTGCCGAGGCGCGCACCACCGACCGCACCGGAATAGAAATGGAAGCACTCACCGCCGCTGCAACCGCGGCCCTCACTATCTATGACATGTGTAAATCCGTGCAAAAAGACATAGAGATTACGAATATCGTGCTGCTGGAAAAAACCGGCGGCAAGAGTGGTCCCTATAAAAGAAAAGATTGAACCGGCCCATCGCGAATTTGATATATTACGCTTACAACATCCTGCTCACCCTGCTGTCCCCGCTGCTCATCCTGTACTTCAAGTACAAGGGCGGCCAGGATATCCGTTATATCGGGACCATGGATGAGCGGTTCGGCCACTACGCGGACTCCCTGCGCAAGGTAGCCGACGCGCGCCGCATCTGGGTGCATACCGTATCCGTGGGCGAAGTGGTGGGCGCCATGCCCCTGCTGCGTATGATCCAGGCGCGCCTGCCCGATTACGAACTCGTTGTTTCCACCACAACCGTGACCGGCCGCCAAATGCTGCAAAAGAATTTCCCGGACATGCCCACGTTCTATTTTCCGTTTGATTTCCCATGGGTGGCGCGGCGCACAGTGAACCACATTGCGCCGGACGCCCTGGTGCTCATGGAAACCGAATTGTGGCCCAATGTGATGACGCAGTGCGCGCGGCGCGATGCGCCTGTGATGCTGCTGAACGGGCGCGTGTCCGAACGCATGGCCAAGGCCGGCGGCATGGTGGCGGGCATGTACCGGTGGGCGTTCGCGCGCATCACGGCCCTGGGTATGCAAACCCCGCGCGACGCCGAGCGCATCACGGCCCTTGGCGCGCCCAGGCAACTTGTGACTGTGGTGGGCAACATGAAATTCGACGGCCTGCTCACCAAACCTGACTTTGGAAAAATCCAGGAATTACGAGACACCATCAACCCCGATGCGCGCCCCCTGTTTGTGGCCGGCAGCACACACCCAGGGGAAGAAGCCATCCTGTGCGATGTGTTCCGCCGCGTGCGCGAGCATGTGCCGGATCTGCTCATGGTAGTAGCTCCGCGCCACATTGAACGCACCGATGAAGTGGAAGGCGTATTCCTTATCAAGGATTACAACGTGCAGCGCCGCAGCCGAATCAAACCGCAGCAAATAGCAGTACGGCCCGATGTGATCATTCTGGACACCATCGGGGAACTGCGCACCCTGTACGCCATTGCGGACACATGCTTCGTGGGCGGCAGCCTCATCGAGCGCGGCGGACATAATGTGCTTGAACCCGCGGCATGCGGCAAAGCCCCGTTCTACGGGCCGTCCATGCAGAATTTTCTGGACAGTGTGGAAGCGCTTGAAAAAGGCGGCGGAGGCCGGCCCGTGAACAGCGGCGTGGAACTGGCTGAACATCTGATCGCCGCATTCAAGGAACCCGACGTGCAGTATATTCTTGACCAGAACGCCCTGGAAGTAATCAAGGCCAATGCCGGGGCCAGCGAACGCGCATTCAATTTGCTGCAAAACAACTTATCCTGAATGATTTTGAATTTGAACAAACCGCCACAGGCTTTTCGGATGGTTTCCCTAAAAATCACGCATTCACTTACTGATAATCTTGCGCAATATATTTTTTAAATCCTGGTGAATAATGCAGCTTTTTATCGGGGGTGATTATCAAGGCCTCCACCTGGGGAAATGCTTTTGCCAGCAATGGCAGCCCCTGGTCCGGTCCCAGCACGGACAGGGCCGTGGCCAGGGCGTCGGCAAGTTCCGCCTCCGGGGCGATAACAGTCACGCTGATGGTTTCCGCGGCGCCGTGGCCTGTGCGCGGGTCGATAATATGCGATTCACGCTTGCCATCCTTTTCAAAGAATTGCTCATAATCGCCGGATGTGGTGACCGCAGCGTCCTTGAGCAGCACTTTGGCAATCATATCGTCGGGATCACGCGGATTCTGAATGCCCAGCGCCCAGGGTTCGCCGCCGGGTTTTTCGCCGACCGCGGTGATGTCCCCCCCCGCGTTGATGAGTGCGCGGCTCACACCTTTTTGCTTAATGACCTGTGCGGCGCGCTCGGTGATGAATCCTTTGGCGATGCCCCCGAGATCCAGGGACATGCCCGCCACAGCGAAGTTGATTTGATCTTCCGATTTTCCCACAGACAATTTATCGCAGCCCATTTTCTGCATTGCGTCCCGGATCTCATGCGCGGGCGCCTGGCCCGTGTCGCGCGCGGCGCGCCACACCGCGGACAGCGGACCCACAGTAATATCAAATGCGCCTCCTGTGGCCGTGCAGATTTCTTTGCACCGCACAAGCATGTCCGCCATCTGTTCCGACACCTGATACGCGCCGGCTTGCTCTGCTTTTTGGTTGAGTCTGGAAAGTTCAGATTCGGGGTCATACCGGCTGAACACGGCGCTGAGCCGCTCAATTTCCGCGAAAGCTGCCTCGGCAACCGATGTTAATTTCTCTTGTGATTCTCCGTACAATGTAATTGTGACGGTTGTGCCCATGAGCAACTTCGTATCTTTATACAGCGCTGGGCCTGTCCGGCCTGCGGGCTTGCGGCATCCCTGGGCCAGAGCCATAGCAAAAAACAAAATAATACAAATGGAAATTTTCTGAATTATGGATTTTTGAACACATTGCCGCATGGCGCTCAATGCCCGCATGATCCGAATCCCGATGTGCTGAGATGATTGAGGAACCGCGGCATGCGCATGGTGACTTCGTACACGCCGCGGACCGAGTTGCACAAAAACACACGCGAAGCGATTCCGATATCTTCGGGATAAAGGATACGCTCTTTAATCTGCCCCTGCTCAAGGAGCTGGCGGCGCATGACCCCGTCCAGCACACCGCTGTGCAGGGGCGGTGTAAAGCGTTCCGCGCCGATTTCCAGGATTAGGCTGGTGATGCAGCCCTCGGTGAGTTCGCCTTTTTCATTCATGAAAACCAGGTCTGTGTACCCGGCGTCGTAAAAAGCTCGGTACGATTTGTTATAGAATTCGCGTATTGTGGTTTTGTGCCGCAGGAACGGATTGTTGGAGAGCACAGAGTAATTGGAAATCGTGCACCAGGGCAGTGTCGTGGAAAAATCCGGAACCACATCCGAGCGCTCCAGAGTGATGGAGCCATCGCGGCTGAGCACCATGCGCACGCGCTGGGGCATGGAGTCCGCGGGAATTGTATCCGCATATTCTCTCAACTGGCGGCCTATATCGTTAATGTCGCACGAGAATCCGAAGTGGTCTGCGGAAAACAACAGCCGTTCCAAGTGCAGACGCGCCAGAAAATAGCCCTGCTCGCGTGTGTGCAGCATGGTTTCGATGAGGGAGAACTCCGTGGGGCCGATGACCTCCAAAGAACCGAGCAGGAAATTGCCTTTTAGCAAAGCTTCCTTCCACTCGGAATCGGGTTCGGAATCGTAGACGATGCCGCCGCCGATGCCCATTTCGCCCTCGGCGCCTTTGGCGGCCACGGTACGAATGGCCACATTGAAGACCATGTTTTTCATGTGCGGGCCGATGAAACCCACGGAGCCCGTGTATACGCCGCGCGGGGAATTTTCCAGTTCGCGGATAATCTGCATGGAGCTGATTTTGGGAGCGCCCGTGACCGACCCCGAGGGGAAGATGCAGGATATGAGCTTTTTGAGGCTCATGTCGGGCTTGAGTTCGGATTTCACCGTGGAAGTCATCTGGTACAGGGTTTCGTACGGCTCCACATCAAAGAGGCTGGGCACATTGACCGAGCCCTCCACGCTTACGCGGCCCAGGTCATTGCGCAGCAGGTCCACGATCATCACATTTTCGGCGCGGTTCTTGACGTCGTTGTTAAGGAAGCTGCTGAGTTGCTCATCTTCACCCTGGTCTTTGCCGCGGCGCACAGTGCCCTTCATAGGGCGCACTTCAACGGCCCCGTCTTTGACCCGGAAGAACAGTTCCGGGGACAGGGTGAGCACACTCACATCCCCGGAGCGCAACACGCCCGAGTACGAAACCTTCTGCTTGTCGCGCAGGTGCAGATACAGGCCGAGCGGGTCGCCCTGGAGCGTGAAATTGATGCGCAGCGTGTAATTAATCTGGTACGTGTCGCCCAGTTCAATGCGGCGTTTAACTTCTTCAATATTCTTCTTGTATACGGGCCATGTTTCATTGAGCAAGGGATCGGCGATGGCGAAATCCGGCGATGTGGAACATCCATCCGGAATCTGGGGTGCGCGGCCATCGAGCCATTTGCCTGCTTCAACGTCAAAAACATACGGATTGCGGTACAGGCCCATGTGCAGCAGCGGCAAAGGGTATTGGCCGGGCGCATCGAACCTGTCTTCCAGGCAGTAGCCGAGTTCGTAGGAGAAATATCCGGCCGCGTACAGTCCGTCATTGACCGCGGCCTCGATGCGTTCCAGTGCCGGGCCTGGATCCTCGCCTGCTGCTACAGTTACAATTTCCTCAGGTTCGAGAAAAAGGTAGTTGTACCGCTCTGTATCGTTCACAAGGTTCGTTTCAAGAAAAAAATAGTCGTCGCGCCCGGCGAGCGAAAGCACCAGACGATTCCACTGATTTTGGTTATTCATTATTTATTGCCCGATCATCAAGATATGCCGCAGCCTTGCGGGTGCGGTTCGGCTTATTCAAGAATAAAACAAGCCGCGCGTGTTTTCACTTGAAAAACAACATGCGCGGCCTGGATGTTTCACAAATGCAGAAAAGGGACATGCCACCCGGGTAGGCGCTCAGTCGTCCTCTTCGATCGCGATGTCCAGCATCTGCTTGACGCCTTTTTTGATGCCGTCGATTTCGATGCCGTAGTAGCGGTGCAGTTCTTCGGGATACCCGATTACGCTGAACACGTCGGGAATACCCAGGCGCTTAAGTTTGCACGGCACGCCGGATTCGGCCAGGGTTTCGGCCACGGCGCCGCCCAATCCACCAATGATGTTGTGTTCTTCCACGGTGATAATCTTGCCGGTTTCCTCGGCGGCCTTGAGGATAATCTCCGTGTCCAGGGGCTTGATGGTGTGCATGTTGATCACGCGCACGTTCACATCATTTTCCTCGGCGAGTTCTTCGGCGGCTTCCACGGCCTGGAGCACACACACGCCGCAGGCGATGACCGTGATATCGCTGCCCTCGTTCATGGTGATGGCTTTACCGATTTGGAAATCATAATCCATGTCCGTGTAAACAGGCGGTTCGAACCCGCGGCCCACGCGGAAGTACAACGGACCGTTGTGCTCCACGGACGCCTGCGCCAGTTTGGCGGCTTCAATGCCGTCCGCAGGCACAACCACGGTCATGTTGGCGAACGAGCGCATGATGGCCAGATCCTCGGTGGCGTGGTGCGTGGTGCCGCCGTTTCCCATGCTGAGGCCCGAGTGCGTGCCCATGATTTTGACGTTGAGCTTGGGATAGCAGATATCCGTGCGCACCTGCTCGCATGCACGCATGGATGCGAAGCAGGCGAAGGTGCTGAGGTATGGTTTTTTTCCGGCCAGGGCCAGGCCCGCGGCCGTGGTGACCATGTTCTGCTCGGCGATGCCCATATTGAATGAACGTTCGGGATAGGCGTTGAAAAAAACGCCCAGCTTGGTGCTCTTGGCCAGGTCGGCGGTAAGCACCACAATCTCGGGATGTTCTTTGCCGAGGTCGACCAGGACCTTGCCGTAGGCTTCCGCCGCGGTCAGATCCTGCAGGTCGTCTATGTTGTATGACATTCCTCCTGCCATGATCTCTTCCTCCTTGTGATGCTCAGGTTACGCCTGGCGCGTTTTCTCGATGTCTTCGAGGGCCTGCTTTTCGAGTGTTTCATCCAGGCCGCCGTAGTGCCACTTACCCTGGGCCTCCATGAAGGAAACGCCCCGGCCCTTGACCGTGTTGCAGATAATGCACTGCGGTGTCTGGCTGTCCGGCGGGTCCAGGTTCTCCAGGGTGTCGAGGAGTTCCTCGATGCTGTGGCCGTTGATGACCGTGGTCTTCCAGCCGAAAGCCTTCCATTTGTCCTCAAAAGGCTCGATGCTCATGATGTCTTCCACAGGGCCGTCGATCATGAAATTGTTCTTATCCACCAGGGCAATGACATTGCCGAGCTTGTAGTGCTTGGCGCTCATGGCGGCTTCCCACACAGAGCCCTCGTTGCACTCACCGTCGCCCAGAACGCAGAACGCGCGCCAGGAAGCCTTGTCCAGGCGCGACGCCAGGGCCAGGCCCACACAGATGCTGAGCCCGTGGCCCAGGGAGCCTGTGCTCATATCGATGCCAGTGACTTTGTTCATGTCAGGGTGCATGCCGAACGGACTCAGGAACTGGTTAAAACCGTCCATGGCGCTCTTGGGGTAATAACCCGCGTCGCACAGCACCGGGCAGATGCCCACGCCGCCGTGGCCCTTGGACAGGATGAGCCGGTCGCGATCCGCCTTCTTGGGGTTGCTGGGGTCGATGTTCAGTATGTGCTGATAAAGCACAACCAGCATTTCTGTCATGCTCAAGGCGCCGCCCACGTGGCCGCCGCCCGCAGTGACCGTAAGCTGCACGATCATCTTGCGAATGTCTACACTCTTGTTTTGCAGGAACGTCACGAGTTCCTGCCGGTCCGAGATATTGTGTAGCGGCATTCCGAAACCTCCCTCTCCCGGCGGCGGGTGTTCAATCCGCCGCCTCAAATATTGTTCAGAGATTTAAATAAACTCGCATAAAAAAACCATTACGTTTCACAATTTATATATGGAAGATCATACCAATGTGTCCATGGCGGGGCAATTGTTTTTTATAAAGCGATGAAAAAACTTCAAATCAAGTCATTGAGAAGTGTTGGAGGCATCATGCGAATGGCCGGACTCGAAAGTAAGCAGAAACACCGCCAAAACGGGCAGGCACAAGGCGATGGCCCCTGTGATGAGGCCCGAATCGTTCACGGCCAGGGCGAACAGAGATCCTGTGGCCGAGGCGGCCAGAGCGCGGCGCACGTTGGGAAATTCCTCGAACACTCGCGCGATGCGTTCCGGAGCGCGAAAAAGAAACATGCCCGCCAGGCCCAGGTTCAGCACAAACAAGGAACTCCAAGCCGGCACGCGCATGAGGCGCAGGTTCACTGCCAGCTTGCGCCACGCGATTTTGAAGATCTCTTCCGCGCCTCCCCCATGCAGTACTCTTTGCACCAAGCCGCCCACATGCGAATCCGCCAGTGGCAGCAGGGTATCCATGAGCACCATGCCTCCCAGAGCCAGGGCCACAATGCACAGTGCCAGGGGAATGTGCACCCAGCGCATGCGCCAGCCCCGCACAAGTGCGACCATAATTAGAAACGTAACCGCGCACGATACCGTGGCCCCAAAATTTGCACCCCAGAACGGGCTTGCACACACGAAGACAATGAACGCAAAAATTGCGGGGAACAATTTTCGCACGATTTGAGATTTCCGCCCACCCCGGTCCAGAAGCAAGCCATAGAGAAAAACCGGTGCGCTAAGCAGAACTCCGGCGTACTCATTACCGATACCATAAAAACGCGCGCCGCGCTGCACGAAATAACCCATGACCGAATGTTTGATGAGGGGCGCACCCGCAACCTGGTCCAGGACCACAACAACCGTATAGGCAGCACAAAGCGCGGCCAGGCCGCGAACCGCGTTTCCGGAACGCAAAACCAGGACAACAATGGCGGCGCACACAAGGATAAGCGCGGAAAAGAAGCCAACCTCCGTGCGCACCCCTCCCAGGGCCGCCACAAGCAAAAACGAAAGGAAAACGGACATGGTGAAAAGAATCAGCACTTTGAGGCTGCTCAGCCATTTGACCGAAACCGGCCTTGAACGGGCCAGCAACACAAAACAGAGCACAATCACAAATGTGTGCAGCATCACCGAACGGCGCAGCAGATAACCGTGTGACTCGATAAACGCGTCCCGATCCTCAAAATCCCTGAGCATCACCACAGGCTGATCATGCGGCTTGAAAATGACTGCAGAGCCGATAAACTCCTGCGCCGGATCGAGGCCAAAATAATGCGTGATATGCGGGGCGATATCCAGGTTGACCACGAGACCGGCTCTGCGTGTGGATTGGGAAGAGACAAGCGCGGGGCCAGCCGGCACATCGCGGCCCAGAAACAGAACCGGTGTAAGCGCCCGCTTGTTCGCGTAAGCCCTCACCGAAGGAGTTGGCGATAAAATCACAACCTGCGTGGTTTCCAGATCCACGATTTCAAGAATGCGCGCAAGCAGTTGGTCAAACTTCTGCATGGGTGTGTTCATATAGGGCTGAAACAGTTTTGTATTCAGTTCGTCGCCGATGTGCTTTTGAGCCGTGCATGCGGTGTCGCAAAATTCCACGACAATAAAATCCGCTTTTTTGTAAAAGATGCGAAACTGCTCTACGATGCGATCTGTGTTGGCGCGGCAGCAACTGCGTTTTCCGGGTTCTCCATAGCGCATGTCGCCGCCCACGGATCCATTAAAAACCACGCCGTCCCGATCCGCTGCCAGCACGGCGCCGAACCTGGCCATGCGGCTTCGGCAATCGGAGTTGCCCACCACCGCGGTGCGCACGCCGTTGCGTTGAAGCAACTCACCCAGCATGCCCGGGCGCGCCTCCCAGTTTGATTCGTCGCGCTGCCGTTGCCCGGCCATGCCCAGGTTCACGATACCCTTGCGCGGTGCTGTGCTTCCGGTCAGATCCCGAAACAAGCGGCGCACAGACCGGCCGGAAAAAGACTCATACACATGGAACGAGAGGCGCGCCTTCTCGTTCTGCAAAGCGGGTACGCCGGCGCTGATGCTGAGGTGCGCGCCTGCGCGGCGTTTCACGTCCGTCATATACAGGGTGTCTGGGATTTTGCCGACGCCGCCATCGGAATCGTCCTTGGGAGCAACGCTCATGCGCACCACCATGAGACCCACCGCGCCGCGCCGCATGGCCTGTTGCAGGGTTGGCAGATCAGGCACGGTCCAATCAGGCAAGCTGGTGTGGTCGGCGAGCAGCACGATCATCTTGCGCCGTGGCGCTTCATCGGCATGCGCAGCCATGCAGCAAAGAACCACGGCCAGAAAGCATACGGCAACCAGCACGCACCATGCCGCACGCGGCAATGCATGTTTGAATCGATCCCGAGTGGTTGTGCTTTGTAATGTCATGCCAGCGCCGTCCGCCGGAGCCAGGTGCGGGAATTACACCCGCGAGGCGCCGGTTATCAGCGCCTTGATGACTCCGCATACTTAATTAAACCAATATCGGGGTAAATGGACAATGTCTTGCATTGAAGAAAATCGAACAGCAGAGGCTTACCATTCAAACCCGGGGAAAAACCGGCCAAGCATTTCCGATACAGCCTGGCGCATTTTGGACATCTCGGCATTGCCAAGGCGTTCATTGCCGGACAGCGCTTTGACGTACTCACGGCGCTCCACGAGATAAAGGGCCACACGCAGGCCGATGGTAAACATTGCCACAGTCACGAACAGGAACACAGCCATGGCATTTTTCTGCACCGATGCATAATAAGCGAGGAACAGGAAAATCATGAACGCCATATTGAGCCCGCGCGTGGGCACGGCGAACTCGCCGGTGCGGGCGTCCAGAGCGTCATAAGCTGCGCGCGTGATTACCGTTTCAAGAATGGTGCAACCGGATTTGCCACGCTCACGTAGAAACATCGTGGCCTTGCGCAGCTTATCCAGGGGCAGGCGGCGGAAGTATATGGCGTTGAGCGCGTTGGCCATTTTTTCTTCAAGATCATCATAATTCTTTGCGCCCAGGGCTTCGTAATAAATCTTTTCAGACCCATACTCCACAAGCTTGTCGCTGTAAAAATCCAGGATCATATCCTCATCATCGTCCTGGTTGAGGTAGGCATGGGCCTCCAGGGACAGATCCAGGCCCACGGCCAGAGCCGCTCGGCGCAGAACGCCATACATGCCGGAAGTTGTGTCACGCACCAGTGTAAAATCCATTGCAATCTGAATTATACCCTGTTTTGAATTATTTACACCGAAATATTTTTGCTTAACAAATAATCCGGTTTACACAGCGGAAATCCAGTCCAGTCCAAGCTCCTGAAGTTTTTCTACAGATGGCACGCCGGAATAATCATCCCAATTCATCATGCGGTAATAAGTCTTCACGGCATCGTCAAAAGCTTCGACGGGCACATGCGCACCCTGTCCCGCCCCCGGCCCGGGCATGGGCTTGAACACGCGCGGCGGCAGGCGGTCGTACTGCGAGTCAATGCCTTCGCGCGCATTGAACGCACGCATCATGTTCACGCGCCGCTCGCCGGCTTTCATCAACTCCCAAAACGTGACATCCCAGCCCGTTGCCGCATTGATGAGTTGCACCAGGTCATCGTAACTGAACAGCGAACCCGGACCCCAACAGAACATGCACAGGCTCAAAGCGTCCAGCAGGCTGTAATAATATTGCGTGTAAACCACCATGCGAACTTTTTCGTGATCCAGTTCCGCGAGATCGCGCTTGGCGTCCAGTCCCAGACCCCGGGCCGCGGGGCCTATGGCCATAATAATGCTGTCATGCTCAGTGGACATGTGGTCCGCGCCGAACGGGTTCACGGCGTAAGCCAGGGCCTGCGACTTCTTCACCTGAGGCAGGTGCGCGGGGATGGCGTTGTTCTTCACATGCACGGCGTACTCGGCGGTGGCGGCCCCGCACTCGGCTACGCACGCCTCCAGTCCCTTGCTCAACAGATCGCCTATGCCCTGGCGCTCGCCAATCATTTCCACGAGTTGTAACAAAACTTCTGGATTACCAAAACGCAAATCCAGGCCTTTGACCGCCTTGCTCGGAATCAGCTCGTTTTCATAACATTCAATAAGCCAGGCGATGGCCGCACCCGTGTTGATAGTGTCCATTCCGTATGCGTTGCAGAGCATGTTGGCGCGGGCCACGGCCGCGATGTCGTCAATTTCCAGGTTGCCGCCCAGCATGCCGATGGTTTCATACTCTGGCGCGCCGTACTCCGGATCAATCACATAGGGCTCATCGGCCTTCACAGTCTGGCGGCAGCGCACCACGCACCCGAAGCATGCCTGGCTGCCATGGCCGATGGTTTTTTTCATGGTTTCGCCGGACAGGCCTTTGACTCTGTCAAAAGATCCGCGCGAACAGTTGCGCGTGGGAAAGCAGCCCATGCCGCTCAGAAACTCGGTGCCCGCGGATGTGCCGAACTCCTTGAGCATCTGCGGGAACCCGGACGTCTTAAAACTCTCCGCGCCTTTTCTGCCGATTGCCTTCACGGTTTCCGCGTCCGCGTACTCGGGTTTTTTGTCC
>Ga0351865_10092_pt1 | contig 33260 bp, 28 predicted proteins | sample TotcelFGM3001L10_FD_206780 | JGI IMG/M metagenome (GOLD analysis project Ga0351865, IMG submission 206780) | Enriched cells from coal bed in the Powder River Basin, Montana, United States - Total cells FGM rep2 HSBNCT.FGM.300.1.L10 ... | reverse complement strand
CCGCAGATAGAAGTCCGGGTCGACCCCGGCGGCCTGAAAGGCCTCCCGCCAGGCTTCCAACCGCAGGTGTTCGCTCCACGCGTCCAGGCGGCACCCCCGGCGGTGGGCCTCCAGCAAGACCGGGGCCAGGCGCCGGTCGCCCCGGGAAAACACCCCCTCCAGCCAGGTCTGGGCCGCAGAGTTCCACTTGGTCTGGATGTTTTTCTGGCGCAGTCGGTCCTTGACTTCGTGGAGCCGGCGGCGGCACTCGGCCAAATCTTCCTGGCGCTCCCACTGAAACGGGGTGTGGGGCTTGGGGATGAAGCTCGAGAGGCTGACGTTGAGCCGCGGGCGGCTGCCCCGGGGGGCGGCGGCCAGAATCCGCCGGGCCAGGGCCGTAATCCCCGCCCGGTCCTCGGCGGTCTCCCGGGGCAGGCCGATCATGAAATAGAGCTTGAGGAGCTGCCAGCCGGCGGCGAAGGCCCGCTGGGCCGAGTCCATGATGGCCGCCTCGGTGAGGTTTTTGTTGATTACCTGGCGCAGGCGCTGGGTCCCGGCCTCCGGAGCCAGGGTCAGCCCGGTGCGCCGCACCCGTTTAATCTGGGCCATCATCTCCGGGGTGAGGGTGTCGGCGCGCATGGAAGGCAGCGAGACCGCCACCTGGGCCGGGGACAACCGGTCCATCAAGGATTGGAGCAGTCCGGCCAGGGGGCCGTAGTCGCCGATGCTGAGGCTTAAAAGAGAGACTTCTTCGAAGCCGGTGGCGGCCAGGGCGGCCTCTACCCACGCCAGGGCCGCGGCCGGGTCCCGCTCCCGCACCGGCCGGTAAATCATGCCAGCCTGGCAGTAACGGCAGCCCCGGGTGCAGCCCCGGGAAATCTCGACGTTGAGGCGGTCGTGGATGATCTGGCAGGAGGGGACCAGGGGGAAGGCCGGGAGGGCGATGCGGTTCAAATCGTCCAGGACCCGCTTGGCCACAGTACTCCGGCGCCCCTGGGGGACGATGGCCCTCGGCACCCCGGCCGCGTCGAAGTCCATGGTAAACAGCGCCGGGACGTAGACGCCTTCCAGTTCCTCCAGGGCCTGCCACAACTCCCGGCGGGTGCCGCGGTTGGCCTTCCAATCCGCCACCAGCGCCGCCAGCTCCAGGATGACTTCTTCCCCGTCGCCCAAAACCAGGGCGTCAAAGAAGGGCGCCACCGGCTCGGGGTTGAAACAGGCGGGGCCGCCGCCGATAACCACCGGGTGGCTCTCGTCGCGGTCGGCGGCCAGAAGCGGCACGTCCCCCAGGTCCAGCATGTTCAAGAGGTTGGTATAGCCCAACTCGTATTGGAGGCTCACCCCTAAGAGGTCAAAGCGGCTCAGGGGGGTGCCGGACTCCAGGCTGCTCAGGGGCCGGCGCCGGGCCCGGAGGTCCGCCTCCAGGTCCGGGGCCGGGGCGTAGGCCCGCTCGGCCCAGATGTGGTCTTCCCGGTTCAGGATGGCGTAGAGCAGGCCCAGCCCCAGGTGGGACATGCCCACTTCGTACAGATCGGGGAACAGCAGGGCCAGGCGCAGGGATACGGCCCGGGGATCTTTGACGACGGCGTTGATCTCCCGGCCCAGGTAGCGGGTGGGCCGCTGGATGCGATGGAGGAAGTTGTGGTTATCGGAATGGGTCATAATGCAGTAGTCAGTAGTCAGTAGTCAGTTGCCAGTGGTTGGTGATTAAGTGTTAGGTTAGAAAAAACCCCGCTTTCCACCCTGCCTCATAAAAACCTGCCTCATAAAAGATCAATGGTCGCAGCAAGTTGCATAGAAATGGGCAAAAAAACTGACCACTGATCACTGACCACTGACGACTGTCTCACCCTGGGCCAGGCGGATGGCCTCGGCCAGGTCCAGGCTGCCGTCGTACAAGGCCCGGCCGGTGATGACCCCGACCACCCCCACGGCCTTCAGGGGCAGGAGGGCGCGGATATCGTCGAGGCAACTCACCCCGCCGGAGGCGATCACCGGAATGTCCACGGCCTCGGCCAGGGTCCGGGTGGCCAGGATATTAACCCCGCGTTTGACCCCGTCCCGGGCGATGTCGGTGTAGATGAAGGCCGCGGGCTTAAGCCGCGCCAGGGCTTGAGCTGCGTCCAGGGCGGTCATTTTACTGGTCTCGGTCCAACCCTCCACGGCCAGGAGGCCGTCTTTGGCATCCAGGCCAAAGGCGATACGGCCGGGGTAGTCGGCGCAGGCCCGGGCCGCCAGATCGGGGTCCTTGAGGGCCACGGTGCCCAGGATGAGGCGGTCGATGCCCAGCTCGATATAGGCCGCGATGGTGTCCAGGGTCCGGATGCCGCCCCCGAGCTCGATGGGAATGGTAAGGGCCTGGCGCAGGCGCCGGATGGACTCGAGGTTTTGGGGCCGGGAGGAAAAGGCGCCGTCCAGGTCCACCACGTGGAGAAGCTGGGCGCCTGCCGCCTGCCATTTGAGGCCCATGGCCGCGGGGTCGTCGCCGAAGACGGTGACGTCCTCGGCCCGCCCCTGGCGCAGGCGCACGCACTTGCCGTCTTTAAGGTCAATGGCCGGAATAATCAACATAATCTTAATATTTTAACCTGAAATATTTTTCTCTGCCAATCTTCGGGGCGGTATAATTCGGCTGTGAACGGGGAACCCTTGGATTATGCAGGCTGTTCTTGATGATAGAATATTAATTTATGATAAGGGCAATGGAATGATGATCATGACCCTGGGCAAATGTGCGGTATTCGGTTAGCCCGCTTGCATGCCATTGAATCAAGAGCGTTTTTGTGCTAAATTATTAACTTAAGCGAGGAGTTAATCATGAATACGCGGCTGGAGGAAGCCTTCGCGCAGGCGGCCCAATTGCCCCCGGACGAGCAAGAGGCCCTGGCGGCGCTCCTGCTGGATGAGATTGCTTCCGAAAGGCTTTGGGATCAGGCCTTTGCCCAATCCCAAAACCAGATTGCCAAGCTGGCCGATGAGGCCATGACGGAATTTCAGGAAGGCAGAACCGTTCTCCTTGACGAAGAACAATTGTGATCTCCCATACTACCGATAAGTTTCGCAAAGCCTTCCAAAAACTTCCGGCGCCGGTTCAACGTAAAGCGAGAAAAGCCTTTCACCTGTGGCGACAAGACCCCGGCAATCCCTTGTTACATTATAAACAGATACACCGGATCAAACCGGTCTATTCCATCCGTATCGGGCTCGGTTGGAGAGCAGTGGGCATCAAAGCCGAGAATCATTTGATTTGGTTCTGGGTCGGGTCCCATAGCGATTACGACAAGCTCGTAAAACAACTTTGAGATAGAGCCAAGCCCATCCTGGGGTAGTTTCAGATGTCTGATTTAGGCCGTTTACTTATCGTGGCTGGCGTGATCCTGGTGATTGTGGGGGCGGTGTTCCTGCTGGCCCCCAAGCTGCCCTGGCTGGGGAAGCTGCCGGGGGACATCAGTTTCAAGCGGGGGGATTTTAGTTTTTACTTTCCGTTGGGGACCTGCATTCTGATCAGCATCATTCTGACCCTGATCATGTATCTGTTTCGGCGGTAGGTTGGGGGTAGTGAAAAGTGAGCGGTGAGCGGTTATTCATGTGCCTGTGGCCCACCCGTAAGCATGAAAGGGTTGCTGGGGCGGGGCTCCGTGGCTGTGCCGACATAAGAATGGTGCGTAAGACGCACCCTACGAAAACTGTTTCGCCGCTGGGTTGGTGCAGTGAGCGGTGAGCGGTCCCCGTAAAGCATGCAAAAAGTCGTGGGGCGGGCGTCTCGCCCGCCCGATTTGATCCCCGCGGGCTTTAGCCGGATGGCGGCGGCCACAGGCCGCCGTATAGCTAATGGGTTGGTGGTGCGTAAGATGCACCCTACGACAGACTTTTCGGACCTGGACTGGATTATGCTGATTTCCATCTTATAATTTATGGATAAGGGAATTTACCGGGAGAATCTGCCGCGCCCGGCGCCGAGGCGCGGCGGGGGTTGGTCAGCCGTGATTCCATGTCCGCCAAATCCCTTGCAAAATATGCCCAGGGAAGTATACTGAGGGTTATTCATCCCCCTGGCGCCGCCGGGGCGGGCAGCAGCGCCCGCGGTGACGACGGGGGCCAGGATTGGAGCCAGATGCCTGAATTGCGCAAAGATCCCATCATCGGCCGGTGGGTGATTATTTCTACGGAGCGGGGCAAGCGCCCCCATGATTTTGTGGTGGAACCGGAGGTTACCAAAGGCGGGTTCTGCCCCTTCGATGAAGGCAACGAACATACCACGCCGCCCGAGGTCCTGGCCTACCGGACCCCGGGGACCGATCCCAATACCCCCGGCTGGCTACTCCGGGTGGTAAACAATAAGTTCCCGGCCCTGGCCACGGAAGGGGAATTGGACCGCGCCGGCGAAGGCATGTTCGACAAAATGAACGGGGTGGGGTCCCATGAGGTCATCATCGAGAGCCCGGATCACCGCCTCACCCTGGCAACGATCCCGGTGGAGGGATTCTACCGGGTGCTCACCGCCTACCGGGACCGGATCATGGCCCTGAGCGAGGACCCCAGGTTCCGTTACGTCCTGATCTTCAAAAACCAGGGCCGGGCCGCCGGGGCCTCCCTGGAACACAGCCACTGCCAGCTAATCGCCCTGCCCATCGTGCCGGAACTGGTCCAGGAGGAATTGAGCGGCGGCAAGTTTTATTACAACTACAAAGAGCGCTGCGTCTTTTGCGATATGATCCGCCAGGAGCTCCAGCAGCAGACCCGGGTGGTGCTCCAGAACCAGGAATTTCTGGCGGTTTGTCCCTTTGCGCCCCGCTCTCCCTTTGAAATCTGGATCCTGCCCAAGCAGCACTTTTCGTCGTACGTGGATTTAAAGGAAGAGTCGTTCCGGCTGCTGGCGGAGCTGTTCTCGGAAACCCTGAAGCGCCTGGAGAAAGCCCTGGGCCAGGTCCCGTACAATTTCATCCTGCACACCGCGCCCATCCGGGAATCGCAACTCAATTACTACCACTGGCATTTTGAGATCGTGCCCAAGCTGACCCTGATCGCCGGATTCGAATGGGGCTCGGGCTTTTATATCAATCCCACCCCTCCGGAAGATGCGGCCAAGTATCTTCGGGAGTTGACCCTGTAATCCTCGGGGGGTGACAGATGCGTATTCTGATGGTATCCCCGGAAGCCAACCCCTTCGCGCGCAGCGGCGGACTGGCCGAGGTGGTCTACGCCCTGGCCTGGGCCCTGGTCAAGGTGGGCCACCAGGTATCAGTGGTTCTGCCCTTGTACCGCCAGGTGCGCGAATCGGGCCACTCCGTCACCTCCACCGGGCAGACGCTTGCCATTCCGCTGTCCTTAAAAACCTTGTCCGCCGAGATCTTTACCGCCCGGGTCGATCCCAACCTGAATTTTTACTTCATCGGCCAGGACACCCTGTTTAACCGGGAAGGTCTCTATGGCACCGCCTACGGGGATTTTGACGATAACGCCGAGCGCTTCATCTTCTTTTCCCGGTCGGTGGTGGAGATGATCGACGCCTTGGAACTGGAGTTCGACGTCTGCCACGCCCACGAGTGGCAGACCGGCCTGGTTCCCGTCTATCTCCGGACCCTCTACAATGACCGGCCCCGCCTCCAGCGCCTGCCGGTGGTCTATACGGTCCACAACGTTGGTTACCAGGGGCTTTTCTCTGCCTATGATCTGCCCCTCACCGGCCTGGGGTGGGAATTGCTCTCTCCCAAGGCCCTGGAATTTTACGGCCAGATCAATTTTATGAAGGGCGGCCTGGTGTTTGCGGACCTTCTGACCACCGTATCCACCAAATACCGGGAAGAGATCCTGACCCCGGAATTCGGCTTCGGGCTGGAGGGGTTGTTCGCGGAACGGGCCCATGAGCTCTACGGCATTCTGGAAGGGGTGGACTATGAGCGCTGGGATACCAACCGGGATGCCTTCCTGGCGGCGCCCTATGACCGGGATAATCTGGCCGGCAAAAAATCCTGCAAGACCGCCCTGTTGCGGCATTTCAACCTGGATCTGCCCCCGGACCGGCCTCTCATCGGCATGACCACCCGGTTCTTTGAGCGCAAAGGGATCGACCTGGTGGAAAACATTCTCGATGATCTGATGCGCCTGGGAGTGGGTTTCGTCATCCAGGGCACCGGGGAAGAACGCCACCATTATTTTCTCCAGGAGATGAGCCTCAAATATCCAGGGCGGATGGGTCTCAAGATCGGCTTCACCGACGAACTGGCCCACCAGGTCATCGCCGGGGCCGACATCTTTCTCATGCCCTCCCGTTATGAACCCTGCGGCCTGGACCAGATGTATTGCCTGCGCTACGGCACCATTCCCGTAGTCCGGGCCACCGGTGGGCTGGACGAGACCGTGCAGGAATTCGACCCCGCCAGTGGCGCCGGCACCGGCTTCAAGTTCAGCGGTTATACCCCGGCCGAACTTCTGGCCGCAGTGCAGCGGGCCCTGGTGGTTTATGAGCAGCCCGCCGCCTGGGAAGCCTTGATGAAGAGCAATATGGCCCTGGATTATTCCTGGGGCAAAACCGCGGCCCCCAAATACGTCGACGTATACCGGCTGGCCGCGGAAAAACGCCAGCGCCTGTTGGGCGGGTGAGGTTCCATGGCTGGGGAGCGTGCGGCGTTCTTGACCCAAATGGTAGAAGTGCTCACCTCTACCGTGAGCTTTGGGGAGCGGCTCAACAACATGGTTCACCTTCTGGCCCGCAACCTGAAGGTGGACCTGGCGCTGTATTTCGGCCTGGACAAAGCCAGGGAAACCCTGCTCCTCAACGTCAGCAGCCAGGGGCCCGTACCGCCCCACCTGCGCCTGGAGTTTCCCCTGGGGCAAGGTCTGGTGGGGGAGACGGCCAAGACCCGCAAGTCTGCCATAGTCCACCGCCAACAGCCGGGAGTATCGGCTGCCAATGCCTCCCTGGAAAAACTTAACCCGGCCTATCAAACCCTGGCCGCCTTTCCGGTGGCCGATGATAATTTTCTTTACGGGGTCCTGATCCTGGTAGACCGGGCGGAGCGCTCCCTCACCGCCGGCGAGCGCCAGGCCGTCCAGTTGACCTGCCTGATGCTGGCTGCGGCTTTGCGCCAGGCCATTGTCCAGGAAGAAGCCAAAAAGCGGATCGCCGAGTTGTCGGTGCTGTTCGAGGTGGGCAAAGCCCTGACTTCCACCGTGGAGTTGGACGAACTCCTGGAACGCATCGTCAGTACCACTGCCAAGGTTATCACCGCCCGGGGTGCCGCCCTCCATATTACTAATGCCGCCACCGGGGAAACCCGGGTTTCTTCCCGCTATGGACAGATTCCCCTGGAATGCCCGCCCCTGCCCCAAATAATCCCCAGCAGCGCGGCCACCGAACCGCCCTATTATGAAGGGGAATCACCGGATGCAGCCGGTCACACCCATTACTGCCTGGCGGTGCCGCTCACCTTCAAGGGCCAGTTGACCGGCACCCTGGGGGTATATGACAAATTCAACCCCAACGGCGAATACCTGCCCTTCGACCCGGAAAACCGCCAGCTTCTCTTCACCATGGCCGGGGTTATCGTCAACGCCATCGAAAATGCCCTCACCTATCAGCAGATTGAGGACCTGGCGGAAAAAAACGAGCGCATGGTCCGGAATCTCACCGCCCTGCAAGAGATCTCCCAGGTCATGCTGACGTCGGTGCAGGAGGCGCGGCTCCAGGAGATTATCCTCCAGGGCCTCACCCAGGACCACGGCTTGGGGTTTGATCGGGCGGTGGTGTTGATGGTGGATGAAGCGGCCCGAACCTTGACCGGCGCCAAAGGCGCCTGCCGCAGTCCCGCGACCCGCGATCTCCCCAACCTCAAGGCCCTGCAGGTGCCGCCGCCGGCGATGATCCCGGTGGCTGATTGGGGCATTCCCCTCCGGGTGGATCAGGGCCCCCTGGCCCTGGCGGTGTTGCGGAAGTCCCCCTATCATCACCATCAGACGGTCAAGGAGCCGGGAGTACCCCCTGCCCTGAAGGGCAAGTATGCGGCCCAGGAATTTTTTGTCGTGCCCCTGGTGGTGAAAGACCGGGCCACCGGGGTGATTCTGGTGGACAACCAGGCTTCCGGGCGGCCTCTGGAGCCGGAGCGCTTGCACGCCCTCCAGATGTTCGCCACCCAGGCCGCCCTGGTGTTGGAAAATGCCCATCTCTATTCCACCATTGAAACCAACAACCGGGAGTTGCTCCTCATCCGGGAACGGATGCTGGAGAGTGACCGGCTGGCCGCCTTGAGCAGCCTGGCCTCGGGCATGGCCCATGAAATTCGCAACCCCCTGGTCTCCATCGGCGGCTTCGCCCGGCGCATCGCCAAATTGGTGGAACCGAATTCGCCCCTCCGGGGATATGTGGAGGTCATCCAGGAAGAAGTGACGCGCCTGGAAAAGCTCCTCCGGGAAATCCTGGATTTCACCGGGGAAAATCTGTCCTACTACGGGGACCATGAACTGGCCAAGCTTATCGAAGATACCCTGATATTGGTCCAGCGGGATTTGGATGCCAATAAAATCAAGGTTTCCAGAGAATTTGCCCAGTTGCCCCGACTCCATTGCGACGACCGGCAGATGAAGCAGGTCTTTTACAACCTCTTCCAGAATGCCATCCAGGCCATGCACCATGGCGGCACCTTGAGCATTCGCACCTTCCCGGTGGAAAGGCCGGACGGCCTCTATGCTGCGGCCTCCATCGCCGACACCGGCAGCGGCATTCCCATGGAGGTGCTTCACAATATCTTCAACCCGTTTTTTTCCACCAAGGATTATGGTACCGGACTAGGGCTGGCCATTGCGCAGCGGATCATTTCCCGCCACTACGGCCAGATAGAGGTAAACAACGAAATCGGCAAAGGCGTGACCTTTATCGTCACCCTGCCGGTGGCCAAATACTGTCTCGTTAAAGACGTTGGTCAGGGCGCAGTGCCCGCCAGCGTGCTCAGGGCCCCTAAAGGAGGACGTTAATGAAGAAGATCCTGGTGGCGGACGACGAAATGAGCATTCGCCTCCTTTACAGCGAAGAACTTAAAGAAGAGGGCTACGAAGTCTATCAGGCCGCCAACGGGCGTGAAGCCCTGGAAGTCGTTGATAAAATTCCTCTGGATCTGGTGATCCTGGACATCAAAATGCCGGAGATGGACGGTATCGAGGCCTTGAGACAGATTAAGGAAAAGCGGCCGGATTTACCCGTGGTCCTGAGCACCGCCTACGGAGAGTACAAGCAGGATTTCGCCACCTGGGCCTCGGATGAGTACCTGGTCAAGTCTTCGGACCTGGAAGATCTCAAGGCCGTGGTGAAACGGTATCTGAAAGAATGACCCCCAAAGCGAGGCGGACATGAGTAAGCTCAAGGCAGTGTTGTTGATCGTCCTGGCCGTCGTGTTGGTGGACTTTGCCTTTGAAAACGCCCAGCCGGCGCCGGCGATCAAACTCTTCAAATTTCAGTTGGGGGAACTGCCCTCGTTCCTGTTGACCTACCTCAGCCTGGCCGTGGGAGCGCTGATCGGCTGGGTCGCGCATGGCTTGCGCCTCAGGCGGAAGCGGCGGGAAGCCCAGGCGGCCCAGGCCGCTTCAGCCCAGCAGCAGCAGGAATCCCAGCCCGGCCAGGACGCCGGCCAGCCCCAGTAACAAAAGAGTCAGCGCCAGCAGGACCTGGAGGGCCAGATAGATGGCCAGGGCTCCGAGAGAGGCCCCGGCGGAGATGCCGTAAACCTGCTTCACCCCGCAATACATCAGGGCCAGGACCCAGATTCCGGCCACCAACAATCCGAAGAACGGAATCAGCCCCAGGGCCATGCCGGCCTGGGCATAGCAGAAAATCCGCCAGGCCGGGGTAAAATCCCGGCCGGCGCCCACCAACGCCACACTCCCCCACCAGCAGATGCCGCCCACCCCCAGGTTGGCCAGCACCAGAACCGGGGCAGCCGCCATCATGGCCAGCAGCAAGCCCGGACCTAAGCCCTGGAAAGGCAAGAGCCCGGCGACGTTCCCCAGGTTGCCGCCGGCCGGCGCCAGCACCAGGAGCTGCCAGAAGAGGGCGCCCATAATCCCGACACTGGAAACGATGAGCGCAAATGCCGTTGGCCCGGCCCAGCCTTCCCGGCCCAGGTTCTGAAAGAACTCCACCGGCCGGAACAGGACTGCAGAGAGGGTCCGCAAAAATCCCCCCAGGCTTGACAACTCCTGGTCATCCCCGGGCGCTAAAGGCTTGTAGTCCGGCTCGGCCACGGCCGCCGCCGCTCCCCACCCGGCTTCCGGTTCCATCACGGCCGTTTCCTGTCGATCAGGACTTTAACGTCCTTGGGGTTGAGCAACCCGTACCAAAATATCTGGCTCTCCCCGGCTTTATCCCGGAAGGCGAGGTTGCCCACCTGGAGGATGGTCTGGGTCAAACCCCGGAGCACCAGGATCTCCCCCAGATTTTCCCAGGCGATCTCCTGTTCCCGGGGGGAAGGCCAGCGCCAGACCCGGGCCACCCCCCGGGAGGTAACCCGGTACTCCTGGCCGTATTTCTGATAGATCACCGCGGCCAGGACAATGAGCCCCAGGATAGTCCCCAGCCAGACGGGCAGCCCCACCTCCGGATTGATGCGAGGGCCCACAAAAACCAGAAACATCGCCACGTAATGAACAAAAAAGGCCCGGCCGCTGGGCTTGAACACCAGGTCGCCCGAATAGGAAATTTCATTGCCAGCCATGATTATGCCTCCCATGCGTCTAATACACTTACTCGGTTATTCTTCATTGACTTTGGCTATTAAGGCTAAAAAGGTAGCGGGGACAACGATCTTGATTCCCTGATAATCTTCCAGGTCGGTAAGATGATGGTCCCCCGAAATGATAAAGTCGGCCCGACCTTCTTCGGCACATTCGAGAATACGGTTGTCCGGATCATCAACAATAACCGCAATACGGTTCTTGGGGTTGAGTGATTTGGAGAAGGTTTTTAGCCAAACCTCAGCCGCTTGGATTTCTCCATGTGTCCAGAAAAACTTTTCGACCAAAATACGTCTCGTTTCATTGACTATATGTCTTGAGGTGAAGTTGGTTACCTCTCCTGAGGCCACCAGCAGCAAAATTTTGGCGGGATTACTCGTCGGAAAGTTCAAGCCGGAAACGATGACGTTAGTATCGAGCACTACTCTAAGCATTGGCTTGTTCGGCTCTATACTCATCAATTAACCGTTGTACATCCTCCTCTTTTAAGCCAAGCTCTTTGGCTTTTTTCATGCCGTAACGCTGCAGACGTCTGAGTTCCATTTCGGCAATATACCGCCGTAGGGCTTCTCGCATGAGTTCGCTCCGGGTGCGGTTCTCCTCCTTGGCGATCTTCTCGGCCTCCTTGATGGCCTTCTGGATTTCCTCGGGGTCCGCTCCGGCCATTTTCTCCCAAACCTTTTTAAGCGCCTGCAACGCAAAGTTTTGGTCTTCTTGCAGCAACTCGAATCTTTCCATGTCCACCAGGACTGCCAGAGGTTTGCCGGCCCGTTCGATGATAAATGAATCCCCCCGGATCGAGACTTCATTCAAGAGTTGGCCCAAATTTTGCCGGGCCTTCATGGCGGAAATTTTTTTCAGCATGGCCATTGCCTTCTCTATTAATTGATATGTATTATATAACCATTATAGTTGATGGAGGTTGACTGTCAAGCCAGGGTCAAGGGGTTCTCAAGATATCATGGGTGCCGAGCCGTCTGAGAATGCAGATTTCACCCTCCATCTGGAAGGTAAAGCGGTATCCTTTAGTGATCCTGCCTTCCCAAATATCTCGAGGATCTTGCATTTTTTTGATATTCAGGGATGGGTGATGCTGGTTGCTGAGAAAAAGTTTCAGTTTTTTATCAACTGTCTTTTGAAGTTGGTCTGGAAGCGCACGGTAATCTCTTATGAAACTGTAAGTGAAAAATAGCTTCATAATGGATTGTTTTTTAAAGCTTTTAAGGCGTCTCGAGCATTTTCAAACGGACCTGCAACCTTACCATCGACAATGTCCTTTTCCGCTTCCGCCTCCTTTTCCTGCCACTCTTTGGTGAAAAAATATTCCTGGTCCGGGTGAACCACCTTGACCGGTCTTATTACTAACGTATCGTCCTGGATATCCACCTCCACGTATTCCCCGACGGTCAGCCGAATGATCCTCCTCAGATTCTGAGGTATGGTTATTTGGTAGTTCCTTTTCACTTTGACCAGTTCCATGTGCGACTCCCTAACCCAACTTGAGGCTGGCGCTTTTGCGGACCATCATTAATTTATAAAATACGAAATAACGATTATCATAATTTATGAAAAATATAACCCGGCGGCATAAAGTATGTCAAATTAACCAAACTGCCCCAACGGTCTAATCAAGCTGGGGAAAGACCCCTGACAATCAGCCGGAAATAGCCTTCAAATCGCTCTTGCCCCTTTTCATTACCCACCCGGTTAATACTCCACCCGAAAATCCGTCAGGTCCCCGACATAGGCCTGCCACTCCACCTCCACCCGGTCCACGTAGGCATAGGGCGGGCCTTTGCGGCACCAGGCCAGCATGTTCTCCACCACCCGATTGTCGCCTTCGAAAATGGCCTCAACCCGGCCGTCCGGGCGGTTGCGCACCCAGCCGGCGAGCCCCCGGGCCCGGGCCTCATCCCGGGTGGAGGCCCGGAAGAACACCCCCTGGACCCGGCCTTCGATCAATACATGGAGCCGCGCCTTGTCCGCCATCACTCGCTCCCGAACACCCAAAGCTCTCGTAGGGTGCGTCTCACGCACCAAAAACGGCGCGTGAGACGCGCCCTACGAAGCTCAATCAAAACGTGGATTCGCACCTTATCTGCCATCGTTATCTTCCTTTAAGTAATGCCCTGAACTTCGCCTCATCCAGGATTTCCACCCCCAGCGCCTCGGCTTTGGCCAGTTTGCTGCCGGGATCGGCCCCCGCCACCACGTAATCGGTCTTGGCGGAGACCGATGAGGTAACCTTGCCGCCCCGGGCCGCGACCATCGCCTTGGCTTCGTCCCGGGATAAGTTGGGCAGCCCGCCGGTGAACACGAAGGTCTTGCCGCCCAGGGGGGAGGCCGCCAGAGGCTCCGGCGGCAAACCCCGCACCCCGGCCGCGGTGAGTCTTTGCAACAGGGCCTGATTCCGGTCTTGGGCGAAAAATTCCCGGAGGCTGGCAGCCACCTGCTCCCCCACGCCCTCCACGTGCAGCAGCGCTTCCTGGTCCGCAGCCATAAGTTTATCCAGGCTCGGAAAGTGCCGGGCCAGGAGCTGGGCGGTGGCCTCGCCCACATAGCGGATGCCCAGGGCGTTGATCAGGCGCCACAGGGGGACCTCCCGGCTGGCCTCAATGGCGCTGACGATGTTCCGGGCCGATTTTTCCGCAAAGCGCTCCAGGGGAATGAGGTCGCCATCGGTCAAGTTGTAAAGGTCGCCCACATCCTTCACCAGCCCTTCCTCCACCAGTTGTTGAACGATCTTCTCTCCCAGGCCGTCGATATCCATGCCGCCTTTGCCGGCAAAGTGATGAATCCCCCGGGTCTGAGACGCGACGCAGTCGGGGTTGGGGCAGCGGGTGACCTTCTCACCCTCGGGCCGGACCAGCCGAGTATCGCACACCGGACAGTTGCCCGGCATCTGAAAGGGTTTGGCCTCGGGCGGACGCTCCTCCAAAATAACCTTGACTACTTCCGGGATTACATCCCCGGCCCGCTGTACCAGGACCGTATCCCCTACCCGCACGTCCTTCTTGGCCACTTCGTCTTCATTGTGGAGGGTGGCCCGGCTGACGGTGACCCCGCCCACCTCCACCGGCTCCATCACCGCCATGGGAGTGACCGCGCCGGTGCGGCCGACGTTGACCTCGATGGCTAATACCTTGGTGGTGGCCTGGGTGGCGGTGAACTTATAGGCCAGGGCCCACCGGGGGCTCCGAGACTTGGCCCCCAAACGCTCTTGTAAGGCCAGGGGGTCCACCTTGATCACCATGCCGTCGATTTCATAGGGGAGGCCGTGCCGGCGGTGCTCCAGGTCCCGATGATAATTGATGGCCGCCTCAATCCCCCGGCACCGCTCGATCAAAGGGTTGACCCTCAGACCCCACTCTTTCAGGGTCTGGAGCACCTCCCAGTGGGTGTCAAAATTCCGTCCCCGTACCTCCCCCACCCCGTAGCAGTAAATCTTCAGGGGGCGGGCGGCGGTGATTTTGGGGTCCAACTGGCGCAGGGACCCGGCCGCGGCGTTGCGGGGATTGGCGAAGGCGGGCTCGCCCCGGGCCAGGCGTTCGGTGTTGTACTGTTTGAATTCTTCCAGGTCCATGTAGACCTCGCCCCGGACCTCCAGCAACTCCGGGACCGGCCCTGCCTCCGTCAGTAGGCCTAAAGGGATCGTGTGGATGGTCTTAAGATTTTGGGTGACGTTTTCTCCCCGGTAACCATCGCCCCGGGTGGAACCCGTGGTCAGGCGGCCGTGTTCATAGACCAGTTCCACGGCGCAGCCGTCCATCTTGGGCTCCAGGACATAATCAAACTCATCCGTGGTCTTGAGGAAGCGCTTCAACCGGTCGTCGAATTCCCGGGCCTCGGCCTCGCTGAAGGCGTTTTCCAGTGACAGCATGGGCTGCCGGTGGGAGACGGATTCAAACTTGTCCAGGGGTTGGGCCCCAACCCGCTGGGTGGGGGAATCTGGTGTGGCCAGGCCGTAGGCTTCCTCCAGCCGGGTGAGTTCGGCCAGGAGACGGTCAAACTCGGCGTCGGAAACCACCGGATCATCCAGCACATAGTAGCGGTAATTGTGATAATTGAGCTGTTCCCGGAGCTCATTCACCCGGGAGGCCGCCTGAGGGGGAATATTCTTTTCTGCCATGGCTGGTGTACCGCTGCAGGAGGGTTGGCGGGAAGAGCCTGTCCCTCGTGATGATCGGCAAGGGCAACCGGCGGCCGGAGCCAGCCGCATCGCCCGGTGGCTTTGAGGGAAGTCGCCGGTCTGAAGACTTCCCCCAGACAACAAAAGACCCGAGCCACGCTTTCCTTGGTCATCATGATAGGGGGTTTTGGCGGGATTGGCAAGGCCCAAAGGCCGCCGGGCCGGAAACCGGGGTCTTAGGCGGAGGGAAATATACTCGTTGCCAAAAGTTTTTTCCGCCCCCCTCACCCTAACCCTCTCCCCCCGTTGGGGGTTGTTTGGGGATAAGAGGAAAGAACTTTTGGCAAGCGCTATAACTACGGGCTGCGGTGCGGCACCTCGAAAAATGTACCCGTAGGGGCGGTTCGCGAACCGCCCGTACAAACAAGTTCATGAATGGGGGTGGCCCTAAACGGCCATGGTGGTTTAGCCGGTGACACCCTTGGGCGGCAATCTGGTATCAAGATCCCTGAAAAAGTGTGTTGAGGCAAGGACCGGGCCTTAAGACAGCGGGGCTTGGGGCGGTTCCAGGGCTTCTCGTTCGCGGTTGGCAGCCTCCAGGGCCATGCGGCGAATTTCCGCGACAATCTCAATCACCTTCTCCAATTGCTGGCTAATCAACTGGACTTCCTGAAACATCTTGTCCCGTTCATCCAACTCCAACAGCATAAGATCAATGAGCCCGGTGACCGTGGACAGGGGTTGGGCCAAATCATGCAAGAAATGCCGGAGATTATCGTAGTAAGAGACAATTTGCCCCTCTTGCCTTTGCATGTCAATTTCCCAACCAATAGGTCGTTACTTTATGGGGGAAACAGCAAGAAGCGGGCCAATTGTGCTCAGGGCCCCGGGCTGAACCCTACCCGAGGACCAGAAGGGAGGCTGGGGGAAGGAATTCCAGATTGCGGTCAGCGGGAAAGCCACTAATCCCGGGGGACGGCCAGCATGCGCTCCACCGCCAGCAGGGCCGGACGCCGGATATCCTCCGGCACGGTGATCTGATGGCGGTTGTCCTTGAGGGCGTTGATGACGTCGGTTAGGGTGATGCGCTTCATATCCGGGCACACGAGGCGGGGGGAGGGGGAGTAAAAAACCTTAGCCGGGTTTTCGGTCCGCAAGGTGTGGAGAATGCCCATCTCCGTGCCGATGATGAATTCTCGGGCCGAGGACTCCCGGACATATTGGAGCATGCCGCTGGTGCTGCGAATCACCTGGGCAAGGTCCAGGACTTCGGGGCGGCACTCGGGATGGGCGATGAAGACCGCCTGGGGATGGGCCGCCTGGCAGGCCTGGACCTCGGAGGGGCTTAGGCCGTCGTGAACGTTGCAGCAGCCATCCCAGTAGAGGATTTCTTTGGCGGTGCGCCGGTCGGCGTAGAGGGCCAGATTGCGGTCCGGGACCATCAAAACCCGGGAGGGTGTCAAAGAATTGACAATCTGGATGACATTGGCGGAGGTGCAGCAGATGTCGCTCTCGGCCTTGACTGCGGCGGTGGAATTGACGTAGGTGACCACCGGCACCCCGGGGAGTTCGGCTTTCCGGGCCCGAAGCTGCTCCGCGGTGATAGTGGCGGCCATGTAGCAGCCCACATCTTCCCGGGGCAGGAGTACGGTCTTGCCCGGGCACAGGATGGCGGCGGTTTCCGCCATGAAATGGACCCCGCAAAACACAATGACCTCGGCCGGGGTCTTGGCTGCGGTCATGGAGAGGGCCAGGGAGTCGCCCAAAAAATCGGCCACATCCTGAATTGCTCCCGGCTGGTAATTATGGGCCAGGAGAATCCCCCGGCGCCGTTCCAGCCAGCGCCGCACCTCTTTTTGCGGTTCGGTAAATTCCATGGTTGGCCTTTGAAGTCTAGACTTCAAGCGGTTCAGACCAAATCAATTTCAGGCCGGGGCAGACTGCCTGGCGCCCGCAGGGGCCTGATGCACCTCGCCCGGGTAGTTGTTGCTTTAACCAGCCATCAAGGTTTTGAACCCGGGGTCTCCCGGACCACCTGGACCCCCGGCGGCGGCGTAAAAGTGAAGAAATCAGGCGCCGCGGGCACCTCCAGCTTCACCTGGGTAAAGGTAAAGCGGCTCTCCTCGCCCAGGGCATTGCTGAAATCCAGCTTCTCCACCAGGTAGGTGGCGGGGTTGATGGTCAGGGTGAGGTGTTTGAGCTCCGGCTGCTCCTTCTTGGGCACCAGGTCGATGATAAAGCTGGCGCCGTCCCGGGGCGGGCGCTGCCAGGAGACGGTGAAATCCTTTTGGAACTGGCCAATCCCGGAGAAAAACCGCATCACCAGGTCCGAGCGCAACACCTGGTCTATCTTGTAGACCATGACCAAGGCGTCGGCGGGCATGTACATCCACACCAGCCGGCCGTCGGAGACGATCTCCTTTTTCTGTTCCGGCGGGGTCTCGTATTGCCAGCGCATGCGGCTGGGTTTCTTGAAATACATCCAGCCCACGGCGGAATCCGAGGCGTCGGCCGCCTTGAGACGGGATTCCTGGCGGAAGCGGGCCTGGAAGCCCCCGGCTTTGTCATATTGGGTCTGAACCCGGGTCATCACAGCTTCCGGGGTAACTTCTCCGGCGGCCGCCAGCGGCCAGAGGCAGGCCAGCAGCGCCATGGTCGTCAACAAAATTTTGCGGGTCATGGTAGGTATCGGTCCTTGCACGAAAAAATGGCTGGGTTAAACTTATCAAATGCGCTTCCCGGCGTCAATTGCGCCACTTTTTCGGCGGCGCTTCTGTCCATCAACCCTGGCTTTGATCAGGCTCGGGCGGGGAAGATTGTCGCCGTAAGTATGGCTGCAGGCCTTACCGTGAAAGTCCACCCGTAGGGGCGGTTCGCGAACCGCCCCTACAGTGAATTTCATTCTTGGGAGTGGCCAATGCTGCGGCCAGGACGGTTTAGCGTGCGCCTGCACAGGCGGGACGCCTGTGCTACTGAATCCGAGTTTCTTGTTTTTTCAACAAAATAATGCTTTAAACCGGCTGATTTGACTAAGTAATCAGTTCTTTATTTTGGTTGCGGCCAAAGGCCGCGATGTGCTACCAAACAATTCCAACCATCTGATTCCCAAGCAGGAGCTTGGGAACCAGGAGTCATTTTTCTTGCCGGACACGACTGACTATGCCCCGGATTGAAGATTACGATTATTTCCTGCCGCCGGAGTTGGTGGCCCAGTACCCTTTGGGGGAACGGGATGCCTCCCGGCTTTTGGTGCTCCATAGGGCCCGGGGCGAGATTCGCCATGCCGGTTTCCGGGAGCTGGCCGCGGTCCTGGATGAGAACGACGTCCTGGTGGTCAACGACACCCGGGTCTTTCCGGCCAGGCTTTTGGGCCGCAAGGATAGCGGCGGCAAGGTGGAACTGCTGCTCCACCACCTGCCGCAGGCGGAAGGAAACGGCGCCGTCCCCCCGGCGGCCCGGGCCCGGGCCACGCACCGGGGGCATCTGAAGATCGGCCAGGTCCTAAATTTCGGGGCGGAGGTGACCGCGGCGGTGTTGGCCCTGCCAGAGCCGGGGGTGGCCGAGGTGCGGTTTACCGCGCCCGGCGGCGACCCGGTGGCCGCGGTCCTGGCCGCGGGACAAGTGCCCCTGCCGCCCTATATCCAGCGTCCGGCCGCAGCACAGGACCGGGAGACCTATCAGACGGTTTTTGCCTCCCCGGCCGGGGCCGTGGCCTGCCCCACCGCCGGGCTCCACTTCACCGGGACAGTGTTGCAAGACCTGGAAGCCCGGGGGATCGAGATCGTGCGCCTCACCCTGCACGTGGGGCCGGGGACGTTCATGCCGGTGCGCGTAGAGGACTATACCCGGCACCGGATGGCCCCGGAGTACTTCGAGTTATCCGAGGCCGCGGCGGCGCGCCTCAACGCCGCCAAAGGGGCGGGCAAACGGCTGGTGGCGGTGGGCACCACCAGCGTCCGGGTGCTGGAGTCCTGCGCCACGCCCCGGGGGTTTGCCGCCCGGCAGGGTTGGTGCGACCTCTATCTCTATCCCGGCTATCAATTCAGGGCGGTGGACAGGTTGCTCACTAACTTTCACCTGCCCCGCTCCACCCTGCTGCTCCTGGTGAGCGCCTTCGCGGGGCGGGAATTGATCCTGCGGGCCTATGCCGAGGCTGTGAAAGAAAAGTATCGGTTTTATAGTTATGGGGATTGTATGTTGATTTTATAGGGTTTTTTGTGACAGGATCCCCTATAGGACCGGGTTTGAAACCCGTCTCTACGTTGGGGCACTTATACTATCTGTGTTGTTTACTATTATGAGCCAAGGTTTTTCCTTCAATCTGAAAAAATCCACCGGCCCGGCCGGGCCCCGGCTGGGGGAGATCACTACGGCCCGGGGGGTGATCGACACCCCGGTGTTCATGCCCGTGGGGACTTATGCTACGGTGAAGACCCTGACCCCGGAGGACCTGCAAGAAATCGGCGCCGGTATCATCTTAAGCAACACCTACCATCTCTACCTGCGGCCCGGGGTTCCGACCATCAAATCCCTGGGGGGGTTGCACCGCTTCATGCACTGGGACGGCCCCATCCTCACCGACTCCGGCGGCTACCAGATCTTCAGCCTATCGTCCTTGCGCACCATGAGCGAGGCAGGCGTGACCTTCCGGTCGCACCTGGACGGCTCCAGCCATTTCCTCACCCCGGAGACCGTGGTGGGCCTCCAGGAGGGGCTGGGGGTGGACATCATGATCTGCCTGGATGAATGTCCGGGCTACCCGGCGCCGGAGGCCGAAGTGGTCAAGGCCGCGGCCCTGACCCTCAGATGGGCGGCGCGCTCCAAGGCGGCCCGGACCCGGGACCAAGCGGCGCTCTTCCCCGTGGTCCAGGGGGGCATGATCCCGGCGCTGCGCCGGGAGCAGGCCCAGGCCATGGCAGCCCTAAACTTCGACGGCTACGCCATCGGCGGCCTCAGCGTCGGGGAGCCCAAGGAACTGATGCTCGCCATGGTGGAGGCCACCACCCCGGAGTTGCCGGAGGATAAGCCCCGGTACCTCATGGGGGTGGGCACGCCCTCCGACCTGGTGGAGGCGGTGGCCCGGGGGGTGGACATGTTCGACTGCGTCCTGCCGACGCGCAATGCCCGGAACGGCATGGCCTTCACCAGCACCGGCAAGGTGGTGATCAAAAACACGGTGCACGGCTCCGACCCCGGGCCGCTGGATGAGGCCTGCGGCTGCTATACCTGCCGCCATTATTCCCGGGCCTATCTGCGGCATCTCTATATGGCCAGAGAAATTCTGGCCTATCGCCTTTTAACTTTGCATAATCTGTATTACTATTTAAAGTTAATGGTCAGCATCCGGCAAGCCGTGGCCGAAGACCGTTTTGCCGCGTTTCGCCGAGACTATTATGAAAATATGAAAAGTATCAAAATCGCAACGAGGGAGGTAGTATAAGTGGTTAATATGGCATTTGCCCAAGGTGCGGCAGCCGCCCCTGAGGCCGGATCAATGATGAGTTTTGTGGTCCCCATGGTGTTTATGGTCGTGATCTTTTATTTTCTCCTGATCCGGCCCCAACAGAAGAAGGCCAAAGAACATAAGGCGCTCTTGGACGGCCTGAAAGATGGTGATCAAATCATCACCAGCGGCGGCATTATCGGCACCATTATCAAGATTGACGACCAGCTCGTCAACCTGGAAATCGCCGACAAGGTCCGGATCAAAATTGGCCGCCCCTACATCGCCGGGTTCGCCCCTAAGAATCTTGTTTGAACCCGCCCGGATGCAGCTAACCCGCATCGTTCAGGGACTTTGACATGCCGTCGCCCCCAGCCCACCAGGCCTTGATGGAGGAGATCGCCCGGCTGGAGGATTTGGCCCGGGAGTGGATCGGGCTTTTTCCCCAGGCCGGAGTCCAGGGCCAGCACTGGCAGAAGGTGTTGTCCCAGGTCCAGGCCCACGTGGCCGAAGACACCTGCCGTCTGGCGGTGGTGGGGGCGGTGAAATCCGGCAAGAGCACCATGATCAACGCCCTGGTGGGCCAGGACCTTCTGCGTCGCGGCGCTGGCATCCTCACGGCCATGGTCACCCGGGTCCAACCCGGCCCGGAAGCGCAAGCGGTGCTCCGGTTCAAGGGTTGGGGCGAGATCAACGGGGAAATCCGCCGGGCCCTGGGGCTTTTGCCCAATCCCCGGCTGGTGGACCGGGCCGAGCCCTTGGACCTGCAGGCGGCCCCGGACCGGGATCTCCTGGCCCAGGTCCTGGCCGAGGCCCGGGAGGCCGATCTCTGGACCGGCGGCAGTCTGGATCAGAACTACCTGCTGCTCAAATCCTACCTGGAAGGCTATGATCTGCTCCGGGGTGTCATGCCCGCCACCGGGGAGCTGCCCCTAACCGGCCCTGACCTGGCCCGGCACCGGGACCTGGTCACCCGGGAGGCCACCGCGGTCTATCTCAAGGATGTTCTGCTCACCATCCCCTTCCCCTGGCCGGCCGCGGGCCTGGAGTTGGGAGACTGCCAAGGGAGCGATTCGCCCTTTCCCCAGCACCTGGCCCAGGTCCTGGCCTATCTCATCAAGAGCGACCTGGCGCTTTACGTCGTCAGCTCCCGGGTGGGGCTGCGCCAGGCGGATTTTCAGTTTCTGGCGGAATTGAAACGAATGGGGCTGATGTCCCATATCCTGGTTCTGCTCAACCTGGATCTGGGGGAGCACACCTCTTATGCGGAGGTGGTGAAAATCAGGGACCGGGTGGCCCAGGAGTTGGCCTCCTGGCAGCCGGACCCCCGGGTCTATGCCTTTTCGGCCCTGAAACTGCTCCTGGACCGCCGCGAGATTCGGGGCGAGAACCTGGACCCCCGGGAAGCTGCGGTTCTCAAGGTATGGGCCCTGGACCCGGACTCCGCCGCCTTTTCGGAGGCGGAGGCGGGCCGGTTCGAGGCCGACCTGAAAACCATCCTCGGGGACGTGCGGACCCGCCGCCTGGCCGGCGGCAGCCTGGCCCAGGTGAGGATGGTGGCCCGGGGCCTCAGGGAGCAGCTGGAACTGACGCAGGATCTCCTGGCTCGGGGGCTTACCGCCATTAAAGAGCTGGAAGAGCGCCTGGAGGCCCGGCGTCAGCCCTTGCACGCCACCATGGCCACCGTGAGCCAGACCCTGGAAGGCGCCGGCCACCGCCTGAAGAAGACCCTGCGCTCCCGGGTGGACAACCTGCTGGACCGCCATTCCGGCCGGGTCGGCAAGGACCTCAGCGAGTTCATCAGCAACTTTACGCCCGACTGGGACCAACTGGCGCCGCCGTCAGTCACACCGGCCTTCCGCCCGGTCCTCTATCAGCTGTTCCAGGAATTCGCCAAGGCGCTGGCCCAGCACGTCACCAATGAGGCCAACCTTACTTTGGTGGAATTCATCCGGGAGCAGGAAGAGTGGTTGCGCCAGGAACTGGCCCGCCTGTGGCAGCCCCTGTTTCTGAACCTCCAGGAAGCCTTGAGCCTCTATTACCGGGAAATTGCCGATCTGGGCCTGGCGGGCGCAGCGCCCACCCTGGAGGCCGCGGCCGTGGCCCGGCCCCAAGGTCTGGAGGTGCCTCTCCTCAACCTCGAGGTGGCCCCGGACTGGCGTTTTGCCCGGGAGGTGTGGGTGGCATCCGGCATGGGGGTTATAGGCCGGGCCTGGGACGCGATCAAGCGCCGCCTCAAGCTGGGCGGGGAAGTGGACCCCCGCAAGCAACTCCTCCGGGACCTGGCCCGGGCCCTGGCCGCTCTCAAGAATTATTTCGGCTCCGAACTGGAAGGCCAACTCCTCAATTACCGGGAGGGCCTGAAATTCCAGTTCTTCTTCCCCCTGGTGGATCAGTGGCTGAAGCTGCAGGAAGCCGGCCTGGAAGACACCCTGGGGTCACTCCTGGGGAGCCTCAAGGGCGCCGCACAGGCCATGCAAATGGAAGAAACCGACCGCGCCGAACGCCGCCAACGCCTGGAACAACTAATTCCCGTAGCCCACCGCATCGAGTCGCGGCTGGAAGCGGGAGAACGTCAGCCCTAGCCGTGGAGGCATGGGCGTCTCCCCGGTGCGGCGGATCACCTGGGACACCCCGAATCACCTATCAGCCCCACCAATCCGACCGGGCAGTAATACGCCATTAATACTCCCTATGGCTTCAACCTCAGCAAGATAGCTGAAAACCGGGGGGAAGATTTAAAGTGGATTCAAGGTCAATCCCCTCCAGCCAGGCAGACCCGGTCGCGCCCGGTCTCTTTAGCCCGGTAAAGAGCAACATCTGCTGCTTGCAAGAGGGCTCGATGAGTGGTTCCATGGCCCGGAAATACTGCTACTCCCAATGACAGGGTGATAGGATCCAAGACCTTCTGCCCCTGTTGTACCCGCAGGTCTTTAACGGTTTCTCTAATCTGTTCGGCGCGCTGCTGAGTCACCTCTAACGATGCCTCGGGCAGTATAAGGGTAAACTCTTCTCCTCCATACCGGCAGGCAATGTCGCTGCCCCGCACATGTTTCTGGAAGAATCTACCCAATTTCCGCAATAAGGCATCCCCTCCGTCGTGGCCAAAAGTATCATTAAATCGCTTAAAATGGTCAATGTCCACCATGATGACCCCCACTTCCTTACCCTGGCGTCCGGCCCGGATAAGTTCCCGTTCCATGGATTCTTCCATGTAGCGCCGATTAAACAGGCCGGTAAGGGGGTCCCGCACGGAGAGATGTTGCAGGGCCTCCTGCAATTTTAATTTGGCCAGGGCCAGCCCCAGATGCTCTGATACCCTGAGAGCCAAGTTCTCCTTTCTGTCTGATTGCAAGGGGTCCGTGGCTCCCAACAAGACATGGAACACGCCGATGGCCTCACCTTGGGCTACTAAAGGCATGCACACATAGGCCGACTGGTCCGGTTGGACATGCCGGCACTTAAATCCAGCCGCGATATCGGCTGCGCCATGGGGCCGCCCGCGCCGCAAAGCCCAGCATTCGTCCGGGGCGAACACGGTCTCCGATGGCGGGGCCTGGCCCCAAAGGGTGGCAGCCTCCAGCAAGTTATGGGAAGAATTGAAAAGATAGACCGCCCCGGAGTTGCCGGGAAACAGGTTTTGGACCGATTGCCCGATGCCGAGGGAGGCTTCTGCGCTCGTATTACAGCTTTGCAAGAGTTCACCCAGGCGGCCGAGCTGGCTAATCTCATCATTCCGTTGCTCCAGTTCTTGAGCCCAACTGGTGAGCTTATTATTGGCCTCGCTCAGTTGAGAGTTGCGCTCAGCCACGGTGGCTTCCAGTTCCTTGCGCTCGGTAATGTCAAAGAATAAGCCGCTGACATACGCCACTTTGCCTTCGGGATCGCACACAATATGGCTCCGTTCGTGGACCCAAACTACATCGCCCTTTTTCGGCCTGATCCGGTATTCCCGTATATAAGATTTGTTGGTCTTCAGGGCATGGATAAATGCCTGCTTGATCTGGTCGAGATCTTCGGGAAAAATCAGGTCGATCCAGGTTAAGCGCCGGGAATCGAACTCTTCCTTGGGGTAACCGGTCAGGGTTTCGATCTTGTCGTCAAAGGTGTCAATCGAACCGTCTATACCTCCCTTGAACAGGACCGCAGGGATATTGTCCATGACAATGCGAAATTCTTTTTCGGCCTGCTCAAGCTTTTCTTCCAGGCGCTTTTGCTCGCTGAGATCGAAAAACAAGCCGCTGACATACTCGGCCCGGCCGCCGGCATCGCAGACGATATGACTCCGCTCATGGATCCAGATCACGTTTCCGGCGTGGCCTCTTATTCTATATTCGCGGACATAGGCCTTGTCGCCCTTCAAGGCTTGCAGAAAGATCATTTTGGTGGGATGCCGATCTTCCTCCAGGATCAGCTCGGTCCATTTCAGGCGCCGGGATTCGAACTCTTCCCGGGAAAACCCGGTTAAAGCCTCCACTTTCCGGTCAAAGAAATCAATGGAGCCATCGAGATACCCTTTAAAGAGCATGGCCGGGATATTGGACAAGAGCAGGGTAAATTCCTGTTCCATGACGCGCAACGCCTCCAGTGTGGGCTCAAATTCGGAATATTCCCTTACCATCTTGGTGCCTCGCTTTGAGCGGAATTGTTGGGTTATGGAGCCCCAAAGCTGACGGGGCCAGGTCATTGGGAGTCCGGTAAGTTGCCGCCATGCCCCATAATTATCCTTATCGGCCTGGGCGGGAAAAGGGATAATTTAATTTTGGCTGATTTGGCTCCGATAACCGCCATGGCCGCATGATGAGGGAAAGGAGAAGGTGGTCTGCAAACTGATCGACCCAAGCAAATTGGCCGAGCCGGGGGAAAGGGGCAATATGATAATCAACCGCAAAACCAGGCGTGATTTCGTGTCGCCTGAAAACCTCTGGCATAATCTCCCAGATTTTGATCAGCTTGACGGGCTTTTTTCTTGTGCTCACGCTTAAAATCGATTAGAAACGGAACCATAAATTCAAGTGTACATAATTCCAAGATTTTATGACCCGACGCCTTAATGGCTTCCCTGGAGCCAGGCGGGGCGACATCGCAAAAGGAAAAGCGCCATGACCGACAAACTTCCCTGGCTGGGTCTCCGCAGCATCCCCGGGGTGGGGATCGTGTTGGGGCAGCGGCTGCTCCAGCGCTTCGGTAGTCCCGGGGCGGTCTTTAAGGCCTCGTTTCAGGACCTGGCAGCCGTCAGGGGCATTACTCCCGCCATGGCCCAGGCGATTGTGGGTTTCCGGGATTGGGATAAGCTGGAGGAGCGGCTGGCGCAGCTTACGGCGCAAGGGGCCGAGATGGTCACCCAAGACGACCCCCGTTTTCCCGCCGCACTGAAGCTGATTCCCTATCCGCCGTTGCTATTGTACATCAAGGGGGCGCTGACCCCGGCCGACAGCCTGGCCGTGGCCGTGGTGGGGACCCGGGGCGCCTCCTATTACGGGCTCAAGGCGGCCCGCCGTCTGGCCGGGGCGTTGGCCGCCAGGGGCGTGACGGTGGTGAGCGGCCTGGCCCGGGGCATCGACACCGCGGCCCACCAGGGGGCCTTGGAGATGAGCGGCCGCACCCTGGCGGTGCTGGGCTGCGGCCTGGACGTGGTCTATCCGCCGGAAAACCTGAAACTTTACCAGGATATCCCGGAGCATGGGGCCCTGGTCAGCGAGTTCCCCCTGGGCACGCCGCCTGAGGCCCGGAATTTCCCCATCCGCAACCGCATCATCAGCGGCCTGGGCCTGGGGGTGGTGGTGATCGAAGCCGGGGTGAAGAGCGGCACCGGCATCACGGTGCGCTACGCCCTGGACCAGGGCCGGGAGGTTTTTGCAGTGCCCGGCCCCATCGACTCGCCCACCAGCATGGGGCCGCACCGCCTCATCCAGGAGGGGGCCAAGCTGGTCCAGGACGTGGAGGATATCCTGCATGAACTCCCGGCCCTGCGCCAGGCGCCCGGGCCGCTGTTCGCCCCCGCCGCCACCCCGGGCCGGGTGGCCGAAGCCCCGGGGTTTATCCGCCCGGCGCCGGAGGACCCGCTGCTGCCGCTGCTGGGCTCGGAGCCGCTGCAGTTGGAGGAACTCGTCCAGGCCGCCCGCCTCCCGGTCCAGGACGTTTTGAGCCGCCTCACCCTCCTGGAACTCCAGGGCCTGGTAAAGGAACTGCCGGGCAAGTGTTATGTGCTGGGGGGAAATTAATGTTTCTCGCAGTGGAGCACCGGCAAGTTGTATTGGTCAAAACTTGGCCAGATAACCTCTTCATCAAAGTTTAAGATCATCTGACGTGCTTTCTCTTTGAGTTTCACAGTGCTGCCCCCACAAAACCACATTTCACTATGCAAATCATATCGATGATTAGCTGGTATTTTAGAGAAGTTTCGTTTTTGGCAAGCTGTGAAACACCAGGCAAACGCCCTGGTTCGCAATGCCCTATCTTTCTTAACCGTGACTTCAGGAAGGAAAGGATTTTGGCGCTGTTCCCTTCCGAAGTCTGAATCAATTCTCCCAAACCCTGGAACCAGAGCTTTCTCCCGGAGCGTAGGGTGAAATTCACACTTTGGTTCTTTGCCGGCAGCGGACCAGAAGAAAGCCGGGGTAAGTTAAACTTAAATTACGCTGCAGAGGCTGATGAGGTATGGGCAACTCTCCAGGGAACCTGATCTCCCAGTTCACTTCTTATCGGCCTTCACATCTCCGAGCCGCCATTCTTCTGAAATTAGCGATTGGTTATTTATATTAAACAGTTAAATTATCTCAAGCCGCCATGGCGGCTTAATCCTGTAACAATAGCAGGTAGAGTTGTGGCACGATATTCTTGGGCACCGCCTTCAGGCCAAAGCTGTTGGCGCCATAAATCGGCTGCCAGGATAAGTTCGGGGCCTCGGAGGCGACGACGATCTGGCTGAAGGTTCCGCTCAGGCCGCCGCTGGCGGTGATGATATTGGGAAAGACCTGATTGTTCGCGGGCACATAATCGTTTTGCATGTCGATAGACAAAACGCCGTTCAGGGTGGCTGTGCCCGGGGCGCCGGTAATCTGGAGTTGGCCGTATTCGGTCGCCGAACCGATGTTAACCTTAAAAGTTCCGGCGGCGGTTTGGGCATAATTGCCGGTGACGCCCAAATTCCAAGGGCCGGCATAAAAGCCGGGACTGACATTGCCATTATTAGTCAAAGTCCCGAATACCGTGCCGGTACCCACCAGGCTGCCGGCCGCATCGCTGGTCACCTGGTTGAGGCTGCCGTCATGTAGCGCCGTAATACCGCCCCAATTCACGGTCACCGGGGCGCCGGCATAGTTGCCGTAAACCCTCAGTTTACCGCCGGATACCGTGATGGGCCCGGAATAGGGGCTACTACCGGCATTTAAGGTCAGGGTGCCGGCGCCGACCTTATTAATCGCGATACCGGGATAAAAATCGGTGAGGATTTGCGGAGATAGCTGTTGGCTGACGTCATTCAGCCCCAGGGTCTTCGAAGTAACCGAATAACCGAAAGTTTCATAAGCCACCCAGGAGGTGGGAACTGCGCCGCCAGCAGGCCGGCCGGCATAATAGGTGATGGAGACCTGATTCCCCTCTATCGTAACCACGGCGTAGCCGAATTGGTTTTCCAAGTGGTTCTCCAACGTCGGGAGCACCACGTCATCGATCGGGGCCTGGCCACCCTGTTTCTGGTAGGAATAATAATTGCGGTCCCAAGGTCCCAACGGGCCGCCACCCCCGCCGGCAATCAGTTGGGTGATGGGGGGGCTGGTCTTATGATAGACGTCGGTAATGGTTATCGTGGCCCGGTTATAGAGATGGCTGTGCCCGCAGAGATAGACCTGGCAGCCCCCATCGCCGAGGCTTTCCCAGAAGGCGTCCCGATTGAGGGGATAATAGGCCATACTGTTCAGGTCCTCAGTCACGGCCACGGCGGGTAAATGGCCATAGACAAAGACGTGGGGCAGGATATTGGCGGCCAACTGCTGATCCAACCAGGGCTGGTTGAGCCGATCATCATAATCCGGCATGAATTGGTCCACCCCGACAAAAAAGCCATTCTGATTGGTGAAGGAGTAGGTCAGGCCTTTTTCTTCATCCGGACCGTTTTGGGGGATTTGGGTCAGCACCTTGGCGATGCAGGTATCCCAATAATAGGGATAATACGGGGTATGCGTTTCCCCATAGGTCTCATGATTGCCCCGCACCGGGTAGGAGATGGCCAAAATCGGCGCCATGGCAGTACGCCAGTTTTGGTACATGGTGGGCAGGGTTGCGATAGTATCATGGGCCCCATGAATCTGATCCCCGCCGCATAAGACCAGAGAAACCCCCCGATTCTGGGCAATATCGTTGGCCATAGCCTGAACCACCGCAGTATTAATCCCCACGGCGCCATCCTTATCCCGCTGATCGCCCAGCACCGCAAAACTCCAGGGTGCAGCCTCGGCTACCATGGAGAATGATAGTAGGGCCAAGGACAAAAATGCCAGCAGGAGCATCATCATCCGCTGACGCCAGTTGGACTTTAAGCGGTTCATTTTATGGTCTCCATGTCATGCTGAAAAATACGCCGGCGTTCGAATATGGTTAACCGAGATTATGCGGCAGACTCATCCACCGCGGGCAAAAGACGATTTTCGAAGCACTCACACCGAGTCTAACCTCGATAAGGTTACTCTGCTGTAGCCGAATTATCTAACGACCGCGAGGATAGCATAAATTCAAAGAATTTATCCAACCGGATATAATAATTTTGCCCTCGAGGTCAGATTTAATCTGACCTCGATTCGTTGCTTGTCAGCTTAAAACTTGATTATTGCAGGCAAGCCAACCCTCCAGGCTTCTCTGGCAACATCGTGATAATTTTGGCAGGCACTGTCAAATTATTGACGAAAATACTGCCACGCGGTGATAATTAAACAGACCGCTTCTTTTCGCGCTAACCTCCCCATAACGTTCTGCCCCGCATTGACCCCGAACCATTAAAATTGTATATAACCTAGCCTATGCCTAAATCATTGCTCATCGTGGAATCGCCCACCAAGGCGAAAACCCTGCAAAAATACCTGGGCGACGACATCCAGGTGATCTCCAGCAAAGGGCACATCAAGGACCTGCCCAAAAACGAGCTGGGGGTGGACCTGGAACACGAGTTTGCGCCCAAATACGTCACCATCCTGGGAAAGGCCAAGGTTGTCAAAGACTTAAAGGAAGCGGCGGCGGGCATCTCCGAGATTTACCTGGGGCCGGACCCGGACCGGGAAGGGGAGGCCATCGCCTGGCACATCGCCGAGGTCCTGGGGGAGAAAAACCACCGCTTCCACCGGGTGCTGCTCCTGGAGCTGACCCCCAAGGCCATCAAGGCGGCCCTGGCGAAGCCGGTCAAGCTCGACCGGCCCCGCTACGATTCCCAGCAGGCCCGGCGCATCCTGGACCGCCTGGTGGGCTATCAGATCAGCCCTCTGTTGTGGCAGAAGGTGAAAACCGGGCTGAGCGCCGGCCGGGTCCAGTCCGTGGCCCTGCGGCTGGTGTGCGACCGGGAGCGGGCCATCATGGCCTTCGTGCCCGACGAGTACTGGACCCTGGACGCCTGCCTGGACGCCGGGGCGCCTCCGCCATTCGTGGCTTATCTCTATAAGCACAAGAACAAGAACCTCAAGCCCGGCAGCGTGGTAGCGGTGGAAAAGATCCTGGATGCCCTGGAGACCGCGGAGTTTAAGGTCGCCAAGATCGACACCAAGCCCCAGCGGCGGCACCCCGCGCCCCCCTTCATCACCAGCAGTTTGCAGATGGAGGCCAACCGCAAGCTCCGGTTTCCCCCCAAAAAGACCATGAGCCTGGCCCAAAAGCTCTATGAGGGCAAGGACCTGGGGGATGAAGGTCCCGTGGGCCTCATTACCTACATGCGGAGTGACTCCACCCGGGTTTCGGCCGAGGCGCTGGACGCGGTGCGAACCTTTATCGATCAGACCTACGGCGCCAAGTATCTCCCTGCCGCGCCTAACCGGTTCAAAAGCCCCAAGGGGGCCCAGGAGGCCCACGAGGCCATCCGGCCCACCGGGGTGACCCGGCGGCCCCAGGACGTCAAGGCGCATCTCAGCAAGGATGAACTGGCCCTCTATGAACTGATCTGGCGGCGGTTCGTGGCCTCCCAGATGGCGCCGGCGGTCTTTGATCTGACCACCGTAGACGTCGCGGCCTCCGATTACCTCTTCCGGGCCACCGCCTCGGTGCTGAAATTCGCCGGATTCACCAAGGTTTACCAGGAGTCACGGGAGACCGAAGATACCGAAGGCCCGGTGAAGTTCCCGCCGCTGGCCGCCGGCGATGTCCTCCAGTTGCGGGATTTTGACCCCCAGCAGCATTTTACCAAGCCTCCGGCCCGTTTCACCGAGGCCTCTCTCATCAAAGAACTGGAGGTTCAGGGCATCGGCCGGCCCAGCACCTATGCCACCATCCTCACCAACCTCCAGGACCGCCTCTATGTGGTGAAGGAGAAAACCGCGCTCAGGCCCACGGAGATGGGGCTGGTGGTGAGCGATCTGTTGGTGGAAAATTTTCCGAACATCATGGACCCCAAGTTCACTGCGGGCCTGGAAGACGACCTGGACCGGGTAGCCGAAGGCAAGGTCCCCTGGCAGCAGCTCATGCGTGATTTTTACGGTGACTTTGCCCAGCATCTGGATGCGGCCAAAACCGGCATGCGAAAGGTGAAAAGCATCCCCACTGATCTGACCTGTCCGGAATGCGCCGGCGAGCTCGTGGTGCGCTGGGGTAAAAACGGCGAGTTCGTGGGCTGCGCCGCCTACCCCAAGTGCGGCTTCACGGGGGATTTCTCCCGTGATGCCCAGGGACGGATCACCCTTGCGGGGCTGGAACCGGTGCCCCCCTCAGCCCCGGGAGAAGCGCCCGGCCCGGCCCCGGTGGTCCGGGGCAAGCCCGTGCCCACCGGACTTACCTGCCCCAAGTGCGGCAAAGAGTTGCTGTTGCGCCGCGGGCGGTTGGGAGAATTTCTGGGCTGCTCTGGGTATCCCAAGTGCAGATTCACCCAGAATTTTACCCGGGACGCCCAGGGACAGGTGGTCCCCCAGGACCCGGAGGCCGACGCCGCCTACTCCTGCCCTCGGGAAGGCTGCGGCGGGCACCTGACCAAACGCCGGTCCCGCCGGGGGATCTTTTACGGCTGCAGCAACTATCCCAAATGCGCCTTCACCATGAATCAGCCGCCCCAGGAACGGCCCTGCCCCCAGTGCCAGCACCCCTGGCTCATGAAAAAGGGCAAGAAGATCCTCTGCCCCCGGGACGAATGTGGCTTTGAGGAGACCGCCGCGGCAGTTGATGAATAGGTTCTGGGTTTTAGGTTCTGGGTTCTGGGGAAAAGCGTCTGTCTTGAAAAGTTCTTCCCGGTGGCGCAGGCTTTCCAGCCTGCGCTGACTGCGTGGCGGGCGGGGACGCCCGCCCTACGTCACTTTTTATTATTTATGGGTGCGCCACAGACCCATGAGGAACTGTCTTGAGCTTTTGCGCCTTTGGTAAGAATTGAAACTATCAGGCGTTTCCCCAGAATAGTCTTATAGGTGCAGGTTAGCGTTAACCGAAAAAATGCTGCCCAAAACCCAGAACCCAGAACCGAAACCCCGGTAGTTAATGACCACCGAAAACCGAAAACCGAAAACCGAAAACCGGTGCCTCACCGTTATCGGCGGAGGGCTGGCGGGGAGTGAGGCCGCCTGGCAGGCGGCCCGCCGGGGGGTCCGGGTTCGTCTCTATGAGATGAAGCCCCTGAAATTTTCGCCGGCTCACCAGTCGCCGTTGTTGGGGGAGTTGGTGTGCAGCAATTCTCTGAGGGCTGACAGCTGCGAGAGCGCCGTGGGTTTGCTCAAGGAGGAGATGCGGCGGCTCGATTCCCTGATTATGGCCGCAGCCCTTGCTACCCGGGTGCCGGCGGGCAAGGCCCTGGCGGTGGACCGGGGGGAGTTTGCCGCCCATATCACCCGGGTCCTGGAAGCCCAGCCGCGGATCGAAATCATCCGGGAAGAAGTTGAGGCCCCGGACCCGGAGGCGACCAGCATCATCGCCACCGGGCCGCTGACCTCAGACTCCCTGGCCGCGACGTTGGGAAGGCTCACCGGCCAACAACACCTCCACTTTTACGACGCCATCGCCCCCATCGTGGCGGCGGAGTCCATCGATCGGCAAAAAGCCTTTCGGGCCTCCCGCTACGGGGCCGGGGACGACTACCTCAACTGCCCGTTTTCCGAAGCCGAGTACGCCACCTTTTATGAAGCCTTAACCAGTGCCGAGCAGGCGCCCCTGAAGTCGTTCGAGGAGCCCCGCTACTTCGAGGGCTGCCTGCCGGTGGAAATTATGGCGGCTCGGGGGTATCAAACGCTCTTGTTCGGCCCCATGAAGCCCGTGGGCCTGGTGGACCCGCAAACTGGCCGCCAGCCCTTTGCGGTGGTCCAGCTTCGGGCCGAAAACCGGGAAGGAACGCTTTACAACCTGGTGGGCTTTCAGACCAAGTTGAAATACGGGGCGCAAGAAAGGGTCTTCCGGCTCATCCCGGGCCTGGAGCAGGCCGAGTTCGTACGCCTGGGCTCCATCCACCGCAACACCTTCATCCACTCGCCGGGCATTTTGTCGGCCTACCTCAATTTCCTGCACCACCCCCATATCTTTCTGGCGGGGCAGATCTCCGGGGTAGAGGGCTACGTGGAATCCGCCGCCATGGGTCTGTTGGCCGGGATCAACGCCGCCCGCCAAATGCTGGCGCGGCCGCTGATCACCCCACCCCGGGAGACCGCCCTGGGCGCCCTCATCGCCCACCTTACCAACACCGAGACCCGCGACTTCCAGCCCATGAACGTCAATTTCGGGCTGTTTTCGCCATTGGAGGGCCGCATCCCCAAAAAACTTCGGGGCGCAGCTTATGCTGAGAGGGCGTTGCAGGCATTGGAGGAGTGGATGAGGCGGGAA
>Ga0351865_10091_pt1 | contig 33402 bp, 25 predicted proteins | sample TotcelFGM3001L10_FD_206780 | JGI IMG/M metagenome (GOLD analysis project Ga0351865, IMG submission 206780) | Enriched cells from coal bed in the Powder River Basin, Montana, United States - Total cells FGM rep2 HSBNCT.FGM.300.1.L10 ... | reverse complement strand
AATAGCTCCACCCGGCCGCAACCTGTAAAACAGCAGCCATCCAAGCAACAACGTACCGTGCAACCAGAAAAACAACAACCTGCCCAGCAACACCGTCAGGATTCGCCAAAGAAGCAGCAGCCAGGGACGCAGCAACGAAAAAGCCAACCGGTAAAGCAACATCCATCGCAACCACAAAATACTAAGCCACACAAAGACAAAGGGAACGAAAAACCTCCTCATCACAATACAATCTTAAATTAATATCAATTATGAAAAAAGTAATGTTTGTAATCTGTATCGGCTTACTGGGTTTGCTGATATCCTCCTGTAAAAAGGAAAAAGAGTTGTCACACCTCTCGGTTCGAATGACCGACGCTCCTGGATTCTATAATGCTGTTCTGATAGATTTGCAGAGTGTGGAAGTAACCGGGGATGGCGGAAGCACCGTCGTACTTAATACAAACGCAGGTATTTATAACCTTCTTGATTTCTCGAACGGATTAAACACACTCATCGCCACAGGCGATCTGGAAGCGGGAATCGTATCGCAAATCAGACTGATCCTGGGACCAAATAACACAGTTGTGGTTGATGGGATCATTTACCCGCTCAGCACACCAAGCGCTATGCAGTCGGGGTTGAAACTTCAGATTCATCGGCTATTCGAGCCGGGTGTCTCTTATAGTATCCTGCTTGATTTTGATGCAAATCAATCAATCGTTGTCAAAGGAAACGGTGAATATCAATTGAAGCCCGTTATCAGAACCATTGATGATGCTATCACCGGTTCAATAAGAGGAAGCATTGCACCAATCGGCGAAATGGCTCTGGTAACTTCCACATCTAATGGGTTGGAGTACTCTTCTGCAACCAATTCAAATGGTGAATTCCTGATTGCAGGAGTTCCTCCCGGCACCTATGATGTTACTGTTACTCCCGCACCACCTCTGCAACCCGTTACAATAACCGGGGTGATCGTAATTATCGGTGTTTCTACTGACATAGGGGTCGTAAACTTATAAAATTCATGAAAAAAATTATAAATAATTAAAAATCAGTAGTATGAAAAATTTCTCTATCTGTCTATACAAGGTAATGATTGTCATTTTGGTGGCCATCATGCCTTTCGCTTCCAATGCCCAAAATGAAACCGAAGAGGTAAATGCAAAAGCAAATGCTGCCCCCTCTCATAGTTATTGGTCAATTGGTCTATTTGGCGGTGTGATGCAGTTCAACGGTGACTTATCAAAAAATTTATTGTTGAACCTCTATCCGAAGACTGTTGGCTATAATGTCGGGCTGGTTGCCACAAAACAGTTTACGCGGGTTATAGGTGTACGTGCCCGAATTGCTTATGGTAAGGTCCAGAGCCGTGTCGAAGGCAAATGGGCATGGGAATATAAAGATGGTAATGGAATACCACAATTCATTTCTCAAAGTTTTGAATCGACCATTCTTGAGACCGATCTCCAGCTAACGGTGAACTGGATAAACTGGATTATGGGTTGTAAACCAGAACGATTTTTCTCCTCTTACCTTATTGCCGGTATTGGCATGGATCAATCAAAAGGTACAATGCGTGACATCCTCCTCGACAAAGAAATTAGTTCCCTTGGTAAAAAAGGGACTGATTTGAATGTCGGAAATACAAATGGTATCGATGGAAGGGATATGCGTCTCAAACTAGTTGCAGGAATTGGTTTTGATCTTAACATCAACAAAAATTTCTCTATCCCTATTGAATTTACCTGGAGATGGCAAAATTCTGATTATCTTGATATGACCCTCGGTGGTGCACAGGAAGTCGTTAACGACATGTACAGCTCAGCTACCATTGGTCTGACCTATAAATTCGGTTATACAGGTGGTTGTAACAAGGAAAAGGAGATGGTTCTTGAGGAGATGGAAGTATTAGTCGTCCCCTCAGCAATTGTAGTCCCCGGTCCGAAAGTCCGGTTTTTAGTAGTTGCACCCAGAAACATACCGGTTGAGCGGAAGGCAAGGGAAATATTCCCGATTCGAAATTATGTATTTTTTGATCTGGGATCGACTGAGATACCTGCTCGGTATGTATTACTATCGAAAGATCAAGTGAAAGACTTCAAGGAAGATCAGGTGGAATTATTCACACCGAAAAACCTGTCAGGTCGTTCAACCCGACAGATGGTTGTATATTATAATATTTTAAATATCCTCGGCGACCGCATGGTGAAAAATCTCACGACAACCATTAAATTGGTTGGATCGTCAGAGAAAGGGCCGGAAGATGGTCGGGCAATGGCGGTATCGATCCAGCGATACCTGGTAAGTATATTTGGAATTGATCCGTCGAGAATCATAATCGAAGGCAGGGATGAGCCAAAAATTCCTTCTGAACAGCAAATTGGCTCAATGGAACTTGGTCTCCTTCGTGAAGAAGACCGGAGAGTATCTATCGAGAGCAATTCACCAGCTCTCCTGATGGAATTCCAGAGCGGACCGGGAACACCACTGAAGCCAGTGGAAATCATTGCCTTACAAACCGCACCGCTCGACAGCTATGTTTCTTTCACTGCTGAGGGAGCAAAAGAAGCATTCTCAACATGGTCATTAGAAATCATGGATAAAACAGGAAAAGTACTTTATTTTGGACCGTACATGCAGGAAAGTGTTAGTATGCCTGGGAAATCCGTTTTGGGTGACCTGCCCGAAGGTGACTACAAGGTGACCATGATAGGTCAAGCGAAGAATGGCATAACGGTCATGATGGATACTACCGTAAACATGGTGCGTTGGACCCCACCCATAAACGACGAAATGACACGGTTCAGCATCATTTATGAATTCAATGAATCGAAGGCTATTGCGATGTATGATAAATACCTCACTGATATAGTAATACCTAAGATTCCTGAAGGCGGCACAGTCACGATTCACGGCTATACCGATATCATAGGAGACGAAACCTATAACCAAAAATTATCATTGGCCAGAGCGAACGATGTCAGGAACATTATTGAAAATGGCTTGTTAAAAGCAGGCAGAAGCGATGTTAAATTTGTCGTATACGGATTCGGTGAGGATCAAAACTTATCACCGTTTGAAAACAAATTCCCGGAGGAACGTTGTTATAACCGAAGCGTTATCATTGATATCATTCCCTAAAAGGAAGATTCATATAACAATATTCCGGTATAAATTTAAAAAGCGTTTAACAATGATCTGTTCTTAAAAGCCAGCAGAATGGGTTAATGCCAAAAGAGAGAAGGGGCTGTCTCAAAACATCGAGACAACCCTTTTTTTCTTTTTTTTTCGGTGCCTGATCCCTTCTTCGCTGAGTAATAATGCATGGGCTTTTGCTTTGAGGAACCTGAGGTGATGATTTACTTCAACGACCCTATTGTCGGGTTTTTCATGCTACATTCCCCGTTAAGAAACTTTTCCTGATCTTCGTACCGATCAAGAGCACGAGGCCAGTTCGTGGGGCTTGTATCCGCAAGTTCTTTCTGTGCAATCTTCTGGGTATAATCCCAAAGCTCTTCTAACTGCTTCTTTAATTCGTTCTTTATTCAGCTTGATCGATTTCCCCCATACGAAGGTGTAGCGGTTGGCTTTGGATTCGATCTTGGTGCAATCGGTAAGCGATACTATCACTTTGCAAATTTTATCAACTCTGAATTAAATTTGTCCATTTCCTCCAGAAACATGCTGTGGCCGCTTTTTTCAAAGATAACAAGATGCGAATTTGGAATACCCAGCTTCATCTGTTCGGCTAAATCAAAAGAACATATTTTATCTTTTTTGCCATGCATGATCACTGTAGGAATTGTAATTTTATCCAAATCAGATCTAAGGTCGGTATCACGTAAAGCAATTAAACATTGTGCTGTTGCATAAGAGGAGGCGCTTAAATTTATCCCATTCAACCAACTGGCTATTCCTTTGTTTAAAGAGGTTTCGGTAGCGGAGAAAATCTTTCCAAAATTGGCCAATAACTGTGGCCTGTCCTTATCGTTCAATGCAATTAATTCATCAACTGCACTTTTGGGGAGGTTGTATTTGAAATCATTACGTTGTGTCCATAGCGGGGCAGCTGCACCGCACAATGCCAGCTTAGAAACATGAGCTCCATGATACGTTGAAACATAACGAATTGCAATAGATCCACCCATTGAAAAGCCAACTAAAACAGCATCTTTTATATCAAGGATGCTTAAAACGTGTTTAATATCCCGGGCAAAAATATCATAATTATATACTCCGTAAGGTTTATCGGATTTGCCGAAACCCCTTAAGGTAATACCGATTGCTCTAAAGTGATTTTTTATCAACGCGCTATATTGGTATTCGTACATTTCGTCACTTAATGGCCAACCGTGTATCAATACAATTGGTCTGCCTTCACCTGCATCTGTAATATGAAGGCGAACATTAGGTTCTACTTCAATATATTCCGCTCTAAGCATTTCCGGCTTTGTTTTGTTTGGGGTTTTTTCCATCTCAATTAAATATTAAAATGTTTCTATATTACTTGCGTTGATTTAGTTTGTTATCGTCAACCGTAACTCCCAACCCTTTTGCTACTGCCATTCCTAACTGACGATCGGCAAGGAAAAAATGAGACAGTTGTCGGTTAATAATTTCATTTTTCTTTTCTCCGGAGATGCCTTTCATTGAACTTACAATATTGCTTACCAGATTTTTCCTCTCCTTTTCGTTCATAACCCTGGTATACAACAAGCCCGGCTGTGTGAAATGGTCATCATCGTTTTCGTTGCGGTCAAACCAATCGGCCATACTTGATTCCAATTGCATTGGCGGTTCTTTATAGCTTTTGTCAACAACAATACCATCAAAACTGTTGGGGCGATAATTCGGATTGGCCCCTCCATTATCTCCTACCTGCATAAGTCCATCACGCTGGTAATTTGAATGTCCGTAAGGACATTGGTTTACAGGAATCTGCTCATAGTTCACCCCTAAACGATAACGCTGTGCATCGGGATAAGAAAGCAACCGTCCTTGCAGCAGTTTATCGGGCGAATAACCAATGCCGTCAACAACATGAGCCGGATCAAATGCAGCTTGTTCTACATCACGAAAATAATTTTCAGGAATTTTATTCAATTCCATGATTCCCACATCAATTAATGGAAAGTCATTATGGAACCATACTTTAGTGATATCAAATGGATTCCATTTAAACGTTTTTGCCTGTTCGTCGGTCATTACCTGGATTTTTAACGCCCACTTGGGGAAATCATTATTGGCAATGGCTTCCACCATATCCCGTTGTGCTTGATCAAGGTCAATTCCTTTCATTTCATTCGCTTCCTTTGAGGTGAAATTTTTTACACCCTGTAATGTTACAAAATGAAATTTTACCCATATCCGCTCATTGTTTTTATTGAAAAACGAAAAGGTATGGCTGCCAAAACCATGCATGTGCCGGTATGAAAACGGAGTTCCTCTGTCGCTCATTAGAATGATTACCTGATGCAAACTTTCGGGATTCAAACTAAAAAAATCCCACATCATGGTAGGGCTTTTACAATTTGTCTTAGGATCTCGCTTTTGTGTGTGAATGAAGTGAGAAAATTTTTTCGGGTCCTTGATAAAAAATACCGGTGTATTATTGCCTGCTAAATCCCAGTTGCCGTCTTCGGTATAAAACTTCACAGCAAAACCACGTGGATCTCTTTCACTGTCAGCTCCTCCTTTTTCACCTCCAACAATGGAGAACCGGGCGAATAATTTTGTTTTCTTGCCAATTTTTGAAAATATTTTTGCCTTCGTGTATTGGGTGATGTCATGGGTTACCGTAAAGGTGCCGAATGCGCCTGTCCCTTTTGCATGAACTACTCGTTCGGGAATGCGTTCCCGATTGAAATGCGCCATGTCTTCATGCAGAAAATAATCCTGTAACAAAATGGGTCCGCGGTTGCCAACAGACTGCGAATTGTCAAACTCAGTGTAAGGTCTGCCGCTTGCTGTTGTTAATTTTTTCTTTTCCATATTACGTATGCTTTATTAAGCTATTCGTGTACAAAGATGAGTATAGTAATTACTGAAAGGGTTATACTATTTCAGAATAATATTACATCATTCACAGAATATCTTCGCCCAAACTAATCAATGTAAACGCTTTTTAAATTTTTATCGGCAACGGTGTGAATCATGTAACTAATAAAGTGAATAATGTAATGCTTCCCGGAATATATGGACTGACCTTTGTATTGTACTAATTTACATCATCAAGCCAGATAAAATGAGTGGTAAATTACTCTATTTTTTTATAGCTGTCTCGCTAATGTCTCTCCCAAAGGGAATTTTCGGACAGGCTCCCGACTTAGGTGCAGCTTCAGATTTTGCGCTATTTACAGCAGTTGGAGCATTGGACAATACTGGAGTATCAACCGTAACAGGGGATGTTGGCAGTAACACATATGCTGCAACCGGCTTCCCTCCGGGAACAGTCGTTGGAACAATTTATAACCCGCCGGATCCTAAATTAGCACAAGCTGCTACAGATGTTATTAATGCATATACCTATTTGAGTACGCTGGGAGGTTCTGTTTTAGGAGTTGGCCTGGGAAACGGTCAAATCCTTACCCCAGGTGTTTACAATACAGGAGCCGCCTCCACGTTAAACGGAAATTTAATTTTAGATGGGCAAAATGATCCTGATGCGGTATTTATTATCAGGATAGGCGGTGCTTTCGCAACAGGCGGATCCTCTACAGTTACGCTAATTGATTCTGCCTCTGCGTGCAATGTGTATTGGCAGATAGGCGGACAATTCGATTTAGGTGATGGTTCGATATTCAGGGGGACAAGTATTGTCGATGGAGCTATCAACTTAGTGGGTACATCATACCTCAACGGCAGAGCTCTTTCAAAGGGAGGAGCCATTTCTTTAGTTGCCAATACAGTCAATTTTTTGCCGGCAGCAGCAGGAACTGTTTCAGGAACTGCTGTGGTATGCCAGGGGCAGACAGGCGTTATTTTTTCCGTCCCTGCAATCGCCAATGCAACAAGCTATAGTTGGACAATCCCTTCCGGGGCAACTATAACATCCGGTGCTAATTCCAATAGTATAACAGTAGATTTCTCAATCAGTTCAGTAAGTGGTAATATAACAGTGCAAGGCATTAACAGTTGCGGCACGGGAACAGTTTCTGCAACTTATGCAGTCACCGTCAATTACCTGCCGATCACTTCACTGATTTGGCATTTTTAACCGACAACAGAACACGAAAAATATTTTAAACACGAAAAACTTAACAATTAATCAAACCAGCCATGAAAACAACAGTTCAAATTTTTCAACAATTCATGATGCTGATACTTTCAGTTAGTGCACTGGGAGTGTGGGCACAGAATCAGGATCCCACACAAACTGTTTGTGTGGGCAGTCAACCCTATTATGTAGATCCGAGCTCAATTACCGGAGCAACGTATAACTGGTCCGTCTCCGGAGGAGGAACGATCACCACAGGGGCCGGCACTCAAAGTATTACGATTGATTGGACGACTGCCGGCGGGCCATACACGCTTTCCATTTATACTAGTGCAAATGGGTGTGATGGGCCAGTCCAATCTCTAGCTGTAACGGTGGTGTCCCAGCCAATCGGACCAACTCTTAATGTGAAAACTCCCAATCTTGCCAGTGTTTGCGATGGAACAGATGTATCAGCAACCTTCCTCGCAGGAAGTGGTGGGGTCGGATGTAGCGATGCGTTCGAATACCGGTTTGATGGTGGTATCTGGACTGCTTATACACCAGGAGCGAATCTGAGTACGACAGGACATACTTCCGTTGAAATACAAGGCCAACGAAGTGGGTGTGCCTCAGGTAGCGGATGTACCGGAACCTCCTGGGTTACTCTTGCCAGTTGGTTAGTGGCTCCAGTGCCTGCAGCAACTATTACTTATGAAGGTTCGCCTTTCTGTTTTTCCCTGGCAACTCCTCAGCTTGTAACACACACCGGAACAACTGGTGGAACCTATAGCTCCACCGCTGGATTAACGATCGATGCTTCCACCGGATCTATTACCCCAAGTACAAGCACGATCGGAGACTATATTGTTACTTATACGATTGCTGCCGCTGGCGGATGTGCTGAAGTAACTGCAACTACTTCGGTCACAATAACAACTGCACCTGCTGCAACTATCTCCTATGCAGGTTCTCCATTCTGTACCTCTGTGGCGACTCCTCAGGCAGTCACACGAACAGGAACTACAGGTGGAATTTATAGCTCGACTGCCGGATTGTCGATCGATGCCTCCACCGGAGCTATTACCCCAGGTACCAGCACGCCAGGTATCTATACTGTAACCTATACGATTGCTGCCTCTGGCGGATGTGCTGAAGTAACTGCGACTGCTTCGGTCACAATAACTACTGCACCTGCTGCAACTATTTCCTATGCAGGTTCTCCATTCTGTACCTCTGTGGCGACTCCTCAGGCGGTTACACAAACAGGAACTGCAGGTGGAACCTATAGTTCAACAGCCGGATTGGCCATTAATGCTTCGACCGGAGCTATTACCCCAGGTACCAGCACGCCAGGAACCTATCTTGTTAGTTATACGATTGCTGCATCCGGCGGGTGTGCTGAAGTAATTGCAACTGCTTCGGTAACCATTAATGAAACTCCGACAACTTCACCAATCTGGCACAATTAACCGCATTGTAAAAGTGATCAAAGATGCTTAACCAGATCCGATATATACTTATGTTTTGCGTGGCGCTGTTCTGCAGCCTCAGTGCAGCAGCTCAGCTAGCCATGCCCGACAGTGTGTGTATCGGATCTGCAAAGCATTATTATGTAGATTCTAATCCTGAACCTGGATCCACATATACCTGGAAAATAGACGGTATCATACAGGAAAGTTCCATAACGAATGCCATTGATATTACCTGGAATAATACAGGTACCTATTTGCTGGAGGTTCAGGAACAATCGGGGAATGGATGCCTCGGGGCATTCATTTCAGGGCAGGTAATTGTTAGTTCTCTGCCTGCAGCGATTGCCGGAGAAGACAGAGCTATTTGTTTGAATACAAGTACGCAGATCGGCGCGGAGAATGTTCCCGGAAGTACATTCAGCTGGAGTTCTGTTCCTTTCGGGTTTACATCAACCCTTCCCAATCCAGTCGTAACCCCGCAGGAAACAACTACGTATACAGTTGTCGAAATCATTACAGCCAGCGGTTGCAGTAACAGCAATAGTGTTGTTGTAACGGTAAAACCTGATCAGCCGGTCAGCGTTTCGATTGCCGAATCTGAGAATCCGGTTTGTGATAGTACGCCGGTTACATTCACGGCAACGCCAACGAATGAGGGAACCTTTCCGGTATATCAATGGAAAGTAAATGGTGTCAATGCAGGAACAAACAATCCAACCTATAACTATACACCTTTAAACAATGATGTGATCATCTGCGTGCTGACTTCAAGTGAAACCTGTGCTACCGGAAACCCCGCAACTTCCAATCAGATAACAATGATGGTCCACCCAACACCACTTGTTGCAGCAGGACCGGATGGGTATACGTGTCAGAATCACCCTTATATCGTTGAAACTGCATCCGCGATCAATGCTTCATCCATATTATGGACTCACAGCGGACTTGGCATCCTGACAGGTGCGACGACGATCAACCCGGTCTATATCCCTGATCCGGAAGAATCGGGAATTGTTATCCTTACACTAACTGCCCAGGGACTACCTCCATGCGGACCGGCATCTGACCAGATGAATCTTTCCATTAACAAAATGGTTGTTGCAAGTGCCGGCGATGATGCTTCCACGTGCGAAAACCGTGCATACCAACTATCTGGAGCAAGCGCAAAAAATTTCACCGGAGTTGCCTGGACAACAGCCGGGACAGGGACCTTCAATGATCCTACTGCGATACATGCTGTTTATACTCCAAGCGTGACTGATATTCTCACAGGGTATGTTTTCCTTACGTTGACAGCAAACGGACAACCTTCCTGTGACGATGTGATTGATTCAATGATGCTTACTATTATAAAAGGACCCATTGCCAGTGCTGGCCCTGATCTCAGTACTTGTTCGGGAGAATCAGTTGCCATCACTGAGGCTTCGGCTCAAAACTACAGTTCATTGTTATGGACGCACAACGGACTTGGTTCACTGAGCAATACCACTACATTGACGCCTGTTTATACACCAACTCCTTCTGAGCAGGGAAGTATAATCCTGACACTTACAGTTTATGGAATGGAAGTGTGCAGTGATACCGTGATCCAAAAACAGTTGACCATTACCATCCACCAACTCATTCTGGTGAATGCCGGCCCAACACAGTCAATTCCGGCAGGAACGTCAACCAGGCTCTCTGGTCTGGCCACCGGAGGATCCGGCAGCTTTGCATTTGAGTGGCAACCTGCCATCCTGGTCCTGGGATATAACACGCAAAACCCGGAAACAGTCATTTTGACTGAACCTGTTACCTTCAGGTTGACCGTAACCGATCTGTTGACCGGCTGTAAAGCAACCGACAGTGTGAGGATAAACATATTTTCTTACAATCTTCCGCCGGTGGCTGTTGATGATCTTGATTCAACCCGAATGAACATCCCGGTTACTGTATATATTCTTAAAAACGATTATGATCCCGACGGTATAATCACAAGCGTTACTCTCTTCAAAGGCCCCGATAACGGGCTGGTGGTTCTAAATCCCGATAGTTCGATAACCTATGCACCGGAAACGGGGTTTATCGGCACCGATTCCTTGTCCTACTTCATTTGCGACAATGGTCTCCCCGTACTATGTGATACAGCAACCGTTTATATCCTTGTCAGGGAAGATTCAATTAGCGACCGGTTGACGATTTATAATGTGATAACACCCAATGACGATGGTGACAATGATTATTGGATCATTGATGGGATAGAACGGTTCCCCGATAATTCGGTGAGCATTTTCAACCGCTGGGGAGACAAAATCTATGATTATGATCACTACGATAACGAAACGGTCGTTTGGAAAGGAACTGACCGGCAGGGTCGTCTTGTCCCTGACGGCACTTACTACTATATTCTGACAATAAAGGACGGTGGAAACTGGAATGGATGGGTTTTTGTTCGTCACGGAGGTAACTAAAATGTTAACTAAGCATATCCATAAAGAGATGAAAAGCGTGCTGGCAATTGCCCTGTTCGTAATTTCGGCAGTGACCTATGGCCAACAGGATCCTTTATATACACAGTACATGTATAATAAGCTTGCTATCAATCCTGGATATGCAGGAAGCCATGAATTGTTTTCGATTGAAGCCCTCACCAGAATCCAGTGGGTTGGGATGGAGGGTTCCCCCCGAACGACCTCATTGTCTCTGCATACTCCGTTGCGAAATCCTCATATAGCTCTCGGCCTCTATGTGTACACGGATCGATTGGGCCCTACGGTGGATTACGGAATAATGGGTAATTTTACATACAGGATCATTTTTAAGAACAGCAAGCTGAGTTTCGGGGTTAATGCAGGCTTCAAGTATTATAACATTGACTTCGAATCTCTCGAAGCAAAAGATCCGGGAGATATTGAGCTAATTAACAAGGTGAAAAACAGAGCAGTGCCCGATGTTGATTTCGGAATCTATTATTACACGCCAAAATTTTATGTAGGTTTATCATCCAAACATCTCTTGCAGAATCAAATGTCGGTATCAAGCTCCCCCGCACCGGACACAAAATCAAGTTTTTCCAAACTAAAACGCCATTTTTATGGAATAGGTGGTGCGGCGTTCCCGTTATCGAAGGATCTTGTATTTATGCCTTCCCTGCTGGTAAAGCTCGTTGAAGGTGCACCGGTTCAACTCGATGTCAACACAAGTTTTCTTATTCTCGACGTATTGACTCTGGGAGCTTCTTACAGAACCAACGCCGCCCTTGCATTTCTGGTCTCAGTCAACATAACCAGGAACCTGTCAATCGGATATTCTTACGACATTTGGTTCAACCGTCTCCAGGGGTACAACAAAGGGTCCCATGAGATCCGGGTAGGCTATGACTTCAACCCATTCAGGAATTCAAGAATGCTAACGCCCAGATACTTCTAATGTCCAATCTCAAAATCAAATGAAAAAAAGGGGTCTAAGTATCATTCTTATCATCGCAGCAGGGATTGTTATGTTGTCTTGTGGACAGATAAAAAAGGCACACAACTATATGGATCTGTATAACTATTCAGATGCCATATCAATTCTGAACAAATCGTTGAGAAAAGAGAACAGCGATAAACAGGAGATCACTCTCCTTATGGCAGAATGTTACTATAAACAAAACGATATCCAGCATGCACGGGAATGGTACGAGAAGACCCTCGTCTATGGAAATCCCGAACCGGTTACATTGTTCCATTATGCACAAATTTTACGTTCAAGTGGCGATTACCGGAAAGCAAAAGAGTACTTCTTAATCTATTATGAACTCGTCCCTGGTGACCAGCGCGCAATTATCCTGGCAGGATATTGTGACAGTGTTCTTGTTTGGCAAGATATTCCTCCTGTATACGAGGTAAAAAATGTAGCCTCCCTGAATTCGGAACAGTCCGAATTTGGACCCATATTTTATGAAAACCGGTTGTGTTTTACTTCAGACCGTATCATTGCGAACAACTACCAGAACAACTATGGCTGGACCGGGAACAGCTATTTGCGTCTGTTCTATGCCGATCCGATCGTTGATGATGACTTCTACAACGAGTTTAAAGAGATCCGGCTTGCACCCGATCTGTTTAATCAAAAATATCATGACGGACCGGCATCATTCAACCATGTTTTTTCGGAGATGTACTTTAATCGGACTACCCTATTTAAGGATAAAGGGAAAAAGGAGCTGGATCGGATCCGAACCCACCTGTTGAAAATATACAGTACTGAACGGAATGAAACAAGATGGATGAAACCTGTCCCTTTTTTCCTCAATAACGACACCTTCTCCGTTGGCCACCCTTCGCTATCTTTCGATGGCAACGTGCTCTATTTTATTTCTGATATGGAAGGCGGATACGGAGGAACTGATCTTTACCTGTGCCGTCGTGAAGGTTCCGGGTGGAGTCATCCGGTCAACCTGGGTTCGGTGATCAATACGTTCGGTAATGAAATGTTTCCGTTCGTCGCTCAAACCGGAGATCTCTATTTCGCTTCCGACGGACATCCCGGTTTTGGAGGACTCGATCTCTTCCTTACCCGTCAACTAGCCAACAATACTTGGTTGCGGCCCCAAAATCTGAACCAGCCGGTCAACACATCCTTTGATGACTTTTCCCTTTGCATCGCCGGAAATAATAAAAACGGTGTGTTCAGCTCAAATCGCCCGGGAGGAATTGGGAATGATGATCTTTACCTGTTCCGGAAGTTGGTTGAAGTCCCCCCGGAGCCAACTGTGATAGAAAATACCTTCCTCTCCGGGTTTGTAAAAGACAAAAGAACCCTTATTCCCATCAAGGAAGCCACTGTTTTCTTCCTTCATCAGGGAACAAACCAGGTCGTAATTTTAAAAACAGACTCCAATGGATTCTACAAAACGCTGATTGAACCCGGAATATCTTATACAGGTAAAGCCATGCACCCCGGATATATCTCCGATTGTTATCTATTCACGCCCGACACGGGAAGTAGAATCTATGAACGGTTGGCCCCGCGAGATCTCCTTCTTGATATGCTGCAGGTGAACCGGACTTTTGTTCTGGAAAATATTTATTACGATCTCGATAATTCTTCCATACGCCCTGATGCCGAACAGGCACTGGATAAACTGGTTTCGATCATGAAGGAGAATCCGGTTACCCTCGAACTTGGTTCACATTGCGACGCCAGGGCAAGTGACTCTTATAACATGATATTATCGCAACAGAGGGCCGAGTCAGCTATCCGGTATGTTGTTTCGAAAGGCATTAACCCTGACCGGCTCACTGCGAAGGGTTATGGCGAATCCCAACTTGTAAATAAATGCAGGAATGATGTTCCTTGCACTGAAGAGGAACATCAGATGAACCGGAGAACAGAATTCAACGTGATCTCTCACTATGAAGATATAAAGAAAGAAACCTTCAATCCCTCCCTTTTCAATGCAGGTGACAGGCTGGAGGCAGAGTTGTTGCCCGACAGCTTTTTTGACATTTGCAGGTAATCATGGTTCACGTGTGAATCATGTAACTTATTTCCATTATTGTGTAACATATAATTTTATAATGAGACCGACCTTTGTGAGGTTGTGAAAATTCATTCACAGGTTAATCGCAAAAAAAATGAAAAATCAATTACTCAATGCATTAAAAGTAGTTATTCTGCTTTTAATTCCATCGCTGAGCTTTGCGCAAGCGCCTCCTCTGGGGACAGCAGCCGATTTCGTGCTCTTCACTTCTGTTGGGGCAGTGACGAACGTAGGAACCTATAAGTATCTTACACATCTTACAGGCAATGTTGGCACAAACAGCGGCTCCAGCACCAACTTTGGAAATGTGAACGGTGTCATGCATGATGGGGATGGCGCAAGTGCCCAATGTGCAGCAGATCTACTGATTGCCTATAATTCACTGAATGCAGCCATACCAGATTCCAGCGTAGGCCTTTTGATCGGCAATGGAGATACTATAAAGGCTGGCACTTACCTGATGCCTGGTGCAGCATCTTTAAACCTGGGTCTTACATTGAATGCCGAAGGAGATCCAAATGCAGTATTTATATTTAAAACTCCAACGGATGTAGCCTACGCCTTTAGCACAAGTCCTGATGCAAAAATCCATTTGATGAATGGGGCACAGGCATGCAATGTATTCTGGCTTGTTAGTGGGGCTGTGAACATAGGCCCTGGTACGACAATGAGAGGAACCATTGTTGCCGGCGGAGCGATCAATCTGACGGTCAACGATACGCTGGAAGGAAGAGCCCTTACAATTAATGGTGCCGTTACAGTTAGCAACGGAGATTTGGGTTTGCTGGCCTATACGCCTATCGGCTGCGGAAGCCCTATTCTCAACGGTCCAACAGCTCCAACATTTGTTGCAACGGCAAGTTATGCAGTTTTTGCAACAACCGGAGCAGCCAGTGATTGCGGAACCTCGCATATTAATGGAGACGTTGGGGGGAATACCGTAGCTCCTACAGGATTCAATCCTGATTCAGTAACCGGAGGAATTTACTTCAATAATCCCTCTACCAATGCAGCAGCAGCCGATTTACTGCTTGTCTATGATTATCTCCTGGCACTCCCACATGATATTAAATTGATGGCGCCAACGGAATTCGGGCACAATCTGGTTCTGACACCTCATACGTATTTATTGGACGCGTCTGTAACCTTTACTGACACGGTTTACCTGGATGCACAAGGTAATGCCAATGCTGTTTTTGTGATCAAAACTTACGGTGCCTTTGCATCAGGTTCTGGCTCAAATGTTGTATTGGTCAACGGAACACAGTCTAAAAACGTATATTGGTTTTGTACTGCAGCGGTGAGCATCGGTACAAATTCTAAGTTCAAGGGAGCCATCATTGCCCACGACGCCATCGAGATGCTCCCTGGGGCAAATCTTGACGGCAGAGTGTTTTCAACACACGGAGCTTTAACACTTTGTGGAATCACTGCCTCCCTTCCTTCTCCCATTTCTGCAGGACCAGCCAATCAATCTGCATGCGAAGGAAGTTCGGTAAGTCTTACCATAACAGCTTCCGGAACTGATATCTCCTATCAATGGAGAAGGGGAACAGTCAACCTGATCAACGGTGGCAATATCTCCGGAGTAACTAATGACACCCTTACATTTGACCCTGTGAGTATGGCTGATACAGCCTTTAACTACAATGTCATTGTCTCAGGACCAACAACACCAGCTTATACGTCAAGCAATGCTTCATTAACGGTATATCCCTTACCTGCTGCTATTGCCGGTCCCAACAGAGGGATCTGCCTATCTGCCAGCACCATTCTTGGTGCGACTGCGGTAATCGGAAGCACCTACAGTTGGACTTCGATGCCCGTGGGATTTATATCCACTCAGGCCAACCCAACTGTTACACCATTGGTGACTACTACCTATACCATCGTTGAAACAGATACAACCACCGGTTGTATCGATTCCAATAATGTGGTGGTAACGGTCAATCCGCTGCCGGTTCCTACAATCGCTGGAAATGCTAACGGTTGTGTTGGTACGGCTGGAAATATTTATACAACTGAAGCACTGATGACCAACTATGTGTGGACAGTCTCTGCAGGCGGAACGATCACAGCAGGTGCAGGAACAAATATGATCACCGTCACGTGGAATACGACTGGTCCTAAAACTATCAGTGTTAATTACACCAATGGTAACAGCTGTACCGCTCTTTTAGCGAGTGTAAAAACCGTAACGGTTTATCCGCTTCCTGCCCCCACCATCACTGGAGATAACGACGTATGTAGCGGCTCTGCCGGGAATGTCTATACGACGGAAGCCACTATGACTAACTATGTGTGGACGGTCTCCGCAGGCGGTACGATTACCGCAGGTGGAACTTCAACCAGCAATACAGTGACCGTTACCTGGAACACAGCAGGATCCCGAACTGTGTCCGTTAACTACACGAATGCCAACGGATGCGCGGCTGCTAACCCCAGTGTATATAATGTTACAGTAAACGCTCTTCCGGCGCCAACCATTACAGGTCCGGCCAATTTATGCCAGGGATCTGCCGGAAATGTCTACACCACTCAATCTGGGATGACTTCTTACCTATGGACGGTCTCTGCAGGCGGGACGATTACCGCAGGTGGAACTTCAACCAGCAATACAGTTACCGTTACCTGGAACACAACAGGGTCCCAAACTGTATCCGTTAACTATACAAATGCCAACGGATGCGTGGCTGTCACACCCAGTGTCTATAATGTTACGGTAGCTACTCTTCCGGTGCCAACCATTACAGGTCCGGCCAATTTATGCCAGGGATCTGCCGGAAATGTCTACACCACTCAATCTGGGATGACTGCCTACCTATGGACGGTCTCTGCAGGCGGGACGATTACCGCAGGTGGAACTTCAACCAGCAATACAGTGACCATTACCTGGGTCACGAGTGGAGCTCAAACAGTCAGTGTAAACTATACCAACGCAGGCGGATGCACAGGTGCAACCCCTGGAACCATCAACGTAAATGCGAACAGTATACCTGAGCCTTCTATCAATATCTACAACAACCAACCTTGTGTGGGCTCTACCGGGATCCAGTTCTATACTGAACCCGGTATGACGAACTACCAGTGGACTGTCACCTCAGGAGGTACGATCACGGCTGGTCAGGGCACCGAGAATATTACAGTAACATGGATAGCGGGAGGAATGCAAACCATCACGTTGGTTTATACAAACGCAGCCGGTTGCCAGAACACAATACCATCGGAATACATGACAATGGTCGAAACAGGACCGAATGCTGCCGGACCGATTACAGGATCTGCAACATTATGTGCCGGTACGGCTGGAGTGGCGTATTCAACAACACCTATCTATTTAGCAACCTCATATGCCTGGACTGTTCCAGCCGGGGCTACTATCGTATCCGGTGCAGGAACTACTGCTATTACAGTGAACTTCTTTGAGAGCGGTACTTCAGGAAACGTAACAGTTGCAGGCGTGAACGACTGCGGCCCGGGCCCCTCATCATCACTGGCCGTTACTATAAATCCATTGCCTGATGATGCCGGAACCATAAGTGGTATGGCTGATGTATGCCTTGGAATTGGCGGATATGTTTACTCTGTTCCCACAATTGCCAACGCTACAGGTTATACATGGACGGTGCCAGTTGGTGCAACCATCGTGGGAGGATTTAATACCAAAAGCATTATCGTTGATTTTTCAGCAAGCGCTGTGTCAGGTACCATCACTGTTTTAGGTACCAACGCCTGTGGAGAAGGTACTGTCTCAACGGCCTTTGAGGTGACGGTTAATCCAATCCCTGATGCCCCTGTGATCACAGTAATTGATGAACTCCTAAGCAGCAATGTCGCCAATGGAAATCAATGGTATTTTGAAGGAGATCCGATTCCGGGAGCTACCGGACAAACACATCTGGCCGAATACTCCGGAATGTACTGGGATGTAGTGACTATAAATGGTTGCAGTTCTGCTCCATCGAACAGTATCTACATTGCCATGACTGGCATCGATGAACCCGGAAACGGAAAAACTGTTGTTTATCCGGTACCAAATGATGGCCGATTCACCATCTCTATCTATGATCCTCTGGGAGATAACTATTCAATTACCGTTTACAATTACCTGGGAGTAATCGTATTTGAAGCCAGGGATATCGTTGTAAAGGGAACTCTCCTGAAGATTGTTGACCTGCGTCCCATACCAAATGGAATATACTATATTGCGGTTATTGGGAATGATTCCAACATTATGAAGAAGATCATTGTGAACAATTAACCGATTATTGCGTGTTGACCAATATCTTCCAGGAGGCTGCCCAAAAATTATGGGCAGCCTCCTTTTATAAAAATTAAACCATGAAAAAATAACTGCTCAAAGCCATACAATTAGTTATCCTGCTCTCAATACCTATTCTGGATTTTTCGCAGGCTCCTCCTCTGGGGTCTGCTGCTGATTTTGTTCTCTTTTCCAGTGTTGGGGCGGTAACCAACTCCGGAATTTCTCAGATTACAGGGAGCATTCTCCACGAGTGCCAATTCCAAAGTCAACCTGATGAACGGAGCGCTGGCATATACCCCAATCGGTTGCGGAAGTCCTGTTCTGACCGGGCCACTGGCTCCTGCGCTTGCTTCTACGGAATGTTTTGCACTATTTTCTTCTGACGGTGCGGTCACAAACAGCGGGGTAACCTATATCACAGGTGATGTTGGAACAAATGTTGGCCTCACCACAGGTTTCGATCCGCTGCTGGTAACAGGCACCATTTATCCGAATCCATTTCTTGCATTTGCTTCAATTATGATAAATGATCCATCTCTGGTTAAGGAAATTGAATTTAAGTTGTATAATATTTTGGGGGAAGAGGTGATGAAGGAAACTCTCACCAAACAATTGACGACTCTGGATACAAGCAATCTTCCATTAGGAATATATTTTTATCAGATAATCAGCAATAAAAAAACAGTTCAATCAGGTAAATTGGTTTCACGGAAGTAAATCGCTTCAATTATTTTTTCTCGTCTCTGGCTTGTTGCCTTGCGTCTTTCTTGTCTTCCCTGTCCTGCTTCCTTTGTTCTTTTTCCTTTTGGTCTTCTGCTTCCTTCTTCTTTTTTGCTTCTGCTTCTGCCTGCTTTCTGAAATAACCCCTTAAAAGAAAATTATGCTTGGCCGCTTCCATGTTTTCATCCAATCCCTTGCTGCTTCTTCTGATATTGATCATGGTCCTGCTTAAATTCTCAGCAATAACGGTATCCTGGATTAATCTGCCAAGGGTTCCATGTCCGCTGTTTACCTGAATCATAATCTCGGCCAGTTGTTCTGAAATTATCTCAGCATTCACTGCAGTCACCTCCAGACTTGCCATGATGGCATCCATTTCAACAGGTTCGGACGAGTCAAGATGCTGTCCCTCTTTTGCTACAGGAGCATCTGTGCTTCCCTGAGTAATAATTAAAAGACGGTCGCCAATGAGTCCTTCCGAACCAATAGTCACTTCACTGTCCATTTTAATAAATTTGTTTACATCTTTCTTAATCATCATCTCCACCCGAACGGTTGAATCGTTTATGATACTGATTTTGTCGACAATACCAACGTTTATTCCGGAAAAACGAATGTTGTTCCCAACCTGTAATCCGCTTACATTGTAAAAAGTTGTAGTAAGTTTATAAACCGGATCAAATAAGTTTTGCTGTTTCCCGATGATAAATATGGCGAATACAAAAAGTGCCACTCCCCCGGCGATAAACAGTCCAAGCCGTATTTTAAATTTTTGTGTGTGCGTTTCCATTTTTTATTTTTTTACCTCAATTATTCTTTCTGCATAAAGAAAGATTTTATAAACGGATCGGTCGAACTTCTATAGTCAGCAATAGTTCCCTCCTTGTAATTTTCCCCTTCCTTCAACATGATAATACGATCTGCCGTATTCAGGGCACAATTAATATCATGTGTGATGATGAGTGAAGAGGTTTTATATTTTTCCTGAATCGTATTGATGAGCGAACTGATCTCGTCGGAAGTAACCGGATCGAGTCCAGTTGTTGGTTCATCGTATAACATGATTCTCGGGCTGGCTACGATGGTACGCGCTAAACTGATTCGTTTACGCATGCCACCCGAAAGCTGAGAGGGCATTTTATCCAATGCATCAGCCAAACCGACATTTTCCAGAACCTCCAGAATTTTCTCTTCTCGTTCACGTTTGGTAAGGTCACCTTTTATTCTTCTCAATGGAAATTCCAGGTTCTGTTTCACCGTCATGGAATCATACAATGCGCCACTTTGAAAGAGGAATCCAATTTTTTTTCTTAGTTCTCCAAGGCGATCACTGTTTAAAGTACTCACATCCTCATTCAGTACAAGAATGGTTCCCTCATCAGGTCTCAATAGACGAACAATACATTTGATCAGGACAGATTTTCCTGAGCCTGATTTGCCAAGCACTACCAGGTTTTCGCCATTAAAAAGTTTTAATGAAACATCTGTCAATACACTCTGATTGCCAAATGATTTTCTTAGATGACTGATTTCAATAACAGGCTCATCAGGCTTTATGTTGGCCTTTACATCAGGCAGATCTTTTGTTGGGGCTGTTTTCATTAGACCAGCATGTCTGTGATTTGTACGGCTATTAAATCGACAATGATCACCAGGAGCGATGCCAGCACAACGGCAGAATTAGCAGCAACGCCAACACTTTCAGTCCCGCGACCGGCATTGTATCCTTTGTAGCATCCCACCAATCCGATCACAGCTCCAAAGAAAAACGATTTAATTACGGCAGGAATGAGATCCATGAATGAAACAGGACTGAATGCCTGGGAGAAAAACAACACGAACGGTACATCGCCTTTGATGTTGGTTCCGGCCCAGCTCCCCAGGATTCCAAGGGCATCAGCGTATAGAATCAATAAGGGGATCATCACGGTAGCTGCCAACACCCTTGTGACAACCAGGAATCTTATCGGATTCGTGGAAGATACCTCCATGGCATCAATCTGTTCGGTCACTTTCATAGAACCCAGTTCCGCTCCCATCCCCGACCCGATTTTTCCCGCGCATATCAGTGCGGTTATAACCGGGCCCATTTCCCTGATAAGCGATATGGCTACCATTCCGGGGAGCATGGATACTGCCCCGAAATCAATGAGTACCGGACGTGACTGAATTGTCAGCACCAAACCCATAATGGTGCCAGTGATTGAAATAAGCGGCAAGGATTTATATCCCACCTGAAAGCATTGCCGGAAAAATTCCTTGAATTCAAAGTGGCGCGAAAATGTCTCTTTAACGACAAGGGCCAGAAACAAAAAAAAATCCGCAAACTCAGTAAGAAAATTGCCTGCTTCGACAGCTTTCGCCATCGTTTTTTCGCTAAGCTTCATAGATTGCCCAGTAGCAAAGCCCTTTACACGAATGATAGAATGAGGTTGCTTCATTTTCGAACGAGACGATTACTACCAACTCCTTCTGCTCCGGAATAGTTCGAGAACGACCAGAATGACACCAATAACAATGAGTATGTGAATGGCTGGTGTAGTAAGATGAAATGCAAAAAAACCGAGCAACCAAAGGATAATCAGGATTACCCCAATGATCAACAATAATCTTCCCATAGCTTTATGATTTAATTTAATGATAAAAATTTATGAAATAAAGGTACTGTCATCCTCCGGCTAATTTGTTACATAACTTTGTGAAAAGATTACATGATTCACACATTTTGGGAATTCAATTTGAAAAGGTTAAAACAAAATAATATCATAATATTCCAGTTGTCACAACTCATAAAATACATGAATCATGTAAATGTTTTCAGGAATTGTGTAACACGTTCCAACTATAATCAATTCACTTTTGTGTCGTAAAAATCCTTTCCCTTATCAACCATTTATTAAACTTTAAAAGTCATGAATCTTAAAAGAATCTTTGGAGCATTACTTGCCATTCTCGGAATAGGTGGTCTTATTTATGCTGCAGTTTTATTTGTCATGTCTTCAAGTGAAACGAGTAATATTAAAGCTCTTCTTATATATGGCGGACTCGGTCTTATATTCTTCATTGCCGGAATAAGCCTGATACGCATGACAAAAGACAAAGCCTAATGTATATCCCCTGATTTGTACTCTGTGGATTCTATGCCCTGACGCCCTCTGGAAACTACCGGGAAAAAATATATTTTTGGATCTTCGCAATTAAATCCTCCCGTTTCATTGGTTTGGATAAATAATCATTGCATCCGGCTTCAAGGATATGTTCCATTTCGTCAATCATGGCAAAGGCTGTAGTAGCAATAATAGGCAGGTCGCTTCGGAAGGATTTAATGATCTTTGTTGCTTCAATTCCACTCATCCGGGGCATTTTAATGTCCATAAGCACAACATCTATTTCCGGATGTGTTTTACATTGTTCGACAGCTTCTAATCCATTTACGGCAATGAGCAGGTGGATGCCTGTGAGTCGTAACACCGCTTTGAGCAGTTGTACGTTTGAATCTTCATCTTCCGCAATCAATAGTGTTTTATCCTGCCATTCAGGCCGGGAAATGACAGGGGGCAGAACGACTCCTTCGACAGGTTCAGGAATGCTGACAACTGGTACATAGGGAACCTCAATAGTAAATGTACTCCCCACTCCCAATTCAGATTCCATCCTGATCACTCCCGACATCATATGAATGTAAGCCTTTGAAATAGACAAGCCAAGTCCCATTCCACCATATTTTCGAGCCATGGTAATCTCAATCTGGCGGAAATGATCAAAAATAACCTCTTTTGCCTGCTCGTCAATCCCAATCCCGGTATCTTTCACAGACACGATTAACTTGTTGTCTATGCTGGAATATTCAATCCTGACACTCCCAATATCTGTATACTTGATGGCATTTTCGATCAGATTACTGATAATCTTTCTCAATTTTACCTGATCTCCCTGAACCATGCTTTCTGCATCTACTATTTTTTTGAATAAATATAGCTTCAGATTCCTGTTTTCTGCTTTAGGTTTAAACGAGACAAATAATTCATTCATCATTCGATCCAGATTGATTGTGGTGGTTTTTATATTCACTTGTCCGGCCGCTAGTTTGGAGACCTCGACGATATCGGTGATGATATGCAGAAGTTGATGTGATTGTTGCTCAATAATATCGATGTATTCGTCACGGGTAACTTCTGGAAGTCCCGGCTCCTTGAGAAAACTGGCAAAACCAAGGATCTGGTTCATAGGTGTACGGATCTCATGAGACAGATTATTAAGAAATGCCGACTTCAGGTTATCGCTCTCTTCTGCTTTTTCTCTGGCTTTCATCAATTCAGCTGCCCGTTTTTCTTTCTCCTCGTTTTGAAAGAGAAGTTCTTTGTTGGCAACGATTAATTTTTCTGTTCTTTGTTCGACAAGATCTTCCAAACTTTCATTCAATAGTTTCAATTCATCCTGGGTTTTGATGAGTTCATTGTTCTGATGAATGGCCTCCTGATAAATATTGAGCAGGAGTCTAACAAGTTTTTGCGGTTCAGTCCGGATTAGTCTTTTCTTTCCATCGTATTTAATTTCTAAGTCCAATTTATCTCCCTTGGACACTGGAGCAGCATTTTCTTTCAGTATCTTTTCAATGTTGGTTATAAGATCTTCTTTATTGTACGGTTTGGTTATAAAACTATCTGCCCCACACGAAAGTCCTTCAATAACTTCGTTGGGATCGGAAAGTGATGTCAATAAAATCACAGGAATATCTTCCGTATGCGCATCCGACTTTATTTTTTCACAAAGTTCAAATCCGTTCATCTCAGGCATGACGATATCCGAAATAACCAATGACGGTTTATGGTCAGAAAGCCAATTCAAAGCTTGCAACCCGTTTTGGGTGACCACTACGTTGTAATGATAACTCTCGAGCAGATATTTTATCTGAGCAGCCTGTGTGGGGCTGTCTTCAGCAATTAAGATATCTGTCGTGGAACCTGATGTTTTTACTTTCTTGCTCATAATCTATTTTTTTGAACCTGCTTTTGCCAGAACCTTAGCGATCATCTCCGGAGATAAGGCATAATCGGCCGCTCCGATCCTGAGCGCCTCACCGGGCATACCGAATACAACAGAACTTTCTTCATTCTGAACTACGGTGAGAGCTCCCTTATTTTTCATATCTTTCAACTCACCAGCTCCGTCTTTGCCCATTCCGGTAAGCAGAACTCCCAACGCATTCGATCCAAAGGTTTGTGCAACAGAACGGAAAAGGCAACTTACAGAAGGTTTTGATCCATTCTCCGGAGGTTGATTGCTTAAAATGATTTTCCTTCCCAGGCTTACACCCATGTGAAAATTCTCGGGAGCTATATAACCAATGCCAGCTGATATAAGTTCCCCATCCTCAGCGATCTTTAGTTTAATGCCTGACGTTGCTGATAACCATCCCAGGAACCCTTTTACAAACCCGGTGGCAATGTGTTGTACAATGAGAACCGGTACAGGCAAATCGGCAGGTAATTTGGAAAGAATTATCTGCAGGGCTATAGGGCCACCCGTCGAAGCCCCAATCGCGATGATCTGAATTCGCCTTACATCATTACCAAATGGTTGTACCAACAGGGGCGGTTTTATCTGCTCTTTTCTGCTTCGGGAGAAAAGTCTTACAACTTTAATCTCCGACATGAGTTTTACCGTCTGAATCAGCTCTTGCCGGGAAGCTGTAAATTGAAGATGTTCGAAACCAGGTGGGCGAGAAACAACAGCAAGTGCACCGGCTTCCAGAAACCTGAATGTGTTGGTTACTTCTTTTATACTTGAACTTCCGCTTACAATAACAATGGGAGTTGGAAAAGTCTCCATAATTGTCCGTGTAGCTTCATATCCATCCATCCCGGGCATGTGAATGTCCATGGTTATTACATCGGGCTTTTTTACCTTGACGAGTTCAATAGCTTCTTCGCCTGAACTGGCAATACCCACTACCTGAATATCAGGATCTGAAGAAAAAAGATGCGTAAGAAATTCCTGTATTACCTGTGAGTCATCAACTATAAGAACTTTTATCATAATTTTCTTTTATGCTAAATTAGTTTTCTGATAATTTCAAGCAGATTGGTCTGGTCAAAGCTGCTTTTTATTATGTATGCATCTGCACCAACTTCAATGCCACGCTCACGATCTTCTTGCGATCCAAGAGATGTTAAAAGCACTACCGGTACTTCGCTAAGTTTCTTATCGTGTCTGATTTTCGCAATAAATTCAAAACCGTTCATCCGCGGCATATCAACATCCGATACAATGAGATCGAATTCATTGCTGCGTGCCCTGGTGAATGCATCTGTTCCATCGATAGCGGTTGATACCTGATATCCAGCGGTTTCAAGAATATTCTTTATCAGCGTTCGCGATGTGATAGAATCGTCGGCAACAAGAATTTTCTTAATTATATCACCTGGTTTTTTCGAAGAGATTTGTACTTTTATTTTTTCTGCAGACTTGAGGGCCGATTTAATTAAATCGGCAATATGAAGAACCGGAACTACCTTGCCGGAACCAAGTATCGTTGCGCCTGAAATATTTTTTACCCTACTCAGCAATTTTCCAAGACCCTTTACCAATACCTGTTGTTCGTCAACCACTTCATCCACCTTAAATGCGATGTTGTGCTCACCTGAAACAAGAACAATCAACCGTATTTGATTTAAATTTCCCAACCCCGGCTCTATTTTATCAGAACCGGCATGCTTATGTTCAGGTAATCCTAAAACTTCACCAAGGTCTGCTACTGAAAGAATCTGGTCATCAATCCGGATGGTTTCATGGTTTTCAACGGTTTTGATATCTTCCGGATCCACCTTCATCACCCTTTCAACATTCATCGTTGGAAGGATGAACATGAATTCGTCAATTCTTACGAGAATGCCCCTGAAGGTGGCAAGCGTCATTGGCAGAAAAATATGAAAGGTGGTCCCTTTATTTGCTTCCGTTTCCACCGATATTCTTCCATTCAGTTTTTCAACTTTTTCACGTACTATGGACAGTCCCAGTCCACGGCCGGAAATGTCTGTGATTATAGAATTGGTGGAAACTCCGGATTGATAGATCAGCGACAACATTTCGTCCGGATCCATTTTCTCAGCAGACCCCCTGGTAAGGGCTCCTGATTTAATGGCGGCTTTCAGCACATTTTCCTTATTAATACCGTTACCATCATCTGACAATTCAATTTCAATCATGCCACTTTCCCGGGCAGTGAAAGCAAGAATTATGGTGCCCTGTGCCGGTTTTTTCTGCAAAATGCGTTCCTGTGGCTTGCCTATGCCATGATCAATGCTATTTCGTATCAGATGGATGAGAGGTTCTTTGATATCTTCAAGAATCCGTTTATCAATTTCCAATTCGGCTCCCCGGATGATAAATTCGATTTCTTTGTTCTGTTCATGGGAGATTTCCCTTAACATTCCCGGAAAAGCCTCTGTGATGGACGAGACAGGAAGCATGAGCACCTGGCGCATCGATTCGAGATGACTGTCTACCATGCTGTTGAGGCTGTACTGATCCCGTTCCATCGAACGGGTTAGCTCTGCAAGTTGGCTTTCCAGTTTGTTCAGATAAGTCTCATTACCTTCACTCCATTCATTCCATAAAGCGGATGATACCGGCGACCGGGGTCCTTTCCATTTCAATGATTCCGCTTTAAATCCCGCAAAATAGTTATTGATCTCCAGTAATTCATTTATACGTTGATTGATTGCCTTTTTTGTCTGGATCAATTCCTCTGCTTGTAAAAGTAACGGATCGAATTTTGATATCCGGATCCGAACCGTCTCAACAGATATCGGTCTTACACTTTTGTGGATGTCAGATCCGGCTTGATTTTCCGTAGAAGAAATTGACATTGATTCAACAGTCTTTGTTTCTTTACATTGTTTTGGTCCTTTAATTTCGCCGGTGTTTAAAGTTCCGGCAGTAATTTCTTTTAATCGACTGATCAATTCCCTTTGGGATTGCCGGTCAGCGACAGTAGGCGCTGAACCGGATTCAGAAATGAGTCTTGAGATCCTCTCAACGGTTTTGTAAAAGAGGTCAAACGAAGAGGCAGACAAAGTGAACTCCTTGTGTTTAAGTGCAGAAAACACACTCTCCAGTGGATGACATACTGATTCTACCTCTCTTTGGTCAACAGAACGGGCGGCCCCTTTGAGGCTATGGATGTCGCGGAACATGGCTTCAATGATTTCAGCATACCTTTCCTGCGATTGAGTCTTCTCCAGTTCAATCAGCCCCGCTGAAAAGGTTCTCAGATGTTCTTCAGCCTCAATCCGGAATGTTTCATTGATCCGTTTGACAAATTCATCATCTTTTTTATCCATAAGATGTAAGACAATTACATTTTAAATTGTTCTATAAGCTCTTTTAATTTCTGACCAAGTTCATTCAGGTTTTTTGCCGATTTTTCGGACTGCACCATACTTATGGAAATGTCGGCAGAAGCCTGGTTGATATTTTGCATTGCCACTCCTACCTGATCGATTCCAATAACCTGCTGCTGGCTCGATGCTACGATTTGTATGGCAGCCTGTACAGCCTCATTGCTGCTTTCGGACAGGATCCGGATGGCTTCGCCGGCCTGTGCCGATTGTTTTACTCCTGCCTCCACCGCCTTGCTGCCTTGTTCGGTTGCTACTACTGCCGCGATGGTTGCTTTTTGTATATCATTCAGGATGTTTTTCACCTGCAAAGTAGCCTGCTTCGATTGGCCTGCCAGATTCTTGATCTCCTGTGCAACCACGACAAAACCCTTGCCTTGTTCACCGGCTTTAGCAGCTTCGATGGCTGCATTGACGGCGAGCAAATTGGATTGGTCGGCAATGTCGGTCACAGAGGCGATGATACCCCCTATGGATTGACTTTGTTCGCTCAAACGAACGATCGTCTGTGCGATTGATTCCATTTGTTCACGGATGCTATTCATGCCGTTTGCAGTCTCATCCACGGCTTTTTGTCCGTTCTGAAAGATTTGAGCCAACCGTTGTGAACTATCGGCAACATTTTTTGCTTTTTGAGCAGACTGTTTTGCAGCCTGTTGTACCTCCTCCACCGTAGTGCTGGTTTCGCTGATGGCAGCAGCCGTTTCTGCAGAACTGGCCGCTATCTGAGTGGTTGAAGCAATAATTTGAGACGATGTACTTGCAATTACATTAACTCCTTTTAAAATCTCCTGATTCTGCTCCCTTAGCATTTTAATCATTTTATTGAATGACTGCATCAAACCACCTATCTCATCATTTCGATTGAAGGATCCGATATTCCCTGACAGATCTCCTTTGGCAATTAATTCGGCCGTCCTTGTAACTTGTTTGAGTGGTTTGGCTATGTTTCGGGTAATAATAAATCCAACCAAAGCTAAAATGATAACCGAAATTGACATTCCCCATAAAACGGTAGAATAAGTTTTTTTAGTTGTAGCCTCCATATTGGCGTTTTGGTCTTTTAACATTCTATCCTCTTCGCGCGTCATCTCAGTACAAATGGCTCTTATATCATCCATAGTATTCTTTCCCTCCCCCACCATGACAAATTCTGCAGCAGCTGCGAATCCCTTGCTTCTCCGGATCCGGATACTTTCTTCCATATTCGCAAGTTTGCTTTCAATCAGGGGTTTTAATTTCTCTGAGCGACGGATTTGGATTGGGTCTGTATTATCAATAATAAGGGTTTGCAGATTTTTAAATTTACCAGAAAGAGAATCTATGCCCTTAAAATAACGCTCCAGGTAACTTTCGTCTCCCGTTATGATGTAACCGCGTTGTCCTGTTTCGGCATCTTTCAATGCTGAAAGAACAGAAGTAATATCATTTTTGACTTCATTGCGATGAGTTACCCATTTGGAGTCAGAAAGAAGCTCGCGAATATTCACATAAGAAGTCATGCCTATAATGAAAAGAATGACTATAGCCAGAAAATACCCTGCGTAAATCTTTGTTCCGATGTTGATTTTCATATTGCAATTGTTTAATTACTATTACTAATTCCGGATATTATTGAATTACCTCTTCATTAACAACCATATTTTTATCCGATAACAAATTCTCAGCAGATAATATAATCAACCGGTCTTTTGTGACTCCTTTCAGATATTTTTCACCAATACCTGTAATTGTGGAAGGAACAGACAACACCTCTTCCTTGTAAATCACTTTTGTTCCTATAACTTCATCGGCCAGGATCCCGAACTCCATCTGTTCATCACGAAGAATGATCACCTTGTTGAGTTCACCCAATCCTTTCTCCGGAAGATTGAAGAATTTTTTCAAATCGACTACAGGAAGAATTTGCCCGCGCACATTGACAATGCCAAGAATAAATGAGGGCACACCCGGTAAAGGGGTAAAATCTTTCAATGGATATACTTCTCTGACAAAAGCAGATTCAATACCATAACTTTCGGCGGCTAATATAAACTCAATGATCTCTATTACCATTGAGGTATCTCTCTTTTGCACGGGTTCTATTGCCATTGCAATTGCCCGTATGTTGAGAAGGGAACGGGTCTCTTTCTTCATATTGATTTTTGTGTTTGCATATTGGCAAAAATGATTTCCCTGATGTATTTTACTGATAATCCTTCTGATTCCTCAAGAATGACGTCATTTGAGATTGTTTTTAACAGTTCAAGTGCATTGTTGAAATATCGTTTTGCATTTGTACTGTTTCCCTGCCGGATAAATAAATTTCCAAGTGTAAAATGTCCCATTATATAATCCGGGTCGATATAGATTGCCTGCCTGAGTGATGCGACAGCCTCAGAACTTTTATACTGCTCCTGAAGAATAGAAGCTCGCAGGAAATATAATCCGGGAGCGAGTTTATCAGATGCTATTGCATCATTGCAGATCGAAAGAGCTTCTTCCAGATGGCCCTTATCGGCCAGTAACCGGATTGAAATTTTATTTTCATTAAACATGTCATCTCTTGTCTTCAATCGGGGTTGTGGTTCCACAAACTCTTCTAATGCAACTTCAGGCTGGGTCAGCGTTTCAATAAATATTTGCTTCTCTGCTTTATCATCAGGAGTCGATGAAGATACGTTGTTGCCCTTTTGGTACAAAATGGCGCCGGGAAAATTAACCGGAACAAATTGTGGGAATAGTTGCGAAGAAAGTTCACAGGAAGAGACCACCAGCCAACCCTCCTCTGATAAAGAATGAAAAAGGTTCTGGGATACTTTGGCTGCCCATTCATTGGTAAAATACATTAAAACATTCCTGCAGAAGATAATATCCATTGTATTGGCATTGCTTATGGCAGACATTTCTACAAGACTGAGACAGGTAAAAGTCACCAGCTTCTTTATTTCAGGAATAATCTCAAATTGCCGATCTTCCTTATGATGAAAATACCTGCTTTTTAACCAGGATGGAGAATTACGGAATGACCATTCCCTATAAATCCCGGACGAGGCTTTGTTCAGTGCCCTGGGGTTTATGTCGGTGGCCAGTATAGTAATATTCCAATCTTCAATTTTTGGAATCGTTTTATGAAGGGCTGTTGCAATGGAGTATGGTTCTTCTCCTGTTGAACATCCGGCGCTCCATATCCTGATGCTTCTTTCTCTCTTTTTTTTCGACCTGATAAGTTCAGGCAGTATAACATCTGTTAATGCCGTAAAGACCTGTGGCTCGCGCCAAAAATAGGTTTCGGAGATGGTAAGATGAGCTGCAAGGATTTCCATCTGCTCCTTGTCCAGATTGATGGATAAGAGCCATTGAATGAACCCGCTCATATCTTGAAAACCGAACTCCCTGGCTGCCGAAACCAGACTTCGATTAAGCAGATCCCACCTTTCAATGGGAAAGTATAATCCCATGCGGGAATCGATCATTTCGCAAACTATGGATAACTCAATATCTGTGAGATTACGATTCATTGTCTTTTGTTTTCAGAGCCTGATCCAGCTCCTTCTCTTCATCGAGACTCAGAAACCGGTCAAGGTCGAAGATTAGAATAAGACCATTATCGACTTTTGCTACTCCTCTGATGTGTTCCGAAAATGGGAGTGTCTCTTTGGCGACTGACAGTTGCCCTGGTGCCAGATCCATGATGCCGGTTACAGTATCGACCAGAATTGCAACCTGCCTTTTTCCTGTATCTGCAATAATTAACCGGTTGTCCGGGTCAATTTCACGTGCTCCAAGTCCAAAACGTTTACGAATATCCGCAACCGGAATAATCTGTCCCTTAACATTGATAATCCCGGTAATAATTTCCGGAGCTTTAGGTAAATGTCTTATTTCCACCGCATGGATAACCTTCTCCACCGCAGGTAAAGAAAGCGCAAAGGATAATTCATCAAGAGTGAATTCTACAATCTGATCTGTGGCTGTCTGAAAAGATTCGCTCATTGATGTATCCTGTATAATAACCGTTAGCTAAACCAGGGTAGAGTATAACTCTCAGAAATTATTTTTTTGGCTTTCCGTGAGCTTTCCCCGGGTTTGTGCTTTGGGGGTGGTGGGGATTATTCGGATTTTTGTTCCATCCCTTATGTTGACCGTTATCCTTTTTAGCATATACAGTGCAGGATGTAACACTGATCAAAAGTCCGAAGCACAATACAAGGATTGCAATTAGCTTACCTGTTTTCATAACCTGATTTTTTGTGATTTTCCTCACTTTTTATGACCTTTCCCGCCACCTTTACCCGAGCTCTTACTCATGCCTTTAGGATTGCCTTTATCCGGGCTCTTATTCATGCCTTTAGGATTTCCTTTCCCAGTCGTTTTGATATTCCCGGGATTGCCTTTGTCGTTTGAGTGACCTTGTCCCGGCTTCTCACCAATAGTCTTTTGCGGGTGACCATGGTATCCTTTTGCATATTTCATTTTATGCTCCTTAAAGTGCGTGTAGGGAGCACTGCCGTGATAGTCGGACATCACAACTTTATAACCACCGTACAAATCATAACTTTTGTATCGTGAAGGAAGGTACTTTCTATGGACCCACAAACCTCCACTGTAATAAATAAATTGTGCGGATGGAACATCATAATAGGCTTCCACATCGGGCAAGTAGTAATAACGAACCTGTGTATTTTCTGCAGGGCCCCAGGCCGGAGGCGTTCCAACATTTACATTCACTGTGACTTGCGCTTGCAATGAGATTGCAAGAAATAAGCCTAGTACGGAAACGATAATTTTTAAAGTTTTCATTTGATAATAATTTTAAGTAAAGGTGGTCTTTTTACTCCCTGAAAGCCTTACACAATTGCAGAAAAGAGTTACATCATTCCCACATCAGACGAAAATGATGTAACTCTTTTCTGCTATTGTGTAACTGTTTTGCAAGCAAATGGCAACATCTTTGTAACTTCAAAATTTGGCAACGATGAAATGGAAGAAAATCTTAATAATTTTTATCGGGGTAGTGATTTTTATCCTATTGATAAAATTTTTGACGACATTGTTTGTTGAGCCCTGGATTGGTAGAAAAATAGAGGCAGCAGTGAATGAAAATAACCTCAATTACATGGTTAAAATAGATAAGGTCCATATACTGCTGTTTAGATCAGGCATAGAACTGGAAAATATTAAACTATGGTCGAGGCAGAGTCAAGAAAACGAGCGGTATTTAGCGGGGGACATTGCATCCGTAAAATTCACCGCAATTAACCTGATAAAAGCTATATTCAAAAAGGAGATCTACATCAGCAAGGTCACCATTTTTAAAAGTAAGATCAAGGGGAAAATTCCATTTTCGGAAGAAACAGCATCACCAATTGTTATGCCCTTAAACATTCGGATAGGGACCCTGTTTTTTGACTCCATTGACCTGGCGATGGAAAACACATTAAACGCACAGTCATTTTCTGTGAAAGAAGGAGTTTTGAAAGTTTACGATTTGCAACTTGAGAAAAAGGATACGTTATCTTTAACTATCATTAATCAATTTGATTTCGAAGCTAAAGAATTCGTTTCTTGTTCGTCCGACAGCATGTACTCGTTTAGAGCTGACAGTATTATCTATTCCGCAACGTCGCAAACCTTAGCGGTAAGCAGCTTATCAATTCAGCCGAATTATGCAGATTATAATTTCACATCACGGTACGAATTTCAAACAGACCGCATTGAAGCTGGTTTCAGCAACATTTACGTTCACGATTTTTCTGCTGCAGGGTATGTCAACTCCAGAAGCATGATAAGCTCCTATATCGAAATCGGAAAAATGGATATAGACGTTTTTCGTGATTTGCGAAAAGAATTCCGCCATGTTGACAAACCTGCAT